>Ga0209482_1000203_pt1 | contig 53271 bp, 47 predicted proteins | sample CoawatmetaG10DNA_FD_187512 | JGI IMG/M metagenome (GOLD analysis project Ga0209482, IMG submission 187512) | Marine microbial communities from the West Antarctic Peninsula - Coastal water metaG104-DNA (SPAdes) (version 2) | ecosystem: Environmental > Aquatic > Marine > Coastal ...
AAAGTAAAGTGATGGCTTTTACTAAGCTTTCTAATATTAATAATTTGATCCATGGCTTTTTTATTACCCAGAGTGCAGCCCAAAGCATAACCTGAATCTGTTGGATAAGCTATTACCCCACCCTTTTCCATAATCTCAATGACTTGTTTAATGAGTCGTGGTTGAGGGTTTTCAGGATGGATATTAACTATTGCTGACATTATAAGTATCTCCAAACAGCTTTTTCAGGGTCCGGTAAATCTCTTAAATTTCCTATACGAACTCTTTGGTTTGGCCATCCATGAAAATCAGAACCACAAGTAGCTAACAAATTATATTTATCAGCCCACTGATTTCCAAGTTGAATTTCTTCGTCCGAACTTGTTCCTGTTACGATTTCTATACCATCACCTAATACAAATTTAAAATCATTGAGCATAGTCTTAATTTTTGTATGAGTCATTCGATACCTAAAAGGGTGAGCTATAAAAGCCTTGCCCCCAGATGCATGGATCCAATGAACGACCTCATCAAAATCTTCCCACTCAACACGCACTCCACCAGGTTTTTTACCTGTCAAATATCGTCTAAATACTGTCTTCATATCTTTGCAGTAGCCCTCACTGATAAGCATTTGCGCAAAATGAGTTCGGGTTAACATATCTGTTTTACTAAAACTTTGCGTTTTCTCTAGTGCATCTTTAATTCCAGAGCGCCAAAGACCAAGAGCTATTTTTTCTGCTCTTTCTTTTCGTAATTTTTGATTATGCTCCAAGCCATTTTGTAAGATATCGTTATTGATATTAATGCCTAAGCCTAATATATGAATAGCCATATTTCGCCAAAGTGCGGAAATTTCAACTCCATTGATAAGATTAAGATTTAACTTATCTGCTTCTAATTGAGCCTCAGCAATTCCATCAGTAGTATCATGATCTGTTAATGAAAATAAATCACACTCTGCTTCGCTGGCTAGCTTAACAACCTCACTTGGTGAAAGTACTCCATCTGAATAGTAAGAATGATTATGTAAGTCCGCTTTCATTATGTGCTTTATTATAATCTAAAAGTTGATTTAGCTTAGAAGCCCTTAAAATACATAGGAAATAGTCAAAACTTTCATTCTAATTACTAATAGCTCAAAATTAATTATTAACTATAATACTAATCATTATTATATTATTTAGTACTTATGTGTGGAATTATTGGTGGCGTTACAAATAAAGACATTACCTCACTATTGTTAGAAGGATTAAATCGCTTAGAATACAGAGGCTATGATTCATCAGGACTTATAGTATTATCTAAAAATAATACTTTTGCTCGGGCAAGGTCAGTTGGAAAAGTAAAAAATCTTGAAGTTAATTTAAAAGCAAGAGAACAAAAAATTAAGGGAAATATTGGAATTGCCCACACACGTTGGGCAACTCATGGTGAGCCTTCTATTAATAATGCACACCCTCATATATCAAAGAATTCAGTAAGCCTAGTTCATAACGGTATTATTGAAAATTATATTGAGCTTAAAAACGATCAATTAAATAAAGGGTATTCATTTTCCTCTGAGACTGATACTGAAGTTATTGCCCATGCAGTTGATTTTGCAATGAAATCCTGTAGTACTTTAATTTCATCAGTTCAGCTAGCAATTAAATCTTTTTCTGGGTCTTATGGATTAGGAATCATTTCATCTAAATACCCAGATCAAATTATTGCCGCAAGGAAAGGCTCTCCTCTAATAATTGGTATTGGGAAGAATGGCAATTATATTGCTTCTGATCAAATGGCTCTTTTATCTGTAACTAAGGAATTTATTTTTCTGGAAGAGGGTGATGTTGCTGAAATAAAAATAGACAGAATTACGATTTATGATCTAAATGGTAATTTAGTTGACCGTCCTATGAAGACTTCAAAATTAAAGAAAGGTCACGTAGATTTAGGTAATTATGATCACTTTATGCAAAAAGAAATTTTTGAACAGCCTCAAGCTATTAGAGACACTTTAGAGTCACGCATTTCCAATGATTCAGTTCTACTTTCGTCTTTTGGCCACAAGGCTAAAGAAATTTTTAGTAAAATTAAACAAGTTCAAATTGTAGCTTGTGGAACAAGCTATAACGCCGGTCTAGTTGCTAAATATTGGTTTGAAGATATTGCTAAAATACCATGCAATGTTGAGGTAGCAAGCGAATATCGATATCGTCGGCCCATCCTTTTAAATGACACTCTCTTTGTAACCCTTTCACAAAGTGGTGAAACTGCTGATACAGTTGAGGCCCTAAGAGCCTCAAAAAAAATCAATAGCAATACCTCATCACTTTGTATAACTAATTCTCCAGAGTCTAGCCTCACAAGGCTCTCAGATTTAACTTTTCTAACTCATGCCGGACCTGAAATTGGCGTCGCAAGTACAAAAGCTTTTACTACCCAGCTAGTTGCTCTTGCATTACTAATATGTTGCATTGGTAGTTTAAAGAAGTCCATAAATAAAAAGCAAGAGAGAGGAATTATTAATGGACTAAAACGTTTACCAGGGCTTGTTAATGAAGCATTACTCCAAGAAAACCAAATTAAAAATTTAGCTCTACGCTTTAAGGATAAAAATAGCGCACTTTTTTTAGGCAGAGGTACAATGCATGCTATTGCTATGGAGGGAGCTTTAAAACTTAAAGAAATTAGTTACATCCATGCTGAAGCATATCCAGCGGGAGAATTAAAGCATGGCCCTATTGCACTTATAGATCAAGCTATACCAGTAATTGCTATTGCACCAAATGATGAGCTTTTAGGTAAATTAAAGTCTAATTTACAAGAAGTAAAATCTAGAGGCTCTCAAATGATTGTCTTTGAAGATGAAAACTCCAAAGTAGAGGCCATGGATGCAATGGAAGTAATTCCTGTTACCTCAAATCTAGGAAGAATTACGGCTCCAATTATCTTTACGATTCCACTTCAATTACTTAGCTATCATGTTGCAATTATTAAAGGAACAGATGTAGATAGGCCAAGGAATTTAGCGAAATCAGTCACAGTGGAGTAGTTTTGAGTATACAAGTGTGCCCACTCCATTTAAATGTGTATATGCAAAAAAAGTACAGAATTATAAAGAGGTTGAAAAAAAATTACATAAAGGTTTAAACAAAGATCGGGTCAATAAAAATAGAGAGTTTTTTAGAATACCAGAGGAAGATATAATAAACTTTCTTGAGTTGATACCTGGAGAAAATGTAACACCAAAATCTGAAATATTTGAAGACAAAGTTGATGAGGTTGCTTTTAAAGAACAGTCCAGAATAGGTCTTAGGTTTAATTTTTTATCTGCAGATATAAAAAAAGGATCTACCCTTGAGTTTATTGACGATGAATCTATTATTTGCAAAGTTATATCTAATACTAAAGTTGAATTTGAGGGAAAAGAACATTCTTTATCTAGTGCTGCACTAATTGCTAAAAATAGTCTTGGTTTTACTTGGAAAACTATTGCCGGTCCTCTAAAATGGATGTACAAAAGCGAAACAGTAGATGCAAGAAGAGAGAGAATGGAAAATGAATAATGTTTTTATAGTAGTTCATAACCATCGGATTTAAGGGGTGAACAAACATGTATAAACAAAACTATTCCGTCACGATGGAGTAGTATTGAGGACATTTTAACGCCCTTCCCTCAAGCAAAAAACATGGTAATTTTTTCCAGTAATTATCGATTCATAAAATTTATAATTTTCAATAAATAATAGTGAGATAATGTAAAAATGAAAGTTAAATATATTTACTCAGCATGTTTAGAAATATCGTCTTCCGGTATTACTATACTTACAGACCCATGGTTCACAGAAGGTGTATATGATGGTACCTGGTTTCATTTCCCTGAGATAGATCCATTTGAATACATCTCAGAACCAGATTACATCTATATTTCTCATATGCATCCAGATCATTACGATCCTAAGTTCATACATAGAATATTTGATAGATTTGGTGTTAAACCGATTCTAATTCCTGATCTAAAAAATAATTATTTGTTATTTAAAGGAAAGTCTGACGGATTAACTCTTACCCCTACAAGATACTTAGATCTTGGTGACACAGAGTTATATATAGAAGAAAACAATACAGGCAGTATTTCAGATCTTGATTCTGCTTTAATAATTCATGACAAAATTAATCAAAAAGTTTTATTAAATTTGAATGATTGTATCTTTAACAAACCACATGTTGAGAAATTAAAGAAAATACTAAGTAAATTTACAGAAAATATTGATTTAATTGCACTAGGATATACTGGGGCAGGACCTTTTCCCCAAACATATTTTGATCTAAATAACGAAAGAGACTTATTAGTAGAGAAAGCAGATATAAAGAAGAAGCAATTTTTTGAAAGATATCTAAAATACACTGACTCGTTTCCTTCGACCTACCATCTCCCATTTGCAGGTGAATACATCCTCGGAGGTAAACTTGTTGAGCTCAATAAATACAGGGGTGTTGCAGATGCATTTGAAGTCACGGAATTTGATAATAAAGCATTAGTGTTTAATGCAGGTGGCTATATAAATCTTGTAAATAATAATATTGTTAATATTAGAAGTGAAAAATATCATCAAGATGATTTAAATAAAAAACTTAAGGAAATCAAGGTTAAGAAATTAGATTATGAAATAGATTTTAATTTAACTTTTGATAAGATAAATTTTGCTAGGTTGTTGAAAAAGGCATCTGCAAATGCACTAATAAAATCTGAACTTCAAGAACAATATTATTTTATATTTTCAATTACTGAAAATGATGAAGTTATAAAAAGATTTTTGTGCAACTGTTCAGATGCTGAAATAACAGAACTAAATTTAAGAGAAGAAATCAGATTTGATTTTTATTCTGAAATTATTATAGACTACCGATATTTATTTGGCCTCCTTACTACAGTTTATCACTGGAATAATGCAGAGGTAGGCTCATTGTATTTTACGAAAAGGCATCCAGTAGATACTTTCGTGCGATTTCATATGTCTTATTTAAACTTTTTTTCAATTGCTTAATTAATATCAACAATCGTATGTTTATAGGAAACAAGTAATATAACTATTTATGAGTGTAATATTATGAATCAGTTAAAGTACTTTATTATAAGTGTTGACCTCTTAATCGGTAAAGCTTTTTTTTACTCTCAAAGTAGGTTTTTTAATATATTAAGAGATATAGTATATTCAAAATTATATCGTCTTCAAAAAAACACCAAGATTATTAGTGGGCATACTTCAAGTCTATTACCAAAACTTAATCATACCTTGTTAAAAAATCGTACTCGTGGTAATTCGACAGCCCTATATTCAAGCGGTTATGAATTTGAAGAGATACCTGAAATTTTTCATGAAATTATTTATAAACATGAGATTGAAATTAAAAAGTATTTAGGAAGTGGCTATTTATATGAGACGCCATTTGTATTTAGGAACTTTAATATGCCTAAAGATTTATTAAATTATGATGTTTATTCAAATATTTGGCATCAAGACTCCCATGATGGTAATCGATTCCTTAAAATATTTGTACTACCTCAAGATGTAAAAAAATCTGATGGTCCATTTCATTATCTAGATGAAACCTCTGTAAGAAAACATTGGGTGCTGCTGAGAGAGCGTTGGGATTGGGGAAAAATCAAAGAAATTCCTCGCTTTGAAGAAGAAAATACTTTGACTGGTATTGAAGGAGACTATTTGATAATTGATACTTCCAGATGTATGCATAGGGCATCCATCCCAGAAAATTATCGGGATTTGTTACAGATTTCATTATATCCATGTTGGCGAAAAACTTTTAATAGAAAGGTATATAGTTAGGTTTCTTTAAACAAGAATGTCCTCAATACCACTCGGTTATTGTGGAGTAATTTTGGTTGTAACCCTTTAGAGGTTAATTTTCAATAATTCATTTGCTAATACCGTCTACTTTAATTTCATTAATACCAGGAAGAATAATTCATAGTTTATTATTTCTTTAGTAGAATCAATCAAAAATATAGTAAATCACCTTAAACTTAGAAACCTTACTTGGAAAGTGTTGATTTCTGATCTGTTCATTCATGAGGTCTCCTTCATCTTTTCTTTTTAAGACTGAGATAACTGATGAAGAAAACCAGTTCAGTGGGAGCCCAATTTGTATATTGATATTTCGAAAGATAACCTCGAGTCTAAAATAATCGCAATGGAAACGTTTAAAAGTGAAGCTAGGCCAGATCCACATCCACGATCAAGGGAGGTTCTGAGTGAATTAACAAAAGTGAGAGGATCAGAATCTGGTTTTTATTTTGCTGAATCCTTCATGATTTCAAAGACATTCTTATAAACTTTGAGTAGAGAATAATTTTTTTATATGCTGGTTATTATCTGAATCATATTTTAATCCTCTTTCCCTTTCTTAAAATATCACTACCCTCATGCTGTGGCTTAAAATCTGGTACTAATTGGTTTAAAAGTCTTCGCAACCTATCCTGATCATTACTATCAACTGCAACCCTTAGTTGATCTAGCAATGGAGTTAACTCATTCCAAGATAACTTTTCTTCAAGTGCACGCATAATGAGCGGGTTACTTGTCTCTAAAACATCACCCCCAATCAATAGTTCTTCATAAAGCTTTTCACCAGGCCGCAAGCCAGTATATATGATTTCAATATCTCCATTAGGATGGGACTCATCTTTTAACTCTAGCCCACTTAAGTGAATCATTTTCAAAGCTAAATCTCGAATTTTCACTTGTTTACCCATATCTAATAAAAAAACCTCTCCACCTTTACCCATTGAGCCTGCTTGAATAACCAACTCAATAGCTTCACTTATGGTCATAAAATAACGAACGATATTTATATCCGTTACTGTTACTGGTCCACCAGCTTTAATTTGTTTTTTAAACAGAGGAATAACAGAGCCACTAGAGCCAAGTACATTACCAAAACGCACTATACTAAACATCGTGCGAGTCTGTGAAGTGGACAAGGCTTGCAATACTAACTCTGAAACTCTCTTAGTAGCACCCATAATGTTAGTTGGACGCACTGCTTTATCAGTTGATATCAGTACAAAAGTTCCTACACCAGCATCTATTGAAGCTTGTGCACAATTTAGAGTGCCAAAGATATTATTAGTCACCCCTTCAGAACTATTAAATTCAACCAGTGGCACATGCTTATAAGCTGCAGTATGATAAATAGTATCTACGTCAAATTGATTAAATACTTCACTAAGTCGATTTTTATTATTAACACTACCTAGTATTGGATAAATATTTATCATATTTATACTGTTACTTCTTGGAACTATAGAATTAGAAAGTTCTTTATCAATTTTGTAAAGCGATAGTTCATTCATTTCATACAAAATTAATGCTTTAGGTTTTAATAGAATAATTTGCTGACACAACTCCGATCCAATTGAACCGCCAGCACCCGTTACCATTACAATTTTATTGGTAATATTTTTACCCAATAAATCTTTATTAACAGCTACTTTAGTCCGCCCGAGTAAATCCAGAATATTTACTTCACGTAAATCATTAATACTTACCTTACCTTGCGCCAATTCTGTAATACCAGGCAGCATTCTTACAATTACTGGATACTTTTCAAATTTATGAATTATAGCAAGTTGATTATTACGTGGAATACTTGGTATTGCAATTAAGACCTCATTTACTTTATACTTTTTAATAATCTCATCAATATCATCTACACAGTAAACAGTTAGACCATTAATTTGAAAGCCTTGAAGCTTTTTGGAGTCATCAATCAACCCAACTAAATGGTAATCGGCAGAATGCTTAAGTGCTGAAATCAACTGTATGCCAGCATCACCAGCACCATAGATTAAAGCTCTAGGCTTATTACTAAGATTAGCTGTATCTCTATTAATTTTTAATTGAAAATTACCCCTAACTAAATAACGCGCAATAATCCGCATCCCACTAATTACCAATAAAGTGAGCATCCAATTAATTAATATTACCGAACGCGGAAACCCCTGTATTGATAGCATAAATAAAAGTAGTCCTAGTATTAATGTATAAAGAGTCACTGCCTTTAACACATCCCACAATGCCTTAAAACTCATATAACGAATCACTGAACTATATAAGCCAAATTTAATAAAGATAGGAATTGCAATGAACGGTGTGCTAAATATCGCCCAAATCTGATTACTTACTGGAAAAAACCAATAGTCTAGGCGAATTGACAGTGATGCTAATATTATTAAAATAATCAATATAGAATCAATAAACACCATAATTAGCTGTTTATTAATTCTTGAAAGATTCTGCAATGAACTATTCATAGATTATGGCGTAGCCAGATTCATAATAGAAATAATTGCATCACATGTTTGAAGTATCTCATCTTTGTTTAGAGTTGGATGCACTAAAAACATTAAAGAAGTGCTACCTAGTTCTTTTGCATTAAGTAATCTTTTTTTAGGTCTAAATCCAGTTCCATCAAAAGCTTTTTCTAAATACACTTCAGAGCAAGAACCTAAATAACATGGAACGCCCAATGCATTTATCTCTTGAGCAATTCTATAGCGATTCCAACTTGTTTTCAATTCCTTTGGCTCAACAAATACATAACACTTATAGGCGGCATGTTCAATATAATCAGGAATACTTGGAACTCGTAGGCCTTTGCATTGTTTAGCAGTATCCCATATTTTATTGGCATTATAAATGCGTTTAGAATGCCAATCAGGCATTCTTTTTAACTGAATTCTACCAATTACTGCTTGTATTTCAGTCATTCGCCAATTTGTTCCAAATGTTTCATGAAGCCATCTAAAGCCATCTACAGAATTGCTATCGCGCTCATACACAGCCTCATAACTCTTACCATGGTCTTTATATGCCCAAATTTTACGCCATAATAATTCATCACTGGTAGTTACCATACCCCCTTCACCACCAGTAGTAATAATCTTATCTTGACAAAAGCTCCAACAGCCAATATGTCCAATCGAGCCAACTGTCTTTTCTTTATATTTGGCTCCATGTGCTTGAGAACAATCTTCAATGACATATAAATCAAACTCATGAGCTAATGACATTATTTCATCCATCTCACATGGCCAGCCAGCTAAATGAACACATACAATTGCTTTAGTTTTATTAGTAATTACAGATCGAATAGATTCAGCTGTAATATTCTGAGAATCCAAATCAATATCAGTAAAAACAGGTGACGCTCCAGAATTAACGATTGATGAGATAGAGGCAATAAAAGTTCTAGAAGTAACTACCACTTCATCACCAATACCAATATCTAAACTTTTAAACGCAACATCAAGAGCCAGTGTCCCATTTCCAAGAGCAACTGAATAAACACTATTAGACCAAGCGGAAAATTCTTTTTCAAATTGACGACACTCTTCCCCAGTCCAATAGTTAACTTTATTTGATAACAGAACACGTTGAACTGCATTGGCCTCCTCTTTAGTAAATAAAGGCCAGGATGTAAAATTAGTATTTAACATATATAGATATCACTTAAATTATTAATAAAAAAATCAGGCAAGTATTCTTTATTAATTCCATCTATATTTTGTGAATGAATATTTTTTTGATTGCCTCTTAGGCAAAAAGATACCCAGTTAAGGGAATTTGGAGAAATAAAATCCTTAGATGGATTATCCGCAATATAGCAAAACTGACTAGAGGAGCTATATTCCTGCATTATGGATATAAATCTTTTATCATCTGGCTTTATTGAATTCCATTCTTCTGATATAAATAAAGGAATATTCATTATCCCAAGTGACTCAAGCTTTAATCGCTGACTAATAGATCTCCCATCTGAAAGGATTACAACATGTTTAAAATCATTTAGTACCAATTTAATAAAATCTTTAGTCTTTACAGATAATTTTATATCTGGCTTATGATAACGATACATCATAAGAAATGAATCTTTAATCGAAGCTGGCAGCTTTAAAATATTAGTAGCTTCTAAAAAAATATCATTCACACCTTGCTCTCTCAATTGCAGTAATTTGTTAGCTAAATTCACACCATATAATTTTAGTATTTGCTCTTCAACATATCTCAGACCAGAAGTTTGATAATCAAACTCTTTATACAAAGTATCATCTAGATCCATTACAAGGCAGGTATTTTTAGGATTTATAATCATGAATAAGAATTTTTGAATCATACCTCAACATCAAAAGATTATCCTCCCAATCATCTATAAAATCTAAATCTTCTTCTAAAATATACTCTTGAATCAACATTTTTGGAAAATTTGCTCCTGCCGCATAAGATAGTGGGTACCCTCCCCCAAATCTAGGATTTATATCAAAAGCTTTAAAAGACCATTCTTTTAAATTTACAAATAACTGTAAAGTAATACAACCCCTCGCCCCTTTCAAATTAGATAGCCTGACTTTTAAATAATCATAAACACTTCCTTTAGATGTAAGTCCTTTGCTAACCTCTCCAGCTCTAGTTTCAATTCTTAATCTGGGTACGAGAGATTTTAAATTTCCAGATTTATCAAAATATACATCAACTGTATATTCGTCATAACTTTTTGGCACAAGCTCCATAAACATATTTTTAGGATTTTTTAAAATATCCTCAGTCAACATAGACTCATCATTTAATGCAAATGCTCCCAAACTGGAGCTTCCATCATATGGCTTTACAAAACAAGGATATTTAATTTTTTTTGCATTATAAATAATTGGAGTATTAATATCAATCGTGTTTAATAAATTAGAAGTATAGTTTTTATCTCTACATTCTTCAATTATGAGTGAATCAGATATTACTATATTTATACCATGGCCTAAAAATTCTTCTCGATGCCTAGAGAGAATCAACAACTCTGTATCAATAGTAGGGACTATTAATGTAATAAAATTCTCAAAACATAACTGCTTCAAAAAGCTGATGTATTCATCACTAGTAACTCTTGGTGCTAGAAAATATGAATCTGCAACTTGGCAAGCTGGTGATAATTCTGGATTTAAATCCACACAAAAGACTTTCAGTTTTCTATCCAATTTTCTACTTTCTATTTTAAAAGAATCAACCAAATCAACCCTTCTCCCAGCTGAGGTTATAAGTATATTACTCATTATTTAGAACCTTTGAATTTAGTCATAGTAACGCCGTCATTGCCAGTAATTCCATAACGTGTAATAACTTTAATTACCGTTAAAAACAGCACTTTTATGTCAAGCCAGATGGATTGGTTATCAACATACCACACATCTAATTTAAATTTCTCATCCCAGTTAATTGCATTACGCCCATTAATCTGGGCCCAGCCAGTTAATCCTGGCTTTACTTCATGGCGTCTAGCCTGTTTAGCTGAGTAAAGGGGTAAGTATTCCGCTAATAAAGGCCGAGGTCCCACTAAACTCATATCACCCTTTAGCACACTCCATAAGCTCGGTAACTCATCAAGGCTTGTTGACCGCAAAAACTTACCAAATTTTGTTAATCTATCATTATCAGGCAACAATATTCCATTAATATTGTAAATATTTAGCATAGTTCTAAATTTAATCATATTAAATACACAGCCTCCCTTACCAGGGCGCAATTGCCTAAAAAAAATTGGATAACCGAATTTTAAGCGAACTAAAACTGCAACTATTATGAATATAGGAAGTAAAAATGGCAATCCAAAACAAGTAACAACTAAATCAAAAAAACGCTTCATTGTTAACATTTAGTGTTGTAGGTTATGAGGTAAAAATGTTTTTACACAAACTTATTATACGTAATAATTCATGTATTTCTTTTAATAAAAGCAACTGTAAGATTAACATTCGATTTAAAATCTTAAGTCTATAAGTTTTTATTAAGCACAGTTCAAATATAATTTGCAAAAGTGGTAAGTTCACAGTCAAATACTATACTTTTAAAATTTCTTATTAGTACAATAGATAAAAAAAATTATGAATCAAGCAACATTTTCTCATGTCCCCTATCCTTCAGACTATATGGATATTGCTGTCAAAAAAGTCAAGAATCATTTCAAGGATAACTTTAGAAACAAAAAAGTCTTGGATATACCTGCTGGAAATGGATGGATTGGAGTTGAACTTAATAAATATGGGATGGAGGTAATAAGTGCTGATATAAATAAAGATAAACCTCATTTTAATCAAGTTAATATGGAAAAACCATTGCCCTTTTTAGATGAGGAGTTTGATGCAATTATTTGTTGTGAAGGTATTGAGCATATTTTTTCGCCATTTGTGCTATTCTCAGAGTTTGCTAGAACTTTAAAGAAAGGTGGTATTCTTATAATTACTACGCCAAATATTCAAAATCTATACACACGTTGGCAGTTTTTATGTTCTGGATATCTTTTTCAATTTGATCCCTTCAATCAAATACCACTTTCAGAAAATATACAAGGTGACAAAGGTCATATATCTCATGTCTCATATGGGCAGTTGAGATACTATACTGAACACTTTGGCATGAAAGTGCAACCACCAACTGGCGGAAGAATGAAAAGAATAATCTTATTACCTTTTTTATTTCCTTTTTTGATTATTGGATTTTGGTGGAATTATAGAGACTGGAAAAGGACGAGTGGAAAGTCATCTCGAAAAGTGATAATTAAACACCTATTTAATCTACGAATTCTTCTTTCCAGGAGTTTAATTTTTATTGCTACAAAACCAAAATAATCTTTTAATTAATTTTGTTAAAAATACAAATCGTGTTAATCAATTCAATCTAAGATACTATAAACAATATCATACAACTCTAACCCATGAAAAGAAAATATCTTTCAATACTTCTATAAAGATAGTAATTACACTATTCAAAAATTATACTAAAGACAATCAAGTAATTTATAATATAAGCTAATTATTTAAAGTCATAAAGTTTGGTACAGAGATTAAATAAAAGTTAATTACTAGATTTATTGAAGGAGAATTAGTTGAGTAATCATAATGTAAATAAGATTGAAAAATTATTTTTAGATTCAATCAAAACAAAAGAATCTATTGTTAAAGAAAAACTTTTTATTCCACTAGTTCGAATGAGTGAATTAGCTGTGAACTCAATAACTAATCGAGGTAAGATAATGTTATGTGGTAATGGTGGCTCTGCTGCAGATGCTCAACATTTAGCTGCTGAAATGCTTGTAAGATTAAGGCCAAATTATAATAGAGAGGGTATACCTGCTATTGCATTAGCTCAAGATACGTCAACGATAACTGCATGTGGAAATGATTTTGGATTTGATAGTCTTTTTGAAAGAATGGTGCAATCTTTAGGAAAAGAAGGAGATATACTTATTGTTATAACCACATCTGGTAATTCTAAAAATATTCTTCTTGCTATGAGTGCTGCGAAAGCAATGGGAGTTAAAGTATTTGCATTCCTTGGCTCAGGTGGAGGCCAAGCTATAGGTCTATCTGATGAATACTTCCTTGTTCCTAGTAATGATACTGGAAGAATTCAAGAGTCGCATATTACTGCTGGCCACGCTCTCATGGAGTGTATAGAGGATAAACTTCTTGAATGTGATTATATTCACTTACAAAAATGAATATTTCACTTAAAGATATAAAGGTATTTATTTTCGATTTTGATGGAGTGCTAACTAACAACTTAGTTCATTTAGATAGTCAAGGCAATGAGTGGGTTAGCTGCAATCGATCTGATGGTTTAGCATTTGATGCGCTTCGTAAATTGAATCAGACTGTTTATATTCTTTCTTCAGAAAAAAATCAAGTTGTAAAGGCTAGGGCCAATAAACTTCAAATTCCTGTTATTCAAGGTATAGAAGACAAAAGTAAAAGTATTAAGGAGCTTGCAGCTAGGGAAAATTTTAATTTAGATAAAGTTTTATATTTAGGCAATGACTTAAATGATTACCACGCAATGAAGTTATGTGGCTTCACTGCTTGTCCTTCTGACAGTCATAAAAAAATTATTTCTATTTCAGATATTGTCTTAAAAGAACCTGGTGGTAATGGGGTTGTTAGAGAGCTCTTAGAAGAAGTATTAGAACTTAACTTATTGAAAATTTTATACAATAAATAAATATACTGATATGAATGACAATTTTAAAAGTAATAATACTATTAATCACAATATTGATTTGTTACACAAATTTAACTTATCCAATAAGAATAGTCTTAAAATATTTAATAACTCAACTAGAGACATACCTAACTTAAATGTACTAAAGTGCTCTAATTCTGGCGTTATAGTCCTTGAAAGCTTCATAATTCCAGAAGATTATTATGAAAAAAATATTCACTACACTGATGAGTTTAAAGGAAGAATTGAAACAGCTAAAGGTATGATCGAATCCAAACCTCTTGAAGATGATCTTAGAAGATTTGAATCATATAAAGAATTAATTAAAGGATCGGAGATATTAGATTTTGGATGCGGAAGAGGTGATTTTATTAAATTATCAAAGAAGATTTCAAAAAGATCTGTAGGATTAGAAATTAATAAAAAAAATAGAGATTACTTGAATAATATTGGTGTTCAATGTGTAAATACATTGACAGAATTAAATGATGATAAATTTGACTTAATAACTTTAAATCATGTATTTGAACATTTAAATGACCCAATTAATATTCTGGTTGAATTACAAAAACATCTAAATGATGATGGAATTATTATTATTGAAGTTCCTCATGCTAGAGATTTATTGTTAGAAACATTTAATCTCGAATCTTTCAAAAATTTCACATTTTGGAGTGAGCATTTAATATTACATACTAGAAAATCACTAGAAAGATTTGCTACAAATAGTGGGTTAAAATTGAAGAATATAGAAGGATTTCAAAGATATAAAATCTCTAATCATTTCAATTGGTTATTAAATGGCCAACCATCTGGTCATGAAATTTTTCAGGATCTAAATAATGATGATTTTCATAGCAGTTATATAAAGCTTCTTGATAGTATTGATCAAACTGATACCTTAATAGGTTACTTTAGTAAAAATATTTAAACTATTGAAAGACAGTTGACTTCAGATCATCACTATCAAAAGAATATCCTCAATCCTATTTGGTAACCGTTTAATGCGAATGCATTTAAGGCCTTCAGAGGATTGGTTAGTTATTAATAAAATCTCTTAATATCTTCCAAAAGTTAGCCAAAGAAATTTTAAAATTCATAACTATTAATAAATTTAATAACGCAATTCTAGAATCGATTTTTGAATAGAATCCACTAAATAATTAATTTGCTCTTGTGAATACCATTCATAAAATGGAAAGGAAAGCATGTTATCAAAAAACAAATCAGTATTAGGACAATCCGACTCACCAAATCCTGCTTTAATCATTATTGGATACCTATATAGAGGATTATTTTGAACTACAGGTTGTATTTTGTATTTATTATTTAATAAAATAATAAGGCTATCTCTATCAATTCCTTTTTTTTGACTAGTAAATAAAGCACAAAGATTGCTATACACATGCGAAGAGCCATTTGGTATATATTGAAATTTTAGCTCGGGAAAATCAGATAAGCCTCTAATAATTTGATTCGCCAAATTAACTCTTCTAGCATTAATTTCATCCAATCTTGTCATCAAAGAAATTCCTAATGCACATTGTGCTTCACCAATACTATAGTTGTGAGGCCATACTTGATTAATATCAAAATCAACATTAACCATAGCTGGTTTCCAATAATGACTCTTATTAGGGAAAGCTCTATGGCCATTGTGCCTTAAGCCAGGTATTTTTTCTGAAAATTCTTCAACACTAGACATTAGCATACCGCCCTCACCCAGGGTAGTAATGTTTTTTTGTGCATGAAAGCTATAGATAGATAAATGACCAAATGTTCCACATTTTTTATCTTTATACGTTGCCCCTAAAGCTTGTGCACAATCCTCAATTAGCCAAAGATTTCTCTGCTTTGCAATTAACACTATCTCTTCCATCTCAATACATAAACCATAAAGATGAACCACAACAATAGCTTTTGTTTTAGAAGTTATTTTATCTAAAATTGTTTTAGATGATACTACCCTTGTTTTGATATCGATATCAGCCCAAACTAATTTTGCACCTCTTCTAGCATATGGAATAGCAGAGGCAACATATGTATGCGCTGGAACAATCACCTCATCTCCGGGCTTAATATCAATTAAATCTGCAGTTATCTCTAGAGAACCAGCCCCTGAACTAGTTGCAAAGGCATCTAAACCACCATGATATCGACTAAAAATCTTCTCAAAATTTAAAAGATTATTCCCCTGAGTTTGAGGATCAGAATACTTCATTACCTCTACTACAGTTGCAATATCTTCGTCAGTATAATTAGTCCCTCTTCCACTCCAAGGAAGAATATATTCACCGACCCCTTGAACATTAAAAGAATTACTATTTGAATTATTACTCATAATTATTTTTTTAAATTTGAAAGAATACCTTCATTAGCCCAAAACTCAGAAATATCATCTATTTCAATATTATATAAACCAGGCAACTCCATTCGAAATAAGTTATCCCCAACCCATCTTCCTGACTCAATTATTTTTTTATTAAAAATATAAATATTACCGTCATCATGAAAAAAACCATCCATTTTTTGTCTGGGCATATTATCAAACTGGCCCCATTCAAAATGATGTGAATTATACCCAGTAGCTAATGTATCACAATTGCTATTAATAAAGTTTTCGATTGCTCTATCAATTAAATTATCTACTCTAACTGGTGATGTTGGCTGTAATAATACAACTATATCTGTATTAATTTCAGAAATAACATGCTTCAGCACTGAAACTGTTGATGCGTCATCTGTTGCATATTCGGGAGGTCTCAAAAGAACCTCAGCTCCACATTCTTTTGATATTTTAGCTATTTCTTCATCATCAGTAGAAACGACAAACCTATCTATTAAATTTGAATTTTGAGCAGCCTCGATACTCCATTTAATCAAAGGCTTGCCTAATAATTTTTTTATATTTTTTCTAGGTATTCCTTTACTTCCCCCACGTGCTGGTATTACTCCCAAAATCATATTACATCCTATTATTTAATAAACGGAAATTCCATTGAAGCTATTTTTATTAAGAATGCCTTTTGAGCAACCTTGAGTAAGAATAATACAATGAGCACTCATAGACCTATATTTACCAAGTAGTCCTTCCACCATCTACTGCAATAATTGCACCATTTAAGTAACTTGAGGCATCAGAAAGCATCCAAACAAGTGTACCCTGGTATTCATTAGGTCTTGCAAGTCTATTCATTGGAATTCTGCTTGATACTTTTTCTAAAAAATACTCTGACTGTCCATTTTCAACGCCACCAGGACACATTGCATTGCAGCGAACTCCCTCCTCTGCCCAGTATGTTGCTAAATAACGTGTTAAGCCTATCAAGCCACTCTTAATAACAGAATATGTTACAGGTTTAACATTTTGAAGGCTATTTTCTACATTATCTATCTTATATAACCTCTGGTCAGGAGCTATCAGTCCTAAGTCTGAGGAAATATTGACAATTGAACCACCGTTTATATTTTTAGAAATTTTTTGTCCATAATATTTAGAACATAAAAATGAACCAGTTAAACCCACACTGATATCATCATTCCATATATCCAATGGAAAATTTTCTAATCGAGAAAAATTTAAATTATTATTATCTTCAACCTTTGGGTTGTTTGCAGCATTATTAACTAGGCCATCAATTTTTCCATATTTTTTTTCTAAAAGATCTGCATTAATCTTAACAGCATCTTCATTGGTTATATCGCAAGCAAATCCAATAGCATTTGTATTATATTTAGAATTTAATTTATTGGCTAAATTATTAACATCTTCTTGGTATAAATCTATTAATATTGGTAATCCACCATAACAAGCAATTGCTTCCGCGTGTTTTGAGCCTAATAATCCTGATGCACCAGTAATTACTATAACTTTACCATCTAAACTAAATAAGTTTTCTAACATTCACATCACTCCAACAGTCTGACCACCATCAATAACTAAGGTGGTACCTGTAATAAAACTAGCCTTATCTGAACACAAAAAAACCGCCGAACTTGCAATATCACTTGGTGTTGCAAAACGATTCATTGGAACTTTAGTTTTAATCATTTCATTAATTTGTTTTTTATTTTGTTTAATTTTTTTATCCCAAGAACCGCCATCAAAATAAACATTTCCAGGTGAAATAACATTGACACGGATATTAGGTGCCACTTTCCTTGACATATTTTTAGCAAGGGCAATAATTGCAGCTTTTGCAGTAGAATAGTCAGTTGGTGAGCCAATTACTTCCATTCCAGCAATCGAAGAAATAAATAATACCACTCCATTTGATTCTTCAATCATTGGTAAAAAAGTACGAACAGTTTGTAAAGCTGTCTCAAAATTATTATTCCAATTTTTTTTCCAATCATCATCATTTGGAATAATATCAGCAACACTTTGGCCATCTCCAACATTTATAACAATAATATCTAACTGCCCCCATGTCTCTTTAATTTCAGTACTTAAATTATTTAAAGACTCTATATCTGAACAATCACAGCGAGAAGCAAAGATATTTTTCTCGCCAAAACTTCCCTGTAACTTCTCTTCATTACTAAATAAATCATCAGAACCACGTGAGACTATACAAACTTTTGCCTTTTCCCCAAGAAACTCTTTTGCAATTGACAAACCAATACCCCTAGAGGCTCCAGTTATTAAAACTTTTTTATTATTTAAATTAAGATTCATTATTACTGTTAATAATAGGCAATATATATTTTAGCTGTTTTTTAAATATTTCGATTCCTTCATCGTCTCGATAGGCCTGCATAATAAAAGGACCTTGGTAATTAAAGTTTTTTAATTCATTAAAAAACTTTATAAAGTCAGCATTTCCATGTCCTAATCTTACTGGACCACCCCCCAATATTCTATCTTTAATATGAATATCTGTAATTCTATCTCCATAAGCTGCCAACTCTTCATAAGAATTAAACCCTAATGCTGCACTATTTCCAATATCATAATTAACAGTAATATTTTTTGAATTTATTTCATCCAATAACTCAATGAAGGGCTTTGGAGCTAAATCAGTTTCTAAAGATAAATTTATTCCTTCTTTTTCAATTGTTGGGATAATTCTTTTAATTGATTTAACAAACCTATTGACTGCTTCTCTAGTTTTCAAACTAGATTGGTCAACACAAGGGATCACAATGTCTTTTATTTTTAATATTTTAGCTGTATCAATCAATTTTTCTAAAACTTTATAACTCTCTTCAGCAATGTTATTATTATTTGAATGAAGAGGAGCTTCCATAAAATAATCTGCACAAATAGTTTTTACCGAAACACCAGAATCATTTATTATATTGACTATTTTTTTCACTCCACCTGAATGGAGTAATGGATTGTTTTCAGATTCATTAAAATCTAAGATAAATTCAATTAAGTCTAGGCCACATTCTTTAGCAATCTTAAATTCATTTTCCCAACTTCCAACAGGAAAGGCTTGATACCTTCCTTGATATTTAGGTAATAATCTACCCTGTATAACACCTAATTTATTCTTCATTAAAAACCTTTCAACCTAATTGTCTTTGGATAATGTTAATAATTTTACAGATTCAGGTGCTGGCGAAGATTTTTAGCAATAGGCGCCTCTTCCTCAATAACCCTTTTGATGCCATCTCCTATTGCTATCTCACACTTTCTTACCGCTCCAACTAGCTGTCTAAAGCCAGATGGCTCAACAGAAGCAGATTGATCAGAACCATACATTGCACGATCAAGTGTAATATGTCTTTCAAGAGAGGTGATGCCAAATGCTGTTGCTACCGTCGAAATTGCAATTCCTGTCTCATGCCCACTATATCCAACATTACATTGATACTTATCTCTTAGGGTATTAATCATATTAAGATTGGCATTTTTATCCTGCATTGGATAAGTCGAAACAGTATGCATTAATTCAAAAGAACATTTTTCCTGTCTAAAAATATCAACTGCTTTTTGAATATCATCATAAGTTGTCATTCCAGTTGATATGAAAGTATGCTTTCCTTCTTTGGCAATTACTCTAAGTAAATCCTCATAAACAATCATTGCAGAAGCAACTTTATTATATTTACAATTAAATTGTTTTAAAAATTGTTGACTATTTAAATCCCATGCCGAGGCATACCAATCTATGCCTTTATCTCTACAATACTGATCTATTTCCAAGTACTCACTCAAGCCAAATTCTAATCCAGATTTTTGGTCACGTTGGGTTTTACCCCATTGACTTTCTCTAGGTGAATTTAAAAAATCCTGAGTATAAACCTTATTAAGATCTCGCTTTTGAAATTTAACTGCATCGCATTTAGTTTCTACTGCAACATCAATGAGCTCTTTACAAATTGACATGCTTCCATTATGATTAATACCAATCTCGGCAATTATATAAACTGACATATCTAAACCTAATAATTTTGTTAAGTATATTTTAATTACTATTAACTAGAGTAACTAGGTTTTTTAATATTGAATTATTGAAATTCTTACTTTTTTTATTCTTAGTCGTTTTATTATTTAGTTTTATGAGTTATAAATTTATAAGAATGCCCATTACAGCATAATGTTATGTCTGGTAAAACATAATTCTTTAACAATAATAAGTAACAATAGATGATTAAAAAATGTCTTTTTCCTGCAGCTGGCTATGGAACCCGCTTTCTACCTGCAACTAAAGCAGTTCCTAAAGAAATGCTTCCAATACTAACTAAACCTTTATTGCAATATGGTGTTGAAGAAGCATTATCTGCAGGAATAACCAACATGGCAATTGTGACAGGAAGAGGCAAGAGGGCAATTGAAGATCACTTTGATAACGCATTTGAGCTTGAAATGCAATTAAGTGGTACTTCAAAAGAGCACTACTTAAAGGAAATAAAGGAGATAATTAGGGATTCGACATTTACCTATGTTCGTCAAAAACAAATGCTTGGACTAGGTCATGCAATCCTTACTGGTGAACCTCTTATTGGGGACGAACCTTTTGCTGTAATTCTTGCAGATGACTTGTGTGATTGTGATGAGAGTGGAGTTATTTCACAATTGATTGAAATCTATAATCAGTATAAATGCTCAGTCGTAGCTATTGAAGAAGTCCCAATGAATCAAACTAGCAAATATGGAATTATTTCTGGCAATCTAGTTGGAAACTCAAATAATACATATCAAGTCACAGAGATGATTGAAAAGCCTGAAGAACATAATTCACCAAGCAACATGGCAATTATTGGACGATATATTTTGACACCTGATATTTTTGATATTCTCAAAAATATTAAACCTGATAATAATGGAGAGATTCAAATTACTGATGCTCTAAATACTCAAGCAAAAAAAGGCAAGGTGCTTGCCTATAAATTCAAAGGAAAGCGTTTTGATTGTGGGGGCGTGAAAGGATATATAAATGCAACCAACTTCCTTGCCAGCAAAACAGGAATCCTTTAATTAAAGATCCAACTAAAGCTTTATATCAATTTTCTTCATTTTTCCATTCCAGCAAAGAATCTTATTTTTATATATTGCCAAGTTGCTTATTAAATACAAATCAACTACAAGCTAAAAATCCTCATTTTTTTTTACCAATGACATAATAGCCACCAGCAATCCTATTTGCTTGCTTTGACCTCAATAAAAGTGGGTCTAAAAATTTAATTGGAAAGAATAAAACTGCAAACACAAGCTTGGTTGGTTTATATAAAGACGAAATACCCAAAGAAAAACATAGAGCAAGAAATTCTATTAAAATTCGATAAAAACCTACTGCTGGACCTACCGTGATATCTGAATCGATAATATCAAATTTATCCTTTGGTAGAAGCTCTCGAATACCTTCATGAGTAAACCTCCAATAATCATTAGGACATGGGTGATAACCAATAATAAATGGAAGTTGTAAATAGAAATAACCCCCAACTTTAAGTACACGATTAATTTCATCAATTGCTGCGACGGGAGCATCAACATGCTCTAAAACCTCTTGAGCAAGAACTACATCAAACTTATTGTCCTCACATGGAATTGACAAAACTGAACCAACATAGTCAATATTTAATCCAGGCTCTAATTCTAAATTTTTAATACTTGAATGGACTCTTGTTTGACCAGCACCAATATTTAATCCTATAAAATTATTGGGCATAGTACTAATTAATTTCGAAATTGCTCCTTGCACTTTAGTTGACTTATTATGGTCACCATATATATTCTTTACAACAAAATATTGACATGCATCGAAAGCTTTATTTAATAAGCTCATTTAAGATCCTTTAATATTTTTATAAGTTTGCAAGTGCAGCACTAGAACCATTTTAGTTACCCTATAAAATGTGAGCGTCGAATGCTCAAAGCCTATTTAATTGATGATAACATGTGTTCACTATGGTTTTATAACTATTTAAATCACTTCTATCTTAAACTCATGAGTAGTAAAACCTAATTATTTATAGTGGTAATACTATAACTAAGATAAATCTAATTAATTTCTAGCATCTTTCTAATATACGGTCACAGTTTACTTGCACATCAAAGTTATCTTCATAGGTGTTTTTAGCATTAGAAGCAAGCTCAGTATAAAAAGCTTTATCTTTACATAATCGAAGTAGATTTCTTTTATAATCATGCATATTTTCCGCATGGCAACATAAGCCAACTTTTAATTTTTCTTGTATAAAGTCTCCATAATCACCTAGAGCTGATTTATCAAGTGAAGCTAAAATTGGTAATCCATACTTTAAATATTCAACTGTTTTAGAGGGAAAATTTGGCACAGTAAAGTCAGGATGAAGACTTACAAGTCCAACGTTACATGATGCCATCACAGACTCATACTTTGCCCTATCCAATCGGTCAATAAAAGTTACATTTAGTAACTTCAAGTCCTTGACTTGGTGTTTTATATTATCAGCGTCTGGACCCTCGCCTATGAATAAAAATTTTACCTCAGTTAAATTCCTTACTTCAATCGCCAAGTTTATAACATTAGATAAATTCTGAGCAGGCCCCATTTGCCCTCCAAAAACTGCAATAAAATCATCTTCTTTAAACCCAAGCTCATCTCTACTAATAGCGGTTATTTTTTCGACCTTGTTCTTACCTGCCCATAATGGAAACAGAGATAATTTATCAGTATCAATAAAAGGATAATTTTCTTTTACATAGTTGATATTTCCATCTGACATACAACCAATATAGTCAAATTGCTTAAGACTCTTAACCTCTCGTCTTTTGAGTGCATTGAAAAGAAATTTATTTTTTATCAATCCTAGGTCTTTTGCATTTTGGGGAAATATATCCCAAAGTATTAAGAAAGCAGGACACCTAAAATGAGCCTTAAGATTACTTATTAGATGATGGTTTGCAGTATAAGGGGTACTTCCAACTATTAAATCAAATTTAATATCACCCCAGTGCTTCTTTACTTCAGATAGAAGAGGTCGATTCATAAATAACGTTGTTAGTCCTTTTTCAATTTTAGGCGTACCGTTAAACATATTTCCTATTTTAACTCTTAAAATTTGCTTACCATATTCATCAGATAGGGAAGTAGGTAATCCTAATCGCCTTTCCCTTATTGTGGCTACATAGACATTCTCACCTCTTAAAGTTAAAGCATCAGGAAGATCTTTAGTTAAAAAACTGCTATTTTTGTCTTCTGGATATACAGCAAATAAAAATAATATATTCAACATGCTTAACCAATAATCATTTAGACCAAACAGTTCGATTTACATAGGGGATATAACTCATAACCACACGCAGTATTTTTTTTGATACTTGACCTGCCTCATAATCTTCAACTCGAAGCATAACTCGTTCAGATTTTTTATGCTGTGAGATAATTATACGAACAGAATTAATTACATGCTCTTTTTTTAGACCACTCATAATTAAAGTACCTACATCCATTCCCTCCGGTCGCTCATGAGCATTGCGAATAGTAACAGCAGGAAGATTAAGTAACGAACTCTCTTCTGAGATCGTGCCACTATCAGAGACGACACATAAAGCATTTAATTGAAGCTGAATATAGTCACAAAATCCAAAAGGCTTTAGAAATCTAACATTTTCATGTAGCTCACCTAACTCCATAGAATCAAGCTTTTTTTGGGTTCGTGGATGCGTAGATACAATTACTGGAATATCAAATTCTTCAGCTAGAGAATTCAAAGTCTCTAGCATATCAAACATGTTTTGAGGAGAGTCAATATTTTCTTCTCGATGAGCACTTACAATAAAGTATTTACCTGACTCCAAGTTTAAATCATCTAAAATTTTAGATTTCTCAATCTTTTGTTTATAATAATCTAAGACTTCGCCCATATGAGAACCACTTTTAATAATAGTTTCAGGACGAATACCTTCAGCTATCAAATAACGCCTAGCGTGCTCAGTAAGTACAAAATTTATATCACTAAGATGATCAAGAACTTTTCGATTAAGCTCTTCAGGTACTCGCTGATCAAAACATCGGTTCCCAGCTTCCATATGAAATACGGGAATCTTTTGCCGCTTGGCAGAAATAACAGCCAAACATGAATTGGTATCACCATAAAGCATTACAGCATCAGGCTGCTCTTGCGACATAACCTCATCTGACTTCTCTATTACGCGACCAATAGTCTGAGCAGCATTCTCACCAACTGCTTCTAAGAAATAATCAGGCTTACGAATAGAAAGGTCATCAAAAAATAGCTGATTTAACTCATAATCATAATTTTGGCCTGTATGGACCAAAATATGATTCGTGTGTAGATCAAATTCGGATATGACACGACTCATTTTAATAAGCTCTGGCCGAGTACCAACAATAGTCATAATTTTAAACATATTAATTCCCTTTTATAAAATTGAGACCAAGTAACAATTCTTTTATCTCACTAACATTTAATCGCTTAGTATTATGCGAAGTATAGTCTTCGAGTTTGGAGAGTTTCAGATCACCTTCGACAACATATTTATCATAATTTAAATCCCGATTATCTGCTGGAATTTTATAAAATTCTCCTAAATCAACGGCTTGTGCCATTTCTTCTCTTGAAATAAGAGACTCGTATAATTTTTCACCATGCCTAGTACCAATGATTTTAATATTACCTTTTTTTCCATAAATTTCGGATAAGGCTTTTGCTAAATCTTCAACAGTAGATGCGGGTGCCTTTTGCACAAAAATATCTCCTTGTTCACCATGCTGAAATGCAAACAATACTAGACTAACCGATTGTTCCAGAGACATTAAAAATCTAGTCATATTAGGATCAGTAATAGTTAAACTTTTTTCTTCATTCAATTGTGATTGAAACAATGGAATCACTGAGCCTCGAGACCCCATTACATTTCCATAACGAGTAGCGCAAAATACTGTATCAGAATCTAACTGTGATCTCGACATACCTACCATCACTTTTTCAGCCATCGCTTTAGATATTCCCATAGCATTTATAGGATAGACTGCTTTGTCAGTACTCAACACCACTAGTCGTTTCACACCATTCGATGTTGCAGCCTTTAAAACATTTTCAGTTCCAAGAATATTGGTCTTCACAGCCTCCATAGGATAGAACTCGCAGGATGGCACTTGCTTTAATGCAGCTGCATGGAATATAAAATCAACACCTCGAGTAGCCTGATAGATGCTCTGATAATCTCTAACATCGCCAATATAAAACTTCACTTTTTTATTATTTAAAGCTATTCTCATGTCTTCTTGTTTTTTTTCATCTCTACTAAAGATACGAATCTCTGCTATATCAGTTTTGATAAATTTACGAAGAACTTCGTTACCAAAAGAACCAGTTCCTCCAGTAATTAATAGCACTTTATCTTTAAACATTTATTACTCCTTCAAAATCATTATGCATCTCACGAATCAAAAAATCCCATGAGGGTGCTATATAGCCAGTTGCTTGAGAGAATTTTTCTGCACTTAGAGACCGATCAATTATAAAAGTATCGTCGGTGACAATTTTAATGTTTTTTTTGTACATATTTGCTATCAATTGTAATAGTGATAATTTATCTATTGGCTCTGCAGCTAGATGGTAAAGTCCAGTCAAATTATTATCCTGCAGAACATAGTCACGAATAATTTTAGCTAAGGTTACTGTTGGTAAGCCAGAAAAAATCGCTCTATTAAAGCCTTTACAAGTAGATTTTTGTGACAAGAACCATTCAAGGAGGCCCACATTAGATTCTTTTTCATGTCCTATCGAAGAGGTTCTTATAGTTATAGCATTACTGTAATCAACCTCTCCTAAAGATTTTGAAATACCATAAAGATCTGATGAATCAGGACAATCGATTTCTGAATAAAAACCCTTATCTCCAGAAAATACACAATCAGTACTTATTTGAATAACTCTTGCACCAATCAATTTACTCAATTTAACGAGTTTATGTGGAAATAAACTATTAATTGGTAAAACCATTAATGGATTATTAGCATTTAGTCTGTGCTTAGTGATTCCAGTACAATTAATAATTACATTTGGCCTATATTCCATAAATAAATCAGTTAAGGAAAACTCATCTAATACATCAATATTAGTCATAATATTTTTTAGAGCATCTTTAGAAAAAATTGAAGAATTACTTTTGTGCCTTATAGTTCCACGAACATTATGATCACTCAATTCGTTCAGTACTCTAAAAATAGTGCTGCCAATAAGTCCATTTGCCCCTAAAACTAAAATTTTCATTCAATTTCCTCTTAAACTAAACAATCTTCATTATAGATAGATGAATTACTGAAATTATTTTTCGTATAAAAATCATACTAAAACTATTAAATATAAACTTATTCTCTAGAGCTTTATCATTTTAAGCTCAGTTGATATCAATTAACACTAGACGTAAAAAAGTTGATCTAGTAATCTACTCTTCCATAAATATCCTCTAATCTTTCTATATCATCTTCTCCTAAATAACTTCCAGATTGGACCTCAATTAAATGCAGAGATGCATCAGTATCATTTTCTAAACAATGAACTGCGCCAATAGGAATATAGATAGAATCATTGGTATGAAGAACATAATCAAATCCATCAACATGGACCTTGGCAACTCCATCTACAACAACCCAATGCTCAGCACGATACTTGTGCTTTTGTAAACTAAGCTTAGACCCAGGATTTACACTAATACGCTTAACTTGATAATTACTACCAATTTCAATACTTTCATAACTACCCCAAGGCCGATATACCTCTTGATGAGAAGTCAACTCTCCACGACCATGGAGTTTGGCAACTATATGTTTGATATTCTGAGCTTGCTTCAAAGGTGAAACTAAAATAGCATCTTTAGTCTCAATAACAGCAATTCCTTCCAAACCAAGTATTGCAACTAGCTTTTTCTGAGCTTTAACGAGGCAATTATGGCTATTTAAGGCAACAATATCCCCTTGAAGAACATTACCCTCACTATCATGATTATTAATCTTCCATAGAGCTTGAAAATCTCCTATATCTGTCCAGCCACAGTATATTGGTACTACAACTGCTTTTAATGTATGCTCCATAATAGAGTAGTCAAGGGAAATATCTTTACATCGAGAAAAATCATGCTCTGATAAACGAATAAAATCTAAATCTTTAGTTACAGACTTAATAGTGCGTCTGCATTGGTGTAATAATTTAGGGCAATGTAATGAAGCCTCCTCTATCAAAACACTGGGTCGAACGATAAACATTCCGCTGTTCCAAAGATAGTTACCCTGCTTTAAATAGTTTTTTGCAGTGCCTTCGTCAGGCTTTTCTTCAAAACGACTTACTTTCAAACCACCTCCAACATTTTCTCCACAGCAGATATATCCATAACCCGTACTTGCAAAACTTGGTTCAACGCCTAAAGTCACTAGATTCCCTAAAATCGCCAATTTATGAGCAATACTTAATGCACTTAGAAAACTAGTTTCATCTTTAATAGCATGGTCAGCAGAAAGCACCAACATTGGCTCATCTGTCTTAGCCTCAATTAAGCGTAATGCGCACAATATAACTGCAGGGGCAGTGTTACGACCCATAGGTTCTAATATAATTTCAGCGGAGATATTAGCCTCTCGACACTGCTCTGCAGCTAAAAATCGGTGCTCCTGATTACAAACAAGCTGACTTAAACCAAGTTCTAATCCAGATAACCTCGAGAATGTTTGCTGCAACATAGTGAGTCCATTCTCATCATGCACAATTTTTTGATATTGTTTAGGAAACGAACTACGAGACAAAGGCCACAAACGACTCCCAACTCCGCCAGCCAAAACTACAGGATTAAAAAACATTTCCATATCTAAGCTTTTCATATTAATACAATTTTTACAGACCTACCTGCGCTTTTAAATGAACCAGCAATAAAGTAATCTATTTTAATATTAATAATATTTAGTCCTCTAATAATTAGATATGTGGGACTTTCACAATGACTTCTAACTTATTAGTCAAATTCATTCTTACTAATGAATTTGAATAAGTTCTTTTAAGCGATAGTGAGTTAAATATTGATGTTTGCAATGCTTACTCTCTCTTTGTAATGATGATAATTAAATTATATCTTTATTTCACTAATATTTATTAAGAAAGACTATACATTTCAAAGCCTTCCATAATATTACTTTCATTTTGAGTTAAGAGCTATTTTCAAAACTATTAAACCCGAAGTTCTTCTAAATTATCCAAAAACCACTCATAAGTAATCATAAGGCCCTGCTCCAACTCCACAGAATACTTCCAACCCAGTGATCGAAGACGACTCACATCCAACAATTTGCGAGGGGCTCCATCTGGTTTTAAAATATCATATTCTACCTCACCATGAAAACCAACAATCCTAGATATTGTATTAGCTAATTCAGCAATAGATAAATCATACCCTGTACCAACATTAATATGCGAGCACATAGGGTTAGGCACTTTGGCGACAAACTGAGTATGAGTTAAGTTCATTACATATATACAAGCTGAAGCCATATCATCCACATACAAAAACTCTCTCATTGGTTTACCAGTGCCCCATACTTTTACTTTCTTTTTTCCGTCAAGTTTTGCCTCATGGAAACGCCTCAACATAGCAGGAATAACATGGGAATTTTGTAGATGGAAATTGTCATTTTGTCCGTATAAGTTTGTGGGCATAACACAACGATAATCCACTCCATACTGACGGTTATAAGATTCACACATCTTAATACCAGCAATTTTAGCAATAGCATAAGGTTCATTTGTAGGCTCAAGACTTCCAGTTAGCAAGTAATCTTCGCGCATTGGTTGCTTTGCATGTTGAGGATAGATGCAAGAACTTCCTAAAAATAATAGTTTACGAATCCCAGCGGCAAATGCAGCCTGAATAACATTGGACTGTATAATCAAGTTATTCACAATAAACTCTGCAGGATAGGTGTTATTTGCATGAATACCTCCGACCTTTGCAGCTGCTAAATATACTTGGTCTGGCTTATGTATCTCAAAAAAAGCTTTAACATCTGAACTATTCATCAGGTCAAGCTCTAAATGTGAAGCCAATATTAATAATACATCAGGATCCTTAGACAATTCACGAACTATGGCAGATCCAACCATACCCATATGACCCGCTACAAAAATACGCTTTTTCATATTTAGTTTTCCCGAGCAACAGGCACATCATAGCCATGAGATTTAAGCAATGACCTTTGTTTAGCCTGATCTAAATCATGAGCAACCATTTCTGCACACATTTCCTCTACGGTAATTTCTGGAACCCAGCCTAATAACTTTTTAGCCTTACTAGGATCCCCTAATAAGGTTTCTACTTCTGCTGGACGAAAATAACGTGGATTAACACGAATTACAACATCACCAACTGAAATTGCTGGAGCTAAATCACCTAAAATAGATGACACTATTACAATCTCATTAACCCCTTCACCTTCAAACTCAAGCTCCAGACCTAACTCTCGAGCTGACAACTTTACAAACTCTCGCACAGATATTTGCTTACCAGTAGCGATTACAAAATCATCAGGATTGTCATGCTGCAGCATCATCCATTGCATTCGTACATAATCTTTAGCATGGCCCCAGTCACGCAATGCATCCATATTACCTAAGAACAAACATGTTTCTAATCCTAGTGCAATATTAGCTAGTCCACGAGTAATCTTTCGTGTCACAAAAGTTTCGCCACGACGCATTGACTCATGATTAAATAAAATACCATTACAAGCATAAATGCCATATGATTCCCGATAATTTATAGTAATCCAGTAAGCATACATTTTTGCAACAGCATAGGGAGATCGAGGATAAAAAGGTGTAGTTTCTTTTTGAGGCGTTTCCTGAACTAAGCCAAAAAGTTCAGAAGTAGAAGCTTGATAGAAACGTGTTTTTTTTTCTAGCCTCAAAAATCGCATTGCTTCAAGGATGCGCAAGGTTCCCAAAGCGTCAACATCTGCTGTGTACTCAGGAGCCTCAAAAGATACTGCTACATGAGACTGAGCAGCTAAATTATAAATTTCATCTGGCTGCACTTCTTTGATTATACGCGTCAGGTTTGACGAATCAGACAAATCACCATAATGCAAATGAAAACGGTTATCATGGATTGAAGAATCTTCATAAATATGATCAATTCGTTCGGTATTAAAGGATGATGAACGTCGTTTAATTCCATGCACTTCATAGCCTTTTTCTAATAGAAATTCAGCTAGATAAGAGCCATCTTGTCCTGTTATACCTGTAATAAGAGCAGTTTTCATATCAATCCTTAATTAGAAGCAGTTTGTAAGAAAATTATAATTGATTTTAATCGTCCTACTAAGCAGTTGACTACTAAAAAAAAATTGATATAAAGGATTGCTTGTCATAAATATCTATAAAAGATTTAAAACACTTACTATTTGTTCTTTGCTGAAATATGGTGAATAAACTGCTCAGCATCTTGCAAAGGCAATGGAAGCTCATCAACTCCAATAAACCGTTTTATGGCTCCAACAATGGATAACACGGATTCTGGATTGAAAGACTCCTCAGGGTCTAACACATCTCGAACATAATCTAACTCAGAAGCAAGAACAGCTAAGCCAGCTTGGCGTGCTTCAATCAATGGTATTCCAAATGATTCAAATAAAGAAGGATAAATTAACGCATCTGCTCTTCCATATAACTGAATAATATCATTATGTGATAAAACACCACTATTCTGTATTTTTAGTTTATGTTGATCAGTCATTTCCTCTATCCAATTAGTCAATTCTGGAAAATGATTCTCGTCTATTGTTAAACAAAGTGATGGAAATATATCTTCTTCAGCCAATAAACACCAAGCTTCGATCAGTCGACGATGGTTTTTATATGGCGTTCCAGAAGCTACGTAAATAAAGTCAAAATCATTGGCATTACTTTGTGGAATATTTGAAAACTGACGCTGATAATCATTTACAGAATCCATAAGAGGTAACACCTTAACTAATTGACTATATTTTTCATGCTTACTTTTATTTCCATATTTATTAGTCTTACCCTGAAGTATCGAAACCAGCATGTCTTTCATTGATGGCGTTTGCACTATAAACTGATTCACATTTGCAAGCTTAAATCTAATCCATAGCCTCTCAATTCGTAAACGAAACCTTTCCTTCCTGGTGCAGCTGTCTAGACTAACATTTTCCAGTAGGTATCTGTTTTGTACAAACACAACAACATGGCCAGGCAATTTAAATAGCGGAGGTAAATTACCAAAACATAGGACCGTATCGGCCTCCTTAACATTCCTAACAAGCCATAATTCAGCTAAAAACCTCTGCAATGCAGATGGGAGTACTCGCTTAATAATGTCGGTACTTGATAAATGAGTGGTCAACTGCATTCGACTATCCAATATCAATACTCGCTCACCTTTGAAAGCTTTGGTTTTAATTAATCCTTCAAGTAAAATCTTTCCTCCACCTAAGTGGGTATTATTCGCGTTTATAAATAGCCTACTCATAGATAACCTTTTTTCTGATATTTTATTTTTATTTCATTCAATTTATTTAAGCGCTCTCAATTAGTAATTCAAGGTCATATGCCTCAATCAGCCATATCCTTGACCAGTAGCTAAAACCTGAGAAATAAAGTGTACTGATTTCCAGGCAAAATAGCACGAGGTTAATAAAATACCTATATTAAATCCATTTTTATATTGCAAAGCATAAAACATGAAAAAAGAGAAAGAAATCATATTAACTCGATCTGGTCCAACAAGCATCGAAGCTAAAAGTAAAATAACAAAAATAAATATTACCTCTAAGCGTGCTTTCGAATAACGTAAACATAGCAAAAAAAGAAGAAGTGTCTTCACCAAACTTAATGACACATTTAATAATGTAACATTATTAAAATGGTGATTCTTGTAAGTTATGAATTTTACGAATATGTTATTACCCAAATAGAAAAGCACAATCAATGTGATGACAGCTATAATGATTAAAGAATATGCACTCTTTCTGGAGAGTTTACCAGTTTTCAAAGTAAACAAAAAATTTGACATCATAGACGAAAATAATACACTCGTATAAATTAAGACCTGTTGTGCATGAGCGAAAATTGAAGTTACAGCAAAAACTAATGATAATTTAGGCTTTGTGTTATAAATTAACGCAAGCAACAAAAAAATAAACCCAAACTTTAAACGCTCTGCTGCGAAATAAAGCCCTAAAATATAGTAATTTGTCAAAATAACAACTAGTGCTATATAAATAGATACGCGCCATTGCAAAAATAATCGCATCATGAGATAGGCTAAAATTGAATTAGCAACAGCCATAATTAATCCTCTCTCCAGGCCTAAACTACTTCCAATCCAAATATATAAATAGTGAATTACACTTCCATTTACGTTATGTTTATAAATAGGAAAGGTATCAAAAAAACTTGCACTACTTGCTCCGATAGCATCATAAGCCAGATTATATGGAATACTATCGCCATCATAATAAAAAGGGGCAAAAAATAGTGAGAAAAGAAATACGAATAATGGCAAACAAAACACCGTTACTTTTCTTAGAAATAATTTGGAGATTCGGATAACCATGATAGATTTCACTTAAATGAGATTAACTTCTGTATTACTGAGTCTGGAAGAATTAATTTTAAATAAGATCGAAGTTTAGTATCTATGTATTTATAAAAATAATATAAATTAACCAATGGCAATGCACCTCCACTAGATACTGCAACTTTAGATAGCTTTAATGTTTTTAGACGATTAGATTCTGAAGCACCCCCCACTTCTACAGAAGAAATTATCACAGGCTCATATTTGAAGTTTATATTTTTCTTAAATGCTTTATAACAAAATTCTAAATCAGCGCATATTTCATTTTCAATATTAAACAAGTTTTTCTTATGATAACTTAAATCACAAAATATAGATTGGTGACTAAACTGCATACCTCGCCAGAGCTTTCTAGGATTTTTAGCCATTTCAACTCTATCAAAGCTACCGTACCTGATATGTACATTACCATAAATTATTTGCTCAGCACCTAAAGTAGAGTTAAATACTTGTTTTATTGTATTTACTGAGTAAAGTATATCCCCTGCATTCATAAAATTCACCCAATTACCAGAAGCAACAACTAAACCTTTATTCATTGCATCATAAATACCCCTATCTTCTTCGCTTACCCAATAGTCAATCATATTTTCATATTTATGAATTATATCGAGCGATCCATCTGTTGATCCACCATCAATAATAATGTATTCAATATTTTCATATGACTGCTCAATGATACTGAGAATAGTCTGTTCAAGTGTCTCAACGCAGTTAAAAACAACAGTGATAATTGTAATTAATGGTTTAACTTTTTTAAAGTCAGAAACTGAGCTTGAAGGGTTACCCAGCTTAAAGTATCCCTGTATTCTCAACCCACCTTCACCCTTCCGACCGTTACTTGGTGGAATGAACAACATATTTTCAGATTGTAAATCTAATAAATTTGGGTTAACTGGCTGTGAGTAAGTAACACTTCTTGTTGTGCTAAATTCTTTACTAAGGGAAAATACTTCATTCATCAAAAAACTTAATTATTAACTGAAGAGCAGAGTTCTAAAGCCCTTAAATTAAACGTAATAAAAAGAAAAAAAAGATATCCTAAAAAAAGGATTGGTATGACTAAAGAATCAATAAATCGTAATCTTATCATGAGAAGTGTTTTTTAAATCTAATTGTAATATTTTTTCAAATTCATCCAAATTCTTGATAAATTTTATCTTATGTCCACCTGGAATAGATAATAGATGCTTTCTTCTGTCTTGAAATTCTTCTACTGGAGGAAAAAGATCTGCAATAGAAATAGAATGTTCGGGCTCAAAACTAAGTGCAGTAGAAAAAAGACCTATTTTGATAAAATAAGGCTCTTCAAAAACCTCAAAAGGAATATATGGTGAAATAGGCATTCCAATATCAGTCAAATTTAAACGAGAATTGAGATTAGGATGATCCTTAACTAATATTTTATATTCAAATTTTTCACAAATATCTTTGATTTTATAAAATATTTCTTTTTGTATTTTATTTTCAATAACATCAGTAGCAACAATAAAGATAATAGTTTTTGAGTCTTTTTTTGATGAAATTCTTTTTGATTGTTTTCTGGATATCAAACATTTGTTACTTTTTTGTAAGTTAAGAATTCGACTTTCTTTTAATGCAAGTTGATAACTTTTATTTTTTATCCCATTATCAGCAGCAACCTCATAAAAATCAAAGTCTGCTTTATACCTAAATGAATAGTAAATTAGTTTTAAGGTATTTATATTTTTTTGAAATAGAAGCTTTTGACATAGCTTAAGATATCCAAGCTCCCAAGATGCTAACTTTCTCCAACTATCCAGAGTAACACTTGGAAAATATTCAACAACTGGCTGAACTTTAAGAATAACTTCATCTAACTCCAACCAACAACACTCATGAAAAATAACTATTGATGGCTTTGATTTTTGAACTGCTTCTAATAAAGATATGCCTCTTTCATTATAAATTGAATGTACAGAAAGAATTTCAACTTCAGGAAACTTTTCTTTCAAAAATTGAAAACTTGACCTCAAAGATTCAGATCCACAAATTAATCGAGAGATTTTTAAACTAAAAAAGTTGTCTAATAAGAATCGTGCTGGAAGGGTTGATGCTATAAAAGCAGTTTTGGTATACATTATTTCCGAGCTTTTACATTTAGAGATACAGGGTAAGTTGCAATTTCTCCTGTTGACCAATCCCCTAGGTCCAAACCAAAATCTTTGATAGTTTCATATTCTTTAGCATTATTAAAGCCAGCATCATTTAATACTTGAACCAATGTTTCAAAGTCATATATAGATTTATGAAAGTTATATTCATAGTCCTGTCCACCCATCAGAGCGTATTTTAGCGATTTCAACGGAACTTTCTTTGTAAGATAGCTTTCCGCCATAAGACTAAAATCAGGAACTGATAATCTCAATAATCCACCTGGCTTTATTTTTTTATAAAAAACATCTAAAACAGTTTTTACCTCTTCAAAACTGAAATGCTCTAATACATGGCATAAATATATTTCCCCAACGCTATTATCGGCAAAGTCTTTAAGATCAATAACATCAGTATTTATGTGTACATGTGTTGCATTTCTTGCATCTATATTTACCCAACCTTCTAAATTAATTGGTCCACAGCCAATATGAAGCCTAGGTTTTAAAACTGGATAAGTTTCTTTTGTATAAATCAATCTAGATTCTTTTTGTGAAATAATTTTATTTCTAATCTTGATTAATATTTGTCTAATGGAAGTGCTCATAATTTCTCTAAAATTTTAAGATATTCTGGTTTAAGTCGCTATATCAATTATTTACATAATAAGAATTAAGATAGCATATTTTTCATTAATCACAAAATTATATTAAATTTATCATAAAAAACTATCAACCAACTGAATATATTCAAAATTTATCTTTCTAAAAAAAATATGACACCTAAACATTTATGGTCACTAGGTTATTTAACTTTTATGATTTCAAATCTTTTTGAACATCTTGATAGTAGTTCTGATACCAATCTACAAACTTTTGAACACCATCAAGCACCGAAGTATTGGGCTGATAGTTGAATTGATCTACTAAATCATCAATATTGGCATGAGTGTCAGGTACATCACCAGGTTGCATAGGTAACATATCTTTTATTGCTTTTTTGCCTAAGGCTTTTTCTATCGCAGCAATGTAATCCAACAACTCCACCGACTTATTATTACCAATATTGTAAATCCGCCATGGTGCTTCACTAGTTCCAGGATCAGGGTCACTAGAATCCCAATTAGTGTTGATTGATGGTGGACAATCTAAGGTAAGAATTATTCCTTCAATAATATCATCAATATAAGTAAAGTCACGTCGATGTTTACCGAAGTTAAATACCTTTATTGGCTCTCCAGCTATAATAGCTTTGGTAAATTTTATTAGCGCCATATCAGGCCTACTCCATGGGCCATAAACAGTAAAAAAGCGAAGTCCTGTAGTTGCTATGCCATAAAGATGACTGTAAGAATGAGCCATGAGCTCGTTAGATTTTTTACTTGCTGCATAGAGACTTAAAGGATGGTCGACATTCTGGTGAACAGAGAATGGCATTTCAGTATTAGCTCCATAAACACTAGAACTACTGGCATAAACTAGGTGCTCAATAGAATGATGTCGACATCCCTCCAAAATATTTGCAAAACCAACAATATTGCTGTCAATATAAGCACTAGGATTTTCTATGGAATAGCGAACACCAGCCTGAGCTGCCATATTAACCACCCTATTAGGCTTAAAGGTATTAAAAACATCTTCAATAGCCTTGCGATCAGCTATGTCAATGCGCAGATGAGAATAGCTGGGATGATTGTAATACCTGGATATGCGAGCCTCTTTTAAGGATGGATCATAATAATTGTTATGATTATCGATACCAATAACTTCATCCCCACGATCGAGCAAACGTATTATTAATGCAGAGCCAATAAAGCCAGCTGCACCAGAAACTAGAATTTTCATTTAGTCATTCCCAAATAAGTCACGGCTATAGACTTTATCGACAACATCGTGAAGCCTCTTAGTCAATCGATTAGCTACAATAATATCAGCTAGTTGCTTAAATTGGCTAAGATCATTTACAACTTTAGAGTGAAAAAACTCAGACTCATTAAATGTTGGCTCATAAATGATTACCTCAATACCTTTAGCCTTGATACGCTTCATAATACCCTGGACACTTGAAGAACGATAATTATCAGAGCCAGATTTCATGGTTAAGCGATAGATACCAATTACCTTGGGTTGAAGCTTCAAGATACTTTCAGCAATAAAATCTTTACGAGTACTGTTGGATTGAACAATAGCCTTAATTAAGTTTTGTGGTACCTCTCCATAATTAGCAATAAGCTGCTTAGTGTCTTTAGGTAAGCAATACCCTCCATAGCCAAACGAAGGATTATTATAATAATCACCAATTCTGGGGTCAGAACAAACACCGTCAATAATCTGTTTTGTTTCTAGATTATGTATACTAGCGTAAGTATCAAGCTCATTAAAATATGCTACACGCATTGCTAGATAGGTATTAGAAAAAAGTTTAACAGCTTCAGCCTCAGTTGAATCAATAAATAACAGAGAGATATTGTCTTTAGTAGCACCTTTTTGAAGTAACCCAGCAAAAGTCTTAGCACGATCAGAATCTTCACCAATAATAATACGTGAAGGATGTAGGTTGTCATAAAGAGCCCTACCTTCACGTAAAAATTCAGGTGAAAAAATTATGTTTTCACAATTCAAACTTTTTTTAAGCGCTTTTGTAAAACCTAATGGCACAGTCGATTTAATAACCATTACTGCGTTAGGGTTTATGTCAATAACATCTTTTATTACATTTTCAATTGAGCTTGTATCAAAATAACTATTCTCAACATCGTAATCTGTAGGCGTAGCAATGACAACAAAATCAGCTCCCAGGTATGCATCTCGCTTATCTAATGTAGCTGAAATATTCAGCGGTCTATCTTGCAAATACTGTTTCATTTCAACATCTTCGATAGGAGATTTTTTATGATTAAGCATAACAATTTTTTCTGGAATTATGTCTAACACTACTACTTCATTATGTTGTGAAAGAAGTATTGCATTTGACAATCCAACGTAACCCATTCCTGCAATAGCGATTTTCATAGTCTATTATTCTTTTAATTTGTACTATTAATATTTATTAATAATAAGTTTAAAATTTTTCAATTTCAAAATACTTTATATATTTCATTTGATGAGCAATCATCTCTAGTCAATCGGCAAGTATTATATATCATAAAAAACTATTAACTAAGCTTGTATATTCAGCATTAAATTCAGCTACCAATGCTTCATCATTGAGGAGCTGACCATTCCCTACGCCTAAAATATTCACAATAGTTGTAAAATTCAATCTATTTGATAAATCTGAAAATACATCATTCTGAGTAAATAATCCAGGCTTGTGAATCTGTTCAGAAAACTCATTAAAATTCGAGATTTCATCCATCGAATATGTTCCAGGTAACCCTTTAAAAATAGGATACCCAGTATAAATAGATGGAAGACCAGACAAACTTCTCTCAATGCAGATAGAGCCAGTTATAGATATAGGTAAATACCACGAATCCTTTTTGGATTTCATGTCAAGCTGATAATCAGGTGGTAAGAATTTACAACCCAAATCTAGTAGTTGCTCATAATAAGAAACAGATCTATTCATACCGACTCTAGTAGAGCCCACAACTGGCTCATAGTAGGTCCAAGACGCAGGATGTTCTTTATAGGCAATATCACTGGTGACTTTTAGATTTCTCAGCTTTAATACCACATCAACGTGATTACCCCAATCTCCACCCTCGGGAAATGAAGTCGCTTCAGGTTGAAAATGTGCCAGGATTAGTGGGATTGATGTTTTATCTTCAAAAGTCTTCTTAATTTCTTCGGGAGATAGACAGTTTTTCAAATAAAAACTTAAGGCTTTTTGCTGTTGTTTCATCAATCTTAAATGATCTGCTACTCTGAATTCTTGATGATTCAATACTGGACGATTCGCCTTATCTTTATAACCAATAACATACTTTACTTTATTAGCAATAAAGGACCTGATTCCATCACGGATTATTCTATAGTTAGCGTATGTAAAATTTTGGTTTAGGTTTCTGATATTTCCTCTATATGCTCTGTATGCATTCCGTTTTATTTGGTTTCCATAAAAATCATTGATATCTTTAGTTGCCTCATATAGTGATATTTTTTTTCCAAGTGGGCGCCTATCACTTATTGAATTTATTTGAATCATAGGGAGCAGTCTTACAGTACAGACCTCTGAATAAAGAAATATCTGAGGGACAACAATACTGGAGCAAGCAGTTTCAATCAGCGAAGTATCTATGTGATGCGAAACACCAGTATGAAAAATGGAATTATTTATCTTAAAATACTTTAAGCCAGCTATTATTTTGATTACATAAATTAATGCCTCCCGTTTAAGAAGCTCATATTGATCTGCATTAGCAACCCAGCGATGCCAAACTGGTCCCCACCAATCAACTCTTTCTAATATTGATCTGAGGTTAACATTATCAGTATAACTTACTTCAATATCATCGATTACTATTAAGCGTCTTTTGAGAGTAAGTGAATCTAGAATCCACCACCCTCTATCATTCAAAAACACCACATCATCATTAGATTCATACAAATTACATATCCTTTCATGAGGATATACAAGCAATACTTTTTTATTTAGCTTAGTCATTTGTTGTTCCAATTAAATTCAGTCAAATTACTTAAATAATTACCATTTCTCATTGACAGCTAATTTCCATTTCAATAGCAATGGGCCAACCATCACCCTCTCGACAAGTGTCGTCTAGCTCTTTAACAGAAAGAGCTAGACGACAAAAATACATATCTCTTACCTTTCTATGAGTGACCAGCCCAACAGTAGCAGCTTGCGCTTTATTAACTTCAATACGTAAAGAGCAATTTTTGTCACCTATTTCAACCACACCTTCTGTCATTCCAACAGTATGGTTGGCTGAAATTAGAAAAGAAACCGGACGACCATGATCAAAATCAGTCCCTATCAATGGAAACTTATCAGAATCATTACCTCCATTGTGAGAACTAAAGGCAAGAGAACTCTCTTCAAAAACTTCAGGATTTAAGGTAATGTGACCTAATCGCAAGGATCCAAGACCAATGTCTTTCCAGTGTAACTTATAACTCAATACCACTCGCCCAGCAGCCTCATCAATCAACCAACTTTTCTCTATAACTCCGAGAGTAGTTTGTATTGTTGCGCTAACAACTACACCACCCTCAACCCATGTCACCATAGGCTCAACTAAAATCAGATCTGTTATCTTGTGCCGGCCAGGCGACTCAAAAATCAAATGGCCACTGAAGTAGTCAGCACCCCATTGAATATCATCATAATATCCATGCTCTAGGGTTCCACACAACGGGCTGCTGCTAATAGTTGCGTCTATCAACGATTCCAACGCCAATCCGCGCAGACAGTTTAAACGCAAATTAAAACGATGTCCTTTAAACTCAATAAAACGTCCAGCCCGCTTTATAGTAATACCATTATCTTTATTTGGTAACACAGCTGGCAATGAATCGGAGGAAACCGACGCTTGGTCACCGCATACCCATTGGGCTTCGAATGTCTTTAATCGCTCAAGGTATTTCTGCCAACGCAATTCTGTAATATGAGTACGAAAATCGCTGCTCCAGAGGTAGCATAGCTCGATCCAGTCACTATCTTCTACTTTAGCACTCGCCTGCATAGCAGTATAAATTTTCCAACAACGAGTATTAATGCCTAAATCATCTCGACCAGTAACCCCCCACCGCAAAAGGTTATACTTACTCTGTTTCTTTACTGGAACAGGCTGTGCAGCAGACTCAAGTTGCAGATGGTTACCAGCCCCCGTTATGTTCATCAAGTTCAAAACACTACTTGTCTTAACACACTCTAAATCTTCTGATTGCTGAAGTGCTACAAATAAAGCATCTATACGCTGCCATTCTCCATCCTTATTTAGTGGTGCCTCTGTCATATATCGCCCAGGCCGGAAGTCAAAGACTTCAACATCATTACCGTAAAGTGGGAATGCTCGAGTACTTGAACTTGTGTGTGAACGCACATAAGATAAATACTCACCCAGTTCAATTTCCCCATGCACATAGCGCTGAAATTTCTGGAACGAAATTGATTTATTCCAAATCAGGGGCAATACCTGCCCATCGCTACCTTTTACGAACTGCGGAAGATAACTCCACTCAGCATCCCACTCAGGATGTTCACGCGCAGGATTATCCCACTCCATGATCAATGCCTCATAGCCTGCTTCACGATAGAGGGGAACCAAACCTGCTGCATAAGCTTGTTCGTTAACCAAAGCAACCTTTGGACGCAAACCCAAAATTTCCTCATAACGCAGCATCCCAAGACGGAGATTCGCTTCATTAACTCTTGCAGGAACTAATGGCCCAATAACTTGAGCATAGCCACATCCAATAAATTCACATGGGCCATCCGTTACCAATTCCCGAAGCATGTCAATCCACTCAGGATCAATTTTAGCGATAGTTTCTAAAGTCCAAGCAGATAACTCGATTCCGAAAGGTAACTGTCTATTTTTAGCGAGCCGTAATAATGGCCAATAACAATTATCAATTACTTTTTTGCGTTGGTGAGTCTCAATTGCGGAATAGGCTAAATTCAGATGAAAGAATGCAAAGATTTTTAATTTCATTTATAAATAATTATTTTTTTGAATATTATACCCAATTGAATCCCTTGCTGTTAAAGGGAAAGCAACCGTCTGAATAACTATACTACTTTGATGGCATTTTATTTTCTGTAAGAGATTAGATATCAAAACACCTCTTCAAAATAAGGCACTAGATTAAAGTGAAAAATAAATATTATTTTGGCTTTATTTAGATTCTATTAGAGAGTAAATTTCTTTAGAAAGACTTTGTGCACCATTAATTGACATTTTCTTTAATGCATTAATAGAGTATTCTTTTGCCAGTTCATCATTATTCATAAGCTCAAGAAGGTCATTAATAGCAAATTCACAATTTTTCCCAACTGTAGCAACACCCTCTTTTGATAGAGCATCCAACTCGTCATTGTCTTTATCGCCATATGGTGAGAAAACGACAGAAGGTATTCCATACTGAATGACTTCAAAAAATGAGACACCAAAAACAGTAAAAACATAATTACTTTGAACGATCAACTGATCCAATTGTGATGGAGATTTATGAATCAACCAATTAAGGCGAGGCTCTTCCAGCAAAACTGGGGCTTTAGCATAAGGACCTTGCACCCAATGAATTTCAGTATGATCAGGCAAGAGATAATCCAGCTTTTTTGGCAGAGTCTCCCCTAGACCGGAGATATCTCCACCACCTGTCAACACCAGAACACGCTCCCCAACCTGCCAGCTAGGAATCGGTAATCTTCGCTGAATAAGAAAACTATCCCATCCAGATTTTAGTTGAGCATTACAATAAGAATAATTGCTTGAATCAAAGAAGAAAGAAGGGATCCATATCACATCAAGCAGGTCACAATACTCAACTAACGAATCGATACTGACCAAACTTGAATTACGCTCTTTCAACCATGTGAACAAGTCACCCAGATCCGCAGAAATAACCTGATTATAAAGATCAAATACTACAACATTTGGTTCAAATTTAACTGCTGCAGCCCTTACAATTTCAGGCACAGGTCTCAGATCTAATACATACTCAACATCTAACAATCTAAGCTCTTCATGCTCGTATGAAGAATCTCCAATTACCATAATTTTTTGCTGAATATCACCGTATGCCTCTATGGCCTTGGATACAGCTAACACCCTAGATAAGTGTCCAAGACCGATCTTGGCTGAAACATGACAAATCATTAACACTTTTGACATGGAAGTTTGCCCTATCTTAGTTAAAAGGATAAAGTATCACGAATGGTTTTTAGTGGACGAAGACCATCCTTAGGATCGGCACGCCAATCTCGATCATTTAATTCTGAATCAACAGGTGCCTTGACACCATCACCATCAGCCATCTCTGCATGCTGTACCTGTTCAATAAGTGAGGAAATTTGTGATGGTAGCCAACAATGGCCAGCTTCAAATTCCTCACCTTTACCATCAAGATCTAAATGAAATTCAATAACTTTTGCATCCCATTTATGTATAGCACGGTGAATAACTCCTACATCAACAGTATGGTCAGACCAACCAACTGAACAGTCAGTTTCTAATCTCAAAGTATCGATAGCAGCAAGATTTGCCTCCTGATAAGGGGTTGGATAAGCAGATGTGCAGTGAAGTAGAGTTGGATTGTTACAACCATTCTTGCGTAAAATGTTAACCGCATGGTGAATTTCATCCATTGTAGCCATACCAGTTGAGAGAATTACTGGCTTCCCTGTCTGCGCACAAGAAGCTAGCAGATCATCCCAGAGCAGTTCATAGGATGCAACTTTATAAAAATCGACATATGGCTCGAGTTCTTTGACTGCATCCAGATAGAAAGGTGTGCAACTGAATTGAATTTTTTTTTCTTTACAACGTTTTGCCAGAATCGGGAGAAAATCCAAAGGTAGTTCCCACTGCTCACGCCTTCTATGTTCTTTTGATTGACGCAGCACTTCAGGAGCAAAAAGTTGATCAATCTTAAATAACTGAAACTTGATTGCATCACACCCTATTAACGAAGACACATCTATAAACTCTAATGCACGCTCAATATTCCTGGAGTGATTACTTGAAACTTCTGCAATAAAAAAGGTCATTTATAATTATATTTCAACATTCACACATAACAATACTTATTTTAATAGGAACTATTACTACAAGATCAACTATTTAAAGCAGAACATAGCCAAATCGTTTCGAGTAAATTAGAATTAGGAGTAAAACTCTTCTGATTTTAGAAGGAAACCAAACTTTAAAATCCCAGAATTAATTTCAAATAATCTTTTAAATTAATCTTTGTGCATTATAACTTACTCTTTGAATCCGCAATAGATTTTAATAGTGCGTATATTCAGCATACAGATAATTTCAGAATATTCTGTCAACTAGAGATATTAAATTTAATCATCTTTGTGGCGTTAGTAACTTGCTGAAGCGCTTGTTTATAGGAGTTACCTTCACAAATTATAGTACCAGCACGTGATGTGTGATTATGAATTGGAAGTTGGTAATCGCCTGGCTTTGTGTAAATGTCCAAATATCTTAAATATTTAAGACTTTTCACTTTTTCAACTCCCGAAATAGTTTTTATAAAGCCCGGCTCAGGGAAAAAATATCGCACACCAAGATATTTTTTCCACTTTGGAATTAAATCCTTTTGATCAACTATTGTACCTAATGACAATTTTATCATTGCATCTACTATATTCACACCATATGCCATAGGTATGTGGTGAGTTGCAAGATAATTTCCACTTAATCTCGCTGCAATTTCAATAATGATTGGCCCAGTATCTGATAATACAATATCTCCCTTAAAGGGCCCCCAATTTAAATTAAGTGATTTAGCAGCTTCATCCATTAATTTAGCAATACTTTCTAATACTTGATCATCATACTTTGAGGGGATGCAACCTCCATCTTCTATAATATATGGTTTTGTGTGCTCCAAGTTATCATAATTTCTATCTGCAAAAGCAATAGGATGAAACTTTGAATCCACTATTAACCCTTCAACACTTAATTGTGGGCCATGAATGTATGGCTCTATAATCATTTTTTTGTTTTCTGAATCAACTATTGAATTTTCCCATGCCCACTTTAAATCAATACTTTTTTCTAGAAAGAGAACTCCTCTTGAACCACGGCCATCACTTGGTTTTAGGATGATAGGAAAATCAATTTTTTTACAGTTTGAAATAAATTCATCATATGATTCACAAATAAAATATTTGGGAGTATTGACTTTATTTTCTATAAATTTATCCTTCATTAGTATCTTGTTTCCCACTAAAGTAGCTATTTCGGGTGGAATTCCAGGCAGACCTAGTTCATTAGCAACTTTTGCAACAGTATAAGGAACATCATTTGCGACAGTCATTACGCCATGGATTGGATGAGTTTTAGAGAATTTGATTACTTGTTCTAAAGTTTCATGTACATCACGGGTGCTACAGATTAATTGATGGTCAGCAAACCTAAAAGCTGGAGCGTCTTTATCGACATCCGTACCTACAACAGTAAGTCCCATGGCTTTAGCTTGTTCATAAGCTGTTATTTGCTCCCTACCAGCTCCTATAATAAGTAGATTAGTATTATTTTTGATAGTATTTTTAATAGTATTTTTGATGGATTTAATTTGGAATTACTATGCCTTTTATAAAACCTGATTTTCGATTCATACAATCTTCTAAGCCTAGAGATACATCCTTTAATTGATATTCATGCGTAATTAATTCATCCATAGGAAAAATACCTTTAGAATAGGCCCAAAGACCTCTAATTAAATCAGCCAATTTATTTGGAGAATGGTTCGGATATGCTGGAATTATTATTGGCGCTCTATTTTGCAAATAATTTCCTATTGTAAATGGTAAATCATTATCGTACGATGCTGCCAAAACTAGTTTAGCTTGTTGTTTTGCTTTACAAATACTTGCAGCAAGCCTTAAAGAGCTTGCAGTACCAGCATATTCGACAGATATATCAACACCTTCTCCATGAGTAAATTCATTAATAGTTTCCCACGCATCTTCTTTCTTTGCATTAATACATAAACTTGCACCATATTTTGCTGCTAAATTTAACCTATCTGCATGATGCCCAACTACAATTAGATTTTTTAACGGGAAATAACTAAGTGCAGAAATTAAAAGTAGTGACATAAACCCATCTCCAATAACTGCTACTGTATCACCAAAGTCTACATTCATATAGTTTAGTATATTAGTCGTTGCCATCATTGGCTCACCCAAAGCATACTTATGTGATTTCTCTTGTATTTCTTCTGGTACAACCGCAAGAACGTTGGAGTCCTCAATAAAATGTGAACTAAATCCACATCCGCTATATGTAAGTCCCGTAACAATTGAGCCAATATTTAAATTTTTAACACTTGATCCTTTTTCAATCACTTTTCCAACAACTTCGTGCCCTATATCTGCGGGATAATTTTTATATCTAAATGATACTCCAGGTGTGCCTATTACTTGGCCTGTATAGACTGGTATTTCCGAACTGCAAATACCACATGAAATAACCTCTAATAGAACTTGCTCAGGTTTTAAATTTGGGAGTTCAATATTATCGATTTTAAATTCCCTTATACCAATTAATTTTGCACTCTTAGCCTTAATCATTTAATCTTGCCTGATATTTTTAATAGTTCTGGCCATTTTGTTATAACATTTTTTACAACAGATTTTGAATCGATACTATATTTTTTATAAATATAATCACGAGTCCCATGTTCAATGAATTTTTTTTCAAAACCTACGCGCATAAAATTTGGTATATTGTCTCGTAATTGGAATTCTTCAAGAATAAGGCTACCAAACCCACCGGCTAAAATCCCTTCTTCCATTGTAATAACATAATCATATTCATTCATGATATTAATTAACTCTATTGCTAAAGGTTGTATTTGAGTTACTGCAATATGATCAAAAATTACATCTCTTTCATATAAATCTTCTTTGACATTAGTAGCATTTTTGTTTTGAGGACCTACACTAAGGATTATACCTTGAGCATCTTTAGATTTTTTAAAGTCACCTTCATGATCAATGCACATATCTAATATCGGATCATCTAATTGATTTCCATAAGGTGATAAGATAATTGTTGGATTTTCAAGAAAATTATATTCTTTAGTTATGCTTTTAGAAAAATCTTCAGCTGTAGCTGGATATAAAATCTTCAAGTTAGGAATACATCTAAGATAGGATATGTCAAATAAACTATTATGAGTAAGATGGTCTAGACCTGTATGACCAGATCTCGCAGATATAATAAGTATTGGCAACTCACTTATACAAATATCATGAACCAATTGATCAAGTGCGCGTTGTAAAAAAGTAGCTTCAAAGCAAAGAATTGGCTTTTTATTTTCTAATGCTAATCCACCAGCAAGTGTCATTGAATGTTGTTCAGCAAGAGATACATCGAATGATCTTTCAGGGAAATTATGAAATACATTAAAAGTCCCTGTATTTTGCAAGGTTGCTGGGGTAACAAAGATAGCATCAGGATTATTTTCCATTATCTTTTGTATAGCCTCACTCCCAAATGCTGCATAGCTTTTTGCCTTTGGAAACTCTGTATTTTCTCCTGACTTAGGATTAAAGGGGAAGTTCCAATGTATCCTAACAGGACTCTTCGTTGCCATATCTTCGAGACCTTTTCCTTTCACCGTCTTGATGTGAAGAATTTGTGGTGTATTTAAATTATTTTTATATTCTTCAAGTTTGGATACCAATCCTAATACATCATGCCCATCTATTGGACCAGAATATGGAATATTTAAAGATGAAAAAAAAGTTTCCTCTTTATTGGTATTTATTTTCCTAGATTTAAAATACTCATGAAGCCCACCAAAGTTTGCATCAAGCGCTATTTCATTGTCATTCAAAATTAAAAGCGTCTTGCATTTCTCAACTGCCATATGATTTATAGCTTCCTGGATAGATCCTTCTATGTATGAGCCATCACCAACTACAGCGATACTATGAGAGGCATTGTTATTTAATCTATTTGCAATACCTACACCAAGTGCAAGAGAAAGGGAAGCTCCAGCATGGCTTGTAGTTACTCTGTCATATTCACTTTCAAAATGGTTTGCATAGCCTGGAGAACCACCATTCTTTCTTATTTCTTTTAAATTTTCAAGTCTACCAGTTATCATTTTTTGAATATAAATTTGATGACCTATATCCCATATAAGTGAATCTTTTGGAAAATCAAACACCCTATATAAGGCAACTGTAAGCTCTACAATTCCAAGATTTGCTCCAATATGCCCACCTGTAACTGAAATGATCTTAATAAGTTCATCCCTCAACTGATCACAAAACTCAGGCAAACTTTCTAATTCAATTTCCTTTACATACTCAGGATGCATTACACTTTTAATCATTGTTTTTTTATTCAATTTAACCCTCTATTATTTCATTTACTATTTCAGTTAATTTACTTTCATTAAAGTTTACTGGATGCTGTAATAATGGTCGATATTTATACTTTAAAACATTTTCTACCAGCTCAGAACTCAGAGAACTATCAAAATCCTTTAAATCCTTAAATTTCTTATTACAATTAATTGAATCGTATAGCACTTCCAATTTTTCGACAAAGTCCATTTGTATAGTATAGTTTGAAGGAAATTGTATATTATTCATTAAGTATGATAGTTTATCTTCAATATCACTGTAAGTCCTTTTAAGGACAGGAATAGTACACAATGCTACAGAAACAGCGTGGGGCAATTTAGTTAATGCGCTAAGTGGTTCCGCAATTGCATGTGGCGTTGAAGTCCCCCTATGACTAATTGCAATACCAGCTAAATTGCTTGCCCACGCCATATTTAACCTTGATTCTAGATTAGAACCATCATTAGTAACTACTGATAAATTATTAAAAATAAGATTCATTGACTGGCATGCAACCATTTCTGCATATGGTGATGGCTTACTTATATTCATAAATGATTCAAATGAATGTGCAAATGCATCTAAGCCTGTATATGCTGTTAACTGGGAAGGCATGGTTATAAGGAAAGCTGGATCAATAATTGCTAATTTAGGGAATATCTCCTTTTCTTGTATAGTACCTTTTTGCTGTGTGTCCAATTTACTTAGTACTGCATATGGTGTAACTTCAGAACCTGTACCAGAGGTAGTTGGAATAGCAATCACAGGAAGAGGGCAATTCTTAAATTTAGATGCAGGCCTATTAGATAAATTAGCATACTCCCAAATTGGCAATGGATTAACTAATGCAATTGCCAGTGATTTGGCCATATCAATAGCGCTACCTCCCCCAAGACCAATAATCAAATCAAATCTATCTTTTTTTAAATCAGCCGCAGTTGAATCTATAAGATCTGTACTGGGTTCAGCATTATCAAGTAAAATAATTTTAATGCTAAATAAAATTTCACCTAATACATGAGTTACTTTTTGTATGTGAACATCTAATTCTTTATTGCTCACAAGCAAAATTTTCTTATATTCAGAACTAATATACATTGGTAATTTTTGAATCGAATCATTTCCAATGATAATTTTTGTAGGATTATTTATTTCAAATTGCATATTAATATTTTTTTAGATTAAAAATACAAGCCACCATTTACATTTATTGTTTGGGCAGTAATATAGCTACTTTCATCAGATGCTAAAAAGGCAACCACATCTGCAACTTCACTTTGCGAGCCAAATCTTTTCAATAAAATATTTTTAGATGCTTGCTTCACTGCAGCCGATTGCAACCCTTCTTTTGCCATTTCAGATTCAATTAATCCTGCTGAAATTGTATTACAACGAATATTATATTGAGCTCCAAACCTTGCTATCACTTGGCCTAAAGATATTAAACCAGCTTTACTTGCAGCATAATGGGCTGTCCTTGGCCCACCATACTGCCCACTAACAGAACCAATATTAATTACTGATGCACTATCTGATTTTTTCAGTAAGGGAAGTACCTCTTGTGTAACAATAAATGGCCCTTTCAAGTTTACATCCACTACCTGATCCCAATCATTATCCGTAATTTTATCAAAATCCTCTGGTTTATTAATGCCCGCATTATTTACTAATACATCGATGTGTGGATTGTTTTTCCTAATTGATGAAATTACATTTATTACAGACTTTCTATTTGATACATCCATTTGAAATGCTTGAATGTTAGAACTATATTCTGAAAGATCATTAACTAACTTATCAGTTGCAACTTTGTCGTGAACATAGGTAAATATTACCCGAGCGCCTTCATTTAAGAGTTTTATTACAATCTCTTTGCCAATACCTCGACTTCCACCAGTAATCAAACATATTTTATTTTTCAATCTCATTTAACTCTCTTTAGTAACTTATAGGCAGCATTTATAATTGCATTGTAATCAATACCATACTTTTCAGCTAATTCATTAGGCTCTCCAGACTCACCAAATGTATCTTCTACACCAACGAATTCCATAGGAATCAATTTATGATGAACCACAACTTCCGCAACCGCACTTCCAAGCCCACCAATAATGCTATGATCTTCTACCGTTACAATTCCTTTTGTTTCATTTGCACATTTAATCACCATATCTGAATCAATTGGTTTAATTGTTGACATATTAACGACTCTTACAGAAATCCCATCCTTTGTTAATAGTTTTGCCGCCTCAAGTGCGCGACCAGTTGTCACACCACATCCTATAATGGTAATATCAATTCCTTCTTTTATAATTTTTGCTTTCCCAATTTCAAATTGGTAATTCTCACCTAATATTCTTTGGGCGTTACTTCTCCCCGTCCTCATATAAACTGGGCCTTCATAATCCAACATAGCTTTAGTCGCTTGCTCAATCTCAAGAGGGTCACAAGGCGATAAAACGACCATATTCGGTATAGAACGATAACAGGCTAAATCTTCCAAACATTGAGCTGATGCACCATCAGGCCCCACATCTAATCCAGGATGACTGGCCACAATTTTTACATTCATATCGGCATAGGCAATGGATAGCCGTGCTTGCTCGATTGAGCGCAACATAAAAATTGCAAATGTAGTAACAATCGGTATCAATCCAGTAGCCGCCAAACCTCCTGCCATAGCCATCATATTTTGCTCTGCAATCCCACATTGAATAAATCTATCAGGGAAGGCTTTTTTAAAATGATGCATCCCAGTACCTCCAGCAATATCTGCATCCAATACAACTACATTAGGATAATCATGTGCCACTCTAGTTAATTCTTTTCCACAAGCCTCACGAAGTGAATCACCACTGCTTCCAATTAAAACAGGTTTTTTAATCATTTAAACACTCACTTATTTCTTCTTGTGTTGATCCCAACTCCAATAATGCCTTAGTAAAATCTTCTTTACTTAGTTCTAAACTCCCATGCCATGTAGGCTCACCTTCCATATAGGAAACACCCTTTCCTTTTATCGTATGCGCAATAATAATGGTTGGCTTTTTCTTTTTGCCCCTTGCTTCAGCAAATGCTTTGCCAATTTCATCAAAATTATGTCCATCAATTTCTATTACATGCCAGTTAAAGGATTTCCACTTATTCGCTAATGGTTCTAATCCCATAATATTTTCATTTAAATCATCACTCTGCATTTTATTGTAATCAATGACAGCACAAAGATTATCCAATTTATGATGTCCGGCAAACATAGCTCCTTCCCATACTTCACCTTCTTGTAGTTCACCATCACCAAGCATTACATAGGCTCTGTGATTGATATTCTGCATTTTTAAACCGTAAGCCTCACCAATAGCAAATGAAAAACCTTGTCCAAGAGAACCTGTACTTGCCTCAACCCATGGCGTTGAAACACGATGAGGATGCGCTTGTAATTCATGATTTATTTTCCTTAAGCCATTCAATCGATCCGGCGATATTATACCGACTTTTGCAGCTACTGCATAAAGTGCTGCTGCACTATGTCCTTTAGATAAAATGAATCGATCTCTATCAATCTTATCAAAGTCATTGATATCATAATCCATTTCAGAACTAAAAAGAAAGTCGATTATATCTATAGCTGATAAAACACCACCAGGATGACCAGACTTTGCGTGATATATACTTTCAAGCGCTTTTATTCTCAGCCAGTTATTTCCCATGGTTGTGTCCCTATATTTAAAATATAAAATTAAAAACTATCATTTAACATTAATAGAACATACAAGTATGATTTAGTTGCAATACTTTTCAGATACGAATTTTGCATGTTGAATTGTTAAACCATTTTTAATTGAAAAATACACCTTAAAACATTGTCTCATTTTTGCGGTAAGCCATAATACATTGAATTTTCTTTGTAAAACTTTCTATTTACTAATTTAATTGATATAAAAATTATTTTTTACTTCCTCAAGGTTGTGGAGTGCTTCCTCATATGAATCACCTTCAACAAAAACACTGGCTAAACCAGATAAAGTTACATTTGATCTGGAGATTGAAGTCTCAGATCCGTGATAGATATTCCATGCAAAAAGACCAGGCAATTTTGATGGCTCTATAATAAAACCTACATTATCAATCTGTTCTTTTGAACTAATAAAAACGTAACAAAGAGCTACTTTATTGAATTTCGGTATTAATAATCTTTCATTAATCTCATCATCACAGACACACTGGGCCATAAATTCAAGTGACTCTATCCCAGTAGAAGCAGGAAACATCCTTAAAGTGCCATTAGGACCATGTAAACGAGGTCCAATTTCAATTATTTCCAAGCCTTCTTTCGTTAAAATAAAATCTGCATTAACTGGCCCCCAATTCATTCCCATTTTTCTTGAAGCTTTTTCTAATAAAGAATATGCATCAGCTAAAACTTCTTTTGACTGCTGCGACGGGCTAACATTGAAAATTTCTACGGGATTAAAGTCACTAAATTCAGTTATCTCATTTGAAAAATAACTATCAGCCGATCCAGCTGCATAAAATTTATCATTATAGAATACACCCTGAACATCTATAAAGTCACCCTCCAAAACTTCTTCTAAAAGAAGGATTGGGAATGAAGTAAATTCTTGCATCAAACTAAAAGCTTCTGGGATATCTACAACATTTTTTATAAACTTTATCCCTTTACCACCGAATCCATCCGCAACCTTAAGACAATACAACTTATCCTGATTTTTATTAACAATACTGATCGCCTCTTCAGGAGTAGAGACCTCATAATACTTTGCAGTAGGTAAACTGAATTCAACAAACCTACGTTTCATCAAAAGCTTGTTATCACACTCCATTACAACATGTACCGGCAATGTAGGTAAGTCTGTTGCATTCGCAACTATTGATACTGTAGGTGCTAGGCTAGTTAATGTGAATATACCAGAAATATTATATTTTTCTCTAAACGCCAGAATCCAAGATACTATTCCAGCGATATCTTTACCGTCAAAATTAACTTTTACATCAGCAAATTCAAACGCTGGAGCAGATTTATTTCGATCTACAACAATCACACGATAACCA
>Ga0209482_1000204_pt1 | contig 53072 bp, 49 predicted proteins | sample CoawatmetaG10DNA_FD_187512 | JGI IMG/M metagenome (GOLD analysis project Ga0209482, IMG submission 187512) | Marine microbial communities from the West Antarctic Peninsula - Coastal water metaG104-DNA (SPAdes) (version 2) | ecosystem: Environmental > Aquatic > Marine > Coastal ...
AGTTAGCAGTAATTTTATCTGCATTCTCTTCCTGGTCGCCATCATAAGTGGTAACAACCATAAATTGTGCAGAAGCCACTAACGTTGATAGTGCAACAACTGCTGTTAATAATACTTTTTTCATTTTCTTCTTTGTTTAATTAGTTAATAATGGTCGCAAGATAGCAAAGCTCTAGATAGATTATGCAAAATAATATTGCACTTCTTAACAGTATCTTGTTAGTTGTATTTTTTTTATGACATAAAAAAAGGGCTGCAAAAAGCAGCCCTTTAAATGTTTTTACCAGAAGGTAATTACGGCATTACATTTAAAGTAATCCACATGTAATTAGTTTCGTCATCACCATTAGTATCAGTTGCCATACTTAAAGATAAGTTAGCATTTGCACTCATAGTATATCCTACAGAAATATCCATAACATCTCTATCAACTGCAGAAACTTCATTAGTAATAGTATTCATAGTTGCTCCTAAAGTGAAATCACCCATTGCATATGCACCACCAATTGCTAAGTTTACATCGTTAGCTCCTAAGTAACCTAAGCTACCACTTGAAGCATAACCACCCATACTAGCACTACCAACATTAAATCCATTTTCACCATAAGTTGTTTGACTTCCAGAAATTGACATAGATTCATTTACATTGTAAGTTGCACCTAACATAGTCATATCCATATCTTCAGCACTATACCCAGTAGCAGTGTTGTAAGAAACGTCTAAGCTTAAGTCACCACCCATCATAGCGTAAGATAAATCAAGACCCATTGCAGTCATTGCATCAGCATCACCTAAAGTAGTAGAAACGTAAAGTAAATTTGCGTTCCAGTCACCTTCACCTTTAGCAGCATTTAACCACATTTGTGATCTACCAGTTAAATCAGCATCAGCACCACTTGTAGAAGCGTAACCAAAAGTTACATCAGCCATATCAAGATCAAGTCCAAAAGTGAACCCATCCCAAGTTGATCTGTTAGCACCCCACTGGTTAGAAGATACGATAGCTCCTGATCCATAATCCAATGCTTGACGACCTGCAGTTACACTAGCGTAACCCATTAGGTCAGTAGAAGCGTAAGCCTCATAAACTGTTGCAGTTACTGCATCAGTTCCTCCTAATGTATAGTTTACATTAGCTGAACCATGAATAGACCAGTCAGATCCTCCCCATGTAGTACCTACAGTTGCTCTTTGGTCAGTAGACATTTCGTCTCCATCACCACTCATATCTATTCTCGTTCTAGAATCACCATCCCAGTCTTGAGCAAAAGATACTGTTGTCATTAATCCCATTGCTAAGACTAATATGTTACGTAAATTTTTTTTCATTTTTCTTTTTTTATGATTAATACGGTGGCAAAGATAAACCTCTTTAACAATTAACACCTAAAAAAACTGCATCTTTTTAACATTTAAATGTTTGTATATACGTTAAGTTATTAAAAACTAAATAATTATAGTGTGTAATAATTTTAATAAAAAGCTGTTTAATTTTTTTTTTTAGCTAAAAACAGCCAAAAATATCATTTTAATCTTGCTATTCCTTGTAAGAGAGCCACTTCCATAGCTCTTTATAGCTAGTTTTTTTACCATACATAAGTATTCCTGTCCGGTATATCTTTCCGGCTAAGTATGTAGTAAGTATAAAGGAAAGGATTAATACCCCCATAGAAAGAGCTAATTCCCAATTGGCAACTCCAAAGGGTAAACGCACCATCATAATAACAGGTGAAGTAAAGGGGATAATACTCATCCAGAAAGCGAGTGATCCATCCGGGTTTTCCATTATAGGTTGTATCAGTATAAATGCTAGAATTAAAGGAATAGTAATAGGTAATACAAATTGCTGGGTGTCAGCCTCAGCATCAACAGCCGAACCTACTGCAGCAAACAAAGAGCTATACATAAGATACCCTGCCAAAAAGTAAAAAATAAAAGAAACAAATATCTGCATAAGATTAATCCCCCCAGTAAGGTTACTTAGTTCGCTTAATAGTATAGACTGCTGAGTTGAATTTAATTCAGTTGTCATGCTGCTTGCATCCATAAACATAAGTTCCGCAACGCTAGCAATAGCAATTGTAAGGAGTATCCAAAGTGCAAACTGTGTAAGCCCAACTAGTGCAACTCCAAGTATTTTCCCCATCATTAACTGAAAAGGTTTTACTGAGGAAATAATGACCTCAACAATACGACTTGTTTTTTCTTCAATTACCCCACGCATAACCATAGTACCATACATAAAGATGAACATATAGATAAGAACACCACAAATAAACCCAATCCCAATGCTTGCTTCAGCTTGTGAGTTAGTAGTATTGCCGTCCTCCGTAATTATTTTGGTTGTAATGCGTACTGTGCTTTCTGCTTCTGACAGTATAGCAAGATCAATACCTGCTGCTTTTAGTTTTTGGTGTTCAATAATTTTTTCCAGTTGGTTTTCTATCGCCCTACTAACAGTTAGACTAATTTGCTGATTGGAATAAAGAGTGAAATTATCTCCCTCTATATACAGTAGTGCATAATAGTTGCTTTCTGAAAAATCATTTTTTAACAGTATTGCCTCTTCAGTTGGTATCTTAATGAAATGTAAAAAATCAGTATCTTCAATCTGATTAGTGAATTCAAAATCGTCCTCAGCAATCGCTATAGTTCTTAGTTCCTGGGTTTCATTAGCTAAATAAGTGGGAACTATCATTAATGCTGCCATAAGCAGTGGACCAACAATTGTCATTATTATAAATGCCTTTTTGCGTACGCGTACCAGGTATTCTCTTTTTATGATGAGCCAAATTTTACGCATTGTTTATCGCTTTTATAAATATTTCTTCCATGCTTGGAATTTCTTTTCTGAAAGAAATAATTTCAGTCTGCTGAATAATGCTTTGTAAAGCCTCTTGTTGTGTTTTCCCTTCTTTTAAAAGAAGGCTATAATTAGTTTCTTTCTGACTAATGATAGAAAAATAATCGTTTTCACCTAATACCTTATCTGTCGTAATGACTTCATAAGAATTATTAGCGAATTGTTTTTTTATTTCTTCAATTGGGCCTTCAAGTATGGTTTGTGCTTTATTGATGAGTGCAATGTGGTCACAAATTTCTTCTACTGATTCCATTCTATGGGTAGAGAAAATAATAGTGGTTCCTTTTTCGCTAAGTTCTAAAATCTCTTTTCGGATGATAGCCGCATTTATAGGGTCAAATCCACTGAAGGGCTCGTCAAAAATTAATAGTTTCGGCTCATGAATTACAGTTACCACAAACTGAATTTTTTGCGCCATTCCTTTACTAAGTTCTTCTACTTTTTTGTTCCACCAACTTAAAATGTCTAGTTTTTCGAACCAAAACTTTAATTTTTCTAAAGCTTCATCATAGGACATTCCTTTTAACTGGGCTAGATAAAGGGCTTGTTCTCCTACTTTCATTTTTTTATAAAGTCCTCTTTCTTCAGGTAGGTAGCCAATATCAGAAATATGGTGTTTGCGTAAAGGTGCGCCATCAAAAATTAAGCTGCCACTATCTGGAGCCGTAATTTGATTAATGATGCGCATTAAGGTAGTTTTACCGGCACCGTTTGGACCTAATAATCCGTAAATACTCCCTTTGGGTACTGTTATGCTTACTTTGTTAAGTGCAATATAGTCTCCATATTCCTTCACAACATCTTTTGCTATAAATATGGATTCTTTCATTTTAACCAAACATTTCTTTTACTCTATCAAAAAAGGATTTGTCATTTCCAGTAGGCATTGGTGTAAAGGAATCTGATTTTTTGGAGTTTTCAAAAAATTCTTTTTCTTCTTTAGATAATTTCTGTGGTGTCCAAACATTAATATGGATAAGCAAATCACCAGTTCCGTAACTATTTACTGAAGGTAATCCCTTCCCTTTTAAACGCAATATTTTTCCACTTTGGATTCCTTCTTCTAATTTAATTTTAACCTTTCCACTTATAGTAGGAATTTCAGTATTTGTACCCAGAGCGGCATCAGCAAAGCTAATGTAATGATCAAAATGTAGGTTTTGACCATCTCTTACCAGTTGCGCATGTTCTTCAACATGAATCAAAACAATTAAATCTCCATTTACACCCTCCATTGGAGCAGCATTTCCTTTTCCGCTTACTTTTAGCTGCATACCATCTTCAACCCCTGCTGGGATAGTGATTTTTACTGTCTCACTTTCTTTAAGCATACCATTAGCATCCGTTCCTTGCGGGCGTTTATCAATGCTTTTCCCGTTTCCGTTACAATGCGGACAGGGGCTTGCCGTTTGCATTTGCCCTAAAATAGTATTGCTAATACGCGTAACTTGGCCACTTCCATGACAAGTATTACATGTAGTATAAGTTACTCCTTCAGCATTTACTAATCGACTTACTTTTATTTTTTTCTCTACACCTTCAGCTATCTCTTTCAGGTTTAAGGATAAACGAATTCTAAGGTTACTTCCTTTTACTACTCTTCTTCCTCTGCTTCTTCCGCCTCCACCAAAACCTCCTCCACCAAATACATCCCCAAACTGACTGAAGATGTCGTCCATATTCATTCCTCCTCCTCCATAACCACCACCTGAAGCTCCACCCATTCCTGCATGGCCGTATTGGTCGTACTTTTGTTTTTTTTCTGGACTACTTAGCACATCATAGGCTTCAGCAGCTTCTTTAAATTTATCTTCAGCCGCTTTATTATCAGGGTTTTTATCAGGATGATATTTAACCGCTAATTTTCTATAAGCCTTTTTTATTTCTTTGCTTTCAGCACTTTGGCTAACACCAAGTGTTTCGTAATAATCTCTTTTCGACATGATTTAATCTTTATTTGCAACTACTACTTTTGCATAACGCAATATTTTCCCTCCAAGTAAATATCCTTTTTCAATTGTGTCAATAATTTTTCCTTTCATATCTTTTGATGGAGCAGGGATATTAGTTATTGCTTCATGAAAATCGGTATCTAAAATTTTACCATTAGGATCTTCAATTTCTTTTAATCCTTTTTTATCCAACTCAGCTTTTAATTGTTTGTAGATGAGTACTGGCCCGTCTTCATCAGAATAATTATTGGCTTTTATGGAACGTTCAAAATTGTCCAGAATTGGCAGTAAAATGGTCATAATGTCTTTGTTGGCAGTGCTAAACAATTCCATTCTTTCTTTTGCATTTCTTCTTCTAAAGTTTTCGAACTCGGCAAATAGGCGTAAATTCTTATCTTTTTCAGCTGCTAACTGCTCTTCCAAAGTAAGTTCTATTTTTACTTCTTCCTTTATCAATTCTTCAGTAGAAGTAGTATTTTCTTCTGTTTTTACTGTTTCAGTTTGTATTGTTTCTTCAGCAACTTCTTGCTGTGCTTGTTTATTTTTGCTCATTGTGTATTTTTTTTACACTATTATATAATGCAAGTATTTTGCCAAAGGTGTCAAAAAGACAATTTGTCAGTTTAGTTTTTTTGGTCTTCTAAAAAGCGACTAAGTGCAGGGCCTTTTAAATCGCGTGCAATAATAATTCCTTTTCCGTCAATAAGCACATTACTTGGTATGGAACGAATGCCGTATTTATTTGACCCTTCTGATTGCCAACCTCCTAAATCAGAAACATGGTATTCCCAAAAAAGTTGATCCTTGTTAATTGCTTTTACCCAAGCATTATTTTTTTTGTCAAGAGACAAACTAAAAATCTCAAATCCATTTCCGTTTTTGAATTTTATTTTTGTGTATTTTTTGTAAGCGTCAACCAAATTAGGATTTTCTCTACGGCATGGACCGCACCAAGAAGCCCAAAAGTCAATCAATACCAATTTATCTCTTAGGTCAGAAAGTTTTAGTTCATTTCCTGTTGGGTTATTGTAGGCTAATTCAGGAGCAATATCTCCTATTTTTAACCCTATTTCTTGTGCCGTTGCAAAGTTGATTGTTAAGGCTACCAATAGTATTGAAAGTGTGTTTTTCATAATTAGTTTATTCTTGTTATTTGTGCGCCAATGGCATTTAATCTTGTGTCAATATTTTGGTATCCTCTATCAATTTGCTCTACATTGTGTATAGTACTTTCTCCATCAGCAGCAAGGGCAGCTAATAAAAGTGATACTCCTGCACGAATATCAGGTGAAGTCATAGTGGTTGGCTTGAACTGAAACTGATGATTGAGTCCGATTACAGTCGCTCTATGTGGGTCGCATAAAATAATTTGTGCTCCCATATCAATGAGTTTATCTACAAAGAAAAGGCGCGATTCAAACATTTTTTGATGGACAAGTACGGTGCCCTTAGCTTGTGAAGCAACTACCAAAATAATACTTAATAAATCAGGAGTAAATCCTGGCCATGGGGCATCAGAAATAGTTAAAATTGAACCATCAATAAATGATTGTATTTCATAACTTTCCTGTGCAGGAATGTAAATATCATCTCCTTGTCGTTCCATTTTAATTCCAAGTTTGGCAAAAACAGATGGGATTAATCCCAACTCATCATAACATACATTTTTGATAGTAATCTCTGATTTCGTTATGGCCGCCAAGCCAATAAAGGAACCAATTTCAATCATATCAGGCAGGATTCTGTGTGTGCATCCTGTTAAACTTTCAACTCCTTCTATTTGTAATAAGTTAGATCCTACGCCAGTAATTTTAGCTCCCATAGAGTTTAACATCTTACAGAGTTGTTGCAAATAAGGTTCGCAAGCAGCATTGTATATACTTGTTTTCCCTTTTGCCATAACAGCGGTCATTACAATGTTTGCTGTTCCTGTTACTGACGCTTCATCAAGGAGCATATCTGTTCCTTTTAACTGGTCAACAGTCACTCTGTAAAATTCTTCTTTGCTGTCGTATACAAAATTAGCGCCTAGTTTTTCAAAACCTATAAAGTGAGTGTCTAGTCTTCTTCTACCTATTTTATCTCCTCCCGGTCTTGGAATATATCCTTTTCCGTAACGAGCTAATAAAGGGCCAACTATCATAATTGAACCTCTAATTCGACTACTTTTTATTTTATAGTCTTCCGAAGAAAGATAATCAATATCAACCTTGTCTGCCTTAAAGCTATAGGTTGATTCGTTTATTTGTTTTACAGCAACATTTAAATCACGTAAAAGGTCAATCAGAATATTTACATCACGGATGTTGGGTACATTTTCCATGATTACTTCATTAGGAGTTAGTAGTACAGCACATAACACTTGCAGTGCCTCATTTTTTGCTCCTTGTGGGTGTAAATCTCCTTTAAGTTTAAATCCACCTTTTACCTTAAATGTAGCCATCTATATTTATTGTTTATAGTTCTTTTTATAATTTTTCTTTTTGCTATTGGTCTTTTTAACAGAACTACTACCACCTTGCCTTACAGATGCTGAACGGATAAACTCAAAGTCACTAGCTAAAATAAGTTGGTTGTTTGACATTTGTTTAAGATGTAAGCGTATCATGTTGTTGTCCACTGAGCTTTCGTTAAAAAGGATATAAGATTTCTTCATTTGGTTGGCAATCATACCTGTCAAAATTTCTTTTTGATCTCCTTCCATTTTTAGTGCTGACTCAATCATAGTTTGCACTGTATTTCCGTAATAAGAAAATTTAATTTTATTACCAGGATAAGTCATTTTTTCAGGACGTTCCTCTAGTTTTTCAATTGCAGGTTTTTTATAAGGAGATTCAATCTCTAATTTGAAATCAGACATGATATGCAGGTGGTCCCAGAGTTTGTGTGTAAATTCCTTTACATCACGCAAGTGAGGATTCATTTGACCCATAAAAGCAATAATAGCGTCTACACATTTTTGTTGTTCAACTTTGTCAGCTATTGCAGTTGCATGGTTTATCATTGTTTGCACATGTCTTCCGTACTCAGGAATGATAAGGTGTTCTCGTTCTGTATTGTATTCCATGAAAATTAATTTATTTACAAAAGTAATAAAAAAGCCCACCTAATTAGCGGGCTTTTAATTGAATATTTAATTTTTAAGAAGCTTTTTAGAATCCTAAAGTAAGCCCTAAAAGATAATTTCTTGTCGCCTGAGGGAAATATCCCGCCATATTGTATCCTTTCTCACTATCTGCATTTACATAATGGTCACTTTCTCTTGGGTCCCAATTATCAGAAATGAAACGATATATCCAGGCATTACTTATATACTCATTGTTAAACAGATTGTTTATTTGTAAACTCACTTTTGCTGTTTTAAAAATCTTGCTTTCCCAATCATATGTCAATCTCAAATTATTCACTAAGTAGTCGTTTAACATTCTATCTTCTGATGAAGTATTATCAATAAACTGCTCGCCAACATATTTACTGATAAGATCAATACTTGTATTTTTGTCAAACTGATAGTTCAGCTGTGAAGTCCAAATGATATTTGGTGAAAATGCTAAGTTTGTATTTTCATGAGTAACTTGATCCACTCCCCAAGTGTCCCAGTTGTCAACATCCTCAATAAATGGAGTTACAATTTTGTTTTCACTTAATGTCATGTTAGCTGCCCAAGTTAACTTAGTTGTTAGTTTATAAATTCCTTCAAGTTCAATTCCTTTTCGGAATGATTCAGTAACATTTACATGCGTCCTTCCCCCAACATCATTCATTTTACCAGTCATAACCAATTGATTTTCATATTTCATGAAATAAAAATTAGCTCCAAAAGTCATTTTATTTCCCACTTGCTTATATCCTATTTCAGTGTCATAAAGTGTTTCGTGTGTTGGGCGAGATTCAGGACTACTTTCAGTGTAGTCACTTCTGTTTGGTTCCTTGTTAGCCACACCAAATGAAGCATAAAGTACTTGACTTTCATTTAAAGTATGGTGCAAACCAAACTTAGGGTTAAAAAATTCAAGATTTACTTCTTGTTCAGCCGCATTCCCCTCAGGATCTAAACCTTCAAAAATATAATCAATACTTCTTCCTTGTAAATCAATATAAAGCTGTGTAGCCTCACTGTATTTGTAGTCAGCTTTTGCATAGAAATTATTGTCAAATTTTTCAGCTTTGTTCCAGTAGTACTGATGGTTGAAAGATGCGTCACTTGCATATTGCGCCCAAATTACATTTCCGTAATGTTGCCCAGAGTAACGATTGCTTGCTCCACCAAGAGTAAGGTCTAAATTCCCTATTTTGTGGTTAAGTGAATAAGTAAGCCCACCAAAGTCATTATTCAGCCATTTTCTTCTAACAAGATTAGTTTTAGTAATTGTGTCGCTTCCAATAATAATAATATCCTGTAACCCGTATGAATTAAGTGATTGGTTAAGTTTTTCTTGTTCGTAGTACCCTTCACCATGTGTGTAATGCCCTGCAATATTAAAGTTAGTAACATCATTTAATTGTTGACTATAATGCAATTGATAATGTGTTTGTTTATAATTGTCTACCTCATTTTCATAAGTGTAGCTATTATATGTTCTGTTAGTGTCTAAGTAATTTAAGGGAACACCATTCCAGGCTTGATAAGTGAGTTCATGACCTGTAAATATAATCCCTTTAAGCACAGATTTTTTCCCAAAATAAGTTCCTTGTAAGTATAATGATTTTAAATCAGAAGTTGCTCTATCAATATAACCATCAGATGATATTTTGGATAAACGCCCATCAAAAGCAAATTTACCATTCAATAATCCTGTGCCAAATTCAATATTATTTTTAAGAGTGGCAAAGCTTCCAACAGAATTATTGGTAATAGCATAAGCTTTCTTATTTAATCCATCAGTTTTTAAATTAACAGAAGCGCCAAAAGCAGAGCCACCATTTGTTGAAGTACCAACTCCTCTTTGAATTTGAATATTTTCAATAGAAGAAGAAAAATCTGGCATATTTACCCACCAAACTCCTTGGCTTTCAGAATCATTTAAAGGAATCCCGTTTATAGTTACATTAATTCGTGTTGGGTCAGTACCTCTTATGCGGAAGCCTGTGTAACCTACTCCTGCTCCTGCGTCAGATGTGGTAACTACTGAGGGGGTTAATGAAATCAAGTAAGGTAAATCCTGCCCTAGGTTTCCTTTTTCAATCTCAGCTTCTGAAATATTTGTAAATGCGACTGGTGTCTTTTCTCCAGCTCTTAAAGCATTTACATTTACTTCCTTCAGCAGTTTTTGGATAGCAATAGTATCAGTTTTTTGCTGAGCAAAACCAATAAATGGTAAAGCAAGCAGTGCAGCTATGCAATTTTTTTTGTTAAACATTTTTTATTTTTTTTAGTTAACATTACACGCATAATGGGGTTGACGCATGCTTATTTAATGAAAACTCATTTTCCTATGATGAATTACCACCTCAGGTTCAATGGGTATGATCTCAGCCTTTCGGCACCCCTTTTAAGATGGTGTAAAAATATAAATAGATTTTAGATAATTGATATTAAAGACGATATTTTTGAGATAGAATTTTCTGTTCTATCTCCTCCCTCTACTATAGAATATTTATGTCCTAGATCGTCTAACTCTTCTTTGTAGATTTCAAAAATCGCATCTCTATCATTTGGGTTTTCTCTTTGATTATCTGCCTCCCAAGAAATGTCAGGCTTACATAAAAGATAAAAACGAGTTTCTGTTTTCTGTTTTTCTATTTTATCAATAATCCATTTTTCACATCTGCCATATTTATACTCACTCCAAATTTTAATTGTTATTAAATCAGTGTCTAATAATTGAGAGTTGAACTCAGATTGTAATTGTCCTTTTGCAATAGGTAATAAATCATCTATGATGTAACCTTTATCTAATGAATCAATATAGTGTCGAGCAAATTCTTTTGCAAATGGAATATTGAAATGAGTAGATAATTGTTGACATAATGTAGTTTTCCCACTACTTTCTGGTCCTGTTACAATAATTTTAAGCGAGTTCATTGTTGCGTTTTAGCCAAGAGAAATATCCAAAAATTGCAATAATAGTATACCCCATAAAAAGCAAAGAGGTAAGGTGTAAGTCTCTGCTAAAATAGAGGTAAACGGATACAGCATCAATTACTATCCAATACAGCCAATTTCCTAATACTTTTTTAGCAACCATATAAGTGGCGAAAACTGAAAATACAGTAGTAAAAGAATCTACTAAAGGCAGTGCTGCATTCGTGTATAAACTGAAGTAAAAGCCCATTAAAAAAGTAAGTATAGCGCCTATTAGTAATATTAGTAAATGCTTAGTTATTGTCCATTGTTGTATCTGTAAAGTGCTATCATTCTTATTCCACTGATAATACCCATAAAATGCCATGAATAAATAAAAGACTTGCAGCCCTGTTTCTGGGTATAGTTGTGCTGTGTAGCAAATGTAGATGTAAAGAATCACGCTTATTGCAGCTGCCCCCCAGCACCAAATACTTTCTTTTAAAGCAAGTATTACGTAAAGGATACTAAAAAATACAGCAGCACTTTCAATAATGCTCCAATTGAAATTAAGCTGTGTAAGGATTTGTAATATTTCCCCCACTTAATTTAAAAGTTTGGTTTTTCTTCTAAATCAGAATTGATAACTTTTAAGGAAAATACAACTGAATTTTCGTTTAGAAAAGTGTTCTCCATTTCAGTATTTATAGTATTCATCACTCTTTTATATTCTCCAAAAACTTGCGTACTCATTCCGTTTGTAGCTACTTTTATAAAAGGATATTTCCTTAAGTTTTTTATGAATGCAATAATTGAAGGTTTAAAATCTTCTTTTAAGGGGTACATTGATATTTCTACAGAACAAACCATTAACAATTGTGTACTGCATTAGCAATTTCAATAATCAGATTTTCATTCTTTTCAATAGCATTCCCAACAACAATAATATCGGCACCAGCCTTGCAATTGGCTGCTGCTTTTTCGCCACTACTAATTCCCCCTCCTATAATTAAAGGCGTGTCAACTGATTTGCTTACTGTGGTAATCATTTCTTCTGAAATTGGATTTTGCGCCCCACTGCCACCATCCATAAAAATTAGTTTTAGTCCTAACATTTCACCAGCCATGGCTGTGCAAGCTGCTACTGAATTCTTTTCAGCAGGAATAGGAGTGGTGTTACTCATGTAGGAAACGGTAGTTGGTTTTCCGCTATCAATAAGCATATAACCAGTAGGTAAAACTTCTAATGACGATTGTTTTAAAATTGGTGCTGTGATCACTTGTCTTCCAATAAGCATTTCAGCATTTCTTCCTGAGATTAACGATAGAAATAGTATTCCGTCAGCTTTGTCGTTTACTTGCATGGCATTTCCAGGGAAAAGTACCACAGGAATGTCGGAATTTTCTTTTAATGTAGCTAGGCAAGAATCTAAACTGTCATTAGTAAGTAAAGAGCCGCCAACAAAAAAGTAATCTGTTTTTGCTTGTTTTGCTTTTTCAATAATGATAATTAATTCTGATTCATCTTGTTTGTCAGGATCAATAAGTAGGGCAAATGATTTCTTTCCTCCTTTTTTATTTGCTAGAATTTGATTGTAGATATTCATTAATTTGGATTTTAGTAATGAGATATTAGAAGTAAGAATTCCAGCTAATATCTGTTGTCTATTTTAGTTGCAAACATACACTAAATAGTGATTATTTATTTTTAGGTAGTTTAAATTTAATTCTTTTTGCCTGAAATATGCCGTTACCTTGCCATGTTCTTTTGCAAATAATTCATTAATAATTATATCCTTTACAAAATCAACTCCTCCTTTTTGATGCCATTTATAGATAGCTTCTTTTACGCACCAAACTAAAGTTGCTTTTTCCTTATTTAGCTTTGTTAAGTTTTTTTCTGAAACAAATTTGGAGGCTAATCGCAAAGATTTTTCCGAAATTTGTTCAATGTCTAGTCCTGTTTTTTTGTTACTGATGATAATTGCAACTAATTCTTTGGAATGCGAAATAGAGATATGTCTCCCATTGTCTAATTCTGGAGCCCCAAACTTATTATAAATTATTTTTTTAGTTGGACAAATTTCATTCACTAATAATCGACTTACCAAGTGTTCCTTTTTCCTTTTTTCAGACTTGTGATTTCTAGTATTTATACCCCTCCCTAATACTATTATTTCTTCTAGTGATTCAGTTATTTCCCATACCAAGATAGTGATTTTTTCGCTCTCTATTTTATAGATTATTGGCATAAGGTTGATTTGTTGGCTGCAAATATAATAATTATGATTATCTTTGCAATCCTAAAAAAATGGAAACAATGAATTATAAAGTAAAAGATATCTCATTAGCAGAATGGGGAAGAAAAGAAATCAATTTGGCAGAGTCAGAAATGCCAGGATTAATGTCTATTAGAGATGAGTTTGGAGATAGTAAGCCATTGGAAGGAGCAAGAATTGCTGGGTGCTTACATATGACAATTCAGACAGCTGTATTGATTGAAACTTTAGTTTATTTGGGTGCTGAGGTTACTTGGTCATCTTGTAATATATTTTCTACTCAGGATCAGGCAGCTGCAGCAATTGCAGCTACAGGAGTTCCTGTTTTTGCTTGGAAAGGATTAAATGAAGAAGAATTTGATTGGTGTATTTTACAAACACTTACTGCTTTTGAAGGCGGGAAATCTTTGAATATGATTTTGGATGATGGAGGTGATTTAACCAATATGGTTTTTGATAGATTTCCAGAAATGATAGCTGACATAAAAGGGCTTTCGGAAGAAACTACTACTGGAGTACACAGATTGTACGAGAGAATGGAAAAAGGAACTCTTTTTACTCCTGCTATCAATATTAATGATTCAGTTACTAAATCAAAATTTGATAACAAATACGGTTGTAAAGAATCTTTAGTTGATGCAATAAGAAGAGCGACTGATGTTATGATGGCAGGTAAAGTTGCTGTTGTAGCTGGGTATGGTGATGTAGGTAAAGGTTCTGCAGCTTCACTTAGAGGTGCGGGAGCTAGAGTTATTGTTACAGAAATTGACCCAATTTGCGCATTACAAGCAGCAATGGATGGATTTGCAGTGAAAAGAATGGATGATGTGTGTAAGAATGCAGACATCATTGTAACGACAACAGGAAATAAAGATATTATTCAATCTCATCATTTTGAGGGGATGAAAGACAAAACGATTGTTTGTAATATTGGTCATTTCGATAATGAAATTGATGTAACTTGGTTAAATGATAATTGGGGACATACTAAGGATACAGTAAAACCTCAAGTGGACATGTACACTATTGATGGGAAAGACATTATTTTATTAGCTGAAGGTAGGTTGGTGAACTTAGGCTGTGGTACAGGACATCCTTCTTTTGTAATGTCTAATTCATTTACTAACCAAGTATTAGCGCAATTAGAATTATGGAATAATACAGATGCATACAAAAATGAAGTATATATGTTGCCTAAGCACTTGGATGAGAAAGTAGCTAGATTACATTTGGCTAAAATTGGAGTAGAGTTGGAAACTCTGCGTACTGACCAGGCGGAATATATTGGAGTAACAGTTGAAGGTCCATACAAGCCAGAGTACTATAGATATTAGTAATTGAATATAAAATATTAGATGAAAAGCCCGAGAAATCGGGCTTTTTTTAATTAGAAATATGCATTTGACTACCGCTTAATGTCCAATAGTATTTTTTTAATGGAAGTAATGCTGGTGAGTTCAGTACGCTAGCTTCATTGCTCAATAAAAAAGCTGAAGAACAACAGCCACAATAAGCAATTCCGGCATCTACAGAGTCAATTTGAGAGCATGATAGTGATGGTTCGTAACTGCAATTTCTGTCATACACTTTGTAATCATTACCCACACCATGGTAAATAATGATGCCCTCAACTCCTCCTTCAATAAAAATGGAGTTGCCTGAAACTTGCAAATAACTATATTCTGGCAAATTCAAATCTATGTTAATATTCACATAAACTTCTTGTATATAGTCGTCTTTTGTATTACAAGTCGAGAAAAATAAGAGCGTGCTAAGGATGTAGAATGCTGATTTCATAACTGCAATTTTATGAAAAAGAAATGAATTATTCCTTTATTGATGTATTAATTTATTTGTTATCTTTACGGCCTTTTATAAAACAGAACTTATATTTAAACGAAACATTATACCATGTTGAGAAAAATTTATTTAATAGCAGCTTTAGTACTTACTTCATCACTTGCTATGGCCCAAACAGGAGCCTTGAAAGGGGTGATCACAGACGCAATGAGTGGGGAATCCATCCCTTTTGCTAATCTTATTGCTGAAAAGAATGGGAGCCAGATTGCAGGGACAACTACTGATTTTGATGGTAACTTTACCATTAAGCCTCTTGAACCAGGGACATATACCATTAAAGCAACATTTGTTGGTTATGGCACAGTTGAGGTTGTTGGAGTTATTGTTTCTGCAAATAAGATTACCTTCCAAGATGTGAAGCTTCAGCAAGGTGTTGCAATAGGAGAGGTAAAAGTTATTGCCTATAAGAAACCACTTTTGGATCAGGATAATCTTTCAGGAGAAACAAAAACAGCAGAAGAGATTGTTGCATTGCCTACAAGGAATATTGCATCAGTAGCTGCAAGTACAGCAGGTATTTATCAAAGAGATGAAGGAGATGGTGTTAATGTAAGGGGTTCTCGTTCGGATGCAACTGAATATTATGTTGATGGTATTAAGGTGAGGGGAAGTATGGGAGTACCTACTTCAGGTATTGAGCAAATTACTGTAATTACAGGAGGTGTTCCTGCGCAATATGGGGATGCTACTGGAGGAATTATTTCGATAACTACAAAAGGACCTTCTAATAAAATGTTTGGAGGTATTGAGTTTGAATCTTCAACATTATTTGATAGTTATAATTACAACTTATTAGGGTTTGCTCTTTCTGGTCCTATTTTGAAGAAAAGAAATACTGACGGATCTAAAGGATCTTCATTAATTGGATATTTCTTAGCAGGTGAATTTAGAAGTGTTGACGATACTGATCCTTCAGCAATTGGAATGTGGAAAGTAAAAGATGATGTATTGGCTGATTTACAGGCTAATCCATTTCAAATTGCACCTAATGCTTCAGCAGGATTTTTAAGTAGATCGGAATTTTTAAATGAAGATGACTTTGAGAATGTGCAAGCAAAAATAAATGTGAATGAAAAAAGATTCAACCTTTCTGGTAAATTAGACATTAAGCCTAGTAAAAATACTTTCCTTTCATTAGGAGGGTCTTACTATGCACGTGAAAGTAGAGATTTTTCTTCATGGCGTTCAATGTTCTCTTGGGACAATAATCGTCAGTCAACTCAGCATACTTACCGTGTATTTGGTAAACTGGTACAAAAATTTGGTTCTGCTGAAGACAATGAGGATGAATCATCAGCTAATATTAAAAATGCTTTCTTTACTATTCAAGGAGATTATACTAATAATAAATATACTTATGTTGATGCTGTTCATCAAAATGATTTGTTTAATTATGGATATGTTGGTCAATTTGTTACTAGTAAAGCTCCTGTATATGATTTTGGATCTGTTATTGATTCTTCAAATGGTCGTATATATTCAGGTAGAGTGTTAAATGGTTGGACGGATACACTTTTTGAATATACTCCAGGTGGTGTTAATACATCCTTAGAAAATTATACTAATGCATATATTGATCTGTTTTCGGAATACAGTATGTCTTCTAATTATGTAAGTGGGTATGGTGCTGATGGACAGCTAAGAACAGCTGCAGACTTACAAGGGCAGGGATTGCTGAATGGTCAATTACCTTCAAACGTATATTCATTATTTGGAAATCATGGCTCTATGTATAATGGTTCTGCTAAGCAAGAAAATACACAAACTACTTTTAAGGCGTCAGGTTCGGCTGATATTAAATCCCACGAGTTTTCTTTTGGTTTTGAATTTGAACAAAGAAAAGATTATTACTGGGGTTCGTCACCTATGAACTTATGGAGCATAATGCGTCAGCAAGCGAATAAGCATATTTTAGAAAGAGACTTGTCTAATCCTTATCCTGTATTTGATGCAAATGGAATTTACCAAGATACTATAAACTATGACCGTTTGTTTATTGCAAGTGAGCAATCTACTTTTGATGCCAACTTTAGAGCAGATCACAATATTGGCCAGTTAGAGTTTATTGATATTGATTCATATACTCCTGATGCATTTAGTTTAGATATGTTTAGTCAAGATGAGTTATTAAATAGTGGATCCTCATTAGTGTACTATTATGGGTATGATATTTATGGAAATAAAAATGAAGCAAATAATACATTAAAAGATTTCTTTACACATAAGGATGATAATGGACAATATACAAGAAATATAGCAGCTTATGATCCAATTTATCAAGCAGGATATATACAGGATAAATTTGCTATTGAAGATTTAATTTTCAATGTAGGATTAAGAGTTGATCGTTTTGATGCGAATCAAAAAGTATTGAAAGATAGGTACTTACTATATGAAGCGTATACTGCAGGTGCTAATAATGATTTATTAAATTCAATCACTTCTCCCTCAACAATTGGTGATGATTATGTTGTTTATGTTGATGATTTTGAGAATCCTTCATCTGTTGTAGGGTATCGTAACGGAGATGTTTGGTATAATGCTGATGGACTTGTTATTTCTGATCCTACTTTATTAGCTGAAGCTGCAGGAGGAAAAATTGCGCCTTACTTGAAAGATGCTGAAGCTGCTAAAGCAGGAGAGATTAATATTAAAGCCTTTGAAGATTATGAGCCAGAAACTATATTTATGCCAAGAATTGCTTTCTCTTTTCCTATTTCTGATGAAGCACAGTTCTTTGCGCATTATGATGTGTTAACCCAAAGACCTCCATCAGGAAATAGAATAGAACCGGTGGATTATTTATTTATGGCAGATAGAGTTGGTGCAACTTTGAATAATCCTAACCTAAAACCAGAAAAAACAGTTGATTATGAGCTAGGATTCGCTAAAACCTTATCCTTAAAGTCAGCTCTTAAAATCTCAGCATTCTATAAAGAATTAAGAGATATGATTCAGATAACAAATACCTTGTCAGCTTACCCTGCTCAGTATTATACTTATGGTAATATCGATTTTGGTACTGTTAAAGGAATGTCGATTAATTATGACTTAAGAAGAACAAACAATATACAACTTACTGCTAATTATACTTTACAGTTTGCTGATGGTACTGGTTCTTCAGCTACATCAGGAGCTAGTTTAGTTAGTACAGGACAGCCTAACTTGCGTACTACTATCCCTTTATCTTACGACCAGAGACATGCCATTTCAGCTTCAGTTGATTATCATTATGGTGATGGTAAAGATTATGACGGTCCAGTTTGGTTTGGGGCTAATGTTTTTCAAAATTCTGGAGCTAATCTTATGTTGTCTGCAGGATCAGGAACACCTTATTCTCGTCAATCTAATATTACTCAGGAAGCTGCTGATGGAATTAATGATCGATCTACTTTAGCAGGTAATCTTAACGGTTCTCGTTTGCCTTGGCAATTCAGAATGAATCTGAAAGTGAATAAATCATTTGAAATTAAATGGAATGATAAAAAAAGCTCTAATTTAAATGTATATGTCCAAGTACAAAACTTATTGGATGCAAGAAATATAATTAGCGTTTACCGTGCTACAGGTAATGCTGAGGATGATGGATATTTAACTTCATCAGCAGCACAAAATGCAATTGACGCTAAAAATGATGCAGAAGCATTTAGATATTTATACTCTTTAGCGGTTAATAATCCTTCTAACTATAGTCTTCCCAGAATGTGGAGAGCAGGTATTAGTTTACAATTTTAATTAGATAATGAAAATGAGACTGAAAAATATAGCATTTATGAATAATTCAATAAAAAAAATAGCAACTCTTTACCTAGCTCTATTTACTATAATGGTAGTAGCAAAAGAGAATGTTAATCACCCTGGTTTAACCACTTCAGTAAACACAAAAATTGCTGCAGGTTGTTCTCCATCTAATTCACAAACAGATTTGGATGTCAATAATGTGAGGACTACCATTATGGGTGGAGGTGATATGTGGTGGAATTTATCTGATCCTCAATATGAAATTCCAAAAGGAGGAAATAAGCACTCTTTGTTTGCAGGAGCATTGTGGATTGGTGGAGTAGATGCTGGTGGGCAATTAAAGGTTGCTGCAATGACTTATCGTCAGGGGGGAAATGATTTCTGGTCTGGCCCTTTGAATGTTGATAATGCAACTATTTCGGCTGATGAATGTGCTAAATGGGATAAGCATTTCAAAATTGATCGTTCAGAAGTTGAAGAATATGTTGCGAGATTTATTCCAGCTGGAGGGAATGATCCTACCTATACTACAGAGATGATTCCTGAATCTATCTTAAACTGGCCAGGTTCAGGAAACAAAGAAGCAAGAGGGTATTCTCAGTACCTAGCCCCTTTTTATGATGTTAATGGTAATGGTATCTACGAGCCATATGCAGGTGATTACCCTGACTATAATGTAACCGGTAATAATGATGCTGCTGCATTATTTGGTGATCAGACCTTATGGTGGGTGTTTAATGATAAGGGAAATATTCATGCTGAAACTGAAGCTGATCCATTAGGTTTAGAAATTCATGCACAAGCCTTTGGTTTTACATCTGATAATGAGGTGAATGATATGACATTTTATAACTACACAATTATTAATCGTTCAACACTACCTTTAAATGACACTTATTTTGGTCAATGGGTAGATGCTGATTTAGGTTATTATTTGGATGATTATGTAGGTTGTGATGTGAATTTAGGATTGGGTTTCTGTTATAATGGAGATGCTGAAGATGAAGGGGCTAATGGGTATGGATTTAATCCTCCAGCTATTGGAGTAGATTTTTTTCAAGGACCTTTAGCCGATCCTTTTGATGGTATTGATAATGATAGAGATGGAACTATTGATGAAGCAGGTGAGCAAATTATCATGTCTAAGTTTGTTTATTACAACAACGATGGAACTGTGCAGGGGAATCCAAATGACGGTACAGATATTTATAATTACTTAAGAGGTATTTGGAAAGATAATGTACCTATGACTTTTGGGGGTGATGGGCATGGGGCAGGTACTGGTTCAACAACTGATGAATGTAATTTTATGTTCCCAGGAACTTCAGATGATCAATTCCCAGGACAGGAATGGACAGAACAAACTGCAGGAAATGTTCCTGCTGATAGAAGATTCTTACAATCAGCAGGTCCTTTTACTTTACAGCCAGGTGCAGTAAACAGTATTACAACTGGTGTTGTATGGGCAAGAGCAAAATCAGGAGGGCAAACAGCATCTATTCAGTTGCTAAAAATTTATGATAGAGAAGCACAGGCTTTATTTGATAATAACTTTAATATTCTTAACGGACCTGATGCTCCTGATTTAACACTAAGAGAGTTAGATAAAGAATTAATTTTTACTTTATCTAATGGAGATAATTCAAATAATAAAAATGAATCTTACTCTGAAAAAGATCCTTATATTACAAAGCCAGCTAATATTGCTAATTCTCCTGATTATAAGTTTCAAGGATACGTAGTATATCAATTAAAGAGCGCTACAGTATCAGTTACTGATTTGGATGATTTGGACAAAGCAAGATTAGTTTTTAGATCTGATATTAATGATACAGTTTCAGGAATTGTAAATCAATATCTTGATCCAATTTTAGGAGTGTATACTCCAATTGAAGAAGTTGCTTCTATATTAAGTGAGGGGGTTGTTGGTTCTGTTGATCAAGGTGTTCAGTACTCTTTCCAAATAACAGAAGATAAATTTGCCTTAGGGAATACACGTTTAGTAAATCATAAAACATATTACTTTATGTCATTATCATATGGGTATAACAAAGCTGAAGAAAACTCAAGCCCTTATGATGTGAATGCTGCTGATTATGATGGTAGAAACCAACCCTATATTTCTGGAAGAAGAAATATTAAAGTTTACTCAGGAATACCTCACTTTACCTCACCTGATGCAGGAGGGACAACTTTAGAGGCTTCTTATGGTGATGGGGTGGAAATTACCCGATATGAAGGAACAGGAAATGGAGGAAATTCTTTAGAACTTACTCAAGCAACAATTAATGCTATTCTTGAAAGCCCTGATCATAGAGCTATGAATTTAACTTATGAAGCTGGTCAAGGTCCAGTTAACATTTCAGTTGTTGACCCGGTTAAAATTCCTAATGGTACTTTTATGTTAAAGTTGATGGAGCCAGTTGTAACCAATGCAGGATTGATTACTTCTTACACAAAATGGTCTTTAATTGATGAAGAAACAGGCTATGTTACAGCTTCAGCTAATGAGGATATCCTAGTTGGAACTGAAGTTTATATCAGTAGCTTAGGTTTAAATATCAAAGTAAAACAAGTAAGTAATGCTGGTGATGACCCTACTAATATAATGAGTAATGGGTTAATTACTAGTTCTATTGAGTTTGAAAATGTAAACGACAGATGGTTAACAGGTTTAGCCGATAGAGATGATGATGGTGCCGCATTTGGTACTTATTGGGGCTGGGGATTAAACTGGATAAGATCAGGATCCTATACTAATGATGATGTAAGTACTTTAAGTGACTATAATCAGTTAGATGACCCTAATGCTGCTTTTGAAGGGGCAGTAATGCAAACAAATAATATTAGTTTTAGTTTTTTTGATGTAGAATCTAATGGTGGTACTTGGGCGCCTTATCGTTTTGCATCTTATTTTAATGATGGACCTGGGCTTAGTAGTTCTGTTACTAACCAATCTAAACTGATTAATTTGAATTCTGTTGACATAGTATTTACTAACGACACTTCAAAATGGACAAGATCATGTGTTGTAGAAGCGCAGGATGACGAAGCACTTTCTATTGGTCAGCAAGAAAAAATGGGACTAAGAAAATCACCTTCTGTTGGTAAGGATGGTTTGCCAGACGCTAGTGGAACTATAGGTATGGGTTGGTTTCCTGGTTATGCTATTGATATTGAAACTGGTGAAAGGTTAAATATTATTTTTGCTGAAGATTCATGGCAAACTTCAGAAAATGGATCAGATATGATCTGGAATCCAACATCTGAAATTTCAACTGAAGATCTTCCACAGTTTGACCCAACTGCTCCAATTGGCGAGCAATTTAGTAATGGAAATTATTTACTTGGTGGAAAACATTTTGTTTATGTAGTTAATGGTAAATCTTGGGTGAAAGGGACAAATGATTATATTAATGGAGACTTTTCTAATGTTAATGAGGCTCCTAATTATGACAAAGCGGCTTGGATTCACGCTAAGCTACTCAATGATGTCAGTGGAGTAGGGAAATGGAGAGTGTTTCAAAATGTTTCTTGGTGTGGTATTCCACTATTATCTCCTGGTAGAACTTTAAAAACTGTACTTGGTGGACAAAAAAATGATGCAAAAATTAAACTTAGGGTAACTAAGCCATATAAACAGTATGAAACTGTAGCTGCTGATAAAATATTAGATAGAAACGCAATATTATTTATTGACTCAACTTATGTGGTAGCTTATCAAAATTCAGCAACTACATGGGGAGGGAAGGCGGTTTTTCATGATGGTAATACATATCAGCCTGGTGATAGTTTTGTTGCAACAACTACTGTAATTGCTAGTAATACTAGTGCTAATGCTAGAGTTATTGAAGCAAATCCAATTAATTTGTTTAGCCCTACTTACGGTTTCAGTACAGATAATATTGTTGCCACAACAGGAAATCTAAATGTTGCGAAAGATGCAATGGAATTGATTAATGCTGTTCCTAATCCTTATTATGGTTATTCAGCTTACGAAACCAATCAGTTAGACAATAGAGTAAAGTTTACTAATTTACCACAACAAGCAACCATTTCTATTTTTACAGTAAGTGGTACTTTAGTGCGTAAGATTAAGAAGGATGATTCTGTAACTTCAGTAGATTGGGATTTGAAAAATGATTATGGAATTCCGATTGCTAGTGGACTTTACATTATTCATGTAAATGCTCCTGGTATAGGTGAAAAAATAATTAAATGGTTTGGTGCTTTGCGTCCAATTGACTTGGATACATTTTAATATAAATATTGATGATAATAAATAGTATAGATATGAAACAAATTAATAACTGGATAAAAACAATAGTTTTTATTGCTATAATGATGCTTCCATTTCAAGAGATTTTTGCTGGTAATGAGCAAAGAGCAGGGCAAGCTGGAGCTTCTGAATTATTAATCAACCCTTGGGCAAGAAGTTCAGGTTGGGCAGGTGCAAATATTGCTGGAGTTAGAGGAGTAGAAGGAATATATTCTAATGTTGCTGGTTTAGCATTTGTTCAAAAAACAGAATTAGTTTTTTCAAGTACTTCTTGGTTGCAAATAAGTGGCTTTAACAATGCAGTAAGTAGTATTAGTTCATTTGGTATTGCTCAAAAAATAGGAGAGTCTGGAGTACTTGGTTTGTCTGTAATGAATATGGATTTTGGTGAAATTGAAATTACTACAGTAGATCTACCTGATGGAGGAATTGGTACTTATTCGCCGAAATTTATGAATATAGCTCTTTCTTACGCTAAAATATTCTCTAATAGTATTTATGGGGGTATTACTATCAAAATGATTTCTGAGCAAATTTCTAATGTAGGTGCTAACGGTATTGCTTTGGATGCAGGTATACAATACGTAGCAGGAGCAAAGGATAATTTAAAATTTGGTATTTCATTAAAAAATGTAGGACCAAGAATGTCATTTACAGGTGATGGTCTTTCATTTAGAGGTTTTGCAGGTAATGGGGATGATTACAAAATGACTGTAGAACAAAGATCTTCTGAACTTGAGCTGCCGGCTTTATTAAATATCGGGTTATCATATGATATTAACGTGTTAAGACATAGATTGACAGGAGCTGGTACATTTACTTCTAATTCATTTCAAAAAGATCAATATAGACTTGGAGGAGAATATTCTTATAGAGAAATGTTTATGGTGCGCTTAGGCTATACTTATGAAGATGGAATCAGAACTCCATCAACAAGAACAACTGCCCTAAGAGGTCCTTCAGCTGGTTTTACAATAGAATTACCAATGGGTGATGCTAATACTTTCGGATTGGATTATTCTTACCGCCATACGGATCCTTTCCAAGGTTCACACACTATTGGAGCTAGGATTAATTTATAAAACAAAAACACAACATATAATGTTCAGAAAGGAAGGTAACTTCCTTTTTGTGCGTTTATAAGCATAAGAATTATGAGCACAATATATTTATCACAGGAAGGTTATGATAACCTAAAAACCGAACTACAGAGTCTAAAGTCAATAGATAGACCTAGAGTAATTAATCAAATTTCTGAAGCAAGAGATAAAGGTGATTTGTCGGAAAATGCAGAGTATGATGCTGCAAAGGAAGCACAAGGGTTATTGGAAGCAAGAATTTCAAAATTAGAAAATGATGTAGCTAATTCAAGAGTTCTAGCTCATGAGGATATGGATACTTCAACTGTACATCTATTAACTAAAGTAACGATTAAAAATACGGCTAATGGTATGGAAATGACTTATGCTATTGTTTCAGAAGCTGAAGCAGATTTAGCCGCAAAGAAAATTTCGGTTACTTCACCTATAGGAAAAGGTTTATTAGGAAAAGCAGTAGGTGATATTGCTGCTATCGAGGTGCCAAATGGCATCATACATTTTGAAATTATTGAAATTTCAACACTATAATGGGTAGTATATTTTCTAAAATAATAAGTGGTGATGTTCCTGCTTATAAAGTTTTTGAGAATGAAAACTTTTTAGCTTTTTTAGATATTTTCCCGCTAGCAAAAGGACATGTATTAGTTATCCCAAAAAAGGAAACCGATTATCTGTTTGATATTTTTTCAGATGAATACCTGGAACTCTGGAAGTTTGTACAACAAGTTGCAAAAGCAATGGATATGGTGATTGACTGTAAGCGTATTGGAGTTGCAGTTATTGGCCTTGAAGTTCCTCATGCTCATATCCATTTAGTGCCTTTGAATAATGTTTCAGATATTAATTTTGAACGTCCTAAATTAAGTTTTTCAGAAGAGGAAATGGATGCAGTTGCCCAAAAGATTCGTAAGGCATTACAATAACTATTTTTTTTGTTTATCAGGGTTGTCTTTCAAAAAGGCATCCCAGCCCGTATAGCTTTTCCCTCCCTTAGTAGGATTTCTTTGAAAATAATGACAAACGGCAGCTGCCAATCCATCTGTTGCGTCCAAGTGTTTTGGCATTTCTTTAATGTTTAATAAAGATTGTAGCATGGCAGCAACTTGTTCTTTACTTGCTGTTCCTCTACCAGTTATTGCCATTTTTATTTTCTTAGGAGCATATTCAAAAATAGGAACATCTCGGTAAAGTGCTGCTGACATGGCGACCCCTTGAGCTCTTCCTAGCTTTAGCATAGATTGAACATTCTTACCAAAGAAGGGTGCTTCAACTGCAAATTCATCAGGTTTATATTCGTCAACTAATTGCAGGGTACGTTCAAATATTCTTTTCAATTTTAATTCATGCGAACCTAGTTTCGACAAATGCAGTACTCCCATTTGGATAAGTTCCATTTTATTTCCTTTAATATGAATTAATCCATAGCCCATAATGGTTGTTCCAGGATCTATTCCTAATATGATTTTATCAGTTTGCAATTGTTATCTTTGTAATTAAAATTGTACAACAAAACTAAGCAATGCTAACCAGAAAAACGATTGGCTTTCTAATAAAAATTGGAATTGTGGCTTTAGCCCTTTTCTTCTTGTATCAACAACTTAACGTAAAAAGTGGGGTTGATACGCATAGTATAGACGACATAATTACTATACTAAAAGGTAATTATATTATTGTTATTGTAGTTGTTTTTATGATGCTGTTAAATTGGTTTTTGGAGGCATTAAAATGGCGTTTCTTAATTGCTAAGATTGAAAAAGTATCAGTTAAGCGTTCACTTAGAGCAATATTTTCCGGAATTACTGTTTCAGCTTTTACTCCTAACAGGGTGGGTGAATATGGAGGTAGAGTTTTCTGCTTAGTGAAGGCGGATAGAATTCAAGCTGTTCTCATTACGGTAATTGGTTCTATGGCGCAACTATTGACGACTATTATTTTTGGTTCTATTGGATTGTTGTACTTACCTAGCTACCAATCTCATTTCTCTCTATTTTTCGATAAAGTTAGTTTTGCTTATCCTGTTTTTGCCTTTATTCTTATTTTGTTAAATGTATTGTTGGTTTTATTATTCTTGAATGTTTCAGTTCTTACTAATGTGTTAAGAAAGATTTCATTTTTAAAGAAATTTGAAAAATATAGTGGCGTGTTTTCTTTTTACTCTTTTGAGGAATTGTTAAAAGTTCTTGGTTATTCTGTAGCAAGATATGCAGTATTTACTACTCAGTTTTTTATCCTATTACAATTATTTGATGTGCAAATACTATATGCTGATGCCATTATACTTATCATGTCTATGTTATTTGTTATCTCAGTAATTCCTACTATTGCAATTACTGAAATTGGGGTTAGAGGTTCAGTCGCTCTATTTCTTTTTGGCTTAGTTTCAGCCAATACAGTCGGTATTTTTTCGGCTACATTTGTCCTTTGGGTAATTAACTTATTAATTCCATCTCTTATTGGTGTTTTTTTTATTTTCACTCTTAAATTCTTTAGGAAATAATGCAGATAATTGTGCTGTTTATTTTATTTCTATATTTGTTACTTATCCTAAAATATTGGGTAGGTTGGACAAAAAATAAAGCTACTGGAGTTAGTCATTTCCTGCCTAAAGTATCTGTTATTATTGCAATGCGGAATGAGCAGGAAAAAGTTCTTCATTTGCTTTCGGAACTTAGTAAACAAGTTTATCCTATTGATAAGTTGGAGTTTATTTTGGTAAATGATCATTCAACTGATTCTACTTTAGAATTATTAGTGGATTCATCAATTGATAACTTGAGAATTGTAAATATGCCAGAAGGTATTTTTGGCAAAAAAAGTGCTATTGCTTTTGCAATGAAAGAGGCTTCAGGTGAAATTATTTTAGCTTCTGATGCGGATTGTAGTTTTTCACCTCTTTGGGTACATACTATGGTTGCTTATTTTGCTAATAAAAATATAAAGTTGGTTTCTGGTCCTGTTTCCTATCATAAACAAAAAGGTGTTTTCTTAGGATTACAAACTTTAGAATTTATTTCCTTAATTGGGAGTGGGGCTGGGGCTATTGGTGTTAAAAATTCAATTTTTTGTAATGGAGCCAATATGGCCTATCGAAAAGATGATTTTTTGGAATTGAATAATTTTGAAAATGATAATGCAGAAAGTGGTGATGATGTTTTCCTTTTGCATAGCGTAAAAGAAAAATACAAGGATGCTATAGCATTTGCGAAAGATGAAAATGCTATTGTTCTTACAGATGCTGTACGATCTGCTAAAGGTTTTATTAACCAAAGAAAAAGATGGACAGCAAAGACTAGTGGGTACAAGGATTTCGCAAGTATATATGCTTCATTTTTGGTGTTGTTTACCAATCTTTCTTTAGTGTTGTTATTTGTAGGGTATCTTTATTCAGGTGCTTATTTTCAGTTATTCTTGTTGTTTTATGCATTAAAATTTGCGGTTGATTTTTTACTATTATTTCCTGTGCTTTCATTTTTTAAACGTATGGATTTAGTAAAGTGGATATTTCCCTTCGAATTATTCTATGCTTTTTATATTGTTTTAATTGTTGTTTTATCATTTACAAAATCCTTTGAATGGAAAGGTAGAATACACAATAAATAGATGAAATCTAAATCATTAAATATCTTGGCGTGGAAAAAATTAAGAAAAGATAAATTATCATTTTCAGCTTTAGTCTTCATTTTTTCATGTGTGTTGTTAGGAATTTTTGCGGTTGTTTTGAGCCCTGATAGTAGCCCAATGGCAAATGAAATGCATATTGAATTAGCCACTCAGAAACCATTTACTAAAATCCTTTTTTTAGAAATTCCTAAACAAGATATAAAAAAAGTTTCTTTTATGGAAGGTCTATTTATTGGAAAGCCTTCTGCAGTAAACAGAATTCCAATAGATAAATATACTGATATTAATAATGGAGTTATCTACTTTCCTTATCAATCTGAATTTAATCAAACCTTTATAGGAAATTATAAAATAAATAGTCAAACCTTTTATTTTGGGACAGATAAATACGGAAGAGATTTATTGAGTCGAATACTATATGGAATTCGTATTTCTTTATCAGTTGGTTTTATTGCCGTATTTCTCTCTTTATTCATTGGCATTACTTTAGGATTAATTGCAGGTTATTTCAGAGGAAAAACTGATGATATAATTATGTGGTTTGTTAATGTCATTTGGTCTATCCCTACCTTACTCATGGTAATTGCTATTACTTTAGCATTAGGAAAAGGTTTTTGGCAAGTATTTGTAGCGGTTGGTCTTACCATGTGGGTGGAGGTTGCTCGTATCGTTAGAGGGCAAGTATTATCCATTAGAGAATTAGAATATGTAGAGGCTGGAAAGGCATTAGCATACAAACCATTTAGAATAATTTTCAAACATATTTTGCCGAATGTTATTGGACCGGTTATTGTAATTTCGGCAGCTAATTTTGCTGCTGCAATTTTAATAGAAGCGGGGCTTTCCTTTTTAGGAATTGGTGCGCAACCCCCAATCCCAAGTTGGGGTGGGATGATAAAAGATCATTATAGCTACATTATTATAGATAAAGCGTATTTGGCTATTATTCCAGGTATGGCAATTATGAGTTTGGTATTGGCTTTTATGTTATTAGGAAATGGGTTGCGAGATGCATTTGATGTTAAAAATTAAAATATAAAATTATGGAATTGATATTTTCGGCACTCATAATTTTTTCTCTTAGACTAGCTGACCAGAGTTTGGGAACTATGAGATCTTTATTGGTGGCAAAGAATAAACCAATTTATGCAGCTCTTATTGGTTTAGTTGAATCAGCAATTTGGATAGTAGCTATTTCACAAGTTATAAAGGATATTGATGATCCTGTACTTATTGCTGCTTATGCAGCTGGTTTTGCAGCTGGAACTATTTTGGGTTCTTATATTGAACGCATAGTTGGTGTAGGAAATATTGTGGTCCGCGTTTTTGCTCCGGCTAATTCTCCTTCAGTAGCTGAAGCGCTTAGAGAAAATGGATATGGTGTTACTGTAATTAATGGGGAAGGAAAAGATGGTCCTGTAAAAATCTATTGGTGTGTGATTCCTAGAAGAAAATTGAAATCTGTTCTAAAGATGATAGAAGAGATTAATCCTAAAGCATACATTACTACAGATATGACGAGTCCTACTTCTTTAAAGAAATAAATTTCCTTTAAATAAAAAAGCCTCCTCAATTTTGAGAAGGCTCTTGATTTTATAATTCATAATGCTAAAAATAGTACTAATTAGTAAATGATATTTCTAGAATGGTAAATCATCATCTTCTGATGCAGGTGCGTTAAATGCAGGTGCTGCATCCATTTCTGGGCTTCCAGCTCCTTGGCTTTCAATTCTCCAAGCGTCAATGTTATGAAAATATTTTCCGTTATATTCTCTTGATGATAAGTTAAAGGAAACCTCTACTTGGTCTCCTTCATTATGATGATTTAACATTTCAATTTTATCTTCTCCAAATAATTGAAAACAAACTTCAGGGTTATATTGCGCGCCAGTATCTATAAGGAAAGATTGTTTTTTCCATTCTTTTCCTGCTTTTGATGTTCCGCTTTCTACACTTAGCTTTCTACTTAATTTTCCTTTTACTGATAAACTCATCTTATATTTTTTTAAATTAGTAGTACAAAATTAAATAAAAAAAGGGCTAAAAAATCTTTAAAGCTCCTTTTGTGTGTAAATGTTAAAAAATAATATCTTTGCCGTCCTTTGTTGCGGGTGTGGCGGAATTGGTAGACGCGCTAGACTTAGGATCTAGTGCCGCAAGGTGTGAGAGTTCGAGTCTCTCCACCCGTACAAGAAAAGTGGAATTCTATTTTAATATTAGAATTTCACTTTTTTAGTTTTATAAGATTAATAGATACTATTTAAATTAGAACATTATGTTTTGTTAATAATTGATATTCTTTAACAGCTTTTATATTTCTCAAACATCAAATAATCTCTTTCTTTTTATATGTACCCTTGTTTCATAATCAGATAAATAAGTGTATTTTCGCAGCCCTTTTTAAAAATAAATAAAAGATGAAACTTACACAAAGCAAAGCAAAAGATTTAATGGCAACTATTACTGTTGAAGTAGCAGCAGCAGATTATACTGAAAAAGTTGACAAAGTATTAAAGGATTACCGTAAAACGGCTGATGTTCCAGGATTCAGAAAAGGAAAAACACCAATGGGAATCATTAATAAAAAATACAGAACTTCTGTTATTGTGGAAGAGGTGAATAAATTACTTCAAGATGAATTATACAAACATATTTCTGCTGAAAAAGTAAGAGTTTTAGGATCCCCTATGCCAATTGACGAAACGCCTATTGATTGGGAAAATAATGAAGATTTTACTTTTCAATATGAGGTAGGTTTAGCACCAGATTTTGATGTAAAAATTACAGCTAAAGATAAGTTAAACTATTATAAAATTAAAGCAGATACTAAATTAGTAGACGGATATTGTACTGATATTGCTAAGCGTTATGGTAAAATGAGTAATCCTGAGGTTTCTGTTGAAGGAGATTTGATTTTTTGTGCAATCGCTCAATTAGATGTTGATGGAAATGTAATGTCAAATGGAATTTCAAATGATGCAACTGTTGCTATGGAATACATTGCTGATGCAAAAATTAAAGAACAGTTTGTTGGTGTTAAAAAGGATGATGTACTTAAAGTAAATGTGATGAAAGCTTTTACTAATCATTCTGATTTAGGGTCAATGTTAAATGTTTCTCATGATGCGTTACATAATTTGACTTCAGAAGAATTTCAGTTTACAGTTAAGAACATCAATCAATTAGCTCCAGCTGAATTAACTAGTGAGTTATTTGATAAAGTGTATGGTGAAGGAACAGTAAAAGATGTAAAAGAATTTAAAGCTAAAGTGCAAGAGGAAGCAGAAGGGCAGTTTGTTGGGGAAAGTGATAGAATGCTTAAGAATGATATTGTAACTTATTTTATTGAAAAATTAAAATTACAAATGCCAGATGATTTCTTGAAAAGATGGTTGGTTCAAACTTCTGAACAACCAATTACTATGGAAATGCTAGCAACTGAATACGATATGTATGCTAAAAGCTTACAATGGCAATTAATTGAAAACAAAATCTTAGAAAATTATGAGGTTAAAGTTACTCAAGATGATGTTTTGAATCAAACTAAAAAGCTAATTGGTTCGCAAATGAAACAATATGGTCAGCCTGAAGGTGATGATGCACAATTGACTGATATTGCAACCAACATCCTTAAAAATGAGGAGGAAAGAAAAAAAATATACGATCAGATTTTTGATGAAAGAACTTTAGTTGTTTATAAAGAAAATTTCAAATTAACTGAAAAGAACGTTACTTATGATGAATTTGTTAAATTAGCATCAGGAAAATAATATAAAAACTACAATCATGGATTACGGAAAGGAATTTGAAAAATACGCAACAAAACATAAAGGGATAAGTAGCTTACATCTTCATGAGTTTAGTTCAATGCATGGTAATTATATTTCGCCAACTATTATTGAAGAGAGGCAAATGAATGTTGCTAGTATGGATGTTTTTTCTCGTTTGATGATGGATAGGATTATCTTTCTAGGTGTCCCTATTAACGATTATGTTGCTAATGTTATTCAGGCGCAATTATTATTTTTAGAATCAGTAGATGCTAAAAAGGACATCTTAATTTATTTGAATTCTCCAGGAGGTGGCGTATATGCTGGTCTTGGTATTTATGATACTATTCAGTATATTAATCCTGATGTTTCTACGATTTGTACAGGTATGGCTGCTTCAATGGGAGCGGTATTATTATGTGCTGGTGCAGCAGGAAAAAGAACTGCACTTAAGCATTCAAGGGTAATGATACACCAGCCTTTAGGAGGCGCTCAAGGGCAAGCTTCTGATATTGAAATTACGGCCAACGAAATAAAAAAGTTAAAGAATGAGCTTTATGAAATTATTGCTGACCATTCAGGACAAGATTTTGATAAAGTTTGGAAAGATAGTGATAGAGATTACTGGATGACTGCTGAAGAGGCTAAGGCATACGGTATGATTGATGAGGTGCTTGAAAGAAAAAAATAATGTCAGAAAACGATAAAGTATTATGTTCCTTTTGTGGTAAGGATAAGCAAGATACCAATATCTTAATTGCAGGTACTTCTGCTCATATTTGTGATTTGTGTATTGAACAAGCTCATGAAATTGTAAAAGAAGATGCAACTGATGAAGTCTTCATTGCAAATGATTTTACCCTTTTAAAACCTAAGGAAATAAAAGCTCATCTGGATGATTTTGTAATAGGGCAAGATGATGCTAAAAAGGTAATGTCAGTTGCCGTTTACAATCATTACAAAAGAATTTTACAACCTGATACTAGTGAAGAGGATATTGAAATTCAAAAATCAAATATCATTATGGTTGGGCGTACAGGTACGGGTAAAACCTTAATAGCTCGTTCTATTGCTAAATTATTAAAGGTTCCATTTTGTATTGCTGATGCGACTGTACTTACTGAGGCAGGTTATGTTGGTGAGGATGTAGAAAGTATTCTAACAAGATTACTACAGGCTGCTGATTATGATGTTGAAAAGGCCAAAAGAGGAATTGTTTTTATTGATGAAATTGATAAAGTTGCGCGTAAAAGCGATAATCCATCTATTACCCGTGATGTAAGTGGGGAAGGGGTGCAACAAGCTATGCTAAAACTATTAGAAGGTACAATAGTAAATGTTCCGCCACAAGGAGGGCGTAAGCACCCTGATCAAAAAATGATTGCATTAGACACTAAAGATATTCTATTTATTAGTGGAGGCGCTTTTGATGGTATAGAACAACATATTGCTAGTAGAATGAATACTCGTTCTATCGGATTTAAGTCAGCAAGAGAAGGAGCAATTGATAAAGAAAATTTACTACAATATATAGCCCCTCAGGATTTAAAATCATTTGGATTAATTCCTGAATTAATTGGTAGAATGCCTGTAGTTACACATCTTAATCCTTTGGACAGAGCAGCTTTGAAACTAATTTTAACTGAGCCTAAAAACGCATTAACCAAACAATATCAAAAGTTATTTGATATGGATGGAATTAGTTTAACTTTTGATAAAAAAGCAATTGATATTATTGTGGATAAAGCAATGGAGTTTAAACTAGGAGCTAGAGGATTGCGTTCAATTTGTGAAACAATTATGTTAGATGCTATGTTTGAGTTTCCTTCTGATGAAAGTAAGAAAGAACTGAAAATTACAACTACTTATATCAAGGCACAGCTTACGAAACACTCATTCACGAAATTAAAAGTAGCTTAGTTTACCACTATAGGATAGTTTGTTCCGTTAATTGTAATATCAAAATTACAATCACATAATGAATCGCCATAATTTATAATTCTATCAGAATAGCCATTAGGCGATATTTTTGCAGTACCACTTTTTATTACGCAAGAAGGCAAACAACCTAAGTCAATGTTTAAAGTATCTGTAATTTCCATACTAAAACTATTATTGTTTATTCCAGTCCCACTTGCTGACCCTATAATTTTATATGTGTCATCAGTTACATTTCCGTAAGTAGCTATACCGCTTACCCATTCTCTTGTTCTGTTTGATGACCAGTTGATTATTCCATTATTGGTAACAATACTAGCATTGTTTACTGCAATAGTAAACCACATATTACCATTGCCATTTCTTCCTTGATTAGTTACGATTCTTTCTCCTTGAATTAAATTATTATTTACATAATAATTATCAAAAGTAGTAGTTATTACTGATAAGGAATCACGATATTTTCCGTTATAAGTAATAATAATCTTTCCTTTTCTAAGTTTTCCATTCTGCAAACAATTATTAGTCCCAAAATTGATAATAAGGGTGTCAACATCTAATGGATTATTATTTATTAAATTATAGGAAGCACATGATTTGTTAACTGCATTTGCTATAAATCCTTCTTCTACAATCCTGCCGACATCATTAAAAGTTTGCTCGGCAAACAGATGGTCTTGTGTTGCTTGTGTACTTGTTAAATCAGGATTATTAATTACATCCTCATCTTTACAAGCGTAAAGTAAAACTGCAATCGAGCATAGGGCTAAAAAAGTCTTTTTCATCAGAATATTTTTTTTTGGTAAATTTAGTTAATTTTCTCAAAAGTCAAAAAGCTGTAATCATGGGCATGCTTTTCATCTGATTTACAATCTATTCTTTCAACTTCTTTCCAGTCGTTTCCTAATTCAGGAAAAAATGTATCTCCATCAAAAGGATGATTAATTTTAGTTAGGTATATTTTATCTACTAAGTTTGCTTCAATGGCTAGTTTGTAAATTTGTCCCCCTCCAATTATAAAGGGCTCAGTGTCTCCATTTTTTTTGGCAATCTCCAAGGCAGCTTCAACTGAATTCACTACAATTGAACCTTCTACTTTATATCCTGATTGGCGTGTAATTACAATATTAGTTCTATCAGCAAGTGGACGATATTTATGCGGAATAGACTCAAAGTTTTTTCGCCCCATTATTACATGATGACCTAAAGTAGTTTCTTTGAAAAAACGCATATCTTTTGGTAAATGCCAGATTAGGTCATTATCTTTTCCAATCACTCCATTTTCAGCTACTGCAACTATTAAGGAAACTCCCATTATTTCTTAATTACTTTATATTTAACACCTCTTTCTTCTAAGTAATTTCTTACAAATTCAAAATGTCCTCCTAAGTATTCTGGCGGTGAAATTCCAACTCTTTCATATTCTCCATTTACCACAAGGTTGGCAACTGCAGTACACGTAAATCCTGTAGTTCTAGCCATAGAAATGGTATCATTATCAAAGCGATCTAATAAGTTGTATTGGTAGGTAACTTCCTTTCCATTTTCTATTCCTTTCATAATAATTCGCATTACCGTAAAGTCTTTATCACCTTTTTTCATTTCCCATTTCGGGAATAATAATTTGGCTGTCATATCTACTGGGCGTATCATAGTTCCGTTTATTTCTACCTCTTCATAGGAGAAAAAACCACTGGCACGCAATACTTTCAAATACTCCACACAACCAGGGTAACGCAAAGTTTTTTCAATCATATTTGGTACATGTGCCATGGTCTTTATTAAGCTTCTTAGTCCATCAGAATTCCAACTTTCTAACGTTCCTATTTCATCAAATTCTATAAGCTCTGTATCGGACAAAGCCTCTTTAGTAATCATGTGGCTATTTTGTACATAACGAGCTGGACGAATGTATTCTTCAATCACATCAATAGGAGAGAATACCGCCTGATACTCGTACGGCCATTCTCTTTTTTCAGGTAAGCCACCAACTAAACATTCGTAATCGGTAATTTCCATTTTTGAATCATGATGCCCAAAGATGATATTTCCCATTCCTGGTGCTACTCCACAGTCCATCACGGCAACAACTCCTTTTTCTTTTGCTAATTTATCCAACCCAAAAGGATCTTCAGGATAAAAAGAAATATCGACTATATTCTTTCCTGCCTCTATGACATCTTTCATCATTTTATAACCCATAAAACCTGGTACAGCACCAACTACTAAATCAAAATCCTTTATTAGGTTTTGTAAAGTTTTTGTGTTGGAAACATCAGCACAAATATTCTTGATTCCTCCTAGCTTATCTAAGTTTTTTTTTGAAATATCAACAGAGGTAACATTGTGTTGTTTTGCTAAATCTTTAGCCATTACACCTCCTACTAATCCTGCTCCTAATACTATTATATTTGCCATTATATTGCTACTTTTCCTTTAATGTGTGGGTGAAATTCATAATCGACTAACTCAAAATCATCAATAGAGAAATCAAAAATACTTTTCACCTCTGGATTAATTTTCATTTTTGGTAATGCTTTTGTATCTCTGCTTAATTGTAATTCCGTTTGCTCAAAATGATTGGTGTAAATGTGCGCATCACCCAAAGTGTGCACAAAATCACCTACTTCCAGATTACAGACTTGCGCCATCATCATAGTAAGTAAGGCGTATGATGCAATATTGAATGGTACACCCAAAAATATATCGGCACTTCTTTGATACAGCTGACAAGAAAGTTTACCGTCTGCGACATAAAATTGGAAAAATGCATGACAAGGAGGCAAAGCCATTTGCTCAATTTCACCTACATTCCAAGCACTCACAATAATTCTTCTACTATCTGGATTGTTTTTAAGTGTTTCTACTACTTGTGTGATTTGATCAATGTGTTTCCCATCAGGTGCAGGCCAACTTCTCCATTGGTAACCATATACATGGCCCAAATCTCCATTTTCATCTGCCCATTCATCCCAAATACGGACTCCATTTTCTTTAAGGTACTTTATATTGGTATCCCCTTTTAGAAACCAAAGCAATTCGTGAATGATGGATTTTAAGTGTAACTTTTTAGTGGTGATACACGGGAATCCTTTTGATAAATCGAAACGCATTTGGTGGCCAAAAACACTTTTAGTTCCTGTTCCTGTTCTATCTGCCTTTAGCGTGCCTTCTTGCATCACGCGTGTCATTAAATCTAAATATTGTTGCATTGATGTGTTATAAAATCATTCCTACAATTACGGCTGTAAACAGGGAAGCCAATGTTCCTGCTATTAAAGCCAATATTCCTAATTTGGATAAATCCTTAGTTCTTTTGGGTGCCAAAGCGCCTATCCCCCCTATCTGTATTCCAATAGAGGAAAAGTTGGCAAATCCACATAAAATATAAGTGGCTATAATTATTGATTTTTCTTCAAAGAATTTCTCACTTGCTCTTAAATCTCCTAAGGAAACATAAGCTACAAATTCATTCAGTATTGTTTTTTCTCCTAGCAGTTGTCCCACTAAAATCATATCTTCCCTGCAGACACCCATCAGCCAAGTAAGTGGCGCTAAGGTATAGCCTAAAATAAACTGTAAAGTTAAGCCATCATATTGTCCGTTAGTAATAGAAGCTACCCAAGTATTAATTCCTGTAAAATCGCCAATAAAATCTTTTAGGAAATAATTTGCCATAGCAATAAAAGCAATAAACACTAACAGCATAGCACCTACATTTACAGCAAGCTTTAAACCTTGAGTTGTACCTATACTTATAGCTTCTAAAGCATTTGTTCCTATTTGTTCCTCAGAGATGCTCATATCCTCATTTACCTTTTCAGTTTCAGGTAATAATATTTTGGCAGCTACCACAGCAGCAGGGGCTGACATTACAGAGGCAGCTAATAAATGTTTTGCAAAAAACAGTTGTTGAACAGGATCAGATCCTCCTAAAAAACCAATGTAAGCGGCCAATACTCCACCAGCAATAGTTGCCATCCCACCAGCCATAAGACATAGTAATTCTGACATAGTCATCTTGTCAATATAAGGCTTTATAAGTAAGGGTGATTCTGTTTGTCCTAAGAAGATATTTCCAGCAGCAGCTAAACTTTCCGAACCAGATAGGTTCAATGTTTTTTTCATGAAAAGAGCAAAGCCATAAACTACTTTTTGAAGTATGCCATAATAAAAGAAGAGGGAAGTAAGGGCTGAGAAAAATAAGATTGTTGGCAATACTTGAAAAGCAAAAATAAATCCGAATGAATCAATATTTCCAACTACATCACCAAATAAGAAAAGAGAACCTTCTCTTGTAAATCCTAAAATGACTACAAAAATTGAGCTTACCCATTCAAATCCATTTTGTACAAATGGAACTTTTAATATTACTACGGCAAATAAAATTTGAATCCCAAGTCCTTTTGCTACTAGTTTCCAATCTATTCCTTTTCGGTTGCGCGAAAAAGCAAAGGCAATAAGTAATAGTGAAAAGATACCTAAAATCCCTCTTAAAAGAGATTCAAAAGAAAAGCCTGCTGTTTGAATTATTTCATTCATCTAGTTTTGGTTTCTTTTTTTTATTTCATCTCTTAATTCAGAAGCTTTTTCATAATCTTCTTCCTGAATTGCAGCAACTAATAGTTTTTTTAATTTTTCTAACCCAAAGGTTGATATATTGTCATCCTCCATGGTTTTATCTTCCTCTCCATCCAATGAAAATTCTTCATCTTTTTCTCTAGCACTATTAATAATAATTCCTGCTCGAGCTAGAATATCCTCATAAGTAAAAATTGGGCAACCATATCGTATTGCTATAGCTATAGCATCTGAAGTTCTGGCATCAATTTCTACTTCTTCTCCGCTAATTGTATGCTTACAGTGGAAGGAAGCATGAAAAATACCTTCAATTAAAGTATGAATAATAATTTTTTGAACTGTAATATCAAAGCTGTCACCCAAAGTTTTTAATAAGTCATGAGTTAAAGGTCTGTTTGGCTCTTCTGTTCCGTCAAGTGCAATAGCAATTGAACGCGCTTCACACCAACCAATTACAATAGGGAGTTGCCTTTTTCCAATTGTTTCGTTCAATAACAATACATAGGCATTGTTCTGAGAATCACTTTGCCTAATTGCAGATATGTCTAATTGAACAAACTCCATAGTTTAACCTCTAAGTTGTTTAATTTCTTCAATAAGTTTTGGGACTACTTCAAATGCATCACCAACTATTCCGTAATCAGCTGCCTTAAAGAAAGGAGCTTCAGGGTCAGTATTAATAGCAACTATAACTTTGGATGAATTAATTCCTGCTAAGTGCTGAATAGCTCCTGAAATTCCAATTGCAAAATAAAGATCGGCCGCTACTGCTTTTCCTGTTTGACCTACATGTTCACCATGAGGTCTCCAACCAATATCAGATACTGGTTTCGAGCAAGCAGTTGCAGCTCCTAAAAGATCAGCTAATTCCTCAATCATTCCCCAATTTTCCGGTCCTTTCAATCCTCTACCTGCTGAAACAACAATTTCAGCTTCTGATATGGATATTTTACCACTTGTTGTTTCTTTTCCTTCAATAGTAATTGCTCCTTTTTCATTAGTTGAATCTTCTTTGATAGTACAATTTCCGCCAGTTTCAATTAGCTTAAACGAGTTAGGTGCTATAGCTAAAATTGCAGTTGCTGTATTTACAGTTGCTAATTCAATTGCTTTTGAGGAAAATGCTTGTCTTTTCACTTGTAATGGGCTTGCACTTTCTGATAAAGTAATTACATTACTTACTATTCCTGCTTTAAGTTTTGCAGATAGCCTTGGAGCAATCATTTTTGCAGTATTAGTATTTGAAAATATTAATATATTTGAGTCATTTACTATTTTTGCAATTGCATTCGTTGCTGCCTGACTATCTCCTTTTTCAATAGCATTGCAAGAAATTACTTTACTAACGCCATAGTTTCCTAATTTAGTTAACTCATCATTACTAACTTTACCTAAGGAAATTGCAACAACTTCTGTTCTTAATAATTTAGCAGTTTCACTTGCGTAAGAGGCTGCTTCAAAAGTGCTTTTTCTAAAACTTCCTTCCCAACTCTCGGTATATACTAATATTGACATCTCTATAAATTCTTTTTAATTAAATAACTTTTGCTTCATTGTGTAGTAATCTTACTAGTTCAGCTACATTGTCAGCCTCTACTAGTTTACAGGCTCCTTTTTCAGCTGGTTTTTCAAAGCTAATTGAAGTTGTTAAACTTTCTGCTGTTGAGGCTTCAATTACCTCTAAAGGTTTTGATCTTGCTTGCATAATACCTCTCATATTAGGAATTCTTAAAGCGGATTCTTCAACCAATCCTTTCTGCCCTCCAATTACTAAAGGTAGGTTAGCTGATAAATTTTCTTTTCCCCCATCAATCTCTCTGCTTATTTTAGCCTCATTTCCTACAATTTCTAATCCATTGCATGCATTTACAAAAGGAAGGTCAAGCATATCAGCAATCATGGCCGGTACAGCACCTCCATTATAATCTAATGATTCTTTTCCTGCTATAATTAAATCAGTAGGATTTTCTTTTAGATAATTTGCTATTTCTAATGCTGTAGTGTAGCTATCCGTAGCTGTTTTGTTAATTCTTACAGCACTATCAGCTCCTATAGCTAATGTTTTTCTTATTATAGGTTCAGTATTAGCATCTCCTACTGTGATAACTTTCACTGTCCCTCCATTTTCTTCTTTCAATACCATTGCTTTAGTCAATCCAAATTCATCATTAGGATTGATTACAAATTGTATTCCGCTAGAATCAAATTTGGTATTATTTTCAGTAAAATTTATTTTTGATGTAGTATCAGGGACACTACTTATACAAACTACAATATTCATCTTTTATTTTGATTTGATTAAATAAGATTGCAAACTTAATAAAATGCTATAAAATGAACTTGAATTTTGTGTATAAAAATCAGATATATGGATTAAATAGTCCTGATATTATGCTGTTTGTATAAAAATACTATTTTTGCAATCCATTTTAAAATAATTAAACTAAAATAAAGAATATGGAATCAATGATGATTTATATGCCGATAATCATGGCACTTGTAGGATTAGCCTATATGATGGTGAAGAAATCTTGGGTAATGAAACAAGATGCTGGAAATGGAAAGATGAAAGAAATTTCTGACCATATATATGAGGGAGCTTTAGCTTTCTTAAATGCTGAGTACCGACTACTAACAATTTTTGTTATTTGTGTAAGTATATTACTATTTATTGTTTCAACAATAGTGCCTTCTACACACTGGCTTATAGTAATTGCTTTTATTTTAGGTGCATTTTTCTCAGCTTTAGCTGGAAATATGGGGATGAAAATTGCTACTAAAACAAATGTTAGAACAACACAAGCTGCTCGTACAAGTTTGCCAAATGCATTAAAAGTATCTTTTGGTGGTGGTACTGTAATGGGCTTAGGGGTTGCTGGTTTAGCTGTATTAGGATTAACAGTATTCTTTATTGCTTTCTATAATTACTTTATGGGTGGTGTTTGGACTAATACTCATGATATGACTATCGTATTAGAAACGTTAGCTGGTTTTTCATTAGGGGCTGAATCTATTGCTTTATTTGCAAGAGTAGGTGGTGGTATTTACACTAAAGCTGCTGATGTTGGTGCTGATTTAGTAGGTAAGGTTGAAGCTGGTATACCTGAAGATGATCCAAGAAACCCTGCAACAATTGCAGATAATGTTGGTGATAATGTTGGTGATGTTGCTGGTATGGGGGCTGATTTATTTGGTTCGTATGTTGCAACAGTTTTAGCTGCAATGGTTTTAGGAAACTATATTATTGAAGTAAATGATATTAATATATTTAAAGGTTTTGGTTCTATTGGACCTATCTTATTGCCAATGTCAATTGCTGGTGTTGGGATTGTTATTTCTTTATTAGGCACTATGTTGGTTGGTATTAAGAATAATGATGCAAAAGAATCAGAAGTAATGGCTGCTTTAAACAAAGGGAATTGGTTTTCAATTGCTTTAGTTGCAGTTTCTTGTTATGGTTTAGTTACATGGATGTTGCCTGAAACTATGAAAATGAATTTCTTTGAAACAGGAGGGAATGTATTGAAAGATATTACAGCAATGCGTGTATTTTATGCTACAATTGTTGGTTTAATTGTTGGGGCTGTTATTTCTTCTGTTACTGAATACTATACTGGTTTAGGTAAAAAACCAATCTTAAATATTGTAGAAAAATCAGCTACAGGCGCAGGAACAAATATTATTGCAGGACTTGCAACAGGTATGATTTCTACTTTTCCAACTGTTATTTTATTTGCAATGGCAATTTGGTCTTCATATGCATTTGCAGGTTTTTATGGTGTTGCTATGGCAGCATCAGCAATGATGGCAACTACTGCAATGCAGTTAGCTATTGATGCTTTTGGTCCTATTGCTGATAATGCTGGAGGTATTGCTGAGATGAGTGAGCAAGATCCTATCGTTAGAGAAAGAACAGATATTTTAGATTCAGTTGGTAATACAACAGCTGCAACTGGTAAAGGTTTTGCTATTGCTTCTGCAGCATTAACATCTTTAGCATTATTTGCTGCATATGTTACTTTTACTGGTATTGATGGAATTAATATTTTTAAAGCCCCAGTTTTAGCAATGTTATTTATTGGTGGAATGGTTCCTGTTGTATTCTCTGCTCTAGCAATGAATGCAGTAGGTAAAGCAGCAATGGAAATGGTTTATGAGGTAAGAAGACAGTTTAAAGAAATTCCTGGAATTATGGAAGGAACTGGGAAGCCAGAATATGATAAATGTGTTGAAATTTCTACTAAAGCTTCTTTAAGAGAAATGATGTTGCCAGGTTTGTTAACTATTGGTTTCCCATTAGTTATTACTTTCCTGCCAATGTTATTTGGAATGGATAAATTAATGATTGCTGAAATGCTAGGTGGATATATGGCTGGAGTTACAGTAAGTGGAGTGCTTTGGGCAATTTTCCAAAACAATGCTGGTGGTGCTTGGGATAATGCTAAAAAATCATTTGAAGCTGGTGTGATGATTAATGGTGAGATGACGCATAAAGGTTCTGCTGCTCATGAAGCTGCAATTACTGGAGATACTGTTGGTGATCCTTTTAAAGATACTTCTGGTCCTTCTATGAATATCCTAATTAAATTAACGTGTTTAATTGGTTTAGTAATTGCTCCAATCTTAGGAGAAGGTACAGCTACTCATACTGAACAAGAATCTACAGTTGAAATGACTATTGAAACTATTGAAGAAGTAGCCATTCAGGATATTGAAGTAGAAATAGCTAATGAAAATAATAATGTAATTGCAACTGAAGATGAGTCTTCAGCTGTAATAATTGAAGATAAAAAATAAAATTATGAAAAATTTATTAAATATTTTAGGAGCTTTTTTGCTTTCTATTACTATTATCTCATGTGGTAGTGATGCTGAAAGCTCTACTGACAAAACAGAAAATCCACTTGACTTTTCGATAATGAAAGTTTCAATTGACTCTAAGCTGAGTGACTATACAGTTGAAGAAGATGGAATATTCCATAATGCTATGATTGACAACAAATCAGTTCGTCTTTCAGTTGAATTATCTGATGATGAAACTATAATTCATGAACTAGTTAGGAGTTTACAAGAAAACAACTCTTCAATTAAAAGAACTGAAAACAGTGAATTATTTGTAAACAAAAATGCAGATGGTAGTGATTATAAGTTTACTAGTGAAGTAAACCTTATTGTAGGAGAAGTCATACATAATGCTATATTATACTACAATGCCGAAATAAATAATCTGAATGGATTATTGGAAATTAATATAGATGGCACTAAGGTTTATATGATTTTCAAAGGGAAAAAAGAAAGAAAGTAATAAAAATACTTGTCATTAAAAAACCATTCAATTTATTGAATGGTTTTTTTATGCTTTAAAAGCTAGATATTAGAATAGACCATTAATTTGAGCATCTATCTTTTCAATAATACTTCCTAGATCTTCTTCATTTTCTGCAAAGTCTAAATCATCTACCTCAATTATTAAAATTTTCCCTTTTGAGTATTCGCCAATCCAGGCCTCATATCTTTCATTGAGTCGGGTTAAATAGTCTAAACGGATACTATTTTCATATTCTCTTCCTCTTTTTTGTATTTGTTCAACCAACTTAGGGACTGAAGCCCTTAAGTAGATTAATAAATCTGGACCTTCAATGAAGCTATCCATTAGGTTAAATATTTCCATGTAATTTTCGAAATCCCTTGAGCTCATGAGTCCCATAGCATGTAGGTTGGGCGCAAAGATTTTAGAATCTTCATAGATAGTTCTATCTTGAATGTAAGTTTTTCCACTTTCCTTGATTTCAACAATTTGTCTGAAACGGCTATTTAAGAAATACACTTGTAAGTTAAATGACCATCTTTGCATGTCCTTGTAAAAATCATTTAAGTAAGGATTATTTTCAACATCTTCATAATGTGCTTCCCACTTATAATGTTTAGATAGTTTAGTAGTTAAGGTCGTTTTCCCAGAACCAATATTTCCTGCAATTGCTATGTGCATATATAAAATTTTCGTCTAAAATAAAAAAAGTTACTTTACTGCATGCTTGAAATGTCACTTAGCCACTATTTTTGTTGAAAACTTCTAGTGAAGTGCTAGAATTTCTTCAACAATCTTACGGTCGTTACTGAGTCTTGGTATTTTGTATTGACCACCAAGCCGATTATTTTGTTTTAGCCACATGTAAAATTCATTGTTTTTAATGACTATTATTTCTGGCAGGTTGAGTACTAAGTTTTGAATTCTTTTTGCTGCATAGTCAGAATTTAATGCTTGCAAGGCTGTGTCAAGGTCAGTTTTAAAATCTTCTATATCTTGTGGTTCTTTGCTGAACTCTATGAGCCATTGATGTCCTCCTGAATTTTCATTAATATAAATAGGAGCGACAGTATAGTCTTTTATTAAAGCATTGTGTTTTTTACAAACTTTAATCAGTGCTTTGTCAGTATTCTCTATAATTAATTCTTCACCAAATGTGTTGAGAAAGCTTTTAGTGCGACCAACAATTTTAATTCTGAAAGGAGTAAGGTTCGTAAAACAAACTACATCTCCAATCAAATACCGCCAAAGCCCACCATTGGTACTTATTACTAAGGCGTATTCAGTATTGAGTTGTACATCTTTTAAATTAATAGTTTCTAAAATTCCTTTTTTGTATTTCTGCATAGGAATGAATTCATAAAAAATACCATAATCTAGCATTAACAGTAGGCCTTCTGATGGATTTTTATCTTGTATTCCCATAAATCCTTCTGAGGCATTATATCCTTCTAAGTAGTTCATTTTTTTAGATGGAATAAGAATTTTGAATTGTTCTTTGTAGGGTTCAAAGTTTACGCCCCCATGCATATAGAGCTCTAATTTTGGCCAAACTTCACTTATATTTTTTTTACCACTTATTGCTAGTACACGCTTTAGTAGAATTAACATCCATGAAGGTACTCCTGTCAAATTTGTAATATTTTCCTTTACAGCTTGCTGGGCAATACGATCTAATTTATCTTCCCAATCTTCCATAAGAGCAGTTTCAATATCAGGCACTCTGTGGTAGTTTACCCAAAATGGAAATTCATCTAAGAGGATAGCTGATAAATCACCATCTTTATAATCTCCTTTCTCGGACTCTTTTATTGTCCCGCCTAGCATTAGCCCTTTCCCGTTATACATATCGGAAAATGGAAAGTTATTTCCATATAATGATAACATATCTTTCCCTCCTTTAAAATGACATTCTTTTAAGGATTCTTTCGTAACGGGAATGAATTTACTTTTTGCGTTTGTTGTTCCTGAAGACTTGGAAAACCATTTTATTTTCCCTGGCCAAAGTACATTTTGATCCCCATTTCTTGCTCTTTTAATGTATACTGAAAACTCTTCATAGGTTCTAATAGGGATATTATTTTTGAAATGAGAGTATTTAGTTATTGAGTTGAAATGATGTTCCTTCCCAAATACAGTATTCTTTCCTTTTGAAATAAGATTGTCAAAAACCTTCTTTTGAGTCTTTATTGGGTTCATGCAGAATTCCTCAATGTTATGAATACGTTTTTGCATCATAAATGAAAGAATAGAATTTTTAACAGAAAACTGGTTCAATTTTGGTATTTTTAAGGATTGAAAAATACAAAAATATATGTTGAGAGATACACTTAAAAGAATGGATACTGAACTGAATGATGTGGTGCATTATACGCTAGACATTCATGGTGTTAGTCATAAGATGAACGATTATATTGGTAAAAAAATTAAGATTGTTTGGAGTGGGGTTGTTATTTGTCAGTGTGGTAAAAAGTCTGATAAATTTTATCGTTCGGGTTATTGTTATAAATGTTTCTGGGAATCGCCTTTGGCTTCTCAGAGTATTTTTAAACCTGAATTATGTACAGCTCATTTAGGAATTGAGGAAAGAGATTTGGAATGGGAAAAAGAATTTCAACTTGCACCTCACTATGTATACTTAGCCAACTCAAGTGGAATAAAGGTTGGTATAACAAGAGGTACACAAGGAGTAATAAGATGGATGGACCAAGGAGCAAGCCAAGCAATATTACTAGCTGAAGTGCCCAATAGAAGATTTTCAGGTGATATTGAGGTGTCTCTAAAACGTTTTGTGGCTGATGTAACCAATTGGCGTAAGATGCTTTCTGGAACTCCAGAACCTGTGGACTTAGTGCAAATGAAAGAGGAACTTTCTGACCATGTTCCTGAGGAATTAAAGCAATATATATTGTCTGACAATACAGTAACTGAGATTATCTATCCAGTAACACAATATCCTATAAAAATAAAAAGTGTAAAGTTGGAGCGTACTCCAATTATTGAAGGTACACTTTTAGGAATTAAAGGACAATACTTATTATTAGATGGGGATAGAGTTTTTAATATTCGCTCGCATGAAGGTTTTATTTCTATTTTTAGCCAGCAAGAAACCCTTCAACAGGGCTTGTTATTTTAATTCCATAATAAAAGGAACTCTTGCCTGAATTCTATCTCCTTTAAGTAATTCTTCAATCGGCTCAGTCATTTGAGTTGTGAAGCCGAACTTAGATAGAATTAGATCTGAAATACTAGCTTCTACACCCAGTTTTAAGGAAAGCTCTTCAAACGGATTTTTCTTCTTAGGTAACGAGATAATTCTATAGTCTTCTAGTTTTGCCAAATAAGCAGCAATGTCAATAGCTTTTTCAAGTCCTCCATAAGTGTCAATTAATCCAATTTCTTTAGCATCATAACCTGTCCAAACTCGCCCTTGCCCAATTTCATCTACTGCTCTTGTATTCATAGCTCTCCCTTCTCCTACTTTAGTAATAAAACCAATGTACATATCAGATACACTTTTTTGTAATTTATTTTTTTCAAAAGTTGATAGTGGTCTATTGACGCCCATGTCAGCATATTTCCCTGTATTAACCGTATCAATTGTAATGCCTAATTTATTTTTGTAAAATTTACTTAGGTTAGGAATCATCCCAAATACACCGATTGAGCCTGTCAGTGTTGTCGGGTTAGCAACTATACTATCAGCAGCACAGGCAATATAATATCCCCCACTTGCAGCATAATCACCCATTGAAACAACTAAGGGTTTTTCGGCTTTTGCTAAAATTGTTTCTCTCCAAATCACATCTGAAGCTAAGGCGCTTCCACCTGGAGAGTTTATTCTAAGGACAATGGCTTTTACATTTTTATCTTCTCTTGCTTTTTTTATTGCTGCAGAAGTACTTATTGAGCCTATACTTTTCTCATCACCTTTACCGGATTTAATGCCGCCTGTTGCGTAAACAATAGCAATTTTATTTCTACTAATTTCTTTCTTTTCATCTTTTACGTGTGAGTACTTGCTTAAAGTAACAATGGATAATTTTTCTGCTCCCACTAAACTCTTTAGCGTGTCTTCTAATTGATCTTGATATAAAAGTGCATCTACATACTTATAGTCAACACAAGATTTTGCATTTTCAAGAATTAAAGTATTGGCATGTTGCTGTACCTCTTTTAAAGTTAATCCTCTTTGATTAGCAATACTATCCATAATATTGTCACTAAAAGAATTTAGCAATAATTGCATTTGCTCTCTATTAGCAATACTCATTTTATCTAAGATATAGGGTTCAACAGCACCTTTATATTTTCCATGACGTATTATTTGAACATCAATATCTAATTTCTTAAAAAGTCCTTTATAGAACATAATTCCTGCTGAAAGCCCCTTTAATTCTACTATTCCTTCAGGGTTTAAAAAAACTGTATTAGCCACTGATGAGAGATAATAAGCTGCTTGGTTGTATACTTCCGAATAAGCAATAATGGGCTTCCCTGTTTGTTTGAACTCAAGAAGTTTGTTTCTAATTTCTTCTATTTGCGATAAGCCTGCACTTACATAAGGTGTATTGATATAAATGGCTTTAATATTCTGATCTGTTTTTGCTTTTTCAATGTTATCCAATACTTGCTTTAATGCTATAGTTTTAGGTAAGTCACCAGAAAAGTTCAGTCCTTCAAAAGGGTTTTCTGAAGTACGTTCAACTACTGAAAGTTCAGCAAGGTTTATTTTTAGTATGCTATTTTCTTTTACTTTGACTTCCTTTTCATTATTTAGTGAAGAGATGCTGAAACTCACAATACCAATAAAAAGCAAAACAATTACAAACACGGCCAATACCATTCCAACAATGGTAGATAATACATTTTTTAAAAAAGATTTCATAGATATATTTTAGATTTTGTAAAATTAAGCTATTTAAAAGAGTTTTTCATAGTTTCTTTTTATATTTGGGACTTTAATAATAGATATGAATATAGTTTTTTTGCAATTAGGAAGTAATCTTGGAGATAGAGAGCTATTATTGAAAGATTCAATCACAGCAATTGAAAACAGAGTTGGTGATGTTGTTGAATTTTCAAAAGTTTATGAAAGCGCTCCATGGAGAGTTGAAGGGCAAGAGAATTATCTGAATCAGATACTAAAAGTAAGAACAGCATTATTATCTGATGAAATATTATCGATTGTACTTGATATTGAAAAGCAACTAGGAAGAATACGACTTGAAAGGTGGGGAGAACGACTTATTGATATTGATATTATTTTTTATAACGATTCTATCATTGAAACTCCAGATTTATGCATTCCTCACAAGCATTTACATGAGCGGATGTTTGTACTTACGCCATTACATAATATTGCGCCAGAAATGGTTCATCCAAAATACAATAAAACAATAGAAGAATTATTGAATATGTGTACGGATACCGAATTAGTAAAAGAGTATGCACTATAAGTTTTTAGTTGTTGAAGGTAATATTGGGGTGGGAAAAACTTCCTTGGCAAGTATGCTTGCTAAGGAATATCAAGCTCGTTTAATTTTGGAGTCCTTTGAAGAAAATCCTTTTTTGCCAAAATTTTATAAGGATCCAGAAAATCATGCATTTCCTTTAGAGCTTTTTTTTATGGCAGAGCGTTATCATCAGCTTAAAAATCAAAAGGAACAAGATTTGTTTAGGCCGATTACTATTGCTGATTATTTTTTCGTAAAATCTAAATTGTTTGCGCAAAATAATTTGAAAAAAGATGAACAGCAATTATTCAATAATTTATTTGAGATTATGCTTTCTTCATTACCTAAACCTGATTTGTTAATATACTTGTATTCAAATGTTGATCGTTTGCAACATAACATTAAGAAAAGAGGTAGAGATTTTGAACAAGAAATTACTGATGAATATTTGCAAAATATTCAAAATAAGTATTTGGATTATCTGAGAAAGCAGAATCATTTCCCAGTGCTTTTACTTGATATTTCTAAGGTTGACTTTAAGGAAGATGAAAAAGTATATTCAAGAATAAAACAGTTATTAGAAAACCCCTATGCATTAGGCGTTCATCAATTCAACTTAGCTGAGCCAATGTTGTAAATCCTTTCCAATAAGTTTTTCTAACTTCAAAATATCTTCTTTGTAAAAAGTATGTGTAAGTCTCTTTTTTAATTCTGGGGATAATGGATTTGCATTTTTATAAGCAGAATTAAATATAAACTGAATTATAAAACCAGGAAGGTAGTTACTGAACTGAATGTTTGGGATTAAGTTGTAGTACCTAAGTTTCATAATAAATAATCCAAATAATCCCTTAGGAGTTCCTGATACATTGGCTTTCTTGCTGATGTCTGGTATAAATGAGTTATCTATATTTAGAAATTTAAAAACCTCTTGTGTTATTTTAACTGGATTTTTAACAAGATCTTCAAAAAGTAAAACTTTTATATTTTCTTTTGGAAATAAAGTAAAGTATCTTTCGAGTTGTTCAGCATAATAACCTTTGCCTTTGTAATGGTAAAGCGGACTCCAGTTTTCAGCTTTTCGTTCTGTTTCTTTATTAAAGGCTGTTTCAAAATCAGCTATAGGCTCTCGGTCTGCTCTTCTCGTATGGAGAAAGTTCGAATATGCGCGAGCTACTGGTTGCCTGAGTATTGCAATAATCTTGGTTTCAGATAGGTGCTGTTGAATTAAGCTAGGACAATCTGTATTTGAAATATAAGCGGGAGAGGCTTCTCCAATTGCTTTTTCATTTTTTACTGCATCAAAAAGTGGGTAATACTCTTCAAATGTAGTTATCTTCTTTGTTTTTCTCCCAAGCACTTTGAAATCATTCTTTTTTTGAAAATTATTAAAAAACATAGGTTCTTTAATAGTTGTCATGAATACATCCGGATGTTGCTTTAAGTAAGTGTAAAGTGATGTGGTTGCCGCCTTCATAGCGCCAATAATGATAAAATTTGGTTTTTTTTGTTGACTCATATTCAAAAAAATAACCCCTTTTTTTGAAAGGGGTTATTCATATTTTATTCGCTTAAGGCTTTCTTATTTTGTTAAAGCGATAAAAGCTTCATTTGTTCTTAAATTTACAAATTCTAAATCAATAGTTGCCTCTGCTTTATAGTTTGCATTTGCAGTAATAGCATTTGTTAAGTTGCTAATTACAGCATCATTTTCCCCTGATCTTGCAGCAGTAATTGCATTTAAATAATGACAAGCAGCAGTAGCTTCTTTGCAAGTTGAATTTTTGCCAATCAAAACTTGTGCTAAGACAGCATTATGTGATTTTCCATTTTTGAAAAATCTTGCTGCTTTTTTGTATTCACCCTGTCTTATGTCTAAAGTAGCCTGGTTGAATTCAGAAGTATTTGCTTTGTCAAACAGTACTTGAGCATTTGCTAATTCACCAATTCTTGCTGCAATAATTCCTTTATTTGTACATATGTCAGAATTTTCACTTGAAATAGATACAGCTTTATTAAGATAAACCATAGCAGTATTTAAGTCTCCATTTGCTATTTGAATGCAGGCGATATTGTTATATCCTCTCCAATCGTTGTGTAATTCAACAGCTTTATTGTATATACCTTCCTTTACAGTTTCATCATCAGTTAAAGTTGCTGAGAATAATAATTCTTTTACATCTAAAACTTCAGGAGTTGTTGTTGAAAGTGTAGCAATTTCTTCGTCAGTTCTTTTTGGTTCGAACGAACGAATTACGATAATAGCTTTTCTTAATTGCGGTAAAACATCCCCCTCAAGTGCATCATAAATTTCAGCTAAATCTCTTATTTGTCGCTCTCTTAATTCTAAATCTTCAACAGAATTTACAATTTTATTAATTCTTCTTTTGTCTTTTATATCAGATGCTTGTACTAAAGATTCAAATCCTGCCCAATCTTCTCCAATTGAAGTTTCAGTATATAATTCAGTATTTCTTGCTCCATCTAATTTTAAAGTACGTAATAATCTTTTAGTATAACTAAGTGTACTTTTCATTCTATTGTCCGAAACATTATCATTCATGTTTACTGACCCTTCAGGAGAGGCAAAAGATTTAATTTCAATAGAATGTGTTTTGTATCCATTTTTAGCAAATGCTGTTAATTTCTTAATGTCTCCGTCACTTTTTTCAGTTGTTCTGATATTCGCTTGATTTACTAAAAAATAGATAGTAGCTGTTTCTTCTAAAATAGTTTCATGCTCGTAGCCATGATTGTCGTTTGCTAATTCTTCATTGTCCAACACTCTTGTTGATGTTGCAATTACACCATTTGCAATATTGATAGGGCCTAATACTTTTTCCTTATCTTTTAATTTTGCAGTAGCTCTTAATTCTAATGTAGAATTCATCATATCTGCATTATATTTGATAGCGTCTTGATAGTTAAAGTTACCTCCAGTAGCTTTAAAAATGGTAGCTTCACCTCCTGTTGCTTCTTCACCTTGAATAGTAATGGTTTTAAAAGCAGTTTCGCCATTAGCGTATACTAATACTGGAGTAAAATCAACAGTTGCTTTTTTTGCGAAATAGTTTTCTGCAAAAGTTGCATCTAGTGTTAGTGTTACATTGCCAGCGTGTGTTTGTAAAGTTGAAGGTGTTACAGTGTAGCTTACTGTTTCATATTTACTTGCCATATTGTTTAATCCACAACTACTCATTGCAGTAGCTAAAATTAAAATGTAAAATATTTTTGAAAGTCCCATCTCGTTGTTTTGTTTGATTTATAATTATTGCAAAAGTAAAAAATTATTAAAGATTTTTAGGTGTATAGTTGTAGGTTTTACAAAATAGTTGTTAGTAATTCTACTTTACATTAAATTTTGTTAAATTTGCTTAAAATAAAAATTACATTATGAAAAATAAATTATCATTAATTATAGCTGTTTCAGTTCTGTCATGCAGCTTAGTATCAGCACAAAATGACAAGATACTTAAAGATTGGTCAATTGGCTTTAATTCTGGTATGACTCAGTTTGATGGAGATATAAGGCAGTATGATTATTTTTCATCTAAACAAACAGGAAATGCTTATCAGGATTCAGATTTCAAAGAATTAAGATCAGCATATTCCTTTAGTTTAGAAAAGAAAATTGATAAAAATCTTTCAATCAGTATAGAAAATATTTCTGGTGAGTTTGCTGGTCTAAGACGACCAAATGAATATGTAGGTTATAAAGTTTATGCCCCTTATTCAAATGGAAGCTCATCTGTCTTACCGGGTAGCCCAGGTTATTTTAATAATGGAGATAAATTTGTTACCTCTTTTAATGAAACTGATGTATTATTAAATTATAACGTAGGGTCTATTAGATTTCTTAAAAAAGAAATTCCTGAAAATATTTCTATTATTGTTAAAATGGGGTTTGGATACAATGTGTTTAGAAGTTTGAGAACAGATTTATATAACGATAATTATATATATAGTTTTGGCTATGAAGAGCTTACTAAAAATGAATCAGATGATCCTGTGTCTGAATCTGTTCTTGTTGGGGGTGCTAAATTAAAGTATGAATTCGAAAAGGGTATAAGTTTAATATTAGATTACACCGTTAGAGTTAGTAATTCAGATAAATGGGACTCATCAATTATGGAAGGTGGACAGGGTAAGGATAGATTCTCTTTCCTATCACTTGGACTAGCTTATGATTTAGGTGAAATCAATAAAACTAAAGAAATCATTAAAGCTAAAGATTAACTATCTCTAATTAAGCATTAATTTTTTCCCATATTTTCCATATAACAATACCAGTTGTAACAGATACGTTTAATGAATGTTTTG
>Ga0209482_1000206_pt1 | contig 52924 bp, 52 predicted proteins | sample CoawatmetaG10DNA_FD_187512 | JGI IMG/M metagenome (GOLD analysis project Ga0209482, IMG submission 187512) | Marine microbial communities from the West Antarctic Peninsula - Coastal water metaG104-DNA (SPAdes) (version 2) | ecosystem: Environmental > Aquatic > Marine > Coastal ...
CTAAAATTGGATAATGTGCACCAATATCAATATAAAAACCATTCTCAATACCGCTAAGATACTTTCTCACAATTATATCTTCGCCATCTCCAGAAAAACCATAGGGCATTGAAAATATTCGATTGATAAGTCTTATTGTTTTAACATGCAAGTAATCTTTTATAGTCATTGAGAATACAAAAGGTAGAAACAGATTTTTTGCTTATTCATTTAGATTATGCCTACTATGTGGTTAGGAATATCAAATTATACTTATTGGAGTTTTTAAAAAGAAAGTAATTCAATTTATAATTAAATAAGGCTCGCAAATCTGCAAGCTTTAAAGAAAAACTTATTATAAAAAATTTCATTAAAAACTTAATCAAATTATTGTAATACTACTGGCTCAACCATCCTTTTATAGGGTTTATGGTAAAATTGTTTTTTTTTTCGTAGAATAAACGTATGCGAGAAAACTTCTTTTATGAGGTGATTTATGGGTGGCAATGAAGACAATTTTGAACTGATCTTCGATGAAGAAGAATTTCACGAAGTGATTTCTTTTTTGAAGCGTGGATTTCAGTGGACTGATGATTTTGCAAAAAAAAGCTCAAATCTAGTTTTGTCTTCTAGAACAAAAGCTCCTATCGCGGCAATAAACAGATCGCATGGACAAATAAATATCGCAATATTAATTAATTATCAAGGTACCATAGATAATGGAGCTAAGGAAGTATTAAATATAAACTCTTGGTATGCAAGTCCGGAAATAAGAGGAGTGATTCCAATTAAATTTTTAAAGAAACTTGTAGTGACTTTAAGTAGTTATGTTGTTACAAATTACACGCCGAATGAGGTATCAGAGAAATTATTTAAATCTCTTGGCTTTAGATCTATGGATATTGGGATGATTTGGGGTGGCTTTACGTTGACACTTCCGTTCTTTAAGATTAATGCGTTCAAATACCTAAAATTCAAAAGCAATGATCGAATCCTTTGTTTAGAAAATTCCGAGACATTGTCAGATAGACATGGGGGAATATTCTATAGTCTCTACCCTCGAAAAATTATGGGGATTGAGTTTAATATTCTTAACATATACCAGACTGACCAGCAGGTAAATGCTCTAAGCTTTGCGCAAGTTATAAAAATGATGTTTCGTAACCGGGCTTTAATGCTAATAATTTACTATATTGATAACAGTCCAAGTGGAAAAAAAGCAGAATGGCTAATTTATGATTCTGTTGGTGACATTAGGTTTTTATCTCCCACAGGTTCTGAGTTAAATATAATTAAATGACTGTTTTGAAAATACCATTTACGTAAAGAATATTGATGATGAATGAAAGTGGTTTTTATTTACGGCATAAAACCCAATAATTCGATTAAACCACCATCTTTGCCCCATAAAAAAACTACAGAGGCGCCTCCAAAAGCTGGGGATAAAGTTGGTTTTGAGATTGTTGTGAAATTTAGAGATTTAAAATAATCAATACCATCAGCCAAATCTGCATTTTTAATCTCAAAGCAAATATGGTAGGCACCTCCACCAATACGCTTTAACCACCCGTATGAGGGCGATTGTTCATTCATTGGCGATATAAGCTCAATTGTTGGTGATCTGGCTTTTTTTAGCACCAAAATTTCAGATCCTTGAGAAGCATCCTTAAAAGTTTTTGAAGCTTTGTAACCTAAATTAACAAAAAAATATTTTGATGATTCAATATCTTTTGTGACAATTCCCGTGTGATGAAAAAATATATTTTTATGATTTACTTTCATGAAATTTTGCACCATCTTACTAGTCTATCAATCATAAAAATTCCATCCCAAGGAACTTCATAAGTAGACATAGCTCCAATATCTGGCACTCTATCAACTCCTCTTGCTGTAACACGTAACGCAAACTGCTCTTTACGCAGATCACTGAGAGCAACTCCAGCTGTTTGAGTCAAATGAGAGCAATAATTTTCAACGAGCATCACATCATCAATAGGTCGAACAAAAAGTGTCCTAAAATAGCAAGGTTCAGCTAGTCCCTTATCATCTTCTGAGAATAATACGGTCCATTCTAATCCCTTTGAGTAGAAAGCCTCCCCCATCATTTCATATTTGGCACGGAGTGTTAATATCTTACCAACATCTGGAACTACACCCGGGTCTCTCACAATTCGTTTTGAGGCTAATTCCATTTCACTTGATAATAGTTTAGAAAATTCCAGTGGAGAGATAGCTCCACCATTTTCAACAAACACGGTATGAGGTGCATTACAACCTTGTTGCTCAAATTGAGATGCATCGATTGAAGCTTTCTTAGCTATTTTTTTTGCACTTTCCAAGTATGATAATTTTTCTGAACCAATGACCATAAAAGAAGTTTTTGGTCCAAAAACAATATCTTCACATCCAAATTTTCGAGGGAGATTTATAATGTTCTCAACGGCCTCCATTCCGCCCCAAGCTACTCGCACCTGCGAATTAAGTGACATCTCATTAAGTGCAGATTTATCAGACGAGGGGTAGTAAATGCATGCTATTGAATTTACAATTTTTTTGCCTTCTATAAGCTGCCCGTTTGATTTACGAATATCTACCTCCGCCATAGAGGCTAAAAGTATTGGAACAATATATAAATTATCTTTTGAAACTTTTACTAGATTTGCATTTTTAGTAATAATACCCTGAATAAGTGATAGCATTCCTAGCATAGGAACATTGCCTGCAATCCAATGACTTACAACACCTCTAGGCTGGGCAGAAAGTTTAATTTCACTGCCATTAACTGTATGGAAACCATCCAGAAATTTTCTATTCCCCCTCAAGGCTAGATCAGTAATTTCTAAAAGATGTTTTTTTCTAAACCAGTAAATTAAAAAATTAATTCCTTGGTTAGAATATAATTGCTGAACATCTGATTGTCGATCTGACCAGGAAGTGCATATTGCGTCGAGCCACAATATAATATCTTCTATCTCTAAAGCAGTTAAATATTGCTGCCCTTGTTTTATCGAACTCAAGACTTCAGAAAAATTTCCTGATAGCTCTAAATCAGAAACTAAAGTTTCATTTGAGCTCTTCAACTCCCCATTAACAAATAATGTATGAAACTTCATATCTTCCTCTCTATTGTATTCATATTTTCAGATAATATATCTCCACAGCCACGGATCTCGGCTTTTTTTCTCCGTCCTAGAATCTCAAAAGCAGTTCCTTGGCGACCATCACTGCCTTGGTCTCGGGATATAATTCTACCAACATCATCAGTCAATATAGCATTTCCAGGATAGCTTAGTGGAAGTGGGGTCAGAAACTCTAAAATCCCTTCATCACCATCTTTACAAGGTAGTAATGTCAAAGGATCTCGGACTATAATCTCAGATACAGTAGAAGTTCTTTTGATTCCATCTTCTCCATCAAGATAAATAACACCAAGTTGTTCTGTAAAGCCATAGCAATCAATTATGTTTTCTTCCCTAACACCAAAAACATTAGTCATAGTTTGGTTAAATGTTGCTTTATCTGTTGCTTGAGATTGAAGTTTTTTCCAACCACCAAGGTGAAGAATTGTCGTATTAGATAAATCAAATTTCACTCCTTTTTCTTCAAGTTTTTTCGCGGCATATATATATAGAATATAGGTATAACCAAATATAACTGCCTGCTTGCCAGACGTTTGAGCAGCCTCAAGAGCACTTTCTAAGCGCTGAAGATCTAAATGCATTTCACCGGATTTATCTTCACTCATACAATACTTCTGAGAAGATGCTGCTGTCATAAATCCCCTAACAGCAGCAGCTCTAGCAGAAATAGTATATTGTTCGGCTTTTATGTTGACTGGATCAACATCCATCACCACAAAAGGACGTCTCTTTTTGCCCAAGCGATTAGATAAAAACCAAATTAAAGTCTTCATCTGTCGTTTTCTGGTTTCATTATCTAATGGAACAGAACTAGGGGTTTGCCCAGAAGTTGCTGAAGATTGGAGTATCCGGACGACATTTTCGCTCGATACCGAACTCAAATGCATATTCTTAAAAATTTCCACAGGTAAATAGGGGAAATCTTCCAACTTAAAGTTTGTACCAGTAGCTAAGCTCCATCCTCTTTTATTGCAAAGTTTTTGATAGGGGGCGCAGTTTTTATAATGATGACTGAAGTTATCAAATAATGCTTTTTTAAAAAGCCTATCTTTATCAATATGATTGAGAGAATAGGGTTCAAAAGTTAAAAGTGATTCAAATGAATCCATTAGAAGGTCATCTCTAAAATAGATTTTACACCTTCTGCTGTAAGCTTCCTTGGATTGGTACGGGCGCAAATATCTTCAAGTGTTGCCTCAGAAACTTCATTCACATTAATTTCTTTTCCGTAAGCTCCCCATTTTTTAACCATTTTAGTGTTTTCAATGATTCTAGAAATCCATTCTTCAAGTCTCTCTATTCCACCTAAGCCTATTTGTTGTAAAAACTCTTCAATACGAGGAGATTCTTGCATATTAAACTTTAGCATTGGGATAAGAAATATAGCGTTGAGATTTCCATGAGGTAATTCTATTTTTGATGCTACAGTATGAGATAAAGCGTGCACTCCACCTACTGAGGTCATGCTTTGGGCTAAGCCTGTGAGCATTGATCCATACATTAGCTTTTCTCTTGCTATTATATTGCTAGGAGAAACGATTACTTCCTCAAGATTTTCTATAATAAGTTTGGCTCCTGCTACTGAATACGAGTTTGTTAAAGCATTATTTAAGCTCGAGCAATAGGACTCAATTCCATGAGTAAAGGCGTCAATTGAAGTATGTACTGTTATTTTAGGTGGAAGGGAAATAGTTAAATTTGGATCTAAAATAGCAATGTCAGGTATAAAATGATTAGAAATAATTGGATTTTTTTTATTATTGATTGTCACAACAGCTGAATTACTAACTTCTGAACCAGAACCGGCCGTTGTTGGAATAAGACATAGTTTAGCTTTTTTCCTTAATTCAGGAACACTATGAGGTTTCTTAAAATCAGATAATGGTATATTTCGATTTTCATATAAAGCATAGATAAGTTTTGCAGTGTCCATTACTGCACCACCACCAACCCCAATGATCCAGTCAGCATTTAAATCTTTCAACTGAGTCATTATCGTATTTATACTGTCTTCAGTTGGGTCTTTTATTATTCTCTTGACCGTAACTATTTCAATTTTAGATGCTGCTAAGTATTTTTCTAATTTTTCTAAATAGCCATATTTTTCAAATGATTGACCTCCACAAATAATAAAGGCTTTTTTACCATCCAAGAACTTAAGACGGATTAAGCTTCCTTTTTTAATTACCATCTCTCTCGGATATATTACCCTAGGTAAAATATTAAGCATTATCAACCCCCTTTTTTTCTTTATAAACCTGTCTTAATAGATGTCTTTGAGTTTTTCCTGATTTGGTCTTTGGAATTCTATCAATCCACTCGATTTGAGATGGGATTTTATAAGACTCTATCTTATCCCTTAAGTATAAAATAACATCAGAATCAGAAATATTGTTGGCTTCTACTATGTTTTTATTCTTAACCAAATAAATTTTAACTAACTCACCTGAGATATTCTTTGAATCTTGAACCCCGATACAAGCACAATCTCTAACCCAGGGCAATAAATTAAGAAGGTTTTCAATTTCTAAAGGAGCAACTTTTTGTCCTCCTACATTAATTATATCAGATGAACGACCTGATAAAAAAATGTAGCCCTGACTGCTTACAAAGCCATTGTCACCAGTATCAAGCCAGCTATTCACATTTATGATATCATCAGAAGAAAGGTATTTTTTTGCAACAGAATCACCTTTAATATTTATTGTTCCTTGCTCATTAATTACGCACTTTTCTGAAAGCTTATTTCTAATTTCCAATTCTACACCAGGAGTTGTCTTACCAATACTATCTAAAAAATCTTTATCCTTGTGAAACTCTATAAAAACGGATCGAGATGCTTCAGTTAAGCCGTAATGCATACAAATACGAGTATCAGGCAATAATTTCATTAATTTTAATTTATGCTCCAAAGACATTGGTGCAGAACCTATTTCAATATATTTTAATTGATGTTTAAACTGAGCAAGTTTATCTTCACCAAATTTAAATAAAACTGCTATTCCTGCTGGTACAGAGGAAAAACCTGTGGATTTTGTTTCTTCAAGTTGCTTGTAAATTTTTCCAGGAAGCAAAAACCCATTGCTAAGAACTATTGTTGCTCCTAATAATAAATTACACCGTAACCTTGCCAGACCAAAAGAATGATTAAATGGTAATGGTATAAGCTCAGTATCTTTTGACGTATTTTGAATAAAACGATTTATGTTATTAGCTCCAGCAAGAATATTTTGATGTGTCAAGATAACACCTTTTGGGATACCAGTAGTACCAGTGGTAAATAAAAGATCTGCATTTTCATTGTGCTGAGGAAAATTTAATAAGTCAATTTCATCTCCATCATTTTCATCAAGTGAACTTAAGAGTAATACTTTTAAAATATTTTTAATTTTTGTAAATCTGGATAAAATTATTATTTTTGAAGAGCATTGGTTGACAATATCTTGAAGCTTTGAATGAGGTAATTGAGGATCCACTGGAACTGCGATTGCCCCAATTAAGTGAAGTGCAAAATAAGAAGTAATAAATATTGAAGATTGTGTTGCTGATAAAACTATAAATTGATTTTTTGTAACACCGTTATCTAATAAAAATTTTGCAGACTGCATTATTTTATGCGTCAGCTCAGAGTATGTAACCCTTTTAATGTTTGGTTCTACTCCAATTATTAAAGCTATTTTATTAGGGTATAGTTCAGCATTTTTAAAAAGTGCAGAAACAATTGATTGATGACTCAAAAGTCTGATATGCCCTTTTCTGTTAATAAGGCTCTAATATCCAAGACATTTTCTATCGCAATCATTTCATCCATGTCTAGTGAAATTGAGTAAACCCTTTCAAGAGCATTTACTAAGTTTACATGACCTAAAGAGTCCCATCCAGGCAGGTCACCAGGACCTTGCTCATCGGCAACAATTATGTCTGATGATAAGACAAAAGTTTCAATAATAAGTTCTTTTAGCTTCATTTCTGCTCATTCCTTTTTATTGTTTGTTCAGATGACATATTGAATTCTATCTTAGAGAAATAAACTTTGAAAATATTTTACCATCATTTATAGATAAAGCACAATTATTGTAACAATCCGGGGGACTACATTTTACAAAATGCTCCTCCCGCATTAGAAAAGTAGCATGAGAAATTGGAGGTTTTTTTAATGGGTTTTTCTAATTCGATTAGTAAGAGAACTCTCCTGATCATATTTTTTATCTCATCAAAAACTTGCTGCGTTACCTCAGGTCTATTTAAAGCTAAAAGTAAAATTGGCGTGCTTAATTGGTTGATAATCATTTTTATTTATCAAAAAAATTATTTAGAAGAATATTTATTATATGAAAGGATTAATTAAATCTAAAACAGCATCTGCAATAATTTTATTTCCTGCTTTATTGTGATGTCTGACATCACTATAAACACCTTTATTTGAAGGAGGGGCAATATTTGATATATCGAAGCAATATTCTAGTTGATTACAATATTCTCGAGCAGTATTATAAAATTCATTAAGACTATTAATATAGTCTATGTTTATGTCAGATACTTCAAGTGTTTTAAGTAGTTTTGCATCATTACTTTCATGATTGCTTGGCATTCTGGACTGGGGACCATTGAGTCCCATTATTGGTTGCAAGAAAACTAAATACTTAGCTCCAATAGAATTAGACACAGCATGCATTGCCTTAACATTCATTAACCATTTTGTAGCGGGATCAAAAGAATTATAGATATAATCAATTTCATAGTACTTTTTTGTACTTTTCGTTGTGTTTTTTGGGATTATATGTGCTAAAAAATTTCGAATATTAGGAAGTAACTTCCCTTGAAACTGACTACGTTGGTCAATCCAATATTGACTCTCAGTCATTGAATACTGAATATCAGTAATAAATGGATGCAAAATGTAAGTATCAGTATTTTCGTTTATTCCATTTAGACTCAGAATTAACTTTACATTTTTTAGTCTTCTGACTTCAGTAATCAACTTCAATAGCTCTTGAGAAGTTGTATAGGCACCAACTCCTCCATTAACAACTTGATAATTTTTTTCTTTTACTAAATCTTGGAGCATTAGTGGGTACGTATATCCATCAGAATAGTGTTGATAAAAACCAGAAGTCGTTGAGCCTCCTAGAGTAACAATAACGTCACTATCTGAGTTTGGGAGATAATAAACAAAATGCTCATCAGTCTTTCCACCATTGATTTTGCAGAGTCCTTTTGTATTATGCATATGGCTCAAAATAGGATTCGTCTGCATAGTTTTACATATATCTTTTGGAATGCTTCTCGAAACAAAAAACCCAAGCGATTCTTTACCCAAAACACTTCTTAAAGCAAATAATGAGCCCTCAATAAATATAATAATTAGTAGAAATATTATTATATTTATTACTATAATTTTAAGAAAACTAAAAACACTAAATTGAATGGTTTTATTAATCCAATTCATATTTATCTTTATAGTCTTCAATAAGTGACTTGTCTTGTTTATTTTTTCTCAAGAAACACCCCCCTACAACAAGAATATCTAGATCAGTTCCCATAAAACACTTAAACGCGTCTTCTGGAGAACAAACAATTGGCTCACCTCTAACATTAAAAGAGGTATTAACAACTACTGGACACCCTGTTTTTTCTTTAAATTTACTTATTAGTGCATGATACTTTGGATTGGTGCTTTTGTGGACTGTTTGAATTCTTGCAGAATAATCAACATGCGTAACAGCTGGAATGCTTGATTTTTTTATATTTAATTTATCAATACCAAACAATGACTCCTCTTTTAAAGTCATTTCAATACGTTGCTTTTCGTTAACCTGATCAACCATAAGCATGTAGGGACTATCATAATCTGCGTCAAACCACTCAGATACATCTTCAATCAATACTGAAGGTGCAAATGGCCTAAAACTTTCACGAAACTTAACCTTAAGATTTAGTGATTTTTGCATTTTTTCTGAACGGGCATCAGCTAATATAGACCGACAACCAAGAGACCTCGGACCAAACTCCATTCTGTCCTGAAACCAGCCTACAGCCATATCATTTGATAAAGAATGAGCAGTTTGTTCAATCATCTCATCCTCTGACATAGATTCAAAGTTGGCCCCACATGCCGAAAGCTCTTTTTCAATTGAGTTTTGATCATAAGATGGGCCAAGATATGAGCCCTGCATAGAATCATTTGGATTAACTATTCTTGGCTTATTAAGTTCTTTATGCCAGACTGCTAGGGCTCCTCCAAGAGCACCACCAGCATCTCCTGATGCTGGCTGAATCCAAATTTTTTCAAAAGATTTATCTTTGAGTATTTTTCCATTAGCAACACAGTTAAGTGCCACACCTCCAGCCATACAAAGATTCGGAATTTTATATTCCTTTGCAAGTGATCTTGTCATGGTTAAAATTATATGTTCAGTAACTTCTTGAATTGATGCTGCAATATCCATATGAAATTGAGTTAATTTATCAACATCAGGTTTTCTAACAGGCTCACCAAATAAATTGACAAACTTCTCATTAACCATAGTTAATCCAGTTGAATAGTTAAAATATGATTGATCAAGACGAAACGAACCATCTTCTTTTAAATCAATTAACGTATCCAAAATTAATTCTTTATATTGAGGCTCACCATATGGAGCTAAACCCATTAACTTGTACTCACCGCTATTTACTCTAAAACCAATATAGTATGTAAATGAAGAGTAAAGTAATCCCAGAGAGTGAGGAAAATGAATCTCTTTTACAATATTAAGTTCATTACCATTTCCAATAGCAACAGAAGAAGTTGCCCACTCCCCAACTCCATCAAGGGTAAGGACTACTGACTTTTCAAAAGGTGATGCGTAAAACGCACTAGCAGCATGGCTAAAATGATGCTCTCCAAACATTAATTTATTTGAATTAAAACTCTTATCAAGTTTTTTTAGCTCCTTAATTAGTGCATCCTTTAAGAAAAGTTTTTCACGCAACCAAATTGGCATAGCCATTCTGAAGGATTGAAAGCCCTTAGGAGCAAAGGCAACATAAGTTTCCAGTAAACGCTCAAACTTTAAAAAAGGCTTATCGTAAAAAGCAACATAATCAATTTTGTCAAGAGATATTTTTGCCTCTGAAAGACAATAATTTATTGCATTTATTGGATATGAGGGATCATGCTTTTTACGCGTAAAACGCTCTTCTTGGGCTGCAGCAATAATTTCTCCATCAACTATTAATGCTGCTGCACTGTCATGATAAAAAGCAGAAATACCAAGAATACTAGTCATTAGTTAAAATAATGTGTAAATAAATGGAGCAACAGCAGAGCCCTGACTAAGGACTATCAAGCCTCCCATAATGACCATCAATAGCATTATTGGGGCAAGCCAAAATTTTTTTCTTACAAGCATAAATTGCCATAATTCTTTTATAAATGACATAAACAAAACTCCTAAAATTGATTTTTCATTGAACCCATAGCTTCACTTCTTTCAATCCAATAAGTTTTAATTTTTTTATTAAATTTTTGACTAAGTAGATCTTTACCAAAAAGTCGCATAATAAGACCAGTCGGAAAAACAGCAACAAAAAAAATCAGCGCCATAACTATTGGTGCTATTATCGAGCCAAGAAAAATTCCAAACCTAAACCATAATTTATTTGGAAGGCTTAAGAATTTTGGTGAAAAATAGGCCATTAAAAGAAATAGAATTGATATGGCTATTGCCCAGTAATTTAACGCATTTGAACCTATTATTGGATATAAGCCAATTATTAAAAAGACGACTGAAAATACAATACCAAAAGATTTTTCAGACGATTTAAGAGTAGGGATATGGCTTTTAATTTCTGACATTATTTATAAGCTAGTTTGATAAATCAATTTTAACGGTAATTTTCTTAATTACGTCTTCTAAATTATTGGACGCATGTTGAGGGTTGTGAGCATCTTCTGGAAAATATATAGCAAAAACTCCCGCACCGATTATACAGTCCATTTTGTATCCTGGATTCTCATAATATGTTCTATCATTTTTAACATCGTAATTTGTACACACAACCATATCATGTAAAGGAGACCACTGTACGAGCTCAGTTCCAACAATAGGATATTGAATATCGATTGTATGTCTATGAGCCTCATATCGCTCATTATTTTGAATTTTTGTTGAATACTCAGATACTATAGCTTTAACATTTTGAGAAATTTTATATTCGCCTATGCTTACATCAGCATCAACTGTAATTAAATACTCAAGTCCAGCATATATATCATCTCCTAAATCTTTATATCTATGTATATTAATAAGGCTATCTAAAATCATAGATTAATTTTCCATTTCATAAAATTTAACAGCACTAATTCTTGCGTCTCTGGATGCCAATATCGATTCAGCCAATTTAAAGTCCTCCTCATAACTAATTTTTAAGCACTTTTCTCTAGCCATAGGATAGAAGCCAACTTTACCACTAAAAGCCCCATATTTCTCTTTTTCATATGTTTCTATAAATTTAGAAGCACGCCAGACAGTTATTGTCCAAGAGCATAAATGAATTGGTGAAATATCTTGAGTTGGTTGAAGCAATTCCATGGGATTAATATTAATTGGATCTCCATTACAGAATGCTTGCTGTTTAATCTCTTCCGTTGTAATAACAGTATCAAAATCATTATCTAAATAGTATTGAATAACATTATCAATATCCTTAAAGTCTAATAATGGAGATACAGGGTTTATCATAACTAAAACATCTGCAGAAGTATTTTTAATAAAATCATAATTGAATTCTTCTTGTTTTGCATCATCAGAACAGAGATCTTTTGAACGTTTGTAAAAATTAACATCATTATCTTTAGCTATCTTACCAAGGATATCACTATCTGAATTAACATAAATCTCATCTAGTAGTTTTGATTTTTTTGCGGCATCAATAGCATAACAAATCATTGGCTTTCCATAAAGATAACGTAAATTTTTCTTTACAACCCTCTTGCTTCCAATTCTTGCTGGAATTTCACCAATAATTTTCATTCTAGTCCTTATTAATAAATCAATTTTATTTCAATAGACTTCGTTGATAATTTTCATTATTTCTAATGCATCCTTACTTGAGCCATTTTCAACAAGAGAATTGTCATTAATAGCATTAATAAATTCCTCTAATTCTAAATCCCACGATTTATCGTATTCATAATATGTCACTGTCTCTATTGGCTTTCCCATTGCAAGTGAAGTATCTTCAAGATCACGCCTACTCAAAATCATAGTTTCTGGTGCATAACTTCTTGTAGCAGATAAAATACCATCTAAATTAATATAACCATTCTCAAACGTCATTTCTAAAAGAAATTTATGCCTCCATTGAGTCGCTGAGGAGTGCAGAGTCGCAACTATATTATTGCTAGATTTTAATGTTAAAAACGCATTATCCTCACACTCTATATCCCAGAATGATGTTGTTAAATAAGAACTTATACATTCAAATTCTTCTTCGCTGAAAAATCTAAATAAATCAAGCATATGTATTCCTTGATCCAGAAGAATACCACCTCCTGAATATTTTTTATAGTTTCTCCAATTATCATGAAAGTCTATACTGCCGGCTTTTCCATATACACCTCGCATCCAAAGTAATTTTCCCAAGCCACCTTCATTTATAATTTTTTTCGCCTCCATTACAGAATAGTGGAATCGATGATTAAAGCCATATTTAAGTATCTTACCTGTCTTTTTTTCAACACCAATTACTTGCTCTACCTCCTGCAAAGTCATTGAAGGAGGCTTCTCACAAAAAACATGCTTACCTGCCTCCATTGCTCTAATAACATAATCAGGCGCTACTGAAACATAGGTAGAAACTATTAAAGCATCAATGTCAGAAGCTAGTAATTCTTCAAACGAATCACAATGAAGAATTTTTTTGTCGGGGTGAGAATAATCTGACATCTCATATATAGAAATAAGTTTAGCGCTGGGAGATTTTAATAAAGATTCTTCCCTAATTTTTCCCATCTTGCCATAACCAGCTATACCAAATTTTATCTCTTTCATAATTTATTCTGTAGTTAACAAAAATCCATCGGATTCTTCGAATTATCAAGCCCTTCAATTGCTGCCATTCCCATAGCAAATATTGCCTCTTCAGAGCTACCACCAATATGCGGGGTGATTAAAACATTCTCCATATTTGCAAAACTTGTATCAACTGGGGGCTCAATTTTAAAAACATCAAGCGCCAGTCCACCAATCTTATTGCCGATCAGCATTTCCTTTAAAGCAACTTCATCAATTAAACCCCCTCTTGCAAGGTTAATTAGTATTGCATCTTTTCTAAGAAAACTAAGCTTATTCTTGTCTAATATATTTTTTGTTGACTTATCTAACGGCAAATGAAGTGTTACTATATCAGATTTACTTATCAACTCATTTATTCCAACTGGAGTAACATTATTTTCTTTATAAAAATCCTTAAAATCTAACAGGTCGTGAGCTAAAATTTCACAATTAAAAGGTTTCAACAACTTAACTAGATCTTTGCCCACATGACCACACCCAATAATTCCAACGGTACAATCTGATAACTGGCGACCTTTGACCTGGTACCACTTCCCTTTTTTTACTTCATCATTTGCAAATATTGCCCTGTGAAGCAGCGCTATAGAAAAGGATACCACTAACTCTGATACTGATCTTTTGTTTACACCCCCCGTCCAACCTAGTTTTACGCCATGCTTTTTCATAGAATGAAGATCAATCATGTCAAGCCCTACTCCATACTTACCAATTACTTTTAGATCTGGTAAATGCTCAAGGATTGAATCATTTATTAATTCTAAAGCAGTAATTGCCTTTTCATACCCACTTAAAAATTCAACTAAACGATCACCTTTTAATAAAATACCTTCATCATTAAATTTGGCCTTAGGATAGCGCTTTAAAACCTCTTTCCTTAATAGTGGATGCTTTGAAAATGAACGAGATGTAATTGCCAAAGATTGCACAATTAAGCAGCCTTACTATATAAATCAAAGTACTCATTAAGAGCATTCATTAAAGCCATATGATCATCATATAAGCCTGAAAAAATCTTTCCAGTCTCGTTGGGCAGTATTAAACGAAGATGTGTAGTACTATTTTTTTTATCGTTTTTTAAAGCCGAAACAAGTAACTCTGAATTAATTTTAATATGGCGGTATGATGAGCAATTTTTGTTAAGGAGAGAGTGCATACGCTCAAAATGTTCTTGAGTTGATATCCCAATAGAGGCTGCAAAAAAATTTGCAATATCCATCCCAATAGTCACAGCAATACCATGAGGTATTTCATAATTTGTTGCTGTTTCAATTGCGTGACCAAAGCTGTGGCCATAATTCATTAAGTTACGAGGGCCCAAATCAAACTCATCAATTTCTATCAATTTCTTTTTCATTAATAAGGATTGATAGATAAATTTCTCCATTAAAAATGGATCAGTTTTTATTTTTTCATAGTTTTCTGATAGAAGATCAAAGCTTTTAGGAGAATTTATAGCATGGACTTTAATCATCTCTCCAATTCCAGACAAAATGTCTTTTTCTTCTAATGATTTTAAAAAATTAATATCAATAATTACCTTATTAGGAGGAGTAAAAGTACCAAGTATATTTTTAACTTCTCCAGAATTTATGGATGATTTTGATCCAATACATGAATCTGACTGCGCTAGAAGCGTGGTTGGATAAAAAACCCAAGGAAGACCTCTCATCATTGTAGTAGCAAGGAAACAAGTAATATCTTGAATAATCCCACCACCTATAGCAATTAAATTTTGTCCTCTCCTTACTTTTGCCTCTACTAATTTTTTAACATAGGCAGGGAACATATCTAATGATTTATTTTTTTCACTAGCCTCAATTATGAGTACTCTGTTGGAATTGAGAATATTATTGAGGAAATGTTTATATATTTTTGAAATATTTTGATCAACTATATAAAAATTTTCTTGATTAAAATTGTTATTTAACTCACTCATGTTATCACTAATAAAACTGACAGAGTATTCCCCTTTATGGGAATTTATATTAATTAGTTTAGACACGAGAAAACCCACCATCAATCATTATATTCTGGCCTGAAACATAAGTATTTTCCTCACTTACAAGCCAACTTACAAGTGATGCTACTTCTCTTGGACTTCCAAGTCGCTTGATTGGTATAGTATTTTTTATTTCTGAAATACCTTTTTCACCTAAAATCCGCCTTGTTAATTCAGTATCAATAAAACCAGGACCAACACTATTAGCTAAAATACCCATAGAGGCAACTTCTGCTGCAAGAGCTACTGTCATTCCATCCAAACCAAACTTACTAGAAGAATATGAGGCGCGATATTGTTTAGTAATCTTTCCCCAAATAGATGAAATATTGACTATTCTTCCCCAATTATTTTTTTTCATGTCAGGGATAACAGCTTGACATAATAAAAGAGGAGTTATTAGATTTACTTTGTGGATATTATTAAATTCTTCAACTTTAATACTTTCAAATTCATCAATTTTATTGATACCCGCATTATTAATTAAAATATCAACTGGTTTTTGTTTTAAATATTCGGTAAATAATCTAACAGAAGTATCATCTAAAAAATCTACAGGATAATAATCTGCACCAATAGGATGCTCTGCCTTTTTTTTTGTGCCAGTAACAGTGACATCTATCCCATCTTTTATTAGTCGCTCTGCAATAGAATAGCCTATTCCTCTTGTTCCACCTGTAACAACTGCACAATATTTTCTATCAAGCATATTTATGGTTTTTTACATATCTCATTAAATAATTACCAACAAGATGGTCGAGAATCATATGCGCATCTTCAGCAGGTCCATATTCATTCTTCTCAGTTGGCACATGCAATGAATGATCAACAATATCTATCATCTTACCCCCATCAAAGGCAGAAATACCAACAGTAATCGCATTCATTATTTTTGCAGTTTTTATTGCATCAATAAGGTTTGGAGAATTCCCAGAAGCCGATATAGATACAACTATATCTTGTTCTTTTAACAAAACTCTCAATTGCTGACTAAATATCTTTTCATAGCCGTCATCATTACCAATTGCAGTAATAATTGCCTGGTTGTCACATAGACTTATTACCCTAAAAGGCTTTTCATAAGACCTTGTTCCAATGGCAATATCATTAGCAAAATGACTCGCTGTAGCCGCACTCCCTCCATTACCTATAAAAAATATCGTTGAATCTCGTTCTCTTGCATCTAGAATTAAACTTATAAAATTCTCAATTTCACTTAATGAAATCTTGTCAACAATACTTGCTAGGTATTCAAAATATGATTTCGAGTATTCAGCTACATTAGTACTATTTTTATAGATTTTGTCAATATTATTCATTATCACTTTATATGTAATTTAAATTATTATAGATAAGATTCTAAATTCTATTTTTAAAAGCAATTATAGAAAATTTACGTGCAGTGGCTTTTCACCCTTCTTTGATGTAATCTTTTTTATTCCCCTCACATGATTATCTAATGCAGTACTCACATAATGAGCGATAGATAATGAACCCATATGGGACTTTGCATCAAAATCAGGTGATGCAATATAATTCATTGCCCTCCAGTATCGATCTGAGTTAAATAGATCAATAAAACGTTCAGTAGTAAAATCCCCAATATGCAGTTTTGAATGACGGGCATTGAAAAACATACCAGAAGGAGCTACTAAACCACTACCACTAATTTGAAGTAAAAAAGCTGGCCCGTAAAATCTATTGTATGAGTGCTCACCATCAGCATCCATTTTGTCCCATTTAATGACTATTTTTGTTTTGTCTGTAGTCATTTCTTCTGCTTCTTTCAATAAATCATACATTGATGCATACTTGCTGTAATCAACACCTAGAGTGTCATTTTCATCATCTGAACAATGCTTTATTACGGCATAATCAACACCTAGATCTAATCCTAGTTGTGCAAAGGGAATGATCTCATCTACAAACTCAGGCATTAAAACCATTTGAATGCCAATAGTCACTTCAAGATTATGTTTTTTCTTGAACGCAACTGCGTGACTTATGTTTGCCATCGCTTTATCAAAAACTTCAGTGTGCTCCTTACCCTTATACATAATTTCTGCATACCTGGATGGGGTTCCTGCAGCAACAGTAAATCTAATCCATTTCATATGAGGCAAAACACGCTCACTTTTTTCTGGCCCAAATAACCATCCATTAGTTGCATTTCCAATATCAATTCCAAGGTCTGCAGCATGCTCAATAAAAGGCACATAGGCTTTTGAGAGAGTACTTTCACCATCAGAGACTAAAGAAACTGCTTTGACACCAATCTCAGCAAAATCATCTAGTAAATGCAGAGCGTGGTCTGTTTTGATTCCATGCCTATTTTGTGGCTCCTGAACCATCGCATAACAAAACGAACACATTGAGCCACAAGCTCTAGTTAATGCCATATCTACAGATACTGGCGCAATTCTTTCTCCAGCCTCCCATGCATTTACACGCTCCATATGGTATGAAAGTTTATCTGAATCAAGTATGAGCTCACCATCGTTAGTCATTACAGATTTACTCATTATGAATCCTCTTTTATTAATACTTCAATACCACGCAAATTTCTCAGTGAATTTTTATCACCCAAGGGAATATGCCAAATAGAAATACCATTATCTATTTCTTTTTTTAGAATAGCCTCTAGATTTAATAGAAGAGTACCTCTTAGACTTGCATCCATCGCTTCATTTATTTCAACTGAGACCTGGCCATTACTTAAGGCATTCCTAATTACCAGTTTTTCATTTCCAGAAAAATCTTTAATTACAGATTGAATTATATCAATTCTTTCTCTTTCTGAAAACTTTAACCAGTCAGATGATGGTGATGGAAGAGGGGTGGTTATATTTGCAAATTCAAGAGAGACACCATTCATAATTTATAAATCCTTTTTTTATATTTTAAATCGACTAGAGAATTAAATAATCCCATATTGCAATAAGTTTAAAGCAAATAATACAATAAAGAACCACTTAAACTCATTATTTTTCCATCTTAGTTTAAAAAACTTAAAAACTTAAAAACTCAAATTTAATTTCATTTCATCATCTGATAAATGTGGGTACATATCTTCAAGAGGTCTTCCAGAAGATAATTTAGGTAATATTTCTTGATTAGTTTTGATTTTAACATTGCATACAATTGGTCCATCATCATAAGACAAAACGTATTGCATTGTTTCATTTAGTTTGTCATGGCTACTTATATCAACTGTCTTTATGTCATAAGCTTGAGCAATTCTCAGAAAATCTGGGCAAGCAACCCCAGAAGCAACATCTGAACAAACATAATTAGAATCTAACCACGTAGATTGAGTTTGCTTAATAATTCCATACTCTTCATTATTAAGAATAAATATTTTAATTGGTAGATTTTGTAACGCAACAGTTCCAAATTCCTGAAGATTCATATTTAATCCACCATCTCCAGTGATACAAATAACCTCACATTCAGGCCTGGCTAATTTAACACCAATAGATGCGGGAAAAGCATACCCCATTGGAGAGTGGTTAAAAGCTGAAAATATTGTTTGCTTTACCCTTGGCTCATAACCTTGCATTGTCCAGGTAAGGTTTCCACCTGCATCAGGAATGATTACACTATCTTTTTTTGTAAATTTAGACAATGAGTCCATAAAAACATAAGGATCTACATAATCTTTTGCATCAAAATATTCTGGCTGACAGATGGGATACTTTTCTTTCCAAAGCTTTATTCTATTTTCCCATTCAGAGATATCATCAGTAATAAATTTAACATCTAAGATCCTATCAAAAAATTCAATTAGATTAATATTAATTGGAAGATCTATTTTTAAACCATTTTCTTTTTCAATCTCAGACTGATCAATATCAACCATAATCTTATATGCTTTTGTAGCAAATTTTGATGCATTCGCACCGGTCATATGGGTATCTAGTCTTGATCCAAGACTAATAAGCAAATCACAGCTTTGAACTGCAAAATTTCCTGGGCGATTTGAGGAAACACCAAAACTTCCTATCAAATTACTAAAGCTAGAAGTAAACATATCAACTGTAGACCAAGTCGTGACAAAAGGAATATTGAGCATTTGAATAAATTTTATCGCCTGGTCTTCTTGATTTGAAAGTTTGACACCTGAACCCACAACAATTAAAGGACGCTTAGCATTTTTTAAAGCTTCTTTTATGCCATCAATATTTAAATCACTTAGTATTTTTTTTGGTATTTTTTTTGAAGGATTGAAACCAACTAAATCTTCTGGGTTAATTTCAGCTCGCGCCATATCATCTGGCAAATCAAGAACTACCGGGCCAGGTCGTCCATTTTCAGCTTCCCACCATAATCGCTCTAGTACGTACCTAATAGTATTAGGCTCAGTTAAACAAACTGCATATTTAGTGTAGCCTTTAACAGACTCTACGACCTCCATTTCTTGAAACCCAACCTGTCTTGATTTTCTTTCTTTTTTTAAGTCTTTAGTAACAACTTGTCCTGTTATAAATACAGCAGGAATTGAATCATAATAAGCACATGCAATGCCTTGAATTAAATTAACAAACCCTGGTCCACTTGTTGCAATTGCAACTCCTGGCTTCTTTGTAACTCTAAAGTATGCTTCTGCTGCTAAGGAAGCACCCTGTTCGTTAACAAAAGGAATAAGATTAAAATCATCATGTTTATCCAAGCTATCCAAAATATGAACAACTGACCCACCATTTCCAACAAAAGCATGCTGTGTTCGTTTTGCTATAAAATTTGCAATATAGTCTGATAGTTTCATATAATCCCTAAAAAAATTTTTATTTTCCTGCTGAAAGAAATTTATTTAATCTTTCAAGCATTTTTTCTATATTCTGTATTGAGTTTACATAACAGAATCGAAGGTATCCTTCTCCATGGGGACCAAATACTGGCCCTGGTGCACACGCAATTCCTGCATTCATCAACAAATCATTTGCCAACTCACGACTTTTGTATCCAGTTTCAACTATATTTGGAAATACATAAAAGGCACCCTTTGGCTTGTAGCAATTAATTCCACTAATGCCATTTAATCCATCCACCATTATATCTCTTCTTTTTCTGTATTCTTCCAACATATTCTTTACATATGGAGTACTTCTATCACTAAGTGCCTCTATTCCAGCTTTTTGTATAAACCCAGGTACACAAGATAGCTGCGTTTCTTGGAGTAATGCAACTCTTTCTGCAACATGGCTTGGTGCAGTTAAAACTCCCAGTCTCCAGCCAGTCATTGCATACGCTTTGGAAAAGCCATTTACAATAATCGTATTTTTTTTACACTTATCAAATTCAGAGGGTGAAAAAAACTTTTCTGAATCAGGATAGACCATCCTTGCATATATTTCATCACTTAATATATACAAATTATATTTTACTGCAATATTATATATTTTTTGCCATTGCTCTTTATTAACAACACCTCCAGTAGGGTTAGAGGGTGAGTTAATAATTATCATTTTAGTACGCGGAGTTATAGCCTTTTCTATATCCTCTGGCTTCATTGTAAATCCCAAATCCTCCCTGAGAGGAACAGGCACAGATTTAACATTCAGAAAGTTTAAGATTGAATAATAACTTACAAACCCAGGATCTGGAACAATCACTTCATCTCCAGGATTTACTGTGCAAGCAATCGCATAATATATTTGTACATTTGCTCCAGAAGTGACAACTAGTTGATCAATATCTGGGGTAAATCCTCTAGACTTAAGTGTTACCTTTTGAGCCATTAGTTTTAAATCGTGCAGGCCAGATGATGGAGTGTAGTGGGTATCACCTTCTTTTAAAGATTTAAATGCTGCCTTAACAATATTATCTGGAGTTGAAAAATCAGGATCACCTAATTCAAAATGAAGTATATCTTTACCTTTTCGTTCAAGCTCTCTGGCCGTTGCAAGAATCTGAAACATTTCTTGACCTTTAATTCTTGAAGCAGCATCTGATAATGGAAGCATAAAATATCCTAATTAAAAATCAGCCTAAATTAGACCTTTTTAAATTCATTAATAAATTTAATTATTCTCTGAATATTATCTTCAGTAATATATTGGTTAACAGGTAAAGTTAAAATCTCCTTTGACTGTCTCTCAGTAACAGGAAAATCACCAATTTGATACCCTAGTTTTTTTGAAGCTGGTTGAAGATGAATAGGAAAAGGATAATGAATTGCTGTATCTATTCCATTTTTAGATAAGTATTCTTTTAACTCATCACGATATTGAGTTTGAATAACAAAAGTATGATAAGTATTGTATTCACTATCTTTTTCCCTTGGAAAAAATATATTCTGATTAATAATACCCTCAACATAAGCCTTAGCATTGCCTCTTCTTTTAACTATTGTTGCTTTAAGCTTATCTAATCTATAGTTTAAAATTGCTGCTTGAAGATTATCCATTCTGGAAACACTTCCAAAATTGTGAACAATATTACGGTCAGCCATTCCATGATTTCTATATAGCTTAGTTTTATTGATGATTTTCTCATCATTTGTCGTCAAAAAACCACCATCACCACATGCATTTAAATTTTTTAAAGGGTGAGTAGAGAAACATCCAACATCTCCAATTGAGCCACTAGACCTCCCTTTATATTGAGATCCAACAGATTGAGCTGCATCTTCTATAACTAATAAGTGATATTTTTTTGCAATAGCCATAATTGGATCCATATCGCACATTCGACCAGTAAGATGAACTGGCATTATTGCTTTAGTCTTTTTTGTAATTGCATTTTCAATTTTGGATGGATCAATATTCTGATCTTGAAGGACATCAACAAAAACAGGTATTGCACCAATATGAACAATTGCAGCTGTAGAAGCAATAAAAGAATTTGGAGGCGTTATTACCTCATCACCTTTTTGAACGCCAGACATTACTAGTGCTAGCATTAAAGCATCTGTCCCACTATTAAGAGCACATGCATACTTGGTACCACAAAGTTTAGCAATATTTTCTTCAAACTTATCTAATTCTTCACCTCCAACAAATTGTGCACTGGCAAAAACCTTATCTATAATTGGTAAAAGATCATCTCGCTCTTCAAGCCATTGTTCTTGAAGATTTACATAAGGAATTTTATTGGTACTAATCTTCATAGTATTGAGCTACCGTAGAAATAATGTAATCTAATTGATCTCGCTCTAGATGTTGATCGCAAGGAAATGTGATTATTTTTTTTACATGCTCATCGGTAACTGGAAAATCTCCGTCCTTGTAGCCTAGATAATCTAAAGCTGATTGCTTATATATAGGAATAGGATAATGAATTTTTGCATCAATACCTTTATCAAGACAATACTTTAAAAGACCGTCTCTATCATGTGCAAAAACAATATAAAGGTGAAAAACTAAACGAAAATCATCTGGTCTAGGTGGAATAGAAATTTCATGTATTTTTTGAAGGCCATTATCAAGATATTTAGCATTTGCAATTCTTCTATCTGATATAGATTTTGCTTGTGGTAATATCCAGTTTCCTACTACTGCCTGAATTGTATCTAATCTTGAATTGCAACCCATCATTACAACCGTATCACGGTTTTCAAAACCATGATTTCTAAGAAGTCTGAGTGTCTTATAAAGCTCCTCATCATCGGTAACAATTACACCTCCATCAGACCATACATTAATATTCTTAAGAGGATGAAGAGAAAAAGCACCAGCTTTGCCCCATGTTCCAGCATTTTTACCATCAATTGCACCCAAAATTGATTGGCATGCATCCTCAACTACTGGAATATTATATTTTTCAGATAGGAGATTCATCGCTCTCATATCGGTCATGTACCCAGTGTAATGAACAGGAAGAAAAGCTTTGGTTTTATCTGTAATCTTCTCCTCAACCAAATCAGTGTTCATACAAAAAGTATCATTACAATCTACAAAAACTGGGGTGGCACCAAGCTCACAAATAGGGCCAACAGTTGCAACAAAAGTATTCGCTGCAGTTATAACCTCATCTCCTGGACCTATTTTAAGTGCTTTCAGAGAAAGTTTAATTGCATCAGTTCCTGAATTAACACCCACAGCATATTTAGTACCAATCAACTTAGCAAAACTTTCCTCAAATCTTGTTAAGGGCTCACCCAAGGTAAAGTCACCTGTAGCGACAAAATCTTTTAAATCTTGCCATAAATCCTCACAATCATTAAATTGTTGCGGTAAGTATGAGTATCTAACTTTCATGTTAACTTAGCTCCAGGGTATTCATTCTTTTAATATTAAAATACATTTCATTATCGAGAGAATTTGGAAGTAAATTTTGATCAAAAGCCTCACATAAATCTAATACAGCATCGCGAATTGTATGTTTAGCAACAAATCCTAGTTCATTTTGAATTTTTTTAGAAGAAACATGATAAGAGCGATTATCATCTGAGTGAGATGTAATAAGCTTTACATCATCTCCAACAGCATTTTTCACAGTTTCTGCTATATCTTTTACTGAATGATTCTCATAGCCTGCATTATAAATCTTTCCAGCAATTTTTTCTTTTGGAGCTTTAAGAAGAACCATATAAACTTCAACCATATCTTTAATATGAATATTTGGGCGAAGCTGGGCTCCACCAAAAATTGAAATTTCTCTTTTGTGGTATGCTAAATTAGTCAGAATATTAACAACAACATCAAGACGTTGTCTTGGAGAATAACCGCAAACAGTAGCTGGGCGAATTGTTGTAGTAGTGAATTTATCAGATTGAAACTCTGCTAATATTTTTTCACAGTCTGCTTTGAATATAGAGTAATCAGTGAGAGGCTCTAACTCCATTTCTTCATGAACATTTGGTTCATCTTTGATACCATAAACACTTGAAGAAGAAGCATAAAAAAATCTTTTAACATTTGCTTTCTTTGAGATATCCACTAAAGGTCTGAAAGCATCAAGATTTATACTCTTTCCTAGATCAGGGTTCATTTCAAAGCTAGGATCATTTGAAATACATGCTAAGTGAATTACTGCATCATGCCCAGGAATTAATTCTCTTAACAAACTTTGATCTCTAATATCACCTTTAACAGCTTTTAAATTGGGATGTTCAGGTAGAACATGCTCACCATAAATCATTAAATCTAAAACTGTAACCTGATAACCCTCAGCGAGTAAATGTGGAACCATTACTGCCCCAACATATCCAGCCCCACCTGTTATAAAAACTTTTTTCATTATTAATTTTCCTATAGTATTTTATTTTTTTTAAGTGTAAATTGTTTAATTCTTATTATCTCAGATTCAAAGTATTTATGAATCCTCTTACAAGTATTTATTCAATATTTTTCAACTAAGTATTAGCTAAGTATCTTTTGAATACAGCCATCAAGTTTTTCATGGGTGATTGGAATATTACCAAGCTCTTGAATCGCCAAAGATGCCATACAAGAACCAATAGCTGAAGCTTCTATTAAGGTGGCATTAGAAGTCAAAGCCACAGCCATAGCAGCAAATAATGAATCTCCAGCACCTGCAACATCAACAGGGTTAGAAATTAATGATGGAAAGTTTTGCTTTACTCCAGAATTAATACCGCCATAAGCAATAAAACCATCAGAACCTAATTTCATAAGCAGGTTTTTTGCCTTAGTTTTATCAATAAGCTCATTAGCAAGCCACTCAAGTCCATTTTCATTATCATCTAATGCAATACGAGCTTCTTTTTCAGTTGGCGTTATCAAATCAAAATTCTTAAATTTAGTCACCTTACCAACTTGACTACTACACTGTAAGTCACCAAATAATTTTAAATTATATTTACTAGCAAGATTGTAAATTTCAGTTAAGATACCAGGAGTAATAACTCCATAAACAAAATCACTCACTAATATTCCATCAATTTTTGGAGCCAAGTCTTGAAGCTTCTTGATCACCATACTTTCTATTGTTTCTGAAATTGCATGATCTTTAATTTTACTTACTCTAAATAATTTTTGATTTTCAACCATGAATCGTGTTTTATAGGTCGTAGGTCGACTTGAATCAACTATCAAATTCGAGTGAATACCTCGGACAGACAAAATTTTCTCTAAGTTACTAGACACTTTATCATCACCAACTACACTTATAAAATGGCATTCAGAACCTAGAGCTTTAACATGTGAAGCAACTATTGCAGCGCCCCCAATAAATTCACGACTGTCAAGTTGCTTGACAACTAAAACAGGCGCTTCCGCACTCATTCCTACAGCATCACAAGCCACATAGTTATCAACTATAGTGTCTCCAATAACAAGCAATTTTGAATCAGAAAAAATTTTAATTTTATTTTGGAGTTTTTTGTAAGTGATTTTATTAATTTTACATATATTCCGAAATCTACTTATGTTTCTACTTTCAATGTCTGAGACATTATGATGAAGCAAATGGGTTGAAGCATAGCTAGTTTCACCAGCATGAAATACAACTCTACCAAATTTTTTAGCCTCACTAATAGCTAACTCAATTTCCTTATTATTCTGATTTTCAAACTCTCTTCCCAAAACCAATACACTAGGTTTTAGGATTTTAATTAATTTACCTAAGCCATGCTTATCTAGGATAACTACATGACTTACAATTTCTAAATGAGCCAAGCTTTCGGCCCTTTCAGTCTCAGAAAAATGCTGTCCAAAAGATTCTGCATCTAAGCTTTCATCAGACTTAACTGCAACAACTAGAGTTTTTTCTAAACCTTTAGCTTGTTGTAAATACCTTAAATGTCCAGGATGGGTCAAATTAAAGTGCCCATAACATAGCGCAAAATTTCCAACAATTTGTGAAGAGATATGATCAATATTTTTTACTTTATTATTGAGAGTCATTTTTTATTAATTGATGAATTTTGTTTGTTAAAAAATTTTTTTGCCATCTAGTATTTCCCATTTTTAATGGAGTATTATAAACATCATTCTGGGCCTCCCTTAAAGAGTTTATTGTACCAATATCTCTGTGGATTTCACAATTCTCCCAAGTTGCAATTTTACCTGTAAAGTGAGAAATTACATCATTACTAAAATCAGTTACTGTAGGATTGTTTTTTATCCATTCAATTACCTCTGGCTCTAATAAATAGACAGCCGCATTTGCTATATTTCCTGGAGGGTTTTCTACTTTTTCATGAAAATTTACTACTATACCATTATTATCTAATTCGACAATTCCACATACCTTTGGGTCTAAACATTTAAATGTCATCATAGTCATAACTGTATCTTTAGATCTTTTATGTATATGAAAGTCTAAAAACTCTGAAAAATTACAGCAAGTCCAGTTATCAGCATGTGCAAGTAGTAAAGTAGTATTTGAGCAATAATCTATATTGCCCCTTATAGTTCCTGCAGTACCAAGAAGAGTGGGCTCATAAACTAAATTAACCCAATTTTTAAAGTGAGGCTGATTAACAAAATCCTCTACCTGACTAGATAAATAATGTGTATTCACAAGAATATTACTTATTCCACAATTATTTAAAATAGTTAACCAGTAATCCAGCAAAGGACGATTACGAATTGGCATCAAGCATTTTGGCCAAATATCAGTATATGGCCTAAGCCTTGTTCCTAATCCCGCAGCAAGGAGCAATGCCTTTATATTCTTTAAATTATTACTTGCCAAGAAACTTAAACCAATCTTGAGTAGCATCAGAAATTGAATCAGGATTCCATACTTTTGCTTTTTTCCAATAATCAATATTATTAAGGATTTGTTCAACCCCCTCTTCAATTGAAATAGTAGGAAACCATCCTAATTCTTCTTTAATTTTTGAAATATCTGCATAAGTACAGTCTGGCTCACCAGGTCTTTTTGGAATACTAACCTTACTACCTCCAAGTAACTCTACAATCTTATTTATAGATACAGTGGTATCACTTCCAACATTATAAATTTTATTGGTTAGTTCACTTTTTGCTGAGGCTATAAGCGCGCTTATAATATCGGTTACATAAGTAAAGTCTCTTGTTTGATTTCCATCTCCTACTACTGTATAAGGCTGATTAGCAAGCTTTTGTGCTAAAAATACCCCAAAGACTGCGCCATAGGTCCCTGATGTTCTTGATCTTGTGCCATATACATTAAAAAAACGTAATGATATTGCTGGTAATTTATATAGTTGAGCCCAATGAACAACAAGCTCTTCTCCCATCCGTTTTGCAAGTGCATAAGGATATTGTGGCTGGATATCTGAATCTTCAGATGTTGGATATTTACTAGGAATTCCATAACATGATGAAGATGCAGAATAAATAAATCTTTTAATATTACTATGCCTTGCAGCCTCCAAAATATAGAATGTTGCATCAACATTCGAACGAAAGTAGCCCTCTGGGTTTTGAATTGAAGGAACAATGTCAGCAAGGGATGCAAGATGAAAAACCCAATCAACTCCATCAAATTCATTGACCCAGTCTCCCTTAATAGACAAATCACACTCAACTAGTTTTATTTGCTCACTTACATGATTTAAATTTTCTTTTCGCCCTGTACTAAAGTTATCAAGAACAATAATTTCATGGCCCATATCTAGCAACTTATCTACCAAATGACTACCAATAAAGCCAGCCCCTCCAGTTATTAATGTTTTCATCTATTTATCCTTTTATTTCAAATATACCTGTATTTTTTAACTCTATTATTTGATCACACCCATCAAGAGTTGAAAGCCTATGCGCTATAATAAGAATAGTTATTTTTCTATCTAATGATTCTATTGATTTCATAACAGACTTTTCTGTATTAGTATCGAGTGCGCTTGTCGCTTCATCAAAAATAAGAACGTCTGCATTTTTATACAATGCTCTTGCTATTCCTAATCTTTGTCGCTGACCTCCAGAAAGACGGGCACCCTGTTCACCAATATTAGTATTATAGCCTTCATCCCAGCTTTCAATTAAGTCAGAAATTTGAGCTTGTGAAGCGGCTTTTTTTAGTTGATTTTGATCAATATTTTCCTTAGGAACTCCAAAAGCAATATTTTCTTCAATACTACTATCTGAGAGATAAATATTTTGAGGGACATGCGCAATGTGCTCTTGCCATGATGATCTATTAATATCATTGATAACACTTGCATCAACTTTAAGAATACCTTCAGTTTTGGGTAATAGCCCCATAATGATATCTAAAAGGGTACTTTTTCCACATCCAGTTTCTCCAATAAATCCTATACGCGACCCCTTAGTTATTGTTAAATTAATGTCCTTTAAAACCCAATCTGAATTGACATCATAACGAAAACTCAAATTTTCTAACTTTATTTCACTATCAAAATTTAATCTTAATGAGTTTAAATTATCAGTTGAACTAGGCATAGGTTGATTTAGAAAACCTAATACATCTTCAAAAGAATTGTATGATGCACGTATGGTTGTATAAGAAGAATACGCTTGCTGTAATGTTGGCAAAAGCTTCTGCGCACTCAGTGCCAAAACCCCTAAGACAGGAATCACCAAATCTAAACCCTGCTCCCTTAAGCTCATACTATATGCCAATATTGCCACCAACACCATTCCAAGAGATTCAACTAAATATCGAGGACTTCCATTAATAATAGTATTAGTTGCCATCGCTCGCCTCATAGGAAGGTCTGCATTACGATAAAGTTGACTATAAAATTCTTGACTACCATTAATTAGTACATCACGAATACCACCAAGACCTTCTTGAAGAGCTTTAATCATTTTTGTAGATTCATGAGCCACAATAGCACTATTTTCTTTCAATTTTTTCTTAGTCAATTGAACAATTATTAGGTAGATTAAGACAAAACCAGTTATAGCAGAAAACGCAATTTTTGCATCAATTAGAAACACTATGTAGATGGTCATTATCATCATTAATGATGCGCTTATAAGTGTGAGCATTGGACTAATTATTCCGCTTATAACTGTGCCTGTTTTTGATATGATTCCATTTATCACCTCACTACTATTGCGACCTATATGTATTTCATAGTTTTGATAAAGAGTTCGACGATATATGTCAATACTTAAATCTGCACCTGTAACAAAAGACAATCTTGTCAAAACATATAGTAGCAAGAGTCTAACTGATCCAGCCAATATTGCTGAAATAACAAATATTACTGTTGCGGGAAGCAATAGCTGATCAGAGCTAGTGATATTTGTCATATCTATAATAGACTGCATTCGTGGATGCTCATATATTAAATCTGGCTGAGTAATAGCACCTAAAAATGGCAAAATGGCGCCGATACTTATTACTTCCAATAATGATGCAATAATCATTAATAGTACAAGAAAATAAAATTGCCGACGGCGCACTAAACTAAAGTGAAACCAGAGCTCTTTCAACATCACTAAAAGTCTTGGAGGTTTTATATCTATTTTTTTCATTTATTTTTAATAATATTTTCTATATATTGTTTAATTGATTTAGTTTCAGCCCATCCTAATTCTTTTATTTTGGAAGTTACTAGTTCAGCACTCATTCTATTACCCATTCTCTCAGGGAGCATTTTCACATCTGACCCAAACATTTTGGCAATATCTAAAATAGAGAAAGCTTCTGAGCACCCAATACCATAATTATCTCCAGTGCCATATTTTCCGACCAACACAAGACCAGAAATAATATCATCAATATGTGTAAAATTTCTTAATTGAGTTCCAGGGCTAACAACTGTAAGTGGCCCACCTTTACTGAACTGATTAGTGAATAGTGCTATTAATGTTGCATATTTTCCAATAGAGATCTCTCTACCACCATAAACATTATAAAAGTAAACTATTGCATATTGGAGTCCAAACCAATTAGCATAGCACTCAACTAATTCAGTATTTGAAGCCTTGCTCCATGCATAAGGACTTTGCATCCTCCCCAATCCATCATCGCCAAACTTTGTACTACTTCCTGCATAAATTAATTTAGAATTTTTATTTCTACAAAACTGCAAAACTGCAAAAGTTCCATCTTTATTAGAACTCCATACCTTCTCAATATCAACAAAACTCTGCTCAACTCTTGAATACTCTCCTAAATGATAAATAATATCTGGAGAATAAGAAACCAATTTTTCAATATTTTTTGTTTCCCCTTCAATATAAAGGACTCCTTCTACATGATTATTTATACTTCCAGTTGAGTAGTTATCCAACACGGTGACTTCGTTTCCATCTTGAACTAACTGCTCACAGAGATGACTTCCAATAAACCCAGCACCCCCTGTTACTAATATTTTCATATAAAACCTATTTTTTTAGTCTGAGTTAAAAATATCTCTAGTGTAGACTTTGTCTTTTGCATCATTTAACTCATTTACCATTCTGTTAGCTACAATGACATCGCTCATTTGTTTAAATATATTTAAGTCTTTAATTACTGAAGAGTTATAAAATTTATCTTCTTTAAATACTGGTTCATAGATAACTACTTCAATACTTTTAGCTTTAATGCGCTTAATAATTCCTTGAACAGATGAATCTCTAAAGTTATCAGACTCATTCTTCATTATCAAGCGATATATTCCAACTACTTTAGGATTTTTATTAATAATTCTATCGGCAATAAAGTCTTTACGAGTGGAGTTGGCATCAACAATAGCACCAATTAAACTATTTGGAATATCATGATAATTAGCTTTAAGTTGTTTAGTATCTTTTGGAAGGCAATACCCACCATAACCAAAGCTTGGGTTATTGTAGAACGACCCGATTCTTGGATCTAAACCCATACCATTAATGATTTGCCTTGAATCTAATTCATAGGCCTCAGCATAAGAATCTAACTCATTAAAGTAAGAGATACGCATTGCAAGATAACCATTACTAAAAAGTTTAATTGCCTCTGCTTCAGAAGAGCCAGTAAATAAAACATCTATATTTTTTTTAATTGCACCCTCTAAAAAAAGTTCTGCAAATTGTTCAGATCTATCTGATTGCTCTCCCATAATAATACGAGACGGATGCAGATTATCATAAAGTGCTCGGCCTTCTCTCAAGAACTCAGGTGAAAAAATTATATTATCAATATTAAATTTATTTTTGATACTTTGGGTGAAGCCAATAGGCACTGTTGATTTAATTACCATAACCAAATTAGGATTAATATTAATAATATCCTCGACTACAGATTCTATTGATGAAGTATCAAAGTAATTAGTATTTATATCATAATCAGTTGGTGTAGCAATAATGACATAATCAGCATTTTTGTAAGCCTCCTCTTTATCAAGAGTAGCCTTAAAATTGAGAGTTTTGTTAGATAAAAAATCTTCAATTTCACTATCTACTATTGGAGAGATTTTATTGTTTAGTTGTTCTATTTTCTCAGGAATAATATCAAGTGCGATAACTTCATGATTTTGAGACAACAACATAGCACTAGCAATTCCAACATAGCCTGTACCAACAATAGTTATTTTCATAATTTTTCCTCAACAAACCATTTATAAGTTTCATTGAGTCCATCCATAAGGCTTGTACTATAAGTCCAGCCTAGCTTTGATAATCGAGATACATCGATAAGCTTTCTTGCTGAACCATCAGGCTTTGAAACATCAAAAGAAAGCTTTCCTTTAAACCCAACAACTATTTTCATTATTTCTGCCATTTCACGAATAGTTATATCTTTGCCTGTACCAACGTTAATATGAGAAAGCATTGGCTTAGTATTTGTTTTATATATTTTTTCATCAAGCTCTAAAACGAACAATGATGCAACTGCCATATCATCAACATACAAAAATTCACGCATAGCATTTCCGCTACCCCATACTACAACTTCAGAATTATTATTAATCTTAGCCTCATGAAAACGACGCATTAGTGATGGGATAACATGTGAATTTTCTGGATGAAAATTATCATTCATACCATATAAATTAGTTGGCATAATAGATCTAAAATCAGTCTTATATTGACGATTATAGGACTCACAAAGCTTAATACCTGCAATTTTTGCTACAGCATAAGGCTCATTTGTTGGCTCTAGAACATCTGTCAATAGGGCATCTTCACGCATTGGCTGCTGCACTGCTTTTGGGTAAATACATGTACTTCCTAAAAACAACAAACGTTCTACCTTGTTTACATAGGCTGCATGAATAATATTTGCTTCTATCATGATATTTTGATAAATAAAGTCAGCTGGATAGGAGTTATTGGCATTAATTCCTCCAACTTTTGCAGCTGCAAGAATGACATAATCAGGACTTTCATCTGAAAAAAAATTGCTCACTTCTTTTTGATCAGTAAGATTCAACTCACTATGCGTTCGCATCAATAAATTGACAAAACCCCTTGCCTCTAATTGCCTAACAATAGCAGAACCAACAAGTCCGCTATGGCCAGCAATATAAATTTTATCTTCAGGATTCATTAAAGTTTGGTGCTTTAAATCCATGCTCTTTTACTAAAGAATCACGCTTAGCAATATTAATATCATTTTCCATCATCTCAGCCACTATTTCTTTAAGGGAAGTTTTTGGCTCCCAGCCAAGTTTTTCTTTAGCTTTGGATGGGTCTCCTAGAAGAGTCTCAACCTCAGTTGGTCTAAAGTATCTTGAATCAACAGCTACAATTAACTTACCTGTTTCAGCATCATAGCCTTTTTCCTTAATCCCTTTGCCTTCCCAGAGGATAGTTTTACCTAGATAACTCCATGCAAAATTTACAAAATCTCTTACTGAATATTGCACGCCTGTAGCAATACAAAAATCATCTGGTACATCCTGTTGTAGCATTAGCCATTGCATTTCAACGTAATCTTTTGCATGACCCCAGTCTCGCTTTGCATCCAGATTGCCTAAAAATAGTACCTCTTGAAGTCCAAGTGAAATACGTGCTAATGCTCTTGTAATCTTTCGTGTTACAAAAGTTTCGCCACGAATTGGAGATTCATGATTAAACAAAATACCATTACAAGCATAAATACCATAGGCTTCGCGGTAGTTAATAGTTATCCAATATGCATAAAGTTTAGCTGCCGCATAAGGAGAGCGAGGATAAAAAGGAGTTGTTTCTCTTTGTGGAGTTTCTTGCACCTCACCAAAGAGTTCAGAGCTTGAGGCTTGATAATAACGTGTCTTTTTTTCTAAGCCTGAGATGCGAATTGCTTCTAGTACACGAAGTGCACCCAAACCTACTGTATCAGCCGTATATTCTGGGGACTCAAATGATACAGCTACATGAGATTGTGCGCCTAAATTATAGATTTCATCAGGTCGAATTTCTTGAATAATACGAACAAGACTCATTGAATCTGCTAAATCACCATAATGCAGGACAAACCTTCTATCAGACTCATGTGGATCTTGATATAAATGATCAATACGGTCAGTATTGAAAGACGATGAGCGACGCTTAATACCATGGACCTCATAACCCTTATTTAATAGAAACTCTGCGAGGTAAGCACCGTCCTGACCAGTTATTCCAGTAATTAATGCTACTTTGTTATTTGACATGTTTAACTCCTAAAAAATTCTCTAAGTAATATGATGCTTCCACATTTAGCTGTTAGCTTATATAAAAAACAATAATTTAAAATCTATTAATTACTGTTATATCTTCCATAAATATCTTCAAATCTAACAATATCATCTTCACCCAAATAAACTCCACTTTGTATTTCAATAATTTCTAATTGATTACTAGTCTTATTTTCTAGACTATGGGTTACACCAATAGGAATATAAGTTGATTCGCCCTCTTGTAAAATAAACTCATCCTTTCCATTAATAACTGAAGCTGAGCCGATAACTACTATCCAATGCTCTGCTCGCTTATGATGCATTTGTAATGATAGTTTTGAGCCTGGGTATACTCGCAGTCTCTTAACTTGAAAATGTTTGCCTGACTCAATAGAATCATACCAACCCCATGGTCGATAAACTTTACGATGTTCCTCAGACTCATTTCGAACTTTTGATTGTAGAATCTTTACAACAGATTTTACTTTATGTGCTTTCTCTATAGTGGAAATAAAGGTTACATCTGGGGTATCAACAACAATTAAATTATCAACACCAATAACTGCCACCATATGATGATTAGCATTAATATAAGTATTTGTAATATCTTGAACTATAACATCACCCTTAATAACATTACCATTTTCATCCTTTTCACCAACATCATACAAGGCTGACCAGGAACCAATATCACTCCACTGAGCATTTAAAGGCACGACTACAACATTATCAGACTTTTCCATTAAGGCATAATCAATAGATTCACTTGGGATTAATTCAAATGTTTTTTTGTCTAATCGAATAAAATCTAAATCTTTCATGGAATACTCAACAGCTTTTTTGACCAAAGACATAATATCTGGTGAATAAATAGTTAACTCATCAATTAGTGAAGTCGCCTTAAACATAAACATACCTGAGTTCCATAAGTAGTTTCCCTGCTCAAGATATGATTTTGCAATTTGTAAACTCGGTTTCTCAACAAACTCTTTAACCTTATATGCGCCATTAATATTTTCTTCAAAGGACTTGATATATCCATAGCCAGTGTTTGCATTAGTTGGAACAATTCCAAAAATAGTTAGCCTTCCTTCTAATGCTAGTTTTACTGCAGTATTAATTGCATCATGAAATGCATTAATATCCTGTATGACATGATCCGCGGATAGTACTAACAACAATGCATCATCTGAATCTTTTAAAGATTGAACCGCAGCAGCAGCAATTGCAGGCGCAGTATTTCTTCCAACTGGCTCCAATAATATTGTTGGATTAGTTAAATCAATTTGTTGACATTGTTCAGCTACCAAAAAACGATGATCGGCATTACAAATAATGATAGGGTTTGCAAGATTATCTATGCCGTTTAATCGCAAAATAGTTTCCTGCAACATCGTATTATCACCCATAAGTGGGAGATATTGTTTTGGGTACTGCATTCGTGATAGAGGCCAAAGGCGAGTACCCGAACCACCAGAGAGAATTATCGGAATTATTTTAAACAATGTACATTTCTATTTTACATTTTGATTGTGATTGTGATTTTACAATAGCTAACCTACTTTAGACATTCAAATTTATTCAGCACTAAAATAAACTTAATTAATATTAGCCAAAAATGATTTGTATTTTCAATTTCCACTTAAAGCTTATTTAATAGTACTAATTAAGATCTTATTAAATAATATTTTCTTTCTTAGCAAAATAATTAGTAGCAGCTACAAACCCCCCAATTGTGCCACAATCAAATCTCTCACCTTGAAACTTATACGCAATAACTTTTCCATCTTTAGCAAGTCTCATTAGCGCATCAGTGATTTGAATTTCACCGTGACTATCGGGATTTATTTTTCTAAGCTCATCAAAAATTTCTGGAATAAGTATGTATCTCCCAACAATAGCTAAATTACTAGGCGCTTCATCTAAATTAGGCTTTTCAACCATATTATTAACTCTATATACATTCTGTGAATTATCTAGCAACTCCCCATCTATTACTCCATATTTATCTACTTCTGTAATAGGCACTTCTTGAATTGCAACTATACAACATTCTGGAAACTTTTCGTAAATTTTGACCATTTGTGAGAGAACCAATTCGCCTTGATTAGCACACAAGTCATCAGGAAGGATAACTGCAAATGGCTCATTATCAATAAGCGACTTACCTTGATAAATTGCATGCCCAAGTCCTAACAATTCTTGCTGCTCAACATATGTAAAGTTACAAACACTCGAAGCATGATTAACTTCATCGAGTAACTCTTCTTTTATTGTGCCTTTAATTCTTGCCTCAATACCTATATGAGGCTCAAAATGATCTTTAATAGCTTGTTTGTATTTACTTGTTATCATTATCATATTAAATATATCAGCACTCATTGCCTCCTCAATGCCATACTGAATTAATGGTTTAGTTAAGATTGGAAGCATTTCTTTAGGAACAGCTTTAGTAGCGGGTAGAAAGCGCGTTCCAAAACCAGCTACTGGAAATAAACATTTTTTTATTAATAATGATTTTTTCATTTTAAATATTTTTTTATTTTAATACTTTAGATTATAAATTATTTCGACAGTTTTAATTGATACTCTATAATTAAACAAAAATTTGTAAATAATGATGCATAATAATATTGATTTTAATAATAAAACTATTCTAATTACAGGTGGTGCTGGATTTATTGGAAGTAATTTGGTTTTTTACTTTCAAGAAAACTATCCAAACGCAATAATTATTGTGTTTGACTGTTTCAGAAATGGTGAAATATTTAGTAATGGAAATCTAAAAAGCTTTGGTCATTACAAAAACTTAATTGGCTTTAGAGGGAATATTATTTGTGGAAATATAAATAATAAGTTGGATTTAGCTTTATTAAATGAATTTAAGTTTGATTATATTTTTCACCATGCAGCAATTTCAGATACAAGAGTTTATGATCAAGAGGTAATAATTAAAACTAATGTAAACTCATTTTATGATTTATTAGCATTAGCAAAAAAAGATAACTCTGTTCTGGTTTATGCGAGCTCAGCTGCAACTTATGGAAGCCTTCCTTCACCTCAAACTATTGGTAAAGAAAGTCCTGAAAACCCTTATGGATATTCAAAATACATTATGGATCAGGCTGCCATTAAATTTTCAGTTGAAAATCCAGATTTAACAATAGTAGGATTAAGATTTTTTAATGTTTATGGTCCTCGAGAATATTATAAAGCTAATACTTCTTCCATGATAATCCAGCTTGGGCATCAAATTTTAAGTGGTAATTCACCACGTTTGTTTGAAAATTCATCTGAAATATCAAGAGACTTTATCTACATTGATGATGTGATTCAAGCTAATATTAAAGCATGCTCTCCTAAGCTGAATGGAACTTATAATATTGGTACAGGAACTTCTAGAAGCTTTCAAGAAGTAAGCAATATTTTACAAAATGAATTAAAAACTGAGCTAACAACGGAGTATTTCCCCAATCCTCATAATGGGTATCAAAAGCATACTCAGGCAAATATTAGCACTTCAAAAAAATACTTAGGTTTTAATCCAAATTTTTCTTTAGAGCAAGGTATTCAAGCATATATTTCTGAAATTAAACGGCTTCATGGGACTAAAAATCTATGATTTCTTTGCAAAGCATTAATCCCAAAATCTTAGTAATTGGTGATCTTATGATAGATCATTATCTATGGGGTTCGTGTAAACGTATTTCTCCAGAAGCACCTGTTCAAGTTATTAATATTGATAGTGAAACTACCTTGCTAGGTGGAGCAGGTAATGTGATAAATAATCTTTACACCCTTGGGGCAGAAGTAGATGTTATTAGTGTAATTGGAGAATGTAAAACATCTAAGGAATTAAAAGATTTACTATCTAATATAAAGGTTAAGACTCACTATCTAATATCTGAAAAAGGTCGAATTACTAGTAAAAAGAGTAGGATTATTGCATCGCACCAACAAGTTGTCCGATATGACCTTGAAAGCACTTCAGAAATCAATAGTAAATCACAATCCTCAATTCTTAATTTTTTTAAAAAAATTATTAATAATTATGATGTAATTCTTCTTTCTGATTATGGAAAAGGCGTTTTAACTTTTGACCTAACACAGTCTTTAATTTCTATAGCGAAAGAATATAATAAAAAAATTTTAGTAGATCCTAAAGGTTTGGATTATTCAAAATATAAAGGTGCATTTCTTCTTACACCGAATAAAAAAGAAGCTAGTGAAGCAACGAATATTAATATCAAAGATGATGAAAGTTTAACTCAGGCGATGATATACCTTAAGAAACAATGTGATTTAACCACTTCCATAGTGACGTTAAGTGAGGAAGGTGTAGCAATTTTTGACGATGAATTACGAGTCCACCCTACTGTTGCAAGAGAAATATTTGATGTAACTGGAGCTGGTGATACCGTCCTAGCGTCTCTTGGATTTGCACTATCATGCAATAATAATATTGATGAAGCCGTAAAATTTGCAAATCTTGCTTCTGGTGTAGTAATCGGAAAAGTTGGTTCAGCAACTGCTTCACTTAATGAAATTATCGAGTATGAGTCGAGTCTCAATAAATCATCTAGTGATAAACATATCAAAACTTCGTTTGAAATATTGCCAATAGTCAATGAATTAAAAAATAAAAATAAAAGGATTATCTTTACTAATGGCTGTTTTGATATTCTGCATATTGGACATATAAAATACCTGGAAGAAGCTAAAAGTTATGGGGATATATTGATTGTAGGCCTTAATTCGGATGATTCGGTTCGAATCCTTAAAGGTGAAAATAGACCTATAAATCCCGAAGATAGCCGAGCATATATTCTAGCATCACTAGAAGCTGTTGATTATGTAGTAATATTTGAAGAAGACACTCCATTGGATTTAATTAAGCTTATTAAGCCAGATGTTTTAGTCAAGGGTGGAGATTACGAAGGTAAAGAAGTGGTTGGTCAAGATGTAGCTAAAGAATTTAAGCTAATAAAGTTTATTGATGGACATAGTACCTCTAAAATTATCGAAAGGACTCAAAAGCTATGAAAGATATTATTGAAAATGAATTTAATGAACATATTAAAACTGCACGGTCACTTCATAATTTAACAACGGCTGTTGCCTCCTCTGCTCAGCTATGTATTGACTCACTTAATAATGGTGGAAAAATTTTAATATTTGGAAATGGTGGAAGTGCTGCAGATGCGCAACATATTGCTGCAGAGTTACTTAGTAGATATAAAACAGAGCGAAAAGGTCTTGGAGCAATTGCATTAACAACTGATACATCTACTCTTACAGCCATAGGAAATGATTATGGTTTTGATTCCATTTTTTCTCGACAAGTAGAAGCCTTAGCTAATCCTGGAGATATTGCACTTGGCATAAGTACTGGTGGAACGAGTATTAATGTTTTAAATGCTTTTAAGGCTGCCAAAGAGAAAAAATGTAAAATTATAGGTTTTAGTGGGAAAAGTGGAGGTGATTTTGTTAATAATTGTGATATTAACATAATAGTATCATCAAATGATACTCCCAGAATTCAAGAAATGCATATTGTAATTGGACATACAATCTGCCATTTGATTGAGCAAGCTTTTACTAATAACTAGTCCAATCTAATTACAGCCTTCAAAACTTCAACTACTTGGATTTGCTTCATACAGTTATGGTGCATAAGAGGGCAATCTCTTTGCATACAAGGTTGACACTTTAAATTTTTCTTTACTATTTCACTCTTTTGATTCATCCATTGTGAAGTCTCAGCACTTTTAGTAGGCCCAAAAATTGTCACTGTTGGAACTTTGAAAGCTGCGGCTAGGTGCATTGGTCCGCTGTCACCTGTAATAAATAGATCAAGATTAGAAATACAATTCATTAACTCTTGAATATTTGTTTTTGCTGCTAGATTTCGATAATTTTTTACACCATTTTCAATTAAGTACTTTTCAATATCTGCTGCAACAGCTTTTTCCCCAGATCCACCAAAAATAATTATGTCGTATTGGTTAGACAATTCAGTAGCAACCTTAGCAAACTTTTTTGGATACCATTGCTTTGCCCTTCCGTATGAAGCACCTGGATTAATTCCTAATAATTTACGCTCTGTATCTTTATATTTATATTTATATTTATATTTATTATGAACTACTAGCTTATCTGCACTTTTGTTTAAATTCAGACTATAGTTGATGAAGTTATTATATTTTTCTACTTGATGACCTTTACTGTATAAAAATTTATTAAATTGATACTTATTTTTAGCAGAAATCCAAAATTTTATAAATTTAGATCGAAAAGAACTTCTAAAGCTAAAGAAAGCATCAAAATCACCAAAACTTTTAATATTTGAATACAAATTTAAATAATTTTTATCTAAAACATAGTGTTTAGTAACTTTTGGATGATTTTTCATTACTTCAATGGCAACGAATGAACCTATTAAGGTGATTTCTGAGTCATTAAAAAAACTCACTATATTTTCAATAGCAGGTGTTGCCATTACAGCATCACCAAGCCATGTTGGAAGCTCAATCAGAATTTTCATTAGATAATTTTAAAGTGTTTTTTACTTAAATCTATTCCAAAAAACTTTTCAAGAATAATCATTACACGGTGTTTTTTTTGTTTTTTCGAGGGTTTGTAGCCTTTATCTGCTTGATACAAACCATTTTCTTTTGGAAGCCAGTCTTTGATAACCGATGGATGCGTTCCATGAAATCTTTTAATAATTGACTGGTCCATTTGTGAATAATCAATTACAGCTGGCTCTCCACCCCAATACATTTGAACTTTTTCACTCTTCAAGTTCATCTGTTTTTCACTTCTCGCCCACCCATAATGGTAACAAGTAACTCCAGTATTTTTTGCCTTCGGATACCTACCCTTTTTATTTGAATCTAAGACAAGCCAAAAAAGGCCATCTGGAGCATATGTTCTAATTGAATTTTTTATTATCCTAGCCTCAGAACGGTACCAGCCAGGTGAATTAAGAATGCTGTTAGCATTTCCATAAAAGTGATAAAAATTAAAAACAAGGGCTTCAACATTAGGATTAGTCAAATGCATTTGCATAGATTTTCTAATTTGCTTTAAATCTCTCTCATGATAAACCTCATCACCCTCAATATAGAAGGCCCAATCACCAGAACAATTAAACTGTGAAATCATTTTTTGCTGGCCATAGACATAACCACGATCCCTCATCACATCATTCCAATTAGATTGAATAATACGAATTTTTTTATCCTTAATAGACTTAACTAATTCTAGCGTATCGTCATCACTGTCTCCAACATTAACAATAAACTCATCTACTATTGGAAGGATAGATTTAATTGATTCTATAAATGGGTAGCCAAGGATCTGACCGTTTTTTATAAATGTGAATGCACTAACCTTCATTTTTTTATTAAATTTATTCCATTTTCACACCAATGGATTTGATTATTTATAGTATCTCTTAACATTGCGTTATTCTTTGATAGTGACATCCTAGAGTTTTCCTTATGCCATAAGTGAAATTGAATTGCATTAAAGCGAACATTTTTTCTTTTAAATCCTTTATTAATTAAGCGAGCAACAAACTCACTATCCTCCCTTCCCCAACCTTCAAATTCATTATTAAACCCATTTATACTTACAAAATCTTTTATATAAAAAGCCATATTACAAGACTTAACACCTCGCAAATGATTCCTTTTGTAAGAAAAAATTAAAGAAAGCAACTTCGAATGAATAGAGTTTTTTCTATTTTTTATACCTAATGAAAAAAATGAAAAGTTAATTATTTTTTCAGACAAAGCTATTTCTGTTTGTTTTTTAGACAAAAGAACTCTAGAGCCTTGGACGAAACATCCAAACTCTGCATTATCAATATGATCTTTCACAAAATTATTATGTAATATAGTATCACCATCAATTAAAACAATATACTCACCAGCAGATTTAGCTATAGCATTATTTCTTGATCTGGCAGCTCTAAAGCCAATATCTTCTTGCCATGAATGGATAATATTCAAACCAGAGTTTTCCTTAAAACTATTAATTAAATCTTTCGTGATATCATGACTTCCATCATCAGCAATAATTACCTCGTCTGGGAGAATAGTTTGATACTTGATACTTTCCATAACTAATAATAATGCCTCTGGCCAATTATAGGTGGTAATAATAAGAGTAAGCTTCATTGGCTAATGAGTTATTAGATAAAATAACAATAAATTATAATCCATTTATTCTTTTTAAAGTTTTGTATGAAAAAATTTCAACTTCTACCCTTTTTCTAATTTAAATTATTTATGAAAATTTCTGTTTATATTATTGCCTTTAATGAGGCTGAAAAAATTCGTGATTGTATTAATAGCGTTCTATGGGCTGATGAAATTATAGTTGCAGACTCTCATAGTACAGATGGAACAACTGAAATAGCTGAAGAACTGGGTGCAAAAATAATTCATATTCCATTTAATGGTTATGGAGATTTAAGAAATCAAGCAATCGAACACTGTTCTGGTGATTGGATTTTTAGTCTTGACTCAGACGAGAGATGTACAATTAAAGTGCGGGATGAAATTATGAAGCTTATTGACAATGCTCCATTAGATATATATCAAGTACCAAGAAAAAACTTTTTTATGGGAAAGTGGATTAAATATTCTGGTTGGCATCCTAACTTCAGACAGCCTCAACTTTTTAAAAAAGGAAAAATGAGCTACACCATGGATAAAGTTCATGAGGGGTATATAAGTCACAGTAATAGAGAAATTGGAATTATAAATAGTATTATTTGGCAGTTTCCTTTTAAAAATACCGAGGAAGTAATACTTAAAGCAAATCGATACTCAAGTCTTGGAGCTTTAAAACTTCAAGAAAAAGGAATACATGGGAGTATTTTTAAAGCATTTCTTCATGGATTTTGGTCTTTTATCAAACACTACGTATTCAAACTTGGCTTTTTAGATGGTGGCCCAGGCTTTGTTATTGCATTTGGAAATTTTGAAGGTACTTTTTATAGATATGTTAAGCTCACAGAAGCACAAAAAAATTGGGCCCCTCCAAAAACTAAAACTATTCAAAAAAAATAAATCTACCTATTATCTTCGTAACTAGTTAGTATCTTTAGTAAAAACAAATGTGGTAAGGTACGATGGTTAATGGGTATTCTAGGTAATTGAAAGTCATCTTTATTAGAGCTTGCCCTCCCTCTCATCATTGTAGTAGCTGAAAGATAACCTGATTTTTTAATAACATTTGCTAATAATTTATTAAAACGACCAAATGGATAACAAAAATCAGTAATTGTTACTTTAAAGACTTTTTCTAACTGGTCTTTACAATCATTAACCTCTTTCTCTGCTATTTTTTTTGATACTGAAGTTAAATCAATATGTGTTTTAGTATGAGCGCCAATATCCATTCCTAATTTTAGCCATTCATAGATTTCTTTTTCAGTCATAAGAGGTCTTTGAGTAATTCCTTTTTTAAGATCCCAGGTATTAAAAGAACCAATTCTTTCACTAACTATATAACATGTCGCGGAAAAGCTATATTTCTTTAATATTGGTGCAGCATTAATCAAGTTATTTTGATATCCATCATCAAAAGTAATTCCCACTACCTTTCCTTGCTTTTCACCATCTAAGTATGGTTTTAATTCCTTCAAACTTAAACCCTTGTAACCCATTGTTTTAAGCATCCACATTTGAAATTTAAATCTTCTAGGAGGGACATGTAAACTTCTCATGATAGTTGACCTTGGCATTGACTCAATACTGTGGTACATTAATATAGGGATATTAAAATTTGACATTAAGTTCCTAATAATTTTTTAGAAAACGTTGTTTAAGTAATACATAAAGCGGTCTTTTTATTTTAACTTTTTGCGCCAACTGCACTTGATCATCAATAGGGAGAAACCTATTTTTATCAAAAAATTTTGATAGCACTTTAGTGGCGTATTCTTTTTTTCTAGAGGTGGAATAAAGACTCACAAAATTTTTACCCTCTACTATTTCGTATTCTCTTAACAAACTCTCTGACAATGCAAAAGGTTCAATTGTATGAGAAGGAACTATCTCAAAAAGCTCAAGCATAAGTTTATCTGCCCAATCTAGACTTGTGCGCATCTTAGCATTTATTCCAACCATCAGGGAGCCCCATAATGGAGATTTTTTTGATAACTCATATGACTTGCCATCAACCTCAATTACCCTCCCCTCAAGATATTGAACATAAACAAAAAACCTTTTTCTGTCATATATTAAGCCCTCATTGAGATAAAAAAGAGCTTGGTTTTTTTTAATTAAACTAAAAAGATGCAAAGGAGATTTATTAAAATATGTATCAGTGTCAAAAAATAAAATTTTATCAAGGCCTTTTAAATTCATTTGATCCATTACGTACGCCATACCTCGATTTTTAATTCGAAAATGATATGAGCCATGAATAGACCATTCATTTATTTGATCACTACTCATTAACATAACATTAACTGGGTAATCTGAGAACTTTTCAGGCTTTTCAGTTAAAACAACAAATTCAATTTGATTTTTATCCTTTAACCAATACATAAATGTCATTAAGCTAAATATAGCCCCATCATAATAAGTTTGGTCTTCACCATAAACTATATAAAGGAGAACTTGCCTTGCCTTACAGGGAGTATCTACTAGAGCATAATTATCTTTTTTTTTCATTTAATGTTTAAGATACCAAAGTTTAATTTCATTGAAAATTTCGTCTGGATTAATAGCATAAGGAAATTCATTTTTATCATGATTATGTCCACATCCAATAATCCCACATACTTCACAAGGCAAAGAGGATTGAAAAATTGTATTTTTACCATAAGTTTGAATTGGTTTATTTATTGAGGTTGATGACATTAGTTGATTAGACCAAGGAGCCCACATAGATAATTTTGTCGGACCAAATATTGCAAAAATTCGCTTATTTTGAGAAGCGGCAATATGCATATTTAAAGTATCCATACCAATGTATGCTGACGCCAACTCACTTAAAATTAAATACTCTTTAAGGGAAGTTTCTCCAATAAAATTATAAATATATGGTAGAGATGGTATTTGATTTTTTATATTTAAGTCAATTTTAGTTTTTCCACCTGTAATCACTATTGGTATTTCTAAGGTATTAAGTAAATAAAGTAATGTATCTCTTAAATTTTTTGGATACACCTTGTAGTTATATTGAGCTGAAGGGTGAAAAATAATAAAATTATTGATTTTTTTTTGATTAAGCTTACTCTTAATTTTAGAGTATTCGTTACTAGTAAATTTTATCGATTGTTGAATATTATCATGTTTAATTTTTAATATCTTTAGCGGCTCTAAATTATTTAATAATATATGTTTTGATGAATCAAAATAATAATAGTAATTAAGAAATATCTTCTTCCACCAAGATTTACGATTATCTTTTTCAATTGCACTAATTGACTGATGTCCAGATAAAAGTGCATAAATAACACTTCGATCACTTGCTGTTAAATTGATGCTTAAGTCATATTTTCTAAATAACGAAAATAAAAGGTTTTTTTCTTGCTCAAAGCGATTATTTTGTTTTTTTAAATAAGAAAATTGATGAATAAAATTTATATTTGGAAGAAGTTTTGCTAATGGGAATGTGTCATCGTTAATAAGTAAGTCTATTTCAGGAGATTTGAAATGCTTATAAAGGTTATTGATAAGCGAGGTACTTAAAAATACATCTCCATTTGATCTCTGAACAATTATAAGAATTTTTTTAATTTTTTTAATTTTTTTCAAAGTCTTTGTATAAAAAAGCACTAAAAAAAACAAACATTAGCGATGTATAATGTCCTAAAAGATAAGAATCACTTAGCATCATAACCAAATATAGTAAGGGTAATGTGATACCAGCATCTCTCACTAATTTTAGTGGTGAATTATAAGAAAGCTTAATTTGGTAATAAAAAATTAGAAGCATACTAGCCAATCCTACCAAACCTAGTTGCACTAAGACTAGTGTGAACATATTATGGGGATTGGAGGTATTTGGAAGCCCAGGAGAATTAATTTCATTAACTTTTTTATACTCATTAGGAAAATCTCCTGTTCCAACACCAATTATTGGATGGGATTTAATAACTTCAAATGAATTTATTGCAAAATTCAATCTTAAGCCAACCGAAGTATAGGTTTGATCTGTATATGTCATAGTTTCAACAACAGCAAGATCCACTCTTTTTTGAAAAAGATCACTCATTTGATAAGCTGTAAAAAAAATCCCCGGAATTAAAATAAAAATTGTTAGTATTGATTTAATTCTTTGTTTATCAAAAATTTGAAAAATTAATATTATTAACATTACAAAAAAAGTTACTTGCCCTGCTCGGCCGCCAGTAATGAACATATTAATTGTCATACTAATTGCAAAAAAACTATAGGTAGAAAAAATTAAGTTTGATAATTTTTTATTGAAAAATATTTCATGAAGTACCAAATATATTGCAAATGCTAGAATTGGATTATATGAAATATGACTCATAAAAGGGGTTGGATTTTCAACCGTTGCATTTTTAAATGGCTCTATTAGTTCAAACCAAACTAAGTAAGAACAGAGTTCTGTGATTGAAATTGCAAATAGAAATGCAGATATATAGTTACGAATATTATTTTTTCTTACGATCGTATAAAGGATTGGAAACAGCCCAAGAAAATACCACATTTTATGAACAATATGAAGGCCCCAATCTAAATCTTCAGTCCAGGCCAACCCTAATAGATGAAGAATAAAAAATGCTATTGATGCCAACATTAATTTACTATTTGCTATTTCATTAAACTTTAACTTATATTCCCCAGAAATAAGCCAAAGGGTGCAAATAGCAACTACAACTAAATTACCTCCAAAGACAGTTAATGGCATTAAAAATGCTAAGGCTAATAATAAAAAATAGTATGTTTTATCTAAATTAAAACTTCTCAACACGATAATGGCTCCAATAATTACTAGTACAATATAGGCAAGATTATACTTACCTTACTTTATGTCAATAAAAACTATTTTCCTAGATCGAGATGGCGTGATTAATAGAGAAATTAACTATTTAAATAAAATAGAAGAATTTGAATTTATTAACGGGATTTTTGATGCATGCGCCTACCTTATAAATCTAGACTATAATTTAATTATAATTACGAATCAGTCAGGTATCTCACGAGGATTTTATACCGAAAATGACTTTAAAATTATTACCTCTTGGATGCTATCAGAATTTAAAAAAAATAATATTAACATACTAGATGTTTTTCATTGTCCTCACCTACCTGATGCAAAGTGTAATTGTAGGAAGCCAAAACCAGGTATGTTCCTAGAAGCAAAAGTCAAATATAATATAGATATGGAAAACTCATGGATGATAGGAGACAATGAATCTGATATAGTTGCAGCAAATAATTCAGGGATATCTAAAACTATTCTTGTTGGAAGTGGGCATAAATTTAATGAAACTAAATCTAACTCAAAATATTTCCTTAACTCTATTAAACAAGTAAACCAAGTAATTATTAATTAGTTAAGTCAACAAATACTACATTTTTTTTTGTAATAAATTTTTTGATAGTAGAACTATTTTTTTAAAATCCAAATCATTTAATGAATTATCTTTTTTATCTATTTTGAATGGATTTACCTTTGAATTTGTCTCTATGATTTTATTTATTTTTGTGATACAAGTATTTCTATAGCCTGGAGTTGGGCCAAATAGAGTAATTGATGGAACGTTTAATGCCCAACCCATATGAGTTGGGCCTGTATCTGCACCTATAATGAGATCAGATTGGGTAATCAAAGATACTAAATTTGATAATGATAGCTTGTCACATATATTTACATGTGGTGCAAGATTTTTTATTTTATGAGCCAATAAATTCTCTTCATTATTTCCCCAGACAATAATATAATTTGCATCTAATAAATTTGTCAATTCTGCAAAACCTTTAACTGAGAATCGCTTTGAAGGGATAGATGCGCCAGGAATTAATATAATATTTTTTTTTATTTTTGATAGATGTAGATTAGTATATTTTTGATGACAATGCAAAAAAGGTAACTTATAACTAACTTCTTTAAATTTAAAAGGTAAATCTAAAGCAAATTTTATTAGCTCAAAGTTTCGCTCAATCACATTTTTATCATAACCAAATTTAAAAGATTTATTATAAAAAATTGATGCTAATGACTCTCTTGCTGAGGATTTATCAAAACCTAAGGTCAACTTTGAAGGAATAAATCGAGAAATAATCGCAGACTTAATAAGACCCTGCATATCCAATACCATGTCATAAGGACCAAAATTTTGAAACCTTCTAAATTCTTTATAGAGTAAAGAAAGTGATTTTTTCTTTTTAATATTTTTAATATTTACCGTATGAACTATACCGATATCAGGGTTTAACTCTAGTAACTCTTGATAACTTTCCTCTACTATCCAATCAACCTCAATTGCTTGATTATATTTCTTTACAAACTGCAAAACAACCATAGCATGAATAATGTCACCTAAAGCTGAGAGTTTAACTATAGCTATTTTCATAAAAACTATTTTACAACGTCATTCAAGTCTTAGCGCTCGATATTAAATTATGCTTTTAATGATATAATTTATAAAGCTTAAATTACTCTCAGAATTGATAGAAATGAATTCTCAAACTAAAGAAGTAAGGTACACCAATTTTATTCGTAATACAATAGATGAAGATCTGTCATCTGGAAGACATATGAGTGTTAAAACTCGGTTTCCACCAGAGCCTAATGGTTACCTTCATATTGGTCATGCAAAGTCTATTTGCCTCAATTTTGGCACAGCAATTGATTATGAAGGATATTGTAACTTAAGATTTGATGATACTAACCCCTCTAAAGAAAATATTGAATATGTAAATTCCATTAAAAAAGATATTACATGGCTTGGATTTGATTGGCATGGTGAAGTTAAATTTAGCTCAAGTTACTTTGATAAATTTTATTTATATGCTGAAGAATTAATTTCTAAAGGGCTATCCTATGTTTGCTTCTTAAGTGCTGATGAAACTCGTGTCTTTCGGGGCACTCTTAAAGAGCCTGGAGAAAATAGTCCTTATCGTGATACAACTATTGAGGAAAATTTATCTCTTTTTAGAAAAATGAAGTTAGGAGTATTTAAAGAAGGTGAATGTGTATTGAGAGCCAAAATCGATATGTCTTCTAGCTTCATGTGCATGCGTGATCCCACTCTATATCGTATCCGATTTGAAACGCACCATCAAACAAATAATGACTGGTGTATATATCCTATGTATGATTTTGCACATTGCCTAGGAGATGCTATTGAAGGAGTTACTCACTCTTTATGTACACTAGAATTTCAAGATAATCGAAGAATTTATGACTGGACTTTAGAAAACCTAGATGACTTTAATTCGCCTATCAGGCCTCATCAATATGAGTTTTCTCGCTTAAATCTTGAGTATGCGACAACATCTAAAAGAAAATTAAAACTCTTAGTAGATAAAAATCATGTCAACAGTTGGAGTGATCCTAGAATGCCTACTATTTCTGGCCTTCGCAGAAGAGGCTATACTGCTGCATCAATAAGGGACTTTTGTGAGCGAATTGGAGTATCAAAAGTAAATAGCTTAACTGATATTTCAATCTTAGAATCATCAATTAGAGATGATCTAAATAACTCTGCTCCACGATCAATGGCAGTAATTAACCCCATTAAATTGGTAATTAAAAATTATCCTGAAGGAAAAATTGAGTCCCTTCGAGCCCCAATTCACCCTCAAAAAGAAGAAATGGGAACCAGAGAAATTTTCTTTAGTCGTGAGATATATATTGATAAAGAAGATTTTATAGAAATAGCTCCAAATAATAAATATAAACGATTAGCGTTGAATAAAGAGGTACGCCTTAGAAACTCCTATGTTGTTAAAGCATCTCATTTTGATAGTGACAATGATGGCAATATTACAACTGTCTACTGCTCTTATGATCCAACTACATTAGGCAAGAATCCATCTGATGGAAGGAAAGTTAAAGGCGTTATTCATTATGTTGAATCCAGCAAGGCTATTAGCGCTGAATTTAGAATATATGACCGCCTTTTTTTAGACTCAAATCCAGCTAAATTTGATGATTTATCATCTCTAATTAATCCCAACTCTCTTGAAATAAAAAATGGATTTGTAGAGCCAAATTTATCAAATGCAAAAGCCGAAAGAGCATATCAGTTTGAACGAGAGGGTTACTTTTGTAGAGATAGTGAGTCTAAAGGGCTAGTATTCAATAAAACAGTTGGGCTCAGAGATACTTGGAATCAATAGTCCATTTTTTGAAGCCAATCTTTCACTTGCCTTACTTCAGAGTGCTTAGTTGTATCAACCTGAAGAGGAGTAACTGAGACAAAGTTATTAGAAATTGCATGAAAATCTGTACCCTCTGAGTTATCAGCTTCTTTCCCATTTTCACCAATCCAATAAAGAGAAGAATCTTCTTTATCCTTAATACTTGGTTCAGATTTATTCCTACTTCCAAGTCGAGTACTCTTAATGCCTTTAATTTCACTAATAGGAATATCTGGGACATTAACATTAATTATAGTATTATAAGATAGTTTAGATTTATCAATCTGGGTAACCAATCTCTTAGCAATTTCTCCTGCTGTCTCGAAGTGATTGCACTCCCAACTAGCTAGTGACATTGCAATTGATGGAAGTCCTAAAAATCGCCCTTCTATTGCCCCAGCAACAGTTCCAGAATAGATGGTATCATCACCCAGGTTTGCCCCAAAATTAATACCAGTCACCACTAAATCAATTGACTCTTTTATAAAGCCACATAATGCCAAATGAACACAATCAGTAGGCGTTGCATCGATTGCATAAATATTTTTCTCAATTTGAATTGGCTTTAATGGCCTTGCAAGAGTTAACGAACTACTTGCTGCAGACTTATTCTCACTTGGAGCAACAACAATTACTTCTGCAATTTCACTCAGAGATTTTGCAAGCTGTTTGATTCCTTTGGCTTGGTAACCATCATCATTACTTATAAGAATTCTCATTAACTAATCGTTAAAGCAATCTTATCTTTACTAACACCTACTTTAACTGTTCCACCAGAACTTAGCTTACCAAAAAGAAGCTCATCAGCAAGAGGTTTACGCACTTCTCTTTCAATTAATCTCATCATTGGACGGGCGCCCATCATTGAGTCATAACCATTTTCTGCAAACCATTTTCGAGCTGCATCAGAAACTATTAATGAAACATTTTTTTTCTCAAGAACATCTTCAAGCTCAAAAAGAAATTTGTTGACTACATAGACTACAATCTCTTCATTAAGTTTATTAAAGTAAATAATTTCTGAAAGGCGATTTCTGAATTCTGGTGTAAATATCTTTTTAAGCTCGCCTTCGTAATCAAGAGAATGATCTTGCTCATTAAATCCTATTGAAGACCTTTGAACATTTTGAGCTCCAACATTAGAAGTCATAATAAGTATCACATTACTAAAGTCAACTTCACGGCCATTAGCATCGGTAAGCTTTCCATGGTCCATGACTTGTAATAGGATATTAAAAATATCAGGATGCGCTTTCTCAATCTCATCCAAAAGAAGAACTGCATAAGGATTGCTATTTACTGCTTCAGTTAATAGACCTCCTTCATCATAACCAACATAACCTGGAGGAGAGCCTATTAGTTTAGAAATAGCATGCCTCTCCATATATTCAGACATATCAAATCTCAATAATTTGACGCCCATAATCCTTGATAACTGCTTACAAATTTCAGTTTTACCAACTCCTGTAGGGCCAGCAAATAAAAAAGAACCCATTGGCTGATCAACTGGAGAAAGTCCGGAGCGAGAAAGTTTTATAGCAGTTGATAAAGACTCAACAGCATTATCTTGGCCAAATACGCCTAGCTTAAGATCACTCTCTAGGCTTTTAAGTAAAGATTTATCATCACTAGTAACTTGGCGAGAAGGAATGCGTGCTAACTTAGCTACAATATTTTCTATATCAGGGACACCAATATTAACTTTACGCTTTGATTTAGGGAGTATCTGTTGAAGAGCACCAACCTCATCAATAACATCAATCGCTTTATCTGGAAGGCGCCTGTCTCCAATATGTCGGTGTGTTAACTCTACTGCAGAAACTAAAGATGCAGCTGAATATTTAACCTTATGATGCGCTTGATAATATTTTTTTAGTCCATGTAGAATTTTGATCGTATCTTCAACTGAAGGCTCTTCAATATCCACTTTTTGAAAGCGTCTTGTAAGCGCATGATCTTTTTCAAATATCTTACGATATTCATCGTAGGTTGTAGAGCCTATACATTTAAGTGAACCATCTGCAAGTGCTGGCTTAAGAAGGTTAGATGCATCCAATGAACCACCAGAAACACTTCCTGCACCAATTAAAGTGTGAATTTCATCAATAAAAAGCACTGAATTTTTATCTTTTTCTAAATCTGTAAGCACAGACTTTAATCGCTTTTCAAAATCACCCCTATACTTTGTGCCTGCAATTAGTACCCCAACATCTAGAGAGTAGATGGTTGTATTTTTTAGAACTTCAGGAACCTGTCCATCTACAATTCTCTTAGCTAAGCCCTGAGCAATTGCAGTCTTACCAACACCGGCCTGACCAACGAGTAATGGGTTATTTTTGCGACGTCTTGATAAAATTTGAACAGTTCTAAGAACCTCTTCCTCCCTGCCAAGAAGCGGATCAATTTCACCAAGTCTAGCTTTTTCACATAAATTAGTTGTAAAAGATTCCAATGAAGAAGGCTTAGCTTGTTTATCACCTTCAACTTTTTTTGTTTCTTCAACTGGATTGTCAGCTAGATGCGAAGAAATCCCCTCCATAACATCTAATCTGGAAATATTATTTAATTTCAGCATGTAAACAGCGTGCGATTCTTTTTCAGAAAAAATACTAACAAAAACATTCATGGCATTTACAGAATTTTTTTGGGCAGATTGTGCCTGATAAACACTCCTTTGAAGAACTCTTTGGAACCCGACTGTTGGAACGATATCTATTTCAGCATCTTCAGAGATAATAGGTGTATGTGAGTCAATATATTGATCAAGTTCAGCACGAAGTTCATCGATGTTTACTCGCTTACCTCGAAGAAATGTAATAACTTCATCCATATTAAGAAGAGCTAATAATAAGTGCTCCACCGTTACAAACTCAAGACGACGGTTTCTAGCCTCAGTCATCACCATATTAATCTCTTGCTGTAGTCCTTGTTCAATCATAAAATACTGTTTTTGTTATTACCTC
>Ga0209482_1000207_pt1 | contig 52736 bp, 52 predicted proteins | sample CoawatmetaG10DNA_FD_187512 | JGI IMG/M metagenome (GOLD analysis project Ga0209482, IMG submission 187512) | Marine microbial communities from the West Antarctic Peninsula - Coastal water metaG104-DNA (SPAdes) (version 2) | ecosystem: Environmental > Aquatic > Marine > Coastal ...
TGTTTCATATATATCAATGCTTTATCACAATTAAGAAGCGTCTGTATCATTAACGATATTCTCTAGCTACAATTTAGCTACAACCCCAGTCCAGTTTGACACACCTAATGGTATCTGGGTAGAGTGAAGACAAACATGGTTTGATAAGATCTTATATAATTTGAGATGGTTTATACAAATTGATAAGGTGTTTTTCCGCCCAGAATACGGTCTAAGCTTCCGCAGGCTGAGATTGGGGTGTATTTACCAGTGATGCCACCTGTGGCAAAAGAACTGACGTCGATCGTTGAACTAAACCCTTCGCCTTCCAATTTAATGATGTGTGAGTTTGTGCTCACATTAGGGTCAGATATAATTTTTGAATGTGTTTTATCAAAGCCAAGGCCAGCCATAGCGATGGCAGCGTGAACATTGACATTTCGGGGCATAAGCTGGCAGGCTTCCCTTGTACTGCCGTTGAAAAAGACGGTGCGGTCAGTATCGCTTCGGCCAAGGCTTTTGGGGTTCTTGACGGTTTCAATTGTCACATTGTTAAGAATATCACGCGCATCAAAAATGCCATCTAGCCCAAGGATTGCTCCGTGAGCAAGAAAGATATTTGTGCCGTGCTTTTCGCACAAGGCATATGCCTTATTCGCAAAATCATCATCGCTGAAAGCTGTTAAGGATAAAATCAGCATATCACTACGCCGAAGATAATATTGGTATTGTTGCTTCAATACGTCTGGCGTTGCACATTCAACGACCAAATCAGCTTTGCAGACGTCTTCATCAAAGGTTGAGACAACGGGACAATCTAAGTTAATGTCACCCTTGAAATTTGGTGTTTGTACAAAAGCAATAGGATGATCAGCACGTACCTTTAGGTGTCTTATCATGGTTTTACCAATTTTTCCGCAGCCCAAAAATCCAACTTGTGTCATTATTTTTTCCCATTAATTACATTCAAAATGATGATTAGATACGGTAACGGTTGATAATTTCAATCGTGCGTGCAATTGCCGCCCCTGCTGCCTCGTGATCTTGTGAGAAGTTGATGCGGAAGCAGTTGGTAAACTGGGGACCAAATTCTGTACCCGCTGTCACACTGACGGCTGCTTGCAATCTTAACGCCTTGGTAAAATCTAGAATATTCAGATCAATTTTCGGAATTTGCGGAAATAAATAACTGCCACCTTCCGGCAAGCGAACTTGAAAACCATCGGCAGCATTAAAAAGTGCATGGATGTCATCACGGATTGCTTGATGTTGTGCAATTCTCTCTACCATCCAGCCTTCTGGCTCTGAAAACCAGTTGGCATAGACTGCTTGACAATATCCCGCTGTACGAAGCGATACAATCGCCTGTAATTTTTCCATACGTTCAATCATCGCAGGAGAGCCAAAAGCGGCACCAAGGCGAAAACCACTAAGCGATTCAGTTTTGGATGGGCCGATGATTGTTAGTAAATTATCTGGGTTCATAACGCCAAGCCCACGAAGGTGGGTATAGCTGCGTCCGTCAAAAATCTGACGGGAATAGAGCTGATCAACGATCACATTAACGCCGTACTGCTCTGCAAGAGTTGCGATCGTATTAATTTCTTGCGAAGAATAAATTACTCCCGTTGGGTTGTTGGGGTTGGAGAAGAGAAATAATTTTACGCCGTCGCGGAAACTTTCTTCAAGCTCGGTCAAGTCAAGCCCGCTGCCTTCTTCTGTATTCAGATAATCCATCTTAACGGCAACAAGTTCGCCCTCGAAAAATTCCGTAAGTTTTCTGTTAGCAAAATAATCTGGCTCGACAATAGCAACTTTATCGCCTCTAGCAACATTCGCTCCCATAGCTAAGAACAAGGCACCTTGAGTGCCAGGTGTAAGAATAATATCACTGCTGACTTCAATAGGGGCTCCAGTAAAAGAACCCAACCTATCAGCCATCATTTCCAAGATATCTTGTTTGCCGCGATAGGCGGTGTAGGCTTGCTCTGCACCCTGATCAAAACCGTTCATAAAGCTTTCTTTTGTTCCGGGAATAGGAGGAAAGGCATCCACATCACCGTGTGAAAAATCCACCGGCTCTCCCTGAATTGACAGACCACGTAACTCAAGCTCATCGGTCTTTTGCAGCAATTCTTGCCCGGGAGCACTGGTAACCCCCAGCTTTGAAAATTTATCTACTATACTAGTCATTTTATAAAATCTCTTTCCTAATGATCTGCAACATTGCTTGCCGAGGGGGCTCTAGAATATATTACATACTTATTTCACTATTGTATTTAGGACCAATTTATTGTTTTGACAACAGAGTAATTCTCTTTTCCTCTTGAGAAAAAGTCATGATAAAACAATTTTGGGTAATATAGTCTATTGATTGACAAGGTCTAATAACCAATCCTTAAATTTTATTACGTTACTTTGTTCGATCTTAATATTTTTACATAGGATATAATAGCTGAATTGATTTTCATATTCTGCGGTGATCACTTGTTCAAGCGAACCGGATTGCAATTCATCTTCGATTAATGTTCGAGGAATTAGCGCAACCCCCATGCCGTCTAATACGGCTCTGATGAGCATGAAAAAATGCTGAAACCCTATGGAATGTTCTATTTCAAAGTTTTGAAATCCAATGGCCCGCAGATAATCGTTCCACATATCTGGCCTCGAAGTATGCTGCAATAATACCTGATCTAATAGGCTTTCGGGATTGTTGATTTTTAATTTAGGTGACGCCACTGCAATTAAATTTTCATCCATTAATTTTTGCACATAAACATCATGCCAATCAGGGCTATCACTAGTTCTGATGTATAAATCCGCCTCATTTTTTATAAAGTCTATTGGTCCGTCGCCGATCTCGATAACCGCCTTAATTGAGGGATATAAATTGTTAAATTCAATCAGTTTAGGAATGAGCCATTTGCTACTGAGTGATGGAAGGACATTTATTCGAATAGTATTTTGCTGAATAGAGCTGGAAATTATTTCATCTGTAGAATTTTCGATCATTTCGAGTGCAGCTCTTATAGTGGGAAGATATAACTTTGCTTTATTGGTCAGTAATATCTTTTGATGTTCTCTTTTAAATAAAGGAATGCCTAAATAGCTTTCAAGGTTTTTAATTTGTTTACTAATTGCTCCCTGTGAAACGAGTAGCTCATCAGCTGCTATTGTAAAACTGTTTGACCTCGCGGCTGCTTCAAACGCTTTCAAACTATTTAAGGGGGGTAATTTTCTCAATCTGCTATCCTCATGAGTTTTTTTCATATTAAAGGGAAAATTACGCCGTTGTCAACCACGACAGGTAGGCTAGAGTAGCCACTAATTCACCCAAAATAATATAATCATTAAGGACCTTAAAATGTTTAGTAGAGCTTTGTCAGATCAAGTTCGGAAAAAATTTCACCATGTAGACAACTGCCCTTATCAAGGTCCGCGTATTTTTTTTGAAAATGCTGGCGGTGCTTTGACGCTTAAGTCCGTTATTGAGCGGTCCTCTGAGCTCTCAGCTATTCCAGATAATCAAGGGCGTGATAATGTTGCCTCTATTGAGATGATGCGAATTATAGAACAAGGCAAAGCAGATGTACTTCAGTTTTTAGGATTAGACAAAGGTACAGTTTTTGCTGGGGAAAGTGGTACAGAAGTTCTATTTAGGCAGATACGAGCCGCTATACTGTCCGCGCCTGAGGGTAGTCATGTCCTTGGGACTACACTTGAGCATCCTGGAACGGTTAGTGCTTGTACCCGCTGGGCTAAGATAGCAGGACTACCATTTTTACGGGTGCCACATAATAATAAAAGCGGAATTGTTACTGTTGAAGATTACCGCGAATTTGTAACACCTGAGACTTGTGTGGCGACACTTATTCATACTAGCCCCGTGACAGGGATGACGGTTGATCTTGAAGCCATCATTGGTTTTATACGAAGTGTATCACCGGATTGTATTATCATTATTGATGGTATACAGCATGCCGCGCATGGGGGACTTGATCTTAGAGCTTTAGATATTGATGCTTATGCGATCTCTGCTTATAAAGTTTTCTCTCGACATGGTTACGGCCTTGGTTGGGTATCGGAACGTTTGAATGCACTGCCACATGACAGACTTATTGGTTCTGTAGATATTCAGTGGGAATTGGGTACGCGAGATGTTTCGGCCTATGCTACTTTTTCTAAGGTTGTGGATTATTTCGAATGGCTTGGCGCTGAGTTTACAAGTTCAAAAAATAGACGCACTAGAATAGTTGCCGCGGGTCAGGCAATTGCTGAACATGAAAACGCACTGGTGACGGCTACTATTTTCGGCACTGATAACTTTACGGGCCTTGCAGGACTTCCAAATGTTTCCGTTATCGGCGGCGCAGATAATGTACACAGAGAAGGCCTTGTCAGTTTTATTGTTGATGGAATACCTGCTATGGAAGTAGTAGAAGTCTTAAATAAAGCACGCATTAGAACGCACGCCCGTAAAAATGATTGTTATTCAGGTAATGTATTAGGGCCGTTAGGGCTTGAAAACTGTGTGCGCGCTTCATATGGCCATTATAATACGGTAAAAGAAGTGGAACAACTCCTCAAAGTAATGCAGAAAATTATCTGTAAAGGCTAATATTAATAAAGGCCAAAACACTTTATGCTTTAGGGCTAAAATAAATATTCTATAACTGAACTAACATATAAATAATTTGGAAGATCAAAATGTATGTTACCTTAACCAGGAAGAATGAATTTCCTGAAATCCATATATAATGGAGGATAATTCATTCTGTATCAGCTCAATAGATATGTTTAGGTTATTTTTCGCCTATACCTTACCCCTCCTCACCTGTAAACTTGACCATAGAGTTAGTTTGACTAACTTAATAGTATCTGGGTAGAGTAGACACGAGAACTAACGTATTAAAGGACGAACTGTGAAAACTATTACTCTTTCAAAATTAACACAGGAATCCTTTTCTAGTTTTGGTAGAGTTATAGATACAATCAACCCTGAAGGCCGGGGATGCTCTGTAAACGAGGGGCGTGCAAAACGTTTTGATTACCCACAACTATTTAATCACAATAATGGCATGGGGGATCCAAACCTATCTATTTATAGGATAACCCCAAGTAATCTTCCTGTGAAAATCAAAATGCTTGAACGTCACCCTAATTCAAGCCAAATTTTCTTACCAATAGTTTCTGGGCATTATTTGATTTGTGTTGCACCACCAGATTTAAAGGGATTACCAGACTTATCAATGATCATGGCTTTTGTTGTACCCCCAGAGGTTGGCATTTCTTATCATCCACAAACATGGCACTTACCTCTTATGGTGCTGAAAATTCCTGGAACTTTTAGCATGATAATGTGGAATGATGGCACTGATAGTGACTGCGTAATATACAACTTAAAAGAACCAATTAGAATATTGCAAAACAAACAATAATTAGGAAATAAATATGACGCAGTTTGATACTATAATTCGTGGAGGCACCGTTGTTACTGCGGGTGACACCATCCAGTGTGATGTAGGCATTAAAGGTGAAAAGGTCGTAGCTCTTGGATCGAACCTTGATGATGATAACGCAAGGATTATTGATGCAGGGGGATTGTTAGTTATGCCTGGTGGTATCGATAGTCATGTACATATAGATCAGGCCTCGGGTCCGGGGATCGTTATGGCGGATGACTTTGATACCGGCACCCTTTCTGCCCTATGCGGCGGCAATACAACGGTCATGCCATTTGCTTTTCAGGAAAAGGGTCAGTCGCTTCGCGAAGCTGTAGACGACTATCATGAAAAAGCAAAAGACAAGAGCTGGATCGATCATAGTTTTCATATAATTATTAGCGACCCTACCCCCCAAGCATTAGGTCAGGAAATTCCCGCAATGGTAAATGACGGGTACACATCTTTCAAAGTATACATGACTTATGAGGGGTTACACCTTAATGACCGAGAAATAATTGACCTTCTTGCAGCGGCTCGTCAACACGGAGCGTTTATCATGGTTCACGCTGAAGGTTATGATACATTGCGCTACATGATTGAACAACTGGAGAACGATGGCTGCACAAAACCCTTTGGTCACGCCCTTTCGCGCCCACAAGTGGTTGAACGTGAAGCAACACACAGAGCGATTTCGTTAGCCGAGTTTATTGACGTTCCGATGTTGCTCGTTCATGTTTCGGGCCGCGAACCTATGGAACAAATAAGGTGGGCACAACAACGAGGTTTAAAAATATTTGCAGAAACTTGCCCGCAATATCTGCTCTTGACCGCAGATGATTTGGATAAGGATGGTATGGAGGGCGCAAAGTATGTTTGTTCACCTCCACCACGGGATCCCGACAGCCAAAAAGCCTGCTGGGAGGGTTTGCAGCAAGGTGTTTTTCAGATATTTTCCTCGGATCATTGCCCCTTCCTAATAGAGGGTACAACAGGTAAACTCCGTGAGGGTGATAAAACGACATTTCAAAGAGTTGCTAATGGTGTCCCCGGCATCGAAACTAGATTACCAATTTTATTCTCTGAAGGTGTAAAAAAAGGCCGTATTGATTTAAACCAGTTTGTTGCACTCAGTGCAACCAACCATGCTAAGATGTACGGACTTTACCCCCGAAAAGGCACAATCGCCGTCGGTTCTGATGCTGACATTGCCCTGTGGAATCCGAATAAAAAAGTTACAATCACTCAAAATATTTTACACCACGCTTGTGATTATACCCCATACGAAGGACTTGAGGTGACAGGGTGGCCAGTTACAGTGCTCAGCCGCGGCACTGTAGTTATGGAAAATGGCAAAGTTACTGGGAAACGCGGTCACGGTTGTTATTTGAGCCGTGATAAATCACCACACGCTACGACATCCTAATTAGGAAAAATACCACAAGATCCATCAGTGGTAGGTACCTCACACTCAAATATTTTTTGAATCTGAGAATTACTCATATTTTTTTTAAGTAAAAGACCTAGTAAGATACGTGATTTTTGAGGTGAAAGCCCTAAAGATGCAATTGTTCCAAGCTGATCATCATTAATTTCTACGTTTCGAGATACATAACCTTCTGGCACTTGCGATGAACGTACAATGATTGCTCCCATATTGACAATCTCTTTAATATTTTTAGCTATGAATGATGGAAAATTACCGTTCCCCACCCCCGATACAACGAGAGCTTTATTGATTTTGGATAATGCGTTTTTATAATATGATACAGATAAACCAGGATAAACACTCATCATTGAAACTTGCGCTATACCATCAATATCAGAAACATTGAATATACTTTTATTTTCACCTTCTCTTGAAAAGTTATGATAGAAATTAACATCATCACCATATAGATCACCAGCATAACTGCCATTAGAAGTTTTAAAGGTTCCAAGAGCCGCCGTATGCCGCTTATATGCATTTCTAGCTCTAATTATTTTAGAGTTCATGACAATAAGAGCCCCACGATTTACTGCCTCAATCGACGATGCCACATGAATAGCATCCAATAGATTTTGAGGACCATCAGCACTAAGAGCATCCGCGTTGCGCATTGCACCAACGAAAACTAAAGGCTTTCCTGAAGGGAACAAAAGATCAAAAAGGAATGCACTATCAACCATTGTATCCGTGCCGTGGGTAATAACTATACCCAACACATCATCATCTTTTTTTGCCTCTTCAATTGCCGTATACAGCGTTTTCCAAATTTTAATACTCATATCCTGACTTCCTATATTAGCGACTTGTTGCCAAGATATTTTTGTGTAATCTTGAATTTTAGGAATTTCGGCGATAAGAGCAGCAATGTTCAGTTGACCTGAGGCATAGTCTACTGATGACTGGGATTTTCCAGCGATTGTACCTCCCGTTGCAAGAATTTTAATATATTTTTTAGCATTCGCGTTATTAGAAAGCATTAATATAACAACTATTGAAAGTAATAATTTTATCATCAAAAAATCTTTTCTAATGCTAGAGGATTGATATATCTCCAATGGAAATTGAACCTACTTCAATACTTGACATACTGGCTACTTAAAAATTTGTATCTATATTCATATAACTGCTTAATTATAAAACATGTCAACTTTAATTATTTTTAAACTTTCAATTAAAATAATATTTTTAATTCAGTTTATACAAGAAAAGAATCAATTTAAAAAAATGAAACGTCTTGGTCTCAACAATATTGCGTTTGTATATCTAGCCAATAGGTTTGTTTTTTGATATAATTACGAAAGTTTTTTAATAAGTAGTATTGAGTAACAGCGATATAATATGATTAAAGAGATAAATAACAAAGAGGTAAATCTTAAAGTTCAAGATATTGTCCCAAGAAAAATATTAAATAAAATGATGAAAAGGTCAAATACCTCAGCCTTACTTTTTTTATGCATCCATCTAACATATTTAGCAGTAACTGGTTATGGTTTGTATCTGGCAATAGATACATCCTGGTGGTTAATGATGAGCATCATATACGGATTAGGTATTGTTCATTTATTTTCACCACAACATGAATTTTCTCATAGAACCGCCTTTAAGAACCGCTGGGTAAATGATTTTTTTGGATGGACGTTCGGTTTGATTATAGCTCTTCCTCCAGTTTTCTTTCGTTGGGAACACACCGACCATCACTCCTATACGCAGGATATTGAAAAGGACCCTGAACTTATTCCAACGCCATCGTCGTTCCTGACATATCTTTGGTATATCACCAGTGTTCCATATTGGATGGGATTTTTTAAAAGTTTCATTCCTCACCTTTTGGCTATAATACCGGAAAAAGAAGCTGTATTTATTCCAGACACTGAACGCTGGAAGGTAATATGGGAGGCACGCTTCATGTTAATTTTATATAGTACAATTGCTTATCTCTCGTTGTATTATAATTCTACGATTGCAGTTGAGTACTGGTTATTGCCACGCTTGATCGCTGAGCCATTAATGCGGATGGTTAGATATACAGAACATGCGGGGTGTCCACTTAATAATAACATCCTTGAAAATACTAGAACTACATTAGTAAGTGCCCCATACCGCTGGCTAGCTTGGAATATGCCCTATCATGCGGAACATCATATGGCGCCTTCATTGCCGTTTCATGCATTACCACAATTACACGAACACGTAAAAGATAAATTGGTTGGTACAGCTAATGGCTTTATTCACGCCCATTTAGATATTATCAGGGCCATTCCCGTTAATAAAATATAATTAAACGTAATGTATGATGACAACAGCGAGAGAAAAACATGCCAGATAAATGGATAAAAATAGCAAATATTGCTGATGTTGAAGAGGACGAGGTAATGCTAGTTACCTCAGGGAACTATAGTTTGGCTCTTTATAAGATTAAAGGTGAATTTTATGCCACAGATAATATTTGCACCCACGGAAACGCGTGCCTTACAGAAGGTTACCTTGATGGTAACATTATAGAATGCCCCAAGCATCAAGGTCGATTTAACGTAAAAACCGGTAAAGCATTGTGTTCACCCGTCACAATCGATATTAAAACCTATCCTTGCCGTCTAAAGAACATGAGCGAAGTTGAAGTAAATTTATTTTAAAGATATGTACAATTGTTATTCCTATCAATTGCACATATAATTTCACAAAACTTGATCTGTTTTTGTATAAAGCGTAAAAATATATTAATATTGAAAGGTGCTTTACTATTAAAAAATTATCACTCATTTTACTATTGCTTGGAGTAACGGCATGTTCTTCCGCTTCTCCTAATTTCAAAAAATTAGCAACAGTTCCTAAAGTTGACCTAAATAAGTATGCTGGGGATTGGTACGAAATCGCACGCATAGACCATTGGTTCCAAAAGGGTTGTGTAAATAGTGTAGCGACTTACAATATTCGAAGTAATGGTGAAATTGAAGTAATTAATAAGTGTAAAGTTAATACTCCAAACGGAAAAAGTAAAGAAGCAACAGGCAGAGCCTGGGTTGTGGATAAATCTAGTAACTCTAAACTTAAAGTACAGTTTGCACTAAGTGATATTAAACTACCTTTTCTTGCGGGAGATTACTGGATAATTGAACTAGATGAAGATTATAAATTTGTGATGGTAGGAGAAGAAAAAAGAGAATATTTATGGATTTTAAGTCGTACTCAAATAATGCCCTTAGAAATTTCTCGGGCACTTGTATCCAAAGCAAGAAAACTTGGATTTCCCGTTGAAAAATTGATTTATCAAGGACATAAACTATAAATCTTAAATAACTAATTACAAATTAAGTACTGTGAAAAAATACATATAGATTAATGAAACTGTGATCCATTTGAATAATATATGCGTAAAAATTATGAAATTAACTTAGAAAGTTATAATGCAAAATAACAAAAAAAAGAAAGTTGCTATAATTGGTGCAGGGATTTCAGGTATTGGCGCGGCGTGGCTCCTTTCCAAGAAGCACGATGTGACAGTTTTTGAAGCGGATCAACATTTTGGTGGTCATGCTAATACTGTTGATGTAATGACCCCTGATGGTTCCATTCCAGTTGATACGGGATTTATAGTTTGTAATGATAGAAATTATCCTAATTTTCTTGAATTACTTAATAAATTGAACATTAGTCCTCATCCCACAGAAATGTCATTTGGTGTGAGTATGGACAAGGGTTCGTTTGAATATGCTGGTAGCTCAAATCTATCTAGCCTTTTTGCACAGAGACAGAATATAATACGCCCAAGGTTCTGGCGGATGATTAGTTCAATAATTAAGTTTTATAAAGAGAGTAGTATAATAAATCCACGCGAAGCTCAAAATATCACTTTGCGAGATTATTTGGACCAAAATAAATATCATAATTCATTCCTACGAGATCATATATTGCCGATGGCAGCCGCAGTCTGGTCAACACCCTCGAATAAAGTTGGTGACTTTCCACTTTCAAGTTTTTTAAGGTTTTGTCAAAATCATGGATTACTTCAAGTTAAAGATAGACCGCAGTGGTTTACAATTTCGGGGGGGAGCTGCGAGTATGTAAAGGCTATTATTGACCAGACCGACGCAAATTTTAAAAACAATTCACCGATTCAGAGTATCGTAAGAATAGAAAATGGTGTCTCAGTTACAGTCGCGGGAGGTAAAAGTGAACAATTTGACCGTATACTTATAGCTACCCACGCAAACACTGCATTAAAAATGTTAAAGGATGCTGACCCGGTTGAAAAATCAATATTAAGTGCTTTTAAGTATGCAAAAAATGAGGCTGTCCTTCATAGTGACGTTAGGTTTATGCCTAAGCGTAAACGAGCTTGGTCTAGTTGGAATTATATTCAAAATAATAGTATGGATGAAAATAATCTATCGGTAACTTACTGGATGAACAAACTCCAACCACTAGCAACCAAAACTTCTCTTTTTGTTACATTGAACCCCCATGCAGAGTTAGATAGTAAACTTGTACATTATAAAAAAGATTATGATCATCCGATTTTTGATTTATCAACGCTGATGGCACAAAAAAAGCTTTTAGATATTATGGGCCACCGCAATATTTGGTATGCGGGCGCTCATTTTGGCTATGGATTTCATGAGGATGGGTTACAAAGTGGACTGTTTGCAGCCGAACAATTAGGGGGAACTAAGCGCCCATGGGACATTCCGGGCATGAACAACCGCATTATAGCCCTCGATAATGATAAAAAACAAGATTTAGAAACAATTTTAACGAAAGGTAAGGCAGCATAATGACAAGCGACTGCCTTTACATAGGGACTGTTTTTCATAAACGTCACACTCCAAAAAAACATGAATTTAAATATAATGTTTTTACAATTTTTGCCGACCTAGATCAGTTAGAAAATATTACACAAAAAAGTTATTTTTTCTCAATTAACCGATTCAACTTAGTCAGTTTTCATGAAGCAGATTACGGTGACCCAAGTTCGTCTAAAATAGGAAGTTTAAAAGAGCGGTTATTATTATTATTGGCGAAAAATAAAATTGACGTGTCTCAGGTCGAAAAAATAAAAGTACTCGCGTACCCTCGTGTTTTAGGATTTGCATTCAATCCACTAACAGTTTTTTACTGTTACGGTAAGAACAAAAAAAATATTGCTATTATATATGAGGTGCGCAATACCTTTTCAGAGCGTCATAATTATATTTATTCAATACCAAAAAATGCATCCTTGAAAGATAATCATACTGCAAAAAAATGTTTCCATGTAAGTCCATTCTTTGACCGGCAAGGTACCTATAATTTTTCAATTGTGCAACCAAGCGAAAAAGTTAAAGTCACCATAGACTATGAACATGACGGACAAACTAGATTGACGGCAGGATTTTCTGGAAACCGAAAAGAAATAAGCGATCAAGTGATACTATCTCTTAGCTTTAAAATGCCTTTTATGACTTTAAAAGTTATGGGTGGTATCCTAGTTGAAGCTGTAAAACTAAAACTCAAAGGATTAAAGGTTTTTCCTCATCCTGAGAAACATAGATATCAATCATCAAAAGTAGTAATGATGACTAAAAAAAATGATAAAATTCAAAGGAATATTAAATGAAAAATATTGAGACTTTAAAAGAAGAAAGCGGCGAATATTCTTCAGTAGTTGAAAGCAAAAGTGCTCTACAGCTTCCTTCAAAAAGTATACTGACAAACTATTGTGCAAAAAAAATATTATCCCGAATAAAAAAAGCTGACTATGGCCATATTGAAATCATCCTACCAAATCAGCAATCTGTCAGCCACACCGGCAAACAAACAGGTCAAAATGTTTCATTGGAGTTCAAAACATGGAAAAGCTTTTGTCAGTATGTTGCCCTGGGTCAGCTTTCATTTGTTGAAGCTTATATTAACGGTAGTATAAATATCAGTAATTTATCAGCCCTGTTTCACTGGTTTGTTGATAACGAAAAATATTTCCCAGAAAAACAAAACAACCCTTATACAAATATGATAAACCGTTTTTCTCACCTTATCCTCAATGACAACAACCGTAACGGCTCCCGTAAAAATATTTCTTTTCATTACGATCTTGGTAATAATTTTTACAAAAAATGGCTTGATGAAACTATGACATATTCAGCAGGAATTTTTGATAATAAAAAAAGTTTGTCTGCATCGCAAAAAACTAAATATTCTCGCATTGTTGATCAATTAGAACTAGAAGATGGCAATCACGTTTTAGAAATTGGCTGCGGTTGGGGCGGATTCGCAGAGCATGCTATGTCAAAACATAAAATTAATTACCGTGGCATTACAATTTCAAATGAACAACTAGACTATACTAATAAACGTCTCAATAAAATAACACACCCAGAAAATCATGCAGTTTTTGAAGACTACCGAGACACACAAGGCTCCTTTGATAAAATTGTATCAATTGAAATGTTTGAGGCCGTTGGTAAAAAGCATTGGCAAAGTTATTTTAAAACTATAAAAAATCGCCTTAAACATAATGGAAAGGCTGTTATACAAGTTATCACTATCGAAAATGATCGATATTTAAGGTACCAAGGTCGCGTAGATTTCATTCAAAAATATATTTTTCCAGGCGGAATGCTACCTAGCAAGCAAGTCTTTGTTGATTACGCACAAAAAAATAAATTAAAGATCGATGATCAGTTTGCATTCGGACAAGATTACGCACAAACTATGCGCATATGGAAAGATAATTTCCTAGAAAATTGGTCTGAAATTGAAAAGCTAGGTTTTGATAATCGATTTTACAGATTATGGCTTTATTATTTAGATTATTGCATCGCTGCTTTTGAGCGAAACACGATCGACGTAGTACAATATAGCGTGGTACATGATCATGCGTAAATGGCTCACTTTAATTACCATATTTTTCATTTTAACAGGATGTAGTACAATGGATGTCACTAATTTTAAACAAAACACACCAGAATTTATTTTAGAGGAATACTTCAACGGAAAAACAGTAGCATATGGTGTGTTTGAGAACAGATCTGGAGAGGTTATTAACCAATTTAGTGTTAATATTACAGGTTCTGTAAAGGGCAACGTATTGACATTAGACGAGGACTTTATATACAAAAACGGTAACGTTGATAAACGCCTTTGGAAAATAGACATTTTACCCGATGGCCAATATGAAGGGACCACCAATGGTGTAATTGGCACCGCACGTGGAAAGCGTTCCGGTAATGCTTTTAACTGGGTATATGTTTTTGATCTTCCAGTTGGTGATACCAGCTACAAACTTAAGTTTGACGATTGGATGTTTCTCCAAGACAAAAACGTCATGATCAATAGAGCTTTTGTAACCAAGTGGGGATTTAAAGTCGGCAGCGTAACATTATCTTTTTATAAGGAATAAAACTGTCTTAATTTGATTGATGGAATACGTCTAACGTCTAACGTCTATGTCTCTGTTGATTTATCTTTTTCATTAAACGAAAAAATAATGAGTAAGGAAGGATACGCAGCAGTTTTAAAGTAAACAAGAATGGATTTGGAAAGGATATATCAAATTTATTAGTAGATAATCCATTTAATGTTAGTTTTGCTGCTTCATTTGGTTCCATTAACTGAGGCATTTGGAAATCATTCTTGTCGGTAAGGCGTGTTTTAATAAAGCCAGGATTTACAACCCTAAGATCAAAACCATACTTATCAAGATCTGGCTTCATACTTTCTATCATATTTATTACGGCAGCTTTTGATGACCCATACCCAATCGCTCCTGGAAGCCCTCGCCAGCCACTAGGTGAGGTAATGGCTGCAATGGTAACTTTCCCACGTAATTTACGATAAGGGAGCAATGCTTCAAACATATTTACTATTCCAATAAAGTTTACATCAATCATATTGGAAATTTCTGTGGCATTAAATTTTTCCACATCCATTGGGTAGTAAACAGCTGCATTTAAAATAATTAAATCCGGTAAGGTATTTTGTGATTTAATAATTTCATCTACAGCACGAACGCAGGCCACTTTATCTGTAATATCAAGTGGGTAGGGTTTTGCAGCAGAAAACTGTTCACAAAGGTCTTTCAATCTATCTTTATTTCTCGCAGAAACATGTGTATCAACTCCCGCAGCAGTCAGGATTCTAACTAGCTCAGCACCCAGTCCAGTACTGCCACCAATTACCCAGGCACTTTTCCATAAATTATTCATTCCACACCACACACCTTACATTCATAAGAAATAGTTGATCCGTCTTTACTTTCAAAGCTTAATCCCACCCAGCGCAATTTTTCATCGTACCAAGTTGAAATATTATTTAGATCTCCACTGTATTGATAATGAGCAGCTGTACGTTCACTACCTCCTGTTGAGACCAAATCCATTCCAACTTGGCTAATTTGAAATTTATTTGGTTTTCCAGTAATAGTATTTAGTACTAGATTTCCTGATAGTACATTTGGGTTCCAATGATTAGTAGTATACTTTAAATCACCTAGGGAGTTCATATGTGTAACTTTATTAATAGTAACCTTAATAATATCAGTGCCAGGAACTATATTAACCACCGACTTTTTGCCATTATCATCTGTCGTGGATAGGAGTGAAACTAGTTCACCATTTTTCCATTTTTCTAATGAGTTATAGTCAAATTTATAAGCATTGAAAAATAAAAACTTTACCCTTATTTGAGTTTTAGATTCTATACTTAATTTTTTGTTGTTAGATTTAAAATTGACCTGATGAGTACCAATATTTTTGCCATTTCTTTTTATTTCAAACACCATTTCCGAGCCATAGGATGCGAGTGCCCAATCATGAATATTAATAACTGGTATTGCTGTTTGAGTAGAAATGCTAGTAAATGCAAGAATGATCTTAATCATGCCTAAATCCAATTTTATTAACTAATTTTATACGTAAAAAAATATTCTCCAGATCTAAACATACGTAAAAATCGTATAAAATCAAAATCTATTGCGTCAGGACGCTAATGCTCAATCTCTTTAAGTACGGCCTTTTTTCATTTCCCGCAGCAATATCGCTGTTAATAATGCAAATTTATATTCCAAGCTTCATAGCTGAGATGGGTATCTTTAGCCTCACAACAATTGGTATAATATTTTTTGCTGCACGCTTAGTTGATATGGTTTCTGATCTTCTTGTTGGTTATGCTTCTGATAAAACCCCTCCAGAATATGGACGCCGCCGAATATGGATATTGATAGGCACGCCTATATTTCTTTTAATTTTTTATCAACTACTTGCCATACCTACTACAGTTTGGTCGTTATTTTTTATAACCGCCCTTTGGTATATCGCAGGAACTTGTATGATTGTTCCATATTATACATGGGGGACAGAGATTGAAACGGGTTATAATGCGCATACTAAGTATACAGGAACGCGTGTAATATTTGGATTGATTGGTACACTTTGTGCTCTTATCTTACCCACACTTTTAATGCCAGATGCGCCACTTAATGAAGTTTTAAACTTTAACTTTATACTCATTACCTTCTTTTTTATGATAGCAATTGTTTTACTTATCTTTTTGCCAGATGCAGGTCGAGTTAACGCCGAAAGCACAAACTTGCAAGATATTATCCTTATCTTTAAGAAAGGGTCACCATTTAACCAGCTTATTATAAGCCAGTTATTTAACGGTATTGCCAACGCCCTACCTGCTACGTTATTTATTTTTTTTACTACCTATGTTTTGAAACGTTCTGATTTAGCTGGGCCTCTTTTAGTTTTTTATTTTCTCGCGGCAGTGATATCAGTTCCAATTTGGGTTAAACTTACTAAAATTTGGCCTAAAGAACGCTGTTGGCAAATTGCAATGATTACCGCAGCAGTTACTTTCTTAGCTGTACTTCTTGTAGATGAACAAACCATTAACCTTTTTATTGTTATTACCCTTATCACTGGCCTGATGGCAGGAGCAGATTTAAGTATACCCGCATCAATGTTAGCAGATATCATTGAATCAGATGCTAATAAGACCGGTCACCGTCGCCCAGGGATCTACTTTGCAGTTTGGGGGACCACATCAAAATTAACCTTTGCTCTTGCAATAGTCATTGCATTTTCATTGCTTGGGATGGAAATATTTGAACCTAGCCAGGATAATATACTCGTTGACACAAACTGGTTGATAATCCTCTATGCATTATTACCGTCAATTTTTAAAATATTATCAGTAGTATTGCTAGCTCGTTATAATTTAGAGCCCCGTGAAAGGTTGCAATAATCTACCAATTAAACTGTTGAATTTAATAGGTGCTTCAGTCATCACAAGGCATATACAATCATCACCTTGGTCAATAATCGGCATGTGATCGACTGTATTATCATCAGCCATCTCAAGCATTCCAGGACTGTAACAATCCTGTCCCACATGATAGCTTCCCTTCAAAACAAGGGTCATCTCCAGCCCACTATGATCGTGAGAAGGCATCTTTGTACCGCCTTTAGCTTTGAGTAACCAGAGACGTTCATCATTAGGGCCTGTCCATAAGCGAACTTGAGACAAACCTGGTCCCATTAGGCGCCAATCAAGTTGATTAAGGGATCTATTACCAAGATAATCCGCAAGTGGAGTAGGAAGGTCGTTATCATTTAACGGCTGCAAATCATCCGCTTGTAAAGTATCAATTTGTTTCATTAGGTCATCAAAAGTATGGTTTGACATATTTGATGGTTCACTATCTTCCATAAGTGAGCCACCAATATCTTCTGCCGCATTAACTTTTTCCTGTAAATCGGGATGAAAGTGACATTGTGTTGCAACAACCAAGGCATGAGCCTCACTTAGGGCTCCTGATGCATATGACACAATCCATTCATCAGGAACAATTCCGTTGTTTTTCATTGGTACTCTCCTAATTCTTTTCTAAGCGCCTGAAATGCCATCCTAATCTTTGACTTAACGGTACCGAGCGGTAGGCCAGTTGCTGTCGCAATTTGTGAGTGGGACATTTCTTTAAAAAAGGATAATCTTATAACTTTCAACTGATCATCATTGAGAGTTTTCATAGCTACCTGCATACGTCCTGAATTTTGCTTTTCTACTAAATTTTGATCAGTTCTTTCAGATGCTACCAACAAATCGACGTGATCATCGGCATTAACTTCTGCGTACTTTTGTTTTCTGACTTGATCAATATATTTATTACGCGCGACCCGAAAAAGCCACGTAGAAATTTTTGCTTTAGTAGAATCAAATTTATCAGCTTTTTGCCACAATACTAACATTGTTTCCTGAGCTAAATCTTCAGCTTTTTGATTGGATATTTTAAAATTCAATAGATAACTTTTTATACGGGGTGCAAAGTATTCAAACAATATTTTGAAGGCACTCCTATCCTTATGAAGAGCAACTATAGAAACGAGTTGCTCATGACTGAAATTGTTAAACTTGGACGTTTCATCCATCGGCCGACCTTTTTCGATGAGTAAGAAACGATTATCAACCGAAAAGAATGATCCCGTCAAGTATAACGCACTACACCCTGCTGAATTATTTTGTTGCTCAATGTTCATCATGCTTTTTTTACGAGCAGAGAGCCCTTTTGGATCAATATTTCTATTAACTCTAAATTCAAACATACCAATAATAAGACATAATAGCATTCTTAAATATCCGATCTATTTAAAAAAGTACTTTTCTTTTAAACTGATATTAAAGTTCATTATCATATATTATTCCCACGGTCCCCTCGCGACGGGGGTCAGCACCACCTTTCAGCGTGCCATCTTCGATTTTTAATATAGCGCTGAGACCAGATATTTCACCTTCACTTTCAAAAACATCGTAGCCAAAATCACGAAGCGCCTGAATAATTTCCGGCTTAGCACGGTTACGTTCAATTCGCACCTGTTCAGTTTTGGCAACCATGTTAGGAAGGTCAATAGCTTCTTGGGGACTTAGTCCCCAGCTCATTATGCCAACCACGGTTTTAGCAACGTAAGATATGATATTGCGACCACCAGGGGATCCAACAGCCATAAGGAAGTTGTCATTCTCATCTAACACAATAGTTGGCGACATGGATGAACGTGGACGCTTACCTGGCGCAACCGAGTTAGCGATGGGCCTACCTTCATCGTCAATATAATCAAATGAAAAATCTGTAAGTTGATTATTAAGTATCATACCGCCTGCCATTCTCAATGAACCAAAATACCCCTCAACTGTAGCTGTCATCGATATAGCATTTCCCTGAGGGTCAACTATGACAAAATGAGTGGTGCCATGGTTGTCCATTGTTGCATCTATACCATAATCAAGGCTCGCTTGCTGATCTTGATAGACCCATGGGTCGCCAGATGTGATATTATTGTTAGCGCTTTTACGGGAAATCAGTTTTGCGCGCGCTTTTATGTAAGGTTTACTCATCAAGCCCTTAATAGGAACTTCAACAAAATCATCATCCGCAATAAATTGATTATTATCAGCGTAGGTAATACGCAGCGCTTCAGCGAGTAATGTCCAGTTCTCAGGATCGTCAGCACCCTCCTCAGAAAATTGAGGAGCTTCATTTAGAATACTCATAACCATAGATACTGATACCCACGATGAAGGTAACGCTGAACCACATAATGTTGTATTTCTGTATTTGCTACAATAAGCATCCCTTTTTACCGCATTATAGTTTCCAATATCTTCTATTGTTAATGTACCACCATTTGGTATTTGTTGAGCCGACATAGCTATACTACGTGCAATTTCTCCGCGATAAAAATCATCAGGGTTACTCGCAATAACTTTTAATGTTTCAAAATATTTAAGATTCTGAAGAATATGACCCACCGGCAGCGCCTTACCATCATCAAGATGAAGATAGTCATATAGTTCTGTTGGCCCCTCTTTTATGTCCTTATAGAATTTATTTTCATTGGCGACGATAGAATCGTGCATACGCGCAGAAACTGGAAAACCTTTAGATGAGTGCCGCAACGCCGGAGAGAAAATATCTTTCCAAGCTAATCTACCGTGGTCCTTATGGGCAAGATTAAGTACCGCAACAGCCCCAGGAGCACCAATAGATAGACCGCTATTTTTTGCTTTATCAAAAGATATTCTATTTCCTTCATCATCATAAAAAAGATCTTTTGTCGCCCCCATTGGGGCTTTTTCCCGGCCGTTATAATAGTCAACAGTTTTAGTTGCCGCATCATAGTAAACTATAAATCCACCACCACCGAAGCCAGAGCTTTGGGGCTCTACCAAACCAAGTGTCGCTTGAACGGCAACAGCAGCATCCATTGCTGAACCCCCAGCGCGTAAAATTTCGAGTCCGGCTTCCGTTGCGATAGGATTGGCAGTTACTACCATACCCACGGCTTTAGGCTTCACTAATTGATTGTTGTTATCCGCACCTTCCTTACTTTGTGAGCAGCCAATAATAATAAATGTAAATATTAAAAGTAATTTTTTAGTAAAATTCATAATCTATCTCCCATATTTCCTAATTAAATAATATTTTTAAAATGCGGCCAGCATTAGTTGCTATTCAAAGTAAAACTAAGGGTATAAAACCGAAAATCTAGAGTAACTTGTTATTTGACCTCATCTAGCTGTTTTTTGGCAACTTGGTAAATATAAGTATATCTTGTATTTTCTGGTGCACCTTTAGCCGCTTTCTCCAGATGGTAAAGCGCCTCCTTTTCTCTACTTTGCCTGATTAAGGAAAGTCCTTTTGAAAAATTAAGATCTGGATCCTCTGGCATGAGAGACAAACCTAACTCAAGGGTTTCTATAGTACTCTTTTCATTTCCTATGCTTCTATAGTGATCAGCAAGATTAACATAACTAGCAGTAAAGTAGGGATCAATTTTAATGGATTCTAAATAGAGGTTCTCTGTTAAAATCACCTCATTTTGCGCACCATAAAAAAGTCCAAGGTTGTAGGGGCCCTCTCCTCGCCAGCTAGCTTGTGTCTGAGCAATTAAAAACTCTTCTTTTGCCTTTTTATAGGGATCTTTAAATACCTGGGATACCAACCCTTGATCCACATCGGCGAGCGCTCGCACCACCTCCGTACGGATAGCTCTAAATTCATCATTTAGGAGTGGAAGTAGAAGCTCTTCACGTTCCTTTATTGGAATAAAGGAAGATGCTTTTATTGCCCCTAGCCTCACGAGCGCTTCATTAGATTTTATACCAGCTGCAATAGTACTATATGAGTTAAAGTTTGGGTAATTTGAAAGTAATTCATGACCACTGCCTCTAATAATTTCTGGAACAGTTTCATCTTTAAGTAACTCGTCGAGCATCCACTCCCCTTCCGGCGTACCCAGAGAGGCAAAGTTCATAGCTACACCATAATGCGGTGAACGTGGGCCAAACCAATCTTCAATTTGATTAGCAGCCCATTCTGGTTCCTTATCTTCATGACAATTTGTACAGGCATCCGGACTATTACTAAGGTGATTTAGATCTGGCCTTGGTATTCGAAAACTATGATCCCGACGATCATCAACACCCATGTAAGTTCTTGCAGGCATGTGACAGCTCACACACTCAGCACCCGTTGATGACCCCGCATGATTATGATGTGTGATGTTATCAAAATGACTTGCTTGATGGCAAGTGGTACACATATTATTACCGTCAGCCTTCATTTCAAGGCTATGTGGATCGTGACAATCACTGCACGTCACCCCTTCAGCATACATTTTACTTTGTAAAAATGAGCCCCAAACATAATCTTCATCTTTAATTTGACCGTCTGGAAAATATTCAGGAGTTAATATTGAAGTTGGTAAAAATGCATCAAGATATCTATCTGTTGCTTCAAAGCCGTCAGTGAGAGGCTCGCGTCGAGAGTGACAACCTGCGCAAACTTCTATTTCACTTTGATCTGGTTTCAGACCGGCCCAAGTTGCACTATAACTATTTTCAGTGAAAACCCATGCCTCAGAACGGCTCTCAGTTTTCATAACATCATTATCTATACCGTGACACGATACACAACCAACATTTATCTCATCCCAACTTGTCATAAAGCTATTATTTTTTGAGTCAAAATTACGCTTGAGGCCACTAGAATGACAATCGGCACACATTCCATTCCAGTTTTGGAGTGGCTGTTGCCAATGCAATCGATCATTTGGTTGAATATAATCTTCCCCATAAATATGGAACCAACGCTGGCCACCAGCCTCCGCAGGCCGGCTATCCCAGGAAAGTGGTAGTGTTTGAAACTTACCATCTTCCACTGCGATCAAATACTGTTGCAGTGGATCGATACCAAAAGCAAATTCTATTTTATACTCGTTGTCCTCTGTTCTTACCCAAAACTCATCACCCTTTCTATAAAAATGACTTACATGGCCATCTATAATGACCTCCTTATCATCAAAATTTCCTAAAATATTTTCTTCATTGGGAACTTGCATGGATTTAGCATGATGTGATCCATCCCAGTCATTCCATTGGTCAATATGGCAACTTGCACAGTTTGGGTTATCTGTATGACCATTCTTCATATCCAAATGAGTACTCGAAGAACTCGTGGAAACAGAAGACAATAAAAAAAAAGAAATAGCGAAGGCAGTTATCGAAATGAGTGTTAACACTAAAAGATTTTTACTTATCATTTTTTATTCAATATCAGTTATTCAATTCTTATATCTAATATGTTAGTACGTTTGCAGAAAGGATCAAAACTTATATAACTCAAAGGGATAAGTTAAATTTATTCATTAAATAATTTCCTGCCCTTACTGGTTTGTATTTAGGGTCATCACCTGGCTCAACACACGCTGAGATTACGCTTATATCCGCATCATAATTTGGGTTCATAAAATAGGCAATAGATTGTCTAGCTGGGGGTGAGGTTTTTTCATAATCTAAAGGGTCAACGACGCGATGTAGTGTTGATACCCAACGATCATTGGTCCACCGCGCCATCATATCACCAAGGTTTATAATAAATGCATTATGAACTAACGGTGCTTTAATCCATATACCTGATTTTGATTTAACCTCGAGCCCGCCTACAGCTGGGTCTGGATTTAATATCGTCACCGTCCCGTAGTCAGTATGTTCACCTGCCCGTAGTTGGCCCGGCAAACAATCTTTATGCAATTCTGGATAACTTTGACACCTTAACGCACTTATATGGTGGGTATGATATTTTACAAAATAATCCTCTTCCAAGCCAAGCGAAACAGCTAATAACACCATTACATTAGCGCCAAAAACCTCAATAGACCGATAATAAGAAATCCAATCTTCTTTGAGTTCCTTTGGCATTTCTGGCCAAATATTTTCACCATAAAAAAAATCAGAACTATTTTCTTTTACCGCACCCGCAGGAGCATTTAAAGGACCCATGCTAAATGTTTCTTTCAGATCTGGAGGTGTTTCAATTCCTAATGTTTTACCCAAGGCTTCTCCTTCAACGGGAACGTAACCTCTTGGGCAACCTTTCATTTCAGGGAAGGCTTTCATCTTTTCATCTAATGGCTGCTTAAAGAATTTTTTTGCCGCCCGCCACGCACCCTGTTTAATTTTCTCTGGCATACCGTGATTTTTAATAACTAAAAAGCCTATGTCACAGCAAATACTATCAACGCGTGACGCAATCTCGTGACGCTTATTTTTTGACCCACTAATAAATTCCGCCAAATCAACAACCGGCAGTGTTTTATTATTTTCCATCTTTACACACATTGCAATATTCTACTGCAATCCTCGCAGCAAGTTTAGCGTTATTAAGTACTAGCTTAATATTTGTATCTAAGCTTTCACCCTCAGTGCGCTCTGCAATTCGTGATAAAAGAAAAGGTGTAGTTTCTTTGCCAGTAATACCTAGCTTTGTCATCTCTGCAATTGCTTCTTCGATGGTATTATTAATGTCATTTGGATCAAGGGCGTATATTTCTGGGACTGGATTAGTAATCAAAATAGAGCCATTGATACCTAGGACGTATTTCGCATGCAAGGCTTTCGCAGCATGTTTGGGGCTGTTGACTTGGTAGTCAGATTTATAGCCACTACTGCGCGCATAGAAAGCTGGAACTTCATCAGTCTTATAACTTACCACTGGCACCCCAGCAGTTTCGAGATATTCCAGCGTACGACCAATATCAAGGATTGATTTAATTCCTGCGCAAACCACTGCTACGTTTGTTTGGCCAAGCTCTTCAAGGTCTGCGGATACATCCATACTGTCCTCACCACCACGGTGGACCCCGCCAATTCCTCCAGTAGCAAACAATCGAATACCAGCCATATCAGCAATGATCATTGTCGCAGCGACAGTTGTGGCTCCGTCTTGCTCTCCAGCGACAAGGAATGGAATATCCCTACGGCTGGATTTAATGACATCAAGTCCTTTCCTGCCCAAATCATCAATTTCTCCTGAACTTAACCCTACTTTAAGACGTCCCCCCAGAATGGCAATTGTTGCTGGTATTGCACCATTATCTCTAACAACTTGTTCAGTTTTTTTTGCTGTTTCTACATTGCGCGGATAAGGCATCCCATGAGATATAATAGTTGATTCAAGTGCAACAACTGGCAGTCCATTATCCAGAGCATCTTTAATTTCTGGCAAAATGTCTAGGTACTGATTGTATGCTTTAGCTTTAGCTTTAGCTTTCATTTTAATTTTCCTCTAAATTATTAACTGCCCTTAACGACATTTCCGGATTAATAGTATTCTCGTGCGACAGCGCAATGCGGGCCGCATTTTGAGCAAAAAAAGCTGTCTTAAATATATTCCACCCCCGAAGGTAGCTAAACCCAACTGCAGCTGTAAATGCATCTCCTGCTCCATTACTATTAATCACTTTAAATGTCGCAGTTTCAATTATATTCTGATGTATGCCATTACTATAAAAAACGCCCCTTTCCCCTAAAGTAATAAAGATATTTTTCACTCCTTTTTTATGCAATTTTTCCGCCATATGTATTAGTGTCATGTTTTTCCCACAAATAGAAACAGCTTCAGACTTATTAACCTTCAACGTATGTATAGAATTTAAATAAGGAATAACTCGTGGTGCCTTAATATCTGATACGGCATCGATAATTAAAGGTTGATTGGCCATAAAGCCTACTAACTTAGTGAGGGTAGGCTCGCCTACATTAGTGTCTGCAATCACTAAGGCAGCCTGTTCAATTAAAGTTTTATAATTATCAATATTTATTTGTTCTGCAATAGACACGTCACTTATAGCCATACTCATATCACCTCCCTGATCAAGTATACTGACATAGGTCGATGTCGATGAGTGTTTCAATTTTGATACATGATCCATATTAATGCCTACTTCTTTTCCTTGCTCAATAATTCGGTCACCGTAAATATCTGTACCAACAGCAGAGATCAACCTGCAATCTATCCCCAATAATGCTAAATTTTCAGCTATGTTTCTCCCTACGCCGCCAAGACTTGTTGTTATTTTGCCAGGATTTGAGGTTTTTTTGCTTAAATCATTTTGTGAAGTCGCACAAATATCAATATTTGAGCCACCAATCACGACAGCATATTTGATTTTATTATGTATAGTTTTTGATTGCATTTTTTTACTATGACTTCACTTTTAAAACTGTCAATATAAAACTATACAGATATTAATAATCAACTTATGTTAAGAAATTAATAAAAGGAATTAGAAAATGTCAACTGCAATTATTATTGATCATCCACTCATTAAACATAAGCTCACCCTCCTTCGAAAAAAAGACACTTCGCCTGCGCATTTTCGAGTTATTTTAAAGGAAATAAGCTTTCTATTAGCATTTGAAGTGACTAAAGGTTTACCACTTGAAAATAAAGAAATAGAGACCCCTGTTTGTAAAACAATAGCTCCAATATTAGCTGGTAAAAAAATTTGTATCTTTTCAATTCTGCGGGCAGGCGAAGGACTAGCCCAGGGATTACTGGAACTCATTCCATCAGCGAAGGCTGGCCACGTTGGAATTTATCGTGACGAAGAAAGTTTAGATGCAGTGGAATACTACTTCAAAGCTCCTGCAGATTTAGACAAGCGTTTTAATCTTGTAGTAGACCCTATGTTAGCAACTGGATGCTCAGCTATCGCTGCACTTAATAAAATTAAAAATGAGGGTGGTAAAAATATTACATTTTTATGCCTTTTAGCTGCTCCAGAAGGTATAATAGCACTAAATAAAGAACACCCCGACGTGCAGATTTATACTGCAGCTATTGACACCAAACTTAATGAAAAAGGCTATATAGTACCCGGACTTGGCGATGCTGGTGATCGAATATTTGGAACTTAATAAAAGTTTATTAAAAAATAATCCTATCACACTTCTGATAAATTAAAGTTTAGTGCGAATTGTCCAGAGTTCTGGGAAGAAACGTTGATCAACAGCTTTTTTAAGCCAACCAACTCCGGCTGATCCCCCTGTTCCAGGTTTAAATCCTAGAATACGTTGAACCGAGACGAAATGACGATGACGGTATTCTGAAAACACATCCGCAATTTCTGTTAGGCCCTCACCGAGCATATAAAACTCATTTTTAGGTGTTGGATCCGCATACACCTTGAGCCAGGCATCCTCAACTGAAGGGTGAACTTTATAAGTCTCAGTCCAGTCGCGATCCAGACATTCAGGCGCAACTTCATATCCATTTCGGTGCAAAAGCGAAATTACATCATCATATATACTAGGCGAAGAAAAATTCTTTAGTATCGCTGGGTAGACGTGATCAACGTTGCTGTGAGCATCACACATTTTCTGATTTTTATTACCCAAAATAAATTCGATGTGACGGTACATAAATGATAGCTGACCCGAGGCAACATTTAGATAATCACGAAATTGATTAAATCCTTCAGTACGGATTGTCGAGAGAACTTCCCAAGTATTCACAATCAGTTTCAGTATCTTTTTGGCTCTATCAATTATAACGAGAGAATTGGGAATATCATCTGCACGAATACGGAGCTGCAAGTTATAAAGCTCATAGTAAAGTGATTTAAATAATAATTCCTTAGTCTGTCCCATCAATATGAAACACATTTCATCATAACCAGCAGATCGCGGATGTTGAAGACTTAAAAGAAGGTCAATACTTTGATAGTCGATATAAGGATTACTGTTCCCGCCAAAATCTGTGATTGGCTCACCTTTAGTTTCTTTAACTTTTTTATCACGTGCAGTATCACTAAGCGGATCAATATTTCGAGGGTATGGTGATCCATCAACTTTGGTTGGATCCACAATATCGGGAATTATAAATTCAAAGCTCACTTTATTCTCCTTTTAATCGGCAAAATCAAAGAACCTTGCCGCATTACTTCCTAAAATGGAAGACTTTTGTCCCTGAGATAATATTGGATGGTTTTGGACCAAAGACCCCATATCAATTTCACCAAGAGGAAATGGATAATCGGTACCAAACATGACCCTATCAGCACCACTGCACTTTACTAAAAGATCAAGCGCATCTTCGCTGAAGACAGCACTATCTACTGAAAAACGATCAACATACGAGGACGGTAAATTTGGACAGTCCTTACGAACAATATCACGTTCACGCCAAGCATTATCAACACGACCCATCAAATAAGCAAAGCTACCACCACCATGAGCGAAGCACAGCTTGAGACTTTTAGGTAAGCGCTCAAACGCTCCAGAAAGAATTAACGATAAGATCGAAAGTTGTGTTTCTGCAGGCATTGCAACAAGCCACTGTAGCATGTATTTTGGCATCCGTTCCGGCGCCATCATATCCCAGGGATGAATTAGAACCGGAGTATTAATACTAGCGCAATGTTGAAGAAAAGTGATTAAACCTTCATCGTCAAGATTTTTATTTTTAACATGATTTCCTATTTGGACACCTACATGGCCACATGCCATAGCGCGCTCTACTTCAGCGCAAGCCATATCTATGTCCTGAAGAGGTACCTGACACATTGCTTTGAGCCGCGATGGATTATATGCACAAATCTCAATGGCCGCATCATTTATAACCTTAGCGCATTCTAACGCTGCTTCTGCAGATTTTTCATATGCAAATAAGATCGGAGTTGCACAAATAATTTGAATATCAACCATGTATTTATCAAGTTCTTCAATACGAAGCTCAGCATTCCAGCACGCTTCATATATTGGACGGTAATTTTCACCGTCCATTGTAATCATACCTTTTCCACCTGGTAGTTTACGAAAACCCGGCCAACTACCATCACCAAAACGGCTTTCCATATCCTTTATATTATCAGGATAGAAATGTGAATGAATATCAATTATCTTCATGGTTAGGACTCGCCTGTCATTCTAGCTGCTTAAATTTTTAATTATGAGTATCAATCTTCATTATTTATATTAATGTTTTATACAGATAGTAAGAGGTTCACAATAAAATTCAAGGCTATGGGCTCCACCTTCACGGCCAATGCCAGAAAGTTTAACGCCTCCAAATGGTGTTCTTAGGTCACGTAAAAACCAATCATTAACCCAACAAATTCCAACTTCCATTTGCCTGCAAACTCTATTTGCCTTATCCATATCAGAGGTCCAAATAGCTGCTGCTAGACCATAATCACTGTCATTTGCTTTCATTATTACCTCATCTTCATTATCAAATGGTGAGATATGACAAACAGGGCCAAATATCTCTTCTTTAACGCATCTTGCATCTTCTGGTAAGTCTATCCAAATAGTAGGTTCAATAAATGAGCCATTATCACAATCATTACCAAATACTGGCACTTTTCCACCAGTGACAAGCTTCGCGCCTTCTTCAAGTGCCAGTGAAAAATAAGAAAGAACTTTTTCACGATGTTTTTTTGAAATCAATGGACCCATATTTGCACCGTCTTCAGGTTGCCCAATTTTAATTTTTTCAGCATTTTCTTTTAAAGAAACGACAAATTTATCAAATATAGAACGCTCAACATAAACCCTTTCCGAACATAGACATACCTGACCGCAATTTGAAAAAACAGACCTAATTGTTCCTGCCACTGCTTTATCAAAATCTGCATCTGCAAAAATAATCGCAGCATTTTTACCACCCAACTCAAAAGATACAGGCTTTAAACCGTTGGCTGCATTTTTCATAATCGTTTTGCCAGTGTTACTTTCCCCAGTAAATGTAATTGCGTTTACTTCTGGATGCTCAATCATGTAAGCACCAGCAGATTTTGGACCAAAACCATGCAGTAAATTAAAAACACCTTTGGGCACACCAACTGTATCCATAACTTCAGCGAGTAGCGTTGCTGTGAATGGTGTTTCTTCTGATGGCTTAACAACCACCGTGTTACCGCATGCAAGCGCAGGCGAAACTTTCCATGTCATCAGAAGCAAGGGCAGATTCCATGGGGAGATCACAGCAACAACCCCTATAGGTTTATTTATAATCTGATTAGTCGCACCGCATCCATCCGCAGTAGTCATTTCAAATACTTTTTCATGCTGATTTTGAACAAGATCAGCAAAAAATCTAAAATTAGCAGCTCCACGTGGAATATCTATATTTTTAACTTGATCATATGCTTTACCTGTATCTGCAATTTCAGCTGCTACAAAATCATCAAACCTTCGCTCAATTTCATTAGCAACTTTATGCAGTAATTTGGAACGTTGCTCAACTGAATATGATCCCCACTCACCCTTCAGTGCCTTCTTTGCTGAAAGTACTGCGTGATCCACCAATTTTTTGTCAGCCTCGCAGACATGGGCAACAAGCGATCCATCTACTGGGTTAATATCATCAAATATCATTTTAGTTTTAACAAACTGACCATCTATGTAGTTTTTTAGAACTTTTACTGAAGACACGGTATATTCCAATTTTTATTGATTGGGATAGAATATTATAGGGTTAACCCCCGGGCGATAGTAACATGTTTCATCATCACAGACATAAAAAATATGTAATAATAAATTCTTAATAGGTATGGACAATATAGTTAATAATGAGATTAATAATAGATTGAATATGATGTTTTTATATTGTACAAAAAAATATATTGTTATTATAAGTTTAATCGTTGGACATGAAAATTATGAGTAATAAAAGTTGGAATAACATCTCACCAGCTACTAAGGCTGTATGGGCAGGTGAGGAGGGAACTTTTGTTGAAGGGGCCGCGCAAGTCCCTATAGTCAATAGTGTTTCATATAGTTATGACGATCTTGATGAATGGTTTGATGTAGCAACTGGAAAACGAAAAGGGCATATTTATAGTAGAAATACTAATCCGACAGTAACCGTTTTTGAAGAAAAAATGCGCATCCTCGAAGGTGCTGAAGCGGCGACTAGTTTTGCTACAGGAATGGCTGCTATTAGCAATATTTTATTCAGTCTCCTCTCCCCAGGTCAACACGTTGTTTCCGTTAAAGACACATACGGAGGAACCAGCGTAGTTTTTCTGGATCATTTACCGCGCTTTAACATTAATGTCACTATGTGTGAAACCCATGACCAAGATGCTATAGAGGCTGAAATTTTTAGAGAATGTGACCTTCTTTATCTAGAAACTCCGACAAACCCAACTATGAAAATTCTTGACCTAAAACGTCTTATAGCAGCAGGAAAGAAAGTGGGAGCAATTATCGTCGTCGATAACACATTTGCTACTCCAATTAATCAAAATCCATTAGCCTTGGGTGCTGATCTTGTTGTTCACAGCGCAACAAAATTTATTGGTGGACATTCAGATGCGCTTGGCGGCATTGTTTGTGGTAGCGCAGATTTGATCAAAAAAATATATGAATTTCGGGAAATTAATGGTGCTACACTAGATGCCAACTCTGCTTATTTACTTCTTCGAGGTCTTAAAACGTTAGATATCCGCATACAAAAGCAAAATAAAAATGCTATGTCGTTAGCAAAATTTTTATTAAATCACGATAAAGTTGACCAAGTATTTTATCCTGGACTTGAAAGTGATATTGGTCATGAAATTGCTAAAGGACAGATGAAAGGTTTCAGTGGTATGGTGAGCTTTTCTCTTAAGGGTGGTTTTGATGCGGTTCGCAACTTTTTACCACAAATTCGCTTTGCTCACCGTGCTGCACATCTTGGTGGAGTTGAAACTATTGTAGGGCCTCCACGAACCACCAGTCATGTGGAGCTAAGTGAGAAGCAACGGCAGGACCTTGGTATACCCGAATCGTTAATCCGTTGTTCTGTTGGCATTGAAGCCATAGAAGATATTATTGCTGATTTTGATCAAGCCTTAAATAGTATATAAGGTAGTAAGTATGTCATTAGAGCTTAAAAATATATCTCTTGCGGTTGAAGGTCACCCGCATATTTACCAAACCAACTTGAAACTTGAAAAAGCAACAATGAATGTATTGCTTGGGCCAACACTCTCCGGCAAAACAACTTTGATGCGCATAATGGCTGGTCTTGAAAAACCAAGTAGTGGACAAATTATTTGGAATGGCGAAGATATAACAAACCGCCGTCTACAAGATCGTGATGTCGCAATGGTTTATCAGCAATTTATAAATTACCCAACTTTGAGTGTTTATGAAAATATAGCCTCTCCCCTTCGGGTATTGAATAAAAATAAACACGAAATTGAAATTTCAGTAAAAAATGCGGCAGAACTTTTAAAAATAGGCTCATACCTTGACAGAAAACCAACGGAACTTTCAGGTGGGCAACAGCAAAGGTGTGCACTAGCCCGCGCTCTTGTCAAAGGGGCCGGACTTGTACTCCTTGATGAACCCCTTGCCAACCTTGACTATAAACTTCGTGAAGAACTTCGTGAAGAAATTCCTAAAATTTTTGAACGTTCAGGAGCTATATTTGTTTATGCTACCACCGAACCAGAAGAGGCCCTCCTGCTTGGTGGCAATACAGCGGCTTTATTTGAAGGACGGATTAGACAATTTGGTAAAACTAGCCAAGCTTATCGCAACCCAAAAGATATTATAACGGCAGATGTATTTTCAAACCCTCCAATGAATTTTTTAAAATTTAGTAAAATATATGAAAATATTACTTTTGAAGGTGGTGTTTCACTCACGAAAATAGATCATTTATCAAATCTGCCTGATGGTGATTACGTAGCTGGATTTAGACCAAACCATCTCGATCTTACTAGAAAAAGAGCTGATCAAATAAAATTTTCAGTTAGAATAAATGTTACGGAAATTACAGGTTCTGAAACATTTATACATATAGACTATACCGGAAAAAAGTGGATTGGTTTGGTTCAAGGAGTTCATAACCTAGAGCCTGCTGCCGAAATTTCTGTTTATCTTGATCCTGCGCATATCTATATATTTTTAGAAGACGGAAATTTAGAAATTTCTGCTTCTTATGCTACGAAAGTGAAATAATGGCAAAAATAACTCTTTCAAATCTGGCTCATAGTTATCTTAACAATCCAAATCATGATGATGATTATGCATTAAAAACATTAAATCACGAATGGACGGATGGGACTGCTTATGCACTACTTGGTCCCTCCGGATGCGGAAAAACAACCCTCTTAAATCTGATCTCGGGTCTACTTACCCCGAGCAAGGGAAAAATATTATTTGATGGAAATGACGTAACAGAATTAAAAACAGCGGCGAGAAATATTGCTCAAGTTTTCCAATTTCCAGTTATATATGACACAATGACAGTTCGAGAAAACCTTTCTTTTCCCCTCAAAAATAGAGGAATGAAAAAAGATTATATTGAAAAAAGAGTAATCGAGGTTGCAGATGCAATTTCACTAAGTAATATTCTTGATAAGAAAGCAAACGGCCTAACTGCAGATATTAAACAAAAAATAAGCCTTGGCCGCGGTTTAGTTCGTGAAGATGTAAGTGCTATTTTATTTGATGAACCACTTACAGTGATTGATCCTCACATGAAATGGCAATTACGGACCCAAATAAAGGAAATTCATAAAAATCTTGGTCATACGATGATTTATGTGACCCACGACCAAACAGAAGCACTTACATTCGCTGATAAAGTAATTGTTATGTTTGAAGGTCAGGTATTACAAATTGCTTCAGCAGCTGAATTATTTGAACGTCCCGAACATACATTTGTAGGATATTTTATAGGTTCGCCAGGAATGAATATTCTACCTGTAACCATTGAAGAAGGTAATGCAGTTCTTGGAGGTCATAACATAATGCTCAATGCAAAATATAAAAAGTTAAACGGTAAAATTGAGCTTGGTATTCGTCCTGAGTTTGTAACCTTAACAAATGATCCTTTTGCACTGCCTGTTACAATCGATAGAGTTGAAGATGTAGGTCATTACAAAATAGCACGTGCTCGCTTTCAAGATCATCAAATAAATATTATTTTAAACGAGTGCGATGAGATTAAATCAGCTACAACCCATGTAATATTTGATAAGAAAAAAATAAATATTTATCAAGATGATTGGAGAGTTAAACCATGAAAAAAACCCGAAATCAAAAGGCTTGGTTCATGGTTTTGCCAGTTCTTATTTTGGTTGCATTCTCGGCGATAATTCCGTTAATGACAGTTGTTAATTACTCTGTACAAGACACATTCGGTAATAATAATTTTTTCTGGGTTGGGTTAGAATGGTTTGAAGAAATTCTCGCGTCTGAACGTGTGCATGATGCGCTTGGCCGTCAGGTCACTTTTACAGCTATAATTTTGGCCATTGAAGTACCCTTAGGAATTTTTATTGCTCTACATATGCCTAAGAAAAGTGGCTTTTGGTCCTCCCTTTGTTTAGTACTACTTGCACTGCCACTACTTATCCCATGGAATGTTGTAGGTACCATATGGCAAATATTTGGCCGAATTGATATTGGACTTCTTGGATATACATTAGATAAAATAGGAATAAATTATAATTATACCCAAAACGCACTTGATGCATGGATTACAATTATAATAATGGATGTGTGGCATTGGACATCGCTAGTAGTTCTTTTAAGTTATGCAGGGCTACGCTCCATACCAGATTCATACTATCAGGCTGCGAAAATTGATCAAGCCAGCGGCTGGGCCGTCTTTCGGCACATAGAACTTCCAAAAATGAAGGGTGTGCTTTTAATAGCTATTCTACTAAGGTTTATGGATAGTTTTATGATTTATACTGAACCTTTTGTAGTCACTGGCGGTGGTCCTGGTAATGCTACTACTTTTCTTTCCATAGATCTCGTTAAAATGGCCATCGGTCAATTTGACCTTGGTCCAGCAGCTGCGTTCTCTCTTATTTATTTCCTTGTTATTTTATTAGTGTCCTGGGCATTTTATACAGTAATGATGAGTATGGATAAGGAAAATGACATATGAAAATTAATAATTCAGCTATCATTATAGTCCTTTATATTCTCTTTTTGATGTTGCCAATATATTGGCTTTTAATAATGAGCCTTAAGACTAATCAGGAAATACTTTCTACTTTTAATTTATGGCCAGAAAACTTAACATTTAATAATTATAAAGTGATATTTACAGATCCTAGTTGGTATGGAGGCTACATAAATTCTATTATTTATGTGGTTATGAATACTATTATATCACTTAGTGTGGCCATCCCAGCCGCCTATGCCTTTAGCCGTTATACTTTCCTTGGCGACAAACATCTTTTTTTCTGGCTTCTAACCAACCGTATGGCACCACCTGCAGTATTTGCACTACCATTTTTTCAGCTTTACTCGAGTGTTGGCTTATTTGATACTCACATTGCAGTTGCCCTTGCACATACTTTATTTAATGTACCGCTTGCAGTTTGGATTTTAGAGGGCTTCATGCGAGGGGTACCAAGAGAAATTGACGAAACCGCCTACCTTGATGGTTATAGCTTCTTTGCATTTTTTAGAAAAATATTTCTACCGCTGATTGCACCAGGTATCGGTGTAGCAGCCTTTTTCTGCTTTATGTTTTCTTGGGTCGAGCTCCTTCTTAGCCGGACCCTAACATCGGTAGATGCCAAGTCAATAGCGGCTACAATGACCAGGACTGCTTCTGCATCAGGTCTTGATTGGGGTGTACTTGCCGCTGCAGGCATGCTGACTATCATTCCAGGAGCCTTAGTTATATATTTCGTTAGAAACTATATTGCCAAGGGTTTTGCAATGGGGAGAGTATAATGGACCTATCTTGGATGGGCTGGACTATGCCGACAGCAATATTTTTTATTTCAATTGCATGTGCTCTTATTATTATGTTTATTTGGAGTATAAAAGCCCCACAAGAGCCGCGTCTTGGAATTTTAAGGATTGAGACAACACCGGGAGACCGCTTATTTATAAGTCTATTGGGTTCGGCGTTTATTTGTTTATTTTCGCTTGCGATGTTCGGCTCACCCCTATGGTGGGAACTTGGTGTCTGTTTTACATATGGTGCCGCAGTATTTAAATGGGTTTAAGGATTTAATAATGAAGAATAGTTTTAAAGTAGCAATAATAACACTTGCGATGACAACGAATTCAATTGCAGATGATACCACGACAGATAAATGGATTAAAGAATTTCAGCCCTCCTCACTATCCAAAGTAGAACAAAAAGCAGAAATTAACTGGTTTATAGAGGCATCAAAGCCTTATAAAGGCATGGAAATAAATGTAGTTTCAGAAACTATCGCTACTCATGAATATGAAGCAAAAACTCTCGCTGCTGCATTCACAGAATTAACAGGTATAAAAATCACTCATGATTTGATTGGCGAAGGGGATGTTATAGAAAAACTACAGACCCAGATGCAATCCGGTGAAAATATTTATGATGCTTACATCAATGATAGTGATTTAATAGGCACCCACTGGCGATATAAACAAGCAAGAAACTTGACGGACTTTATGGCTGGAATAGGAAAAGATGTAACCAATCCGGGATTAGACCTTGATGACTTTATTGGCATATCTTTTACCACGGGACCGGATGGTAAACTTTACCAGCTTCCTGATCAGCAATTTGCCAACCTTTATTGGTTTCGTCATGATTGGTTTACCGATCCAAAGAATATGGCAGATTTTAAAATTAGATATGGTTATAGCCTTGGTGTTCCCGTTAACTGGTCTGCCTATGAGGATATTGCAGAGTTTTTTACTGGGCGTATAATAGATGGTAAAAAAGTCTTTGGCCACATGGATTATGGGAAAAAAGACCCATCCCTTGGTTGGCGCTTTACAGACGCATGGATGTCAATGGCCGGTATGGGCGATAAAGGTGAACCAAATGGCCTTCCAGTCGATGAGTGGGGTATTCGTGTAAATGATAACTCCCAACCTGTAGGTTCCTGTATGGCCCGTGGCGGAGCAACCAATAGTCCCGCCGCCGTTTATGCGCTAGAAAAATATGTTGAATGGCTTAAAAAGTATGCTCCACCCGCCGCAGCTGGAATGGTTTTTTCAGAAGCCGGACCAGTCCCAGCACAGGGAAATATCGCACAGCAAATGTTTTGGTATACAACTTTTACACCAGATATGGTGAAAGAAAACACCCCAGTCGTTAACAACGATGGTACACCTAAGTGGCGTATGGCTCCATCTCCACACGGTGCATACTGGTCAGAAGGTACTAAAATTGGTTATCAAGATGCTGGTTCATGGACACTAATGAAATCAACGCCAGATAGGCGTGCTAAAGCAGCATGGCTGTATGCTCAGTTTGTTACCTCAAAAACTGTTGATGTAAAAAAATCACATCTCGGACTTACCTTTATTCGCGAAAGTACAATAAATCACTCGTCATTTACGGACCGAGCACCAAATCTAGGTGGCCTGGTTGAGTTTTATCGCTCCCCTGACCGCATACGCTGGTCACCGACAGGAACAAATATCCCTGATTATCCAAAATTAGCTCAACTTTGGTGGCAAAATATCGGTGACGCATCATCTGGTGAAAAAACAGCACAAGAAGCGCTCAACGCACTTTGTTTTGCCCAAGAAAAACTTTTAAGAAGATTAGAGCGTTCGGGTGCTCAGGGTAACCTTGGTCCTAAAATGAATGACGAAAAAGGTGCGGATTACTGGCTCGACCAACCTGGCGCGCCAAAAGAAAAGATCTTAAACGAAAAACCATCCCCTATTACAATTGGGTATGACGAGCTCATCAAGTCTTGGCAATGATTAAAGGAGACTAAACTCGTTCGATAACCATGGCAATACCCTGACCAACCCCCACACACATCGTACAGAGGGCTCGCTTTCCTCCTGTCCTCTCTAGTTGATTGACTGCTGTTATTATAAGGCGAACTCCACTCATACCGAGAGGGTGACCGAAGGCAATAGCGCCCCCCTGAGGGTTAATGCGTGGGTCATCATCAGATATGCCAAGAGTTCGAGTACATGCAAGGACCTGTGCTGCAAAGGCCTCATTAAGTTCAAGTATATCCATATCATTCAAGCTTAAACCAAGTCTGGTAAGCAACTTTTGACTGGCAGGAACTGGGCCAATGCCCATAGTCCGCGGTGGTACACCAGAAACGGCCATACCTATGATCCGAGCACGCGGGGTAAGCCCATGTTTATGGGCTGCATTTTCCGAAGCAATAAGGGTCGCAGCAGCACCATCATTTATACCAGACGCATTTCCGGCAGTAACTGTTCCGCCTGCAAAAATAGGGCGGAGTTTAGCTATTTTTTCCATAGATGATACACGTGGATGCTCATCTTGATCTACAATGATGGGATTATTTCTTTTTTGTGGAACAGTAACAGCTATTATTTCCTTAGCTATGTAACCTTCTGCGATAGCAGCTGCAGCTTTTTTTTGACTCCAAAACGCGAACTTATCCTGATCTTCCCGACTTATTCCTAACTCATTTACAAGATTTTCAGCAGTTTTTGGCATTACGTCAGTGCCAAAGGCATTATCAAATTTTGTATTGATAAACCGCCATCCCATTGTTGTATCTTCCAGTTTTTGGATGCGTCCAAAAGGAGTTTCTGATTTTCCCATAACAAAAGGAGCACGGGACATACTTTCAACGCCACCAGCAATCATTAATTCACCCTCAGAGGCCACTATTGCATTGGCGGCAATGCCGATCGCATTAAGACCAGAACCACACAATCTATTCACGGTAGTTGCGGCAACTTCCTGAGGAAGACCAGATAGTAATGCTGCCATTCTACCGACATTACGGTTATCTTCACCAGCCTGATTGGCACAGCCATAAACAACATCATCAACAGCTTCCCAATCAACATTTTTATTTCTTTCCATTAACGCCGAAATAGGAACTGCTGCAAGATCATCAGCGCGAACAGCAGCAAGACCTCCACCATAGCGGCCAACCGGTGTGCGAATTGCATCACAAATAAAAGCGTCTTTCATAAATCCGTCCTTTAAAATTGGTTTTTCATTTTATTCAATCCACCAAGCACTGCCTCGGCAAGTCTATCAATTTCTTTTTCAGCCATCACGGTAGAAAGCACACCAGAGCATGTATTTATCATCATAATACCATCATCAAACAAATGATTAAGTAGTGTTTTAGTTAGTATTTTTTCACGTTGATTAACATAACCATCACGGTAACTTGATGGTTCCTCTGATTTCATATGAACACGGAACATTGAACCAGCACCTGTAACACAAGCAGGCACATCAGCAATATTTATTGCCTCACGAATTGATTTTCTTGCATAATCAGCAAGTAAATTAATTTTGACCAGCGCCTCCTTATCAAATAAATCCATTGCCACCCGGCCTGCGGTCATTGTGATCGGATTAGCAGAGAATGTACCAGAATGAGGAAATAACACTTTTTCAGTCAAGGGGTTCATTACATCCATTACATCAGCTCGGCCAGCAAGGGCACCCACAGGAAAGCCGCCACCAATCATTTTACCCATGGCAGTAAGATCCGGGTTTATGCCCTCAAACCATTCTTGAGCTCCGCCATAATTCATGCGGTAGGTAATGACTTCATCAAATACCAGCAAGCTATCATTTTTACGTGTCCAATTATAAACAGCACGAACAAAATCTTCTTTTGCAGGAATAAGACCAATGCGGTGAGGAAGAAGATCTAGTACTACACACGCAAGATTATCGGCATTTTCATCAAGAATTTTTATGGCCCGTTCCGTATCATTAAAAGGGATTATTACCACATCATCAAGTGCAGACTGAGGTGTACCATGGGCAACTGGAACGCTACTTGGGCTATCAGCATCGCCCCAATTGTCTGGTTTTGATGTTTGACTTACCTCAGCGTAATCATAAAGGCCATGATAAGCACCTTCAGCTTTGGCAATTTTTGACCGTCCAGTAAATGCACGCGCTGCTTTAAGACAACTCATCACCGCCTCAGTACCAGAATTCACAAAACGCATTTTTTCAAAGCTGTCACTTCTGTTAACTATATGTTCAGCGTAAAGCACTTCCGCTTCAGTACCAATTGTGAAGGCGGTGCCTTTAGCTAACTGAGCTGCAACAGCTTCAGTAATAGCCGGGTGTGCGTGTCCGTGAATAAGTGAACACATATTATTAGCAAAATCGACGCGCTCAACCCCTTCAATATCCGTTACATAACAGCCCTCACCTTTCTCAACGTAAAGGGGGTGTGGTTTTTTAAGGATCGTATTACGACTGCAGCCACCAGGCATTACTTTAAGACCACGATCATATAAATCTGAACTTTTTGACATTTTTATTCTCCTTTAAACTGCAATAAGCCTGCAGCCTGTTCTTTCTTGAACATATTCAAAACTAACGCCAGGGGCGAGCTCGATAATCTTAAACCCAAGTGGCGTTACATCAATAACAGCGAGGTCAGTGTATATTCGCTTCACCACACCAACACCAGTAAGCGGAAATGTACATTTACCTACTAGCTTAGGGTAACCTTTATTAGTAACATGCTGCGATATAACATTAATGATTTTAACGCCAGCTACTAAGTCCATAGCGCCTCCAACCGCAGGAATAGAGTCAGGATTACCAGTGGACCAATTAGCAAGGTCACCATTTTCAGCAACCTGCATTGCACCAAGAACACAAATATCAATATGATTACCACGGATCATCGAAAAACTATCTGCATGATGAAAATACGAGGCGCCTGGAACTGCAGTAACTAATTTTTTTCCGGCATTAATTAACTCAGGATCCTCTTGACCTTCTTTGGGAGCGTCTCCCATGCCAAGTAAACCGTTTTCTGTATGGTAGATCACTTCGCGGCCTTCAGGTACATAACGAACAACTTTTTCTGGAATTCCAATACCCAGGTTCACATATGCACCATTAGGAATGTCCTGTGCTGCTCGTTCCGCCATTTGATCTCGGCTCCAGCCAATATTTTGCTCACTCATGGATAAACCTCCCCAGCTGAAACAAGCACAGATTCGAGCAGTGGATTAGATATTATTACTACCTGATCAACAAAAACACCGGGAGTGACCACCACCTCAGGATCAATATCACCAATCGAAACAAACTCTTTTGTTTGAACGATCGTGTTCTCTGCAGCCATGGCCATAATTGGAGCAAAATTCCGTGCTGTTTTATTGTAAATAAGATTACCGTAACGATCCGCCTTAAGACATTTAATCAACGCAAAGTCTGCAGTAAGGCCGTATTCAAGAACGTAGTCACGTCCGTTAATATTACGAACCTCTTTGCCGTCAGCAAGAGGGGTACCAACAGACGTTGCAGTGTAAAATGCGGGGACACCAGCTCCGCCAGCACGTATGCGCTCGGCGAGCGTTCCTTGCGGAACTAATTCAAGTTCAATTTCATTTTTTCTGTAAAGATTAGGAAAGACGAGTGAATTTGCTGATTTTGGAAATGAACAAATCATTTTAGCAACACGCTTATTTTCTATTAGTGCAGCTAGCCCCACATGGCCTGAACCCGTGTTATTATTAATAACAGTCAGGTTTTTAGCACCTTGATCAATCAACCCATGAATTAGTTCGATGGGACTTCCCGCCTCACCGAAACCTCCTATCATAACAGTTGCGCCATCATAAATTTTTGACACAGCAGCTTCGACCGAGCTTACTTGTTTATTAATCATAAACTTAAATTCCCTGAGCCCTAGGCTTTAATATCAAAGAGACCTGCTTCATCATAAATGACGCGATCTTTATATCCATCAAACCAAATAGCATCAGGGTTGCGACCAACAATGGCAACCTGACCTTTTTTGGGCGCATCCTTTGATGAACGCAACACTTTAAAAATTACTACACCATTCTCACCACCGGGGACGCCCTCCATTGGCTCATTTGTCACGGCAGCAACTTCTGTTTTTCCGTAATAATGGGTAATAGAAAGACGAGCGTGTGCTTCAACGCCAGATAGACCGCGCTGCGATGTATTAAGAAGGTTCCATGCCTCTTCAATGGGTACATTAAATGCTTTATGCCCAACAATATCACGGCCACAGAAAAAATAATGGTTTTCAACTTTATTGCGGCGTAGCTCTCGCTGCATAATGCGAAGTGCGTCAGCATCATTATTTATATTTTTAATAATAGGCGATTGATTATCAACAGTTATAAAACCGCGTTTGCCAAACTCATTAATCGCGCGTTTCGTAGCATCAACCCACTTAAGTCCACCGCCAGGAAGATCTATAAAATTACCATCTTTGTCTTTTTCTAGAAACTCGTCAGGATGATTAAAGTGGATCATGAAACGAAGTTTTGTTTCTGGATATGATTCATGAAAACTATCAACCATTTTAAAGAAGCTATCATCAAATCTTTGGGGGAAGAAAGCTAGTTCTTTGGTGCCCAAACGAATACTTTCTATACCCGCTTCTGCAAGAGCACCCCACCATGAGGCAATCCCTTTATTAGCAAGAACCATCGGATCACCGCCAGACATAAGAATTTCGCGGAGTTTTTCACGGCCAGTTTCTGGGTGAATTCCCCCAGCCTCTTCAACCAATCTATTGTGTTCTAAAATATACTCAACAAGATCAGGAATTTGAGCGAGGCCTTTAGCTTGGATTGAACCGTCTTCACGGACGATCTCTTTCTTGGCTATAAGTTCTTCACGGTAGCAAAAACGGCAATGAGCAGAGCATGTGCCAGCCACATAGATTAGACCAAGTTCGTACTTATGAATAAGGCCTTCAATAGGACTATAACTCATTTGTTTACCTGGATCTTCCGAACCATCAAGGTCAAAGGTTTCTTTGGGGCTAGCTTTAATAAGTGTACGAATAGAGTTACTTACACGGGCACGCTCAAAATAATGTCGGGTCATTTTTACTGGCATACGAGCTTCGAGGTCACGATTTGTGCCTTTTAAATTAGCAATAGCATCGATCTCCTCTTGGCTGTAAAAATCTTTCATATCATCATCAACTTTTCCATCAACAAATTTTTTAAGGCCAGAAACAATACCTCTGTCATATTTAGCATTTTCTATCTTTGCAAGGAATTCTGCTTCCCGGTCGGATGGAATATGTTTTTTTCTAATTGGCTTTTGTACATTCATAATAGATGTTCCCTATTTACGTTGTTTTTACTTTATAAAGACTTTAGTGTATATTACCAAAACTCACGTTTTTAAATTACTAAGAATAAATAATTAATCTAAATTACATAACTACATTCAATTTAACAACTAATACTTATGCATAAGTTGATGAGGTTTAGTAATGGAAATGATAAAAATGTTACGTCAACGAAGACTTATACCTAGCACTAGCATGTTAATGGCATTTAATGCATCTGCTCGAAACAATAGTTTTACGGAAGCGGCTAAAGATCTCAACCTGACCCAAGGCGCTATAAGTCGACAGGTAAATGCACTTGAGCTGCAACTTGGTGTTAAATTATTTTACAGAATAAAAAAATCAATAAAACTTACGGAAGTTGGTAAAATATATGCCAAAGAAATTAATAACGCCCTTAAAAGTATCCGTAACGCGTCTCTAAGCGCAGTAAGTGACGTTCATGGGCAAATACTTAACCTTGCTATTTTACCAACGTTTGCAACACGATGGCTGATGCCTAAATTTCCAAAATTTCTTGAAAAAAATCCACAAATTACGATTAATTTTACTAGTAAGCTATCACCTTTTGATTTTTCTGAGGAAAGTCTCCATTCAGCTATTCACTTTGGTCACCCAGACTGGCCCGGAACAGTGGGTACTTTTTTAATGAATGAAGAAGCGGTTCCAGTTGCTGCACCATCATTTATGGGAAACCACACCGTTCGTAATATAGATGAGATTCAGAGTATGCCCCTCCTACATCTTGAAACCAGACCCAATGCTTGGCCAGGCTGGTTTGAACAAAACGGTCTAACTTCGCCTACCGACAGGGGGATGATCCTCGAGCAGTTTTCTATGGTAACTCAGGCTGCCATCGCTGGAATGGGAGTTGCTATGCTTCCCCACTTTCTTATTAAAACCGAACTGGAACGTGGAGAACTTGAAATTTTAATGGATATACCACTTCAAAATAGCGCTGGATATCACCTTATTACTCCAAAAAACTATAATAATTATGCGCCTGTTGTAGCGCTTCGCAACTGGCTACTTGAACAAGTTATAGTTTAAATGGCGTCCGGTTGGTTTTCTGGCACAGCCTCTTCAAAGGCTCGAATTCTCAAACATTCCTCGTTAATTCTTAAAATTGTTGGATAGTCAGAAAGATTACATTTAAATCTATTAGCGTTATAGACTTGGGGGACTAAAAGGCAGTCTGCTAAACTAGGTTTGTCACCGTGGCAGAATAACCCTGTTTCTTGCTCAGTCGATAATTTCTTTTCAAGCGCGGTAAAATCCTGTTTTACCCAATGGTGATACCAAAGGGTTACACCATCTTGATCAAAACCATTTTTTAAATACTTAAGAATTCTTAAATTCAAAAGTGGATGTATCTCACAGGCAATAGCATATGAAATAGATTGAACTCGAGCCCGTTCATCAGGATCCTTAGGAAGTAATCTGTAATTAGGGGATATATAATCAAGGTATTCCAAAATCGACATAGACTGAGAAATTATCTTACCATTTACTTCCAACGTAGGAACAAGGCCCTGCGGGTTCTTACAAATAAATTCTTCAGTTTTATGTTCATCCTTGGACAATGCATAATTTTTTTGTTTATAACTCAGCCCTTTTAAATTCAAGCCAATTCTCACCCTATAAGAAGCTGAACTCCGCCACATACCATGTAAAATAATGTCAGACAATTTTTGTCTCCAATTCAGTTAGGCCCTCAATACCAACTCGAATTACATCACCTTTCATAATAGGACCCACACCTTCAGGTGTTCCAGTATAAATGAGATCGCCAGGCATTAACTTAAATAATGTAGACAAGTTTGCAATAACTTCTGGTACCGACCAAATTAATTTATTTATATTACTATCCTGCTTGATATCTCCATTCACAGTGAGCCAAATACGAGAATTTTCGATGTCAGAAATCTGATTTATTGGGTGGATTTCAGCACAAGGTGCCGAATGATCAAAGGCTTTGCTTACGTCCCAAGGCCGACCTTTTAATTTTGCTGCTGATTGAAGGTCCCGACGCGTCAAGTCATTGCCAACTGCATATCCATATACATGTTGAAGAGCATCCTCTCTTTTTACATCTTCACATTCTTTTCCAATTGCAACAACAAGCTCGGCTTCAAAATGAAAGTTATTTGTTTTGGGTGGGTAAGGTATAGAAACCCTACTATCAACCACAGCATCATTTGGTTTTGTAAAGTAAAATGGCAATTCGCAATCAGGATTATGACCCATTTCACGGGCGTGTGCAGCATAATTTCTGCCAACGCAGAAAATCCGCCGGACTGCAAAGCGGTCGTCACTTCCGTGGATGGCAACACTTGCAGGAGTGGGAGTATCAAAAATATAATTCATAAACTAAAAATCCTAATTTTACTTTTATTTATTTTGCGATCATCACCCATAACCGTAGAGCTTTTTGCAACGGACGATCTAAATAACTAAATAAGACAAAGTGATCATACATCTTGACGATCTATGATTTTTTTCAACATAGATTTAAGCATATCAACGTCCTCATTACTGTAACCGTCAAGTACTTCTTTTTCTAGTCTCTGGGCCCGGCGTTGAACATCTTTTAAGTGTTCATTACCTGCTTGTGAAAGAGCAAGTTGATCATTGTTGAGTTTGTTTAAATAGCCATTATTACATAACCAAGCTACTGATTTAGTTACAGCTGCAATATCAACGCGAATTGCCTTACTTAAATCAGCCTTAGTTAGATTAGGAGAATGACTAAGGTGCACAATGATACGTGCATGAGCAATGGGCATTCCCTCATCTTGAAGTTCACGGTAAAATGGATCTGAAATTTCCCAGTAGCTACGTAATAAAAGTGGCACAATGAAATCACCTTTTGAGGAGACATCTTCACCTTCTGGTACTGACATTTTTACTGCTGGATGACGAGCTGCTACTGTGTATTGACCATTCGTATATAGAAGTGGCTTTTTGTTGCTAGTATTGAAGTGCTCAACTTCACCAATAAAAATAAGATGATCCCCGCCTTCATAGGTACTAATATTTTTACATTCAAGATGGGCAACGGTGCCAGAGAGTAAAGGAAGATTACATTTACTCTCTAAAAGTTCAATATTATTGAATTTATTTTCACTAGTCCTAGCAAAATTATTTGAGATATCCATCTGATCAGATGCCAGAACATTAACAGCAAAATGTGGTGCGGCTATAAAGGCACCAATACTTTTAGATTTTTTATCGAGGCTCCAAAGCACCATAGGTGGCTCAAGGCTCAGACTGCTGAATGAGTTCACCGTCAGACCAATTTTAGTGCCATCAGGTGCAAGCGCAGTGATAACCGTAATTCCTGTTGCAAATTTTCCAAAACAATTTCTTAGTAATTTTATATCAATATTTTTTGTCATTATTTAACCTAAATTTATGGTAATTTATAAATTTTCAAGCTACCTTTACCATTTTTAAGGCGTCTAAAAGCATCTTTTTTTCTTCGAGGCCTTTGAATCATCAATAATTTTCTCTGCTGGAATAACTATAAGACCGTTAGGGTCACAAATAATTACTTTTCCCAAATTTACTTTGTGAAGTTTAGCCTTCTTTACGAAGTGAAGTAATTGCAGAACCTTGCATCAAATTAAGACCAGTAGCGATAGTTTTTTTACATAGTGTTACACTCTTTATAAATGACCCACCTAAGCAGATAGTCTAGATGATTTCCCAAACTAGTTCTTATATTTCATGGTTTTAAAACAATAAATACCTCTCTTTAATAAATTAACCTGCTATTATAATAGGTATTGTTGCAAAAATGGTCTTTACGATCAAGCCCAATAAAGAAACTTATAGTAAAACAGAGTTAAAAATATAATTATGAAGGAAATACTCGAAACTTCAATCTTTGTTGATGGTGATGCCTGTCCGGTTAAAGATGAAATCCTTAAAGTTGCTTACAGGCATAAAGTTCCTGTATTTATGGTTAGTAATCAATGGATGCGCATTGAGGTCGGACCACTAGTTAAGAAAGTTGTCGTATCCGCTGGGCCAGATGAAGCCGACGACTGGATTGCTGACCGTGTTGGACAAAATGATATCGCAATAACGGCAGATATTCCATTGGCAAAACGATGCCTAGAGGCTGGAGCAACTGTTCTAGGAATGACGGGACGGTTATTTTCAAGTGACAACATAGGTATGGCGCTTGCGATGAGGGAGCTAAAAGCGCATCTCAGGGAAACTGGAGAAAGTAAAGGTCATAATGCGGCCTTCACCAAAGCCGATAGATCAAAATTTTTACAAGAGCTTGACCGGCAAGTCGTATTACTTTCTGAGAACAAATAATTCTTTACTTTAAAAATTTTTATTAAACTAAAGTTTTATCTTTTAATTAGTAGCATTGTTACAAGTATTAAAAAGCCCAACAGCTAAAGTAGGGAAAGGAAAGATTAGCTTTCTTTAGTCCTTGACCTTATTTCCTTAGTTGTTAGGGTTTAATAAAATAAAGAATAATTTGAGGGAATTTTATGGAAAATTACGGGTTCCTATCCATTCTGCCGCCAACTCTAAGCATTATATTGGCAGTTTATACACGAAATATAGTTTTTTCATTAGCATCCGGCGCATTTAGTGGGGCATTGATTATTACTAATTTCAACCCTTTTATGGCTTTTGCTGTAATTTTGGAAGATCATGTATTTGTTCAGTTAGCCATTCCATCTAACAATCAAGTTATGATCGTTATGTTTACGATTGGTGGTTTCATCCATATGCTTGATAAGTCTGGTGGCTCAAGAGCATTCGCAGGAGTAATGGTAAAATTCATTGGTAGTCCAGTAAAGGCACAAATTGCAGCTTGGGTAACCGGCTTAAGTGTATTTTTTACTGACAGCGGTAATGCATTAATTGTCGGGCCATTGTTTAAACCTGTATTTGCTGAACTAAAGATTTGCCGTGAAAAGCTAGCATATATTATCGATACTACAGCAGCACCATTATGCATCCTTATTCCATTTGTCGGGTGGGGTGTTTATATAATGTCACTTATTGAAAACTCCTATGCTGCGGTTGGCATAGATGGCGATCCTATTAGAGTATTACTATCAGTTTGGCCCTATCAGTTTTATGCATTCCTTGCACTCATATCTATTCCCATGATCCTTTCAACTGGTCGTGATTTTGGCCCTATGGTCAGCGCTCAAAGAGATTATAATAGGGCAGTAGATACTGGAAAATTAATAGATGTTCCAGAAAAAAAACAAACGGAAACACCCAGAATAAGTACAGTTATTTTGCCTCTTTCCATCATGTTGGCAACCATGATAATTTACATGGGATATTTTGCGTATATGGAAGGTATTAAGAGCGTCCACGTGCGTGCAGGGATTTGTCTATCATACCTATTTTCCTCGATTGCTTGTGGCTATTTAATGAAGAAACATCAAAATAAACCATATGATAAAAGTCTTGGCTTATTTTTTGAGGGGATGCAAAAACTAGTCTTTATGTGTGTCATTTTGGTGCTCGCATGGACACTGAGTTCACTTTGTGGAGAACTCCAAACTGGCGCATACCTTGCCACCCTAATCGGTGATAAAATTGAACCCAGCTTTTTCCCACTAATAGTATTCTTACTTGGAGCAATAATGTCATTTGCTACTGGATCATCATATGGCACCTTTGCTATTCTCATGATTATTGTTGTTCCCATTGCTCATGCTCTAAATGCACCGATGGTATTAACAATTGCTGCAGTGTTAAGTGGTGGTTTATTTGGTGATCATACGTCGCCGATATCCGACACTACTGTTCTGGCCAGTATGGCTGCTGATTGTGCCCATATTGATCATGTCTCAACCCAGCTTTCTTACGCGTTACTTAACGGTGTCATGACGGTATTGGCTTTTGTTGTTGTCGGTTTTTACCAATCACCTTACATCATTTTCCTAATCATCATTATCCAATATTTAAGTATTCGTTTAATTATGAAGTTTTATGGCCGTAACGCCTTCGAGGAGAAACAGCCCTCTATTAACTAAAGTTCATGAACAATAGTTAGAATGAAAAATTCAATAACTTGCTTCAGTCATTGAACTTTCTTAGAATAAAGGTAAATTAATTGAAATTAAATACATCAAGAATGCATGAACGAATTGCATCACTATCTCACATTGGAAAAACTCCGGACGGAGGATCTCGAAGAATTGCACTTACTGATGATGATATTGCGGGAAGAAATCTTGTTATATCTTGGATGAAAGATACCGGCCTTGACGTTCAAGTCGATCAAATAGGTAATGTTTTTGCAACTCTTAAGGGTGCGGTTGAAGGCAACCCAATTATGATGGGCTCTCATATTGATACGGTTGGAAATGGTGGCCATCTCGACGGTTCATACGGCGTCATAGGCGGACTAGAGGTTTTAGCAGCATACAAAGAAAGCGGTAAAATAAATAGGCACGATCTTTGCGTAGGTATTTTTACTAATGAGGAAGGCGTTCGTTTTCAACCAGACATGCTTGGCTCACTTGTATATGCAGGCGGGATGAACCTAAGCGATGCTCATAATATTATTTCCACTGATGGTAAATCAATTCTTGATGAATTAAATAGAACTGGAACTTTAGGATCCATGGCCTGTGGTTCAATAATACCGTACGCGTTTATTGAACTTCATATTGAGCAAGGTCCAGTGCTCGAAAGTAAAAATAGTCAAATAGGCGCTGTTGAAGGTGTACAAGGAATTTCATGGACCGGAGTAACCTTTAAAGGTCAGTCCAACCACGCTGGAACAACCCCAATGAACCTTAGAAAAGATGCTGCATATGCAGCATCACGACTATCTGTAGCCGTTCGTGAGATCACAGAAAGCATTGGTAGTGGGCAGGTTGGGACCGTCGGAGTTATTTCTCCAAAACCCAACCTCATAAATGTTGTGCCTGGTGAAGTATACATGACAGTCGATCTTAGGAATATTAACGAAACAAAGCTTAAAAAAGCAGAATATCTTCTGAAACAAAAAATTGAGCATATTTGTCTTGAAGAGAAAGTTAATGTTGAAATTGAACAGCTCGTTAGATTCAAACCTGTAAATTTTGATAAAAGAATATCAAATATTATTGCCAATATTGCCGACGAAAAAGGCCTGCAGTACACACGCCTAAACTCAGGGGCAGGACATGACGCACAGATGATGGCACGCATATGTCCAACATCAATGATCTTCGTCCCTTCTAAAGATGGCATCAGCCACAACCCCAGAGAATATACATCAAAGGAACATTTAAACTACGGATTACAAATACTTTATGAGACTATAAATAGGATCGATTTAAACTTATTAGACTAATTTTCATAAAAGTCGTGACAAAATGAATAAACTATGACAATATTGTTGTCATAGTTTATAATAAGGAGGTTTTTTTGAAAACAGAAGCAAAACGACTTAATGCTGTCATCAGAGATATTCATCAATGCTCCAATCATTTGCGTATGCGTACCAATGAAATTCATCAAGACCTTAATGGCGTTAACGCCTCTATGCGAAGTGTCATGGAAATACTTTCTTACGCTGGATCTATTACAGTACCAGAGATTGGGCGAGTAAAAGGTGTTTCTCGCCAGCATATTCAATTAGTGGTCAACACACTTTTGAAGGTCGGCCTTATTAAACGACAGGATAACCCCAGCGATAAAAGAACGTATTTAGTTTCCCTCACCTCTACCGGTAAAGATACTTATGATTCTATCCAAATCAGAGAAATGGGTGAGCTACAAACTCTGTGTGATGAGTTCGACACCGAAGAGTTAAGAATAGCGACTAAAATGATGCAAAAGTTAAACAAACTTGTCACCAAAAATTTTTATTAGTTGTATTCAACAAAGATTATAAGCGACCCTAATTTAGTAACTTGACCTTTACATAAAAAAATTGCTGTTGATCGAGTAATTAGGGTTGATTAAACTGAACTAAGAAGAATACTCGTTTCACTATTTAACACACCATCAATCATACGGACTTCCCGCAAGACTCTATCAAAGTCGTTAAGACTTAATGTTTGAATTTCGGCAACAAGGTCCCAAGCACCATTTGTTGTATGAAGAGTTTGTAATTCTGGAATACCTCGAAGTTTTATTATTACTTGTGAAGTCGATTTACCTACCACTTCTATCATCATCAAAGATCGGATTGCGTCATGTTCATAATCCTCCCTAACCCGAACAGTAAAGCCGTGTAAAGTTCCCGAACTTAATAAGCGATCAAGTCTATTTTGTACGGTACCGCGTGATACTTTTAAAATTTCCGCAAGCTTTGATAGTGGGGCGCGGCCATCTGTTCGCAATAACCCTATCAACTCTCGATCAAGGTGATCATAAATGTATTTTGCATTAGGAATATTATTATTCCTCCCCTGAAGTGTTACAGTATAAATTGACAATATTATCAATTTATACTGTAAATATTATATAAATGCCACAATATTTTATAAAATTGTGACATTGTTTATAATATTTATATAGTTTACGTTATTGGTTGATGAAATTAATTTGTTGTTAAAGAAATGAAAAATGTTATGGCTAAAAAAGTAGCAAAGAACCTTAATCTTGTGCCATTTGTCAGCGTAGATAATATGATGAAAATTGTTCTGGAAATAGGTATTGAAGAAATCTTAATCGGGATAGCAAACTACCTGGAGGTAGACTTTAAGCGTTGGGAGCTCTTTGATAAAACACCCCGGGTCGCCTCACATTCTAATGAAGGTGTCATTGAATTGATGCCGACCAGCGACGGTCAGGTTTACGGATTTAAATATGTAAACGGTCACCCTAAAAACACAAAAAATGGACTCCAAACCGTGACGGCCTTTGGTGTACTTTCTGATGTTGACACAGGTTATCCAGTTTTGTTGTCTGAAATGACGATCTTAACGGCACTCAGAACGGCTGCAACTTCAGCCATGGCTGCAAAGTATTTGATGCCAAAGGGATCAAAGGTGATGGCGATGATTGGAAATGGAGCCCAATCAGAATTTCAAGCACTCGCCTTTAAGGCCATTTGTGGAATTGATGAGCTTAGACTTTATGATATTGATGGCAGGGCCACTGATCGCTGTATGAAAAACTTAACTGGATTTGGTATAAATATGGTTAAATGCTCCAGCGAACAAATAGCTGTTGAAGGAGCAGACATAATTACTACTGTGACGGCCGACAAACAGTGCGCAACGATCCTCACTGATAATATGGTTGGTTCCGGAGTACATATTAATGCCATCGGCGGTGACTGCCCAGGCAAAACCGAATTACACAGAGATATTCTTCTTCGCTCAGAGATATTTGTCGAATACCCACCGCAGACACGTATTGAAGGAGAAATTCAACAGCTTGACGACGACTATCCAGTAACTGAATTATGGCAGGTAATGACTGGAGAGGCAGAAGGCCGTACGAACGAAAAACAAATTACTCTGTTTGACAGCGTTGGCTTTGCAATCGAGGATTTTTCAGCCCTACGTTATATTCGTGATCAATTGGGGAAAACACAACAGTTTCAAAACCTTGATATGGTTGCTGACCCTGATGAGCCACGTGATTTATTCGGCATGGTTTTACGCGCCAAGGACGCCACAAACATCGAGGATCTTTAAATGAGCAGAAGAAGCGCCCAAGCCCCCGCGGCAGTAATTATGATTCGTCCTCATTATTTTTCGCCAAACCAAGAAACAGCTAAAGATAACGCTTTTCAAAGAACAAATGACGACTTAAATACAACTGAAATGGCAAAATCTGCTTTTTCAGAAACAACAAATGTTGCTAACAAATTAAACTCTTTTGGAATTAAAACTCATATTTTTGAAGATGAGAGCACGAAAAGTCCTGATTCAGTTTTTCCAAATAATTGGTTTTCCACTCATCCAGGCGGTCATATTGCTATCTATCCAATGTACCCAGAAAATCGTCGTCTTGAACGCCGGCATGATATCATTGAGATGCTTAAAAGAAATTATCGTGTTCAAGATGTGATCGATTATTCAGGGCTTGAGCCTGATGGTCTATTCCTAGAGGGTACTGGTGCCATGGTCCTAGATCATATAGACCGCGTTGCATATGCAGTTCGATCAAACCGAACTAATCCAGTTGTCCTTGAACGCTTCTGTACTCATTTTAATTATGAGCCGATGGTTTTTGATGCTGTTGATGATAATGCAAATCCAGTTTACCACACCAATGTGCTTATGTGTATAGCTACAGATTTCGTTATGATATGTCTCGATATGGTTTCTGACAGTGCTCGGCGTTTAGAAATAGAAGAACGTTTTAAGCGCTCAGGGCGCCACATTATAGCACTTTCTAAACAACAAATTAATAATTTTGCTGGAAATGCACTTGAATTACAGGGCAATAAAGGTCGTATATTAGCCCTTTCTAGCGTTGCCTTAAAAGCGCTAAGTCCGAAGCAGAAAGCAATGATTGAACAAAGCACAACAATACTGCCTC
>Ga0209482_1000208_pt1 | contig 52719 bp, 52 predicted proteins | sample CoawatmetaG10DNA_FD_187512 | JGI IMG/M metagenome (GOLD analysis project Ga0209482, IMG submission 187512) | Marine microbial communities from the West Antarctic Peninsula - Coastal water metaG104-DNA (SPAdes) (version 2) | ecosystem: Environmental > Aquatic > Marine > Coastal ...
GGTTTGTGGTATCCAATGATCAAGACCGCTGACATTGTTGCCGATCGTTACAATATCTCTCGTGAAGCGCAAGATGAGTACTCACTGATCAGCCAGCAACGCACCGCTGCAGGACAGGAGTCTGGCAAGTTTGACGACGAAATTGTCGCCATGAACACCATCATGAAAGTAAAGAATAGAGAAACGGGCGAAATCACCGAGCAGGCTGCGGTAGCTGATCGTGATGACTGTAACCGTCCGTCTACTACTATAGAAGGGTTGGCGAGCCTAGCACCCATCATGGGTGAAGGTAACTTCATTACTGCGGGCAACGCCTCTCAGCTGTCTGACGGGTCTTCTGCACAGGTTATAATGGAGCGTTCTGAAGCTGAGCGTCGTGGTTTAGATATCCTTGGTACATTCCGTGGGTTTGCTGTTGGCGGTTGTGAGCCAGATGAGATGGGTATTGGTCCTATTGTGGCTGTGCCTAAGTTGCTCAAAGCAGCTGGCCTAACGGTTGATGATATCGATCTTTGGGAGCTTAACGAAGCATTTGCCAGCCAGGTCATATACAGTCGCGATACCCTAGGTATCCCGATGGACAAGTTGAATGTCAATGGTGGTTCTATCTCTATTGGCCACCCATTCGGTATGTCAGGTTCACGCATGGTAGGCCATTTGTTAATTGAAGGTCGTCGCCGTAAAGCTAAGTACGGTGTTGTTACCATGTGTATTGGTGGCGGCATGGGTGCAGCAGGATTGTTCGAGATTAACGCTTAATAGAATAATTCCTGGCTAACGTCAGAGTTATTAAAAAAGCCCGGCTCCTTAAACAGAAGCCGGGCTTTTTTGTCTCTATTGGCCGCTGGTTAGCAACCACTTACTATTACGTGTTGGCTGATTCTACAATACGTTTCATGTCTGTCATGTAGCCGCGCAGTTCGTGGCCAATAATTTCTACATCATGGTCGCGAATGGCGTCGTTGACTTCAATTAAACGAATATTGTCTACCGCATTGGAAGGGTCGGTTAAACCGCCGCCTAGGTCTTCTAAGGTCAATGCATCAGCATGTGCTTGCAGGAGAGGCACAGCGGCGTGGGTGAATAGGTAGTTACCGTATTCAGCGGTATCAGAGATTACTACGTTCATTTCGTACAGCTTGTTACGAGCAATACAGTTGGCTATTAATGGTGTTTCGTGCAGTGACTCGTAATAGGCTGACTCTTCGATAATGCCTGAGGCAACCATTGTGTCAAAGGCCAGTTCAACGCCCGCTTTGATCATGGCTACTAAATAAATGCCTTTATCATAATACTCTTGCTCGGTTATCTCCGTGTCACAGTCAGCCGCTTGCTCAAAGCTAGTGTCTGCGGTTTGGGCGCGCCACTTTAAAAGATTGGCGTCATCATTGCCCCAGTCGACCATCATTGTGCGAGAGAACTCACCTTCAATAATATCGTCCATGTGCTTTTGAAATAATGGCGCTAAAGTAACTTTTAACTCTTCTGCCATATCGAATGCTTTGATTTTGGCAGGATTACTCAAACGGTCCATCATGTTGGTAATGCCGCCGTGCTTAAGTCCTTCGGTGACTGTTTCCCAGCCATATTGTATTAACTTTCGCGCATAGGCCGCGTCAACACCAAGGTTGAGAAGTTGCTGATGACCCAAGATAGCGCCAGTCTGTAACATTCCACAAAGAATAGTTTGCTCACCCATTAAGTCGGACTTAACTTCGGCGATAAAGGATGATTCTAAAACGCCCGCCCGATCACCACCAGTGGCTGAGGCATAGGCTTTAGCAATGGCGTGGCCATTGCCTCTAGGGTCATTCTCTGGGTGAACAGCAATCAGTGTTGGTACACCAAAACCGCGTTTATACTCTTCGCGCACCTCCGTACCAGGGCACTTAGGGGCGACCATAATCACAGTTAGATCAGGACGGATCTGCATACCTTCTTCAACAATGTTAAAACCATGCGAGTACGCAAGAGTAGCATTCTGTTTCATTAACGGGAGTACTGCAGTAACCGCCGCCGTGTGTTGTTTGTCTGGGGTTAAGTTAAGTACCAAGTCTGCGGCAGGAACGAGTTCCTCTGCGGTACCCACGGTAAATCCGTTCTGTGAAGCCCAGAGATAAGACTGACGTTTCTCGGCAATAGCTTGCTCGCGTAATGCGTAGGAAATGTTGAGTCCTGAGTCGCGCATATTAAGGCCCTGATTGAGCCCTTGAGCGCCACAACCAATAATGACGATGTTCCAGTCTTTGATAAGATTGCATCCATCAGTAAATTCGCTGCGATCCATAAAGCGACACTTTCCCAGCTGGCTCAGCTTGTTGCTGAGGCTAAGAGTATTGAAATAGTTAGCCATTGTGTTCTCCAGTAACCGCTATGCGGTCAGTTAATTAAGATTGTCCAAGCCAAAATATTTTAGCCTCAGGGGGACAGTGTAACGAAAACTGATTGTTGCTTAAAACGATATGTATAGAACACTACGTTGCGTTTTTTGCAATAACGGCAGTTATTTAGTACTATTCGCTATGGATATTCGATCAATGAATTTGTTTCAGCATCTGGCGACTAGTTTGCACTTTGGCAAGACTGCGGCCGCCAATCATATAAGCCCATCTACTTTGAGCCGAGCAATTCAGAGGGTTGAAGATGAGCTAGGTAGCCAATTACTAATTCGTGACAATCGTTCGGTGGTGCTAACCAAAGAGGGCCAGCAGTTTTTAGCGTATGCAGAGCAGCAAATCGATCAGTTTGAGTTACTGAAACAATCGCTGAATCAGACTCAGCGAACATTATTGGGGTCACTGAATATTTATTGTTCCGTTACTGCATCGTATGCCTATTTGCCGCCGCTATTGGAAAAGTTTAGGCAAGCGCATCCCAATGTTGATATTTATCTTGATACGGGTGATGCCGCTGATGGTATTGAGCAAATCAAGAGTCAACGTGTTGATCTTGCCATAGCGGCCAAACCTGATGATCTCTCCAGCAGTATCCATTTCCAACATATTGCATCGGTTACCTTGGGCATTGCAATGCCCAAGATTAATTGTGCGGTTAAAAAGGCACTCCAGGCTGATAGTATCGATTGGGCGAGTGTCCCCATCATATTACCCGAGCATGGTGTCGCCAGAAAACGCTTTGAACAATGGTTTCGTAAAAAGGGTGGCGGGCGCCCCAATGTTTATGCGCAGGTATCTGGACAAGAGGCTCTTCTAAGTATGGTGGCATTGGGTTTCGGGATAGGGTTATCACCGATTGTCGTTGCCGATAATAGTCCCGTTAAAGACCATATCGAGATATTACCCGACACGCTCATACCAGCCTTCGACTTGGGGCTGTGTTGCTTTAAAAAGAAATTGGATGATCCTATTGTTGCGGCGTTTTTAAGTATGGTGCCGCAGGACTCGGGCCTTAGCTTTAACTAAGTAGGATCTAGTTATCCGACCAGCTTTATGATCTACTTTTTAGTGTTGCAGTCATAATAGATCCGGTGACCACAAGCACGGCTCCAAGTATGGTCACACTCTGCAATGATTCAGCAACTATTCCAGGCATTGGAATTAACTGTACAAGCAATAGGGTGACTAGGGGCGTCATAGCAATAACGGCACTGACTCTAGAGGCCTCAATATGGGCAAGCGCCTCAGAAAAACAGCCGTAAGCTATCAGTGTATTAAGTCCACAGAATACCAGTAAAGACCACTGCACTTTTGTGAGTTCGGGTAGAGCATCGAAACTTGAAAAAGGTAGGAACGCGATTGCGCCAATCCAATAAAACACCAGCATAGTCTCTTCCGGATTAAATTCCTTAATAAGGAATTTTTGTATAATGGCATAACCTACCCAAGTGTTTGCGGCGGTGGCAAGCATAAGTAAGCCAATACCATAATCACTCAGGGATACAAAAATATCTGCAAACCGCGGACTAAAAAACATTAACAAACCGCTCACAAAAATACCGAAACCCAACCATTGAAGTATTGAGAAACGTTCCTTGAATACCAATACACCGGCAAGAAGCAGCATGACGGGCGCAACCTGCATCATTAATTGGGCCGCCTCTGGTGTCGTTCGTTCAAGACCAAAAATGTACAAGGCGTAATTACAGACAAGTAATGACCCTGCGAGTAGCAGCTGCAGGCTTAATTTCACAGATGTAAGCTTGTGCCGATTAACCAACTTTTTTCGAGCTACTAGATACGGTGTAATTAGCGCCGCGGCAATAGCGTACCGAAAAAAAGTCGTGGTCATTGGATCTAGCGTGGTCAGCACGCCCTTTAAAGCGATCGGTAGCACGCCCCACATAAAGGCTGTGCAAGAGGCTAAAAATAAACCAAACTTCCAACGCCCAGAAAGTAGGTTCATAAAAAGCTGACTGAGGCGCTAGACATTGAAGCGGAAGTGAATGACGTCACCGTCTTTAACAATATAGTCTTTGCCTTCTAGGCGCCATTTGCCAACGTCTTTGGCTCCTTGCTCGCCATTGCCAGCAATGTAGTCGTCATAACCCACGATTTCAGCGCGAATAAACCCTTTTTCAAAGTCTGTATGAATCTTGCCGGCAGCCTGAGGGGCAGTAGCACCCACTGGAATTGTCCATGCGCGTACTTCTTTAACGCCAGCGGTAAAGTAGGTTTGTAGGCCTAATAGAGTGTAACCGGCTCGAATTACGCGGTTAAGGCCCGGCTCTTCCATGCCGAGTTCTTGTAAGAATTCGTCTCGCTCATCGTCCTCAAGCTCGCCTATTTCTGCTTCTAGCTTATTGCAGATAGGGACTACGACTGCGCCTTCACTCACAGCTATAGCACGTACTGTATCCAGATAATGATTATTATCAAAACCTTCTTCGTCGACATTAGCTATGTACATCGTAGGCTTCAATGTTAATGGGCTGAGGGGCTTGAGTAGTTTTAGTTCGTCATCATTTAGCCCAAATGAGCGCAGAGGTTTCGCCTCATTGAGATGCGGAAGAATTTTTTCTAGCACGGCTTGTAGGGCGATGGAATCTTTATCTTTGCCCTTGGCTGATTTTGCAACACGCAGCAGCGCCTTTTCAACACTCTCAAGATCAGCAAGTGCCAGTTCAGTATTAATTACATCGATATCATCTGCTGGACTTATCTTACCTTCAACGTGGATCACATTATCATCATCAAAGCAGCGTACAACATGAGCAATTGCATCGGTTTCACGAATATTAGCTAAAAATTGATTACCTAACCCTTCGCCTTTGGAGGCGCCCGCGACCAAACCGGCAATATCAACAAATTCCATGCTGGTAGGAATGATCTTATCTGGTTTAACAATTGCAGAAATTTTATCTTGGCGTGGATCTGGAATTGGCACCACGCCTGTGTTGGGTTCAATAGTACAGAACGGAAAGTTTTCGGCACTAATACCGGCTTTGGTGAGCGCATTAAAAAGGGTTGATTTGCCAACGTTGGGTAGGCCGACAATGCCACAATTGAAACCCATAATGAAATCCTTAAGACTATTGATGACAGCTGGAGTTGCCAGCTATAAATTTATTCTGCGCTATGAAGCGCGGTCATGGCTCGTTCCCATTGACCTGTTACTGCTAACGCAAGATGCCGCATGGCGTCATCAATACTGTTATTAATGAGTTCTTGCTCTTTGGTCGGTGCCTTCTTTAAAACGTAATCAGCCACTTGTTTAGCATTACCAGGATGACCTATCCCAATTCTGAGACGCGCAAAGTCTTTATTATTACCTAAACACTGGACAGTATCTCTTAGACCGTTATGGCCACCATGGCCACCACCCTTTTTAAAACGCGCAGTCCCGGGCGATAGATCAAGCTCGTCGTGGGCGATCAGAATACGGTTGGTAGGTACTTTGTAAAAATGTGCTATTGCCGCGACAGACTTGCCGCTCAGATTCATAAACGTACTAGGAATCAATAGCCTTAATGTTTGCCCCTCAATTTGAACCAGCGCAGTCCCACCAAAAAACTTGCCTTCTTGCTTGATGGGTACATTAAGCGAGTTTGCTAGGGCCAATACGAAGTCAGCCCCAGCATTGTGACGCGTTCGTTGATAGGTAGAGCCGGGATTTCCCAGCCCTACAATTAACTCTACGGGCGCGTCCAATGTCAGGGCCTTCTCGTCAGCAGGGGAAGATTACTCTTCGCCCGCGTCCTCAGAATCGTCTGCATTTGCTGGCGCTTCCGGAGCTGTATCTTCAATGACTACCTCTTTTGGTTTGTTAATAGTCACTACAGATAAGTCATGATCAGATCCATGACTCAAGGCAACGCTCTCAACACCCTTCGGCAGCTTGATATCTGAAATATGAACATTTTGTCCAATTTCAACGTCTGTCATATCAACTTCGATATACTCAGGCAGATCTTTTGGCAAACAGAAAATCTCCAGATCGGTCATGGTGTGAGCAATTATTCCACCGCCCACTTTAACGCCGGCACAGATATCTTCGTTAGTAAAGTGCAATGGCACTTTGGTTTGCAGTTTGGTTGACTTGTTGACGCGCAAAAAATCAACGTGCAAAACAATCTGTTTGGCAGGGTGGCGTTGAACGTCCTTAAGAATGACATCTTCAGATGATCCATCGATATCTAACGACACAATGTGTGAGTAGAACGCTTCATTTTCTAGCGCTTTAACTACGTCTTTGTGCAGAAGAGTTAGCATAGCTGGATCTTTCTTTCCGCCATAGACAATTGCAGGTATTTCTCCGGCCAGACGACGCAGGCGGCGGCTCGCACCTTTCCCTGTATCTTCGCGACCTTTCGCATGTAGTGTAAAATCAGTAGACATAATAGTCTCCAAGTAGTGCCATTGCAGACCGCGACCAGACCTGTAATGGAGTTTATAAGCCCCTTTATGAGGCGATTAAATCAGACCCTGTTATAAAAACATGGCACTGATAGATTCTTTATTACTGATACGACGTATGGACTCTGCCAGTAGCGGACCTATCTGGAGAACGCGAATCTTTTTGCATTTTTTAGCATCTTCGCTCAGCGGCACTGTGTTGGTAACAACCAGTTCGTCAAGCTCTGAATTTGTAATGTTTTCAATGGCTGCGCCAGATAAAACCGCATGTGTTGCATAGGCAACAACTTTACTTGCACCCTTTTCCTTAAGCGCTTGTGCCGCCTTACATAGAGTTCCCGCAGTGTCGACCATGTCGTCAACAAGCACGCAGGTTCTGTCAGCTACCTCACCAATGAGATTCATAACTTCACTTTCATTGGCCGACGGACGACGTTTATCAATAATAGCTAAATCGCAGCCTAGCTGTTTTGCCACGGCGCGAGCTCTAACAACACCGCCGATATCGGGCGATACAACCTGCAAATTTTGATAGTTCTGCCGTTCAATATGGTCGAGCAAAACTGGAGCGCCATAAATGTTATCAACAGTGCAGTTAAAAAAGCCCTGAATTTGCTCTGCATGCAGATCTACTGTGAGGACGTGATCCACACCGGCATTTGAGAGCATGTCAGCAACCACTTTAGCGCTGATAGGAACGCGTACTGACCGTACACGCCGATCTTGGCGCGCATAACCGAAGTATGGTACCACTGCAGTTATCCGACCAGCTGATGCACGTCTAAGCGCATCAATCATTAGTACCAACTCCATCAAGTTCCGATTGGTCGGCGCACAGATTGGTTGCACAATAAACACATCGTGACCACGAACATTGTCACGAATCTCAATGTTGATTTCTCCATCCGAGAAAAGCCCAACGAGCGCGTTACTTGGATTTACTCCCAGCGAACGGGCAATTTCATTTCCTAAGTCCGGGTTTGCATTTCCGGTAAACACCATTAATCTAGCCACGTCAGTATTCCTATTGCTCGTGATAGTTGAAAATGGCTGGGGCGGGAGGGATCGAACCTCCGATGACGGGATCAAAACCCGTTGCCTTAACCGCTTGGCCACGCCCCAGTAAAAAACGTTCTCATTTGTTGATGTAGTGGAGAGCAATTCTCGCCCTTAGCTACAAATGCTTGCCAGTTCTTTGGTACCTTACTCAACGCACTCTCTGCTTCTCGTTGGTTTTCAAAGCTGCAAAATACACTCGCGCCAGTTCCTGTCATCAACGGGGTAGCAAAATTTTCCATCCAATCCAGCACTTGTTTCACTGCTGGATAGAGCTTCAAAACTACACTTTGGCAGTCGTTTCTATACTGCTCCCCTGAGAGGGCGCGTATTTTGATCGGTGAAGAGTTCCTTGTCAATTGAGGATGTGAAAAAACTTCTTCAGTCGACACTTGGCAATCAGGGGTTACGACTAAAAACCACTTTTTTGGTAGTTCTATGGGCGTCAAAATTTCACCAATTCCTTCAGCGAAGGCACTTTGGCCATAGATAAAAACAGGCACATCGGCACCTATTTTTTTTCCTAGCTTAGCCAAGGATTCTGTCGTTAAGCCGCATTCCCAAAGGGTATTAAGAGCAACCAGGGCGGTTGCGGCATTACTGCTCCCACCTCCTAGCCCAGCCCCTAGAGGTAGGTTTTTATCTAATTCGATAGTACAGCCTTTGGTGCAGTCCGTTGATATCTGCAGTAATTTGGCTGCCCGAATAATTAAATTATTTTTTTCATCAACGCCCTCAATATTACCCTTTAAATGTATTTTTCCGGACTCATTAGGATAGAAAGTGAGATTGTCGCCAAAATCTAGAAGTTGAAAGATGGTTTGTAAGTCATGATAACCATTTTCCCTCTGACCGGTAATGTGCAGAAAAAGGTTAATTTTTGCCGGTGAAGGCAATCTGAGACTTAGCATGGGCTTCATAGATAAACTCATTTTTAAGTGTCTGGAAACATCCATTTTGATATTAGCACTTTAAAGCTTTGTTCACCGCGCTGACCGATTATTTTTTGCGGCAGATATCCGCGATCGGTCAAGTGATAATTGGAGAACGATAATTGCCAGCCATTTTGTTCAAAGCTCGCCGAGCTGCCGTCTGGATTAGTCACTCTATTTTGTGATGGTTGAATATCTTTAGCCGGAAGAGCCCTAAGCCAAAAACTCAGAGACTCCAGCGATAAAGGCAAGCCGATGAGTTGTATACCAAGTTTTTTGGGATGATGGGTTGTTGTGGTCCCGCCACGTTGGATATTAGCTATTTGATGATTGCCAGTTACAACGGCTCTTCCGAAGGAAAGAGGACCGCTAAGCATGATTTTGTAATTATTATTATCTTGTAGCCAGTCGATGGAAGCGCTACCACCCTGATTTGCTGACTTAAACCCTAACTTACCTTTTATTTGCCAGCGATTAAGCTTACTAATTTCGGTACGGTCAAAATTTACCAAACCCTCATGCGCAACCTTTGATGTTAAAGAACTACAGCCACTGATAAAAGCTACTATCATAGCCAAGGTTAAGTACACCATTACTGCCACTTTCATGGCGTTGTTGACTCCGAAGCACCTAACCGCAGCATAGTTTTCAAAATCACGCGGTGGTTAGGCTGTTGCTCTAGTATTTCGGACCAGATATTCAGTGCCTGTTCATTGTTACCCATCGCCCAATAAACCTCGCCGAGATGCGCCGCTATTTCTGGGTCAGGTACCATAGAATAGGCTTGATTAAGATAGTTTAAGGCCTCTTGACTGCGGCCTAATTTAAACAATACCCAACCGAGGCTATCGATAATAGAGGGACTATTAGGACTTATAGTGTATGCACGGACGATGAGATTATAAGCTTCTTGTTGCCGGTCAGTATGCAGTGTCATGGTGTAGCCCAAGGCATTGAGAATGGTGGCATTATTTTCATCCTGGGCTAAGATTGCTCTAAGATCAGTTTCAGCAAGAGCAAAATTATCCTGTTTCTCCGCCACCATAGATCGTGCATAAAGTAACTCTGGATCATTGGGAAAATTTTCTAGCCCAGTTGAAAGTATCTGCAGCGCCTGCGCCGGCTGTTGAATACTGACAAGAAGGTTCGACTCTACCTGAAAAAGGCTGATAGCTTGTTTTGGCTGACTAAAACGTAGCCGCTGTAGATATTGCCGAGCGTCATCGATGTTTCGATGTGCCGCTAAAAGCGTGCTTACTCTTGATGCTGCAAGGATATAATTACGCCCAAATCGGACTTGAGTGTAGTGATTTATCGCGTCGACAATTCTTTTTTGCCGTTCGGCAATAGTGCCCAGATGATATTGTGCATTTGCACTAAGACTTGGAGTCCTTGATGACTCTTGAAAGAGTGGAATGGCTAAATCAAGTTTATTTTGACTGAGATGCAGTAGACCAAGTAAGAAGTTAACCTCTTGATCATCAGGATCTTTCACCTGCAATAGATTAAGTTGAATAATTGCTTTTTCGACGGATTCTGCCGCCAAAAAACGAGCATATTGCAGGCGTAATTTGTGGGCTGAAGGATCATCCTGCAAAGCATCTTCCAAGACTTTTATCGCTTTACTTTTTTTCTCTTGTTGATGTAACAACTGGGCTAACAACAGCAGTCCACGGCGGTCTTTACCTTTGTCCATTAAAAATCCGCGTACCATGGCCTCAGCTTTAATCGGCTGGCTATGTTTTTGATAAAAAATTGCTTTAATAAATTGAACAGTTGGCTCCTTCTCATTACTCAGCGACAACGTTGTTAAACGGTCCATAATCAAGGAGAGTAATTCTGGAGACTCAAGGGGCGCTGAAGAGGCAAAAATAAAAGCGTCCAGATCATCCCGATTTTGATACAGCCAACTACCTTGAGTGACTGCCTCTAAAATGTTACCACTGGCTACAAAGGTGTCCAGAGCAGCGCGGTGCGCTTTAGGATCTTGGGGGGCAATTTCTAACCATAGTAAGGTCATTTCTAAACGAACAGCTGTGTTCTGCACATGCTCAGCAATACGCAGCGCTAATTGAATGACTTCTTGGTCTGCAGTCACTCGCGCTTGATGGCTATATTTAGCTAAAGCTGTATCAAATTGGTTACGACTCAGCGCAACATCACCGACAAGAAGATCATAAAGGCTCTCACTCGATATTTTTGTTAGCGCAGGGTCCTCTTTTTTGACAGCTGGGCTGGATTCGATTTTATCTTTGGTCAAAGAGTCATAATCGCCCAAAGGAATTTGACTGGCGCAGCTAGCCAAAAAGCTACTGAACACTATTACAATTAGTTTTAAGTTTAATTTCATTCGTTTATTTTCAAGGATAACTGTCCGTAAGACAATTGCTATCTCACAAGTCTGCGGTTTTTAGCCCATTCTTATCAAATGTTTTGTGTTTAAACTGCATTCCAGAGGGATACTTGTGTAAAATTGGCAACTATAAGAGAACTTCGACAAAAATAGTTAGGTAGGTAGGCTTTGAAAAACAGGGTTATCCTCTAAAAGCGATGGGTATCTTAGCTTTTGGCATCAATCATAAATCGGCTTCTGTAGATCTTCGCGGGAAAATTGCTTTCGCCCCTGAAATAGTAGTTCAGGTCTTACAGGACGCTCGCTCGATTCTGAATGTTCAAGAAATAGCATTATTGTCGACCTGTAACCGTACCGAAATCTATTTATGTGGTGATGCCACCGATCTACAGCTTTTGACTTGGCTGTCAATGATCAAAGGTGTTGAAATCAGCCAGTTACAAAGTTGTTATTATTGTCATCGAGATGAACAGGCGATCACGCATATGATGCGTGTTGCGGGGGGTTTGGATTCCCTAATACTGGGGGAACCGCAAATATTTGGTCAAATAAAGTCGGCTTATTCTGTGGGCCGTGAAGCCGGTACTGTATCGACGTTTCTCAATCAGGCGTTTCAGCAGGCATTTTCAGCGGCAAAGCGTGTTCGCTCTGAGACAGCGATTGGTAAAAATCCAGTTTCCATCGCCTATGCCTCGGTTAGTTTGGCAGCGCAGATTTTCACCGATTTAAAAGACGCTCACGCCTTGTTAATTGGTGCTGGAGAGACTATTGATTTGGTTGCCAAGCATTTGCGGGACCAAAACGTCGGTAAAATAACGGTGGCTAATAGAACCTTGAGTCGCGCCCAGGAGCTCGCTGAAGTTTATTCTGCAGATGCCATTTTGCTGGCTGACATTCCGGACTTTTTACCGTATGCAGATATCATTATTTCATCGACGGCCAGTCAGCTTCCGATTCTAGGCAAGGGTGCGGTCGAATCAGCGTTAAAAAAACGTAAATTTAAGCCTTTCTTTATGGTTGATATTGCAGTCCCCAGAGATATTGAGGCTGAGGTGGAAGAGCTTGCAGATGTCTATTTGTACACAGTTGATGATCTTGAGGAAGTTGTACAAGACAACATGAGAGCTCGAAGTAGTGCCGCAGATTTAGCGCTTGGAATAATCAACCAAGAAGTTAAAAGCTGGGTAAAACAGCATCGTGCATTGGCGGCTGTAGATACAATAAGGGCGTTCCGTAATAGTGCTGAGTTGATCCGCGATGCGGAGATAGACAAAGCGATGGCATCATTACAGCAGGGTAAGGATTCGGCTGATGTGATTACTACATTAGCTCGTAATCTGACCAACAAACTGCTTCATAAACCGACTACTCAACTTAAAAAGGCCGGAGAAGAAGGTCGCGACGATGCTATTAATGTTGCCAATGAGTTGTTTGATCTGACCCATAAAAAGCATTAGCTAGTTTCTCCTAATACTTAATTCATGAAAATAACCTAGGCTTTAAATCTGCATGAAAGCATCAATTTTGGGTAAGTTAGATCTACTTGCGGAACGCTATGAGGAAGTCGGCGCGCTTTTGAGCGATGCTGAAATAATCAGTGATCAAAATAAATATCGCGAGCTCTCCAAGGAGTATGCAGAGCTTGAGCCTGTTGTAAAAGCCTACCAAAGTTTTCTCGAAGTATTAACAGATATCGATGAAGCAAAGCTATTACTCAAAGATCCTGATCCTGACATGCGTGCGATGGCAAATGAGGAAGTTCGGGATGGTCAGGCGCAATTGGACGTACTGGAACTAGACTTGCAGAGATTGTTATTGCCCAAAGATCCTAATGATGGGAAAAATGTTTTTTTAGAAATTCGAGCTGGAACTGGGGGTGACGAAGCGGCTATTTTTTCGGGCGATTTGTTTCGAATGTATAGCAAGTTCGCCGAGTCAAATCGCTGGAAAGTGGAGGTGATCAGTGAGAATCAAGGTGATCACGGTGGTTACAAAGAAATTATTGTACGGATAGTCGGGCAGGGCGTTTATTCTAAGCTTAAATTTGAATCTGGTGCTCATCGGGTTCAGCGAGTCCCCGATACCGAGTCTCAAGGCAGAATACACACGTCTGCTTGCACGGTGGCTATTATGGCTGAGGCTGACGAAAAGGATGCTATTGAAATTAACAAAGGTGATCTTCGCGTAGATACCTTTCGAGCATCGGGATCGGGCGGCCAGCATGTTAACAAAACAGATTCGGCAATTCGCCTAACGCATTTACCTACCGGTTTAGTGGTTGAGTGTCAGGATGAGCGATCGCAGCATAAAAATCGTGCTAAGGCCATGTCAGTTCTGCAAGCTAGATTAACGGCAGCTCAAGATGATGCGGTAGCGAAAGAACAGTCTGATCAACGCAAAAGTTTGGTCGGCAGTGGCGATCGCTCCGAACGTATCCGCACCTACAATTTTCCGCAGGGTCGGGTCACTGATCATCGAATTAACCTCACCCTTTATAAGTTGGGTGAAATTATGGAAGGCTCACTGAGTGAAATTATTGAGCCGCTTGTGAATGAATTTCAGGCTGAGCAACTCGCACAGCTATCGCAATAGCCTAAAGGAAATAAACATTAACTCGGTTTGTAGTTTATTGAAATGTGCTGATCAGTTAAAAGAGATTAGCGATACGGCAGCTTTAGATGTTGAGCTGTTGTTGAGTCACGCACTTGATGTTGATCGGGCATGGTTGAAAACTTGGCCGGAGCATGAGGTCTTATCTGCGCAGGTTAAGGTCTTTGATAGCTTGTTTGCGCGCCGCCTAACCGGCGAGCCTATTGCATTTATTATCGGTAGCCAAGGTTTTTGGAGCCTAGATTTAAAAGTAACTCCTCAGACACTGATTCCCCGACCAGAAACTGAATTACTGGTCGAGACATCTCTGGCCTTAGATTTACCTGAAGATTGTCGGGCTATTGATCTTGGTACCGGCACTGGCGCAATTGCCCTAGCGCTGGCCAAGGAACGGCCTAACTGGCAGTTAACTGCGGTAGATTCGGAACCTGCGGCGGTTAAACTCGCAGAATTAAATAGTCACTACTGCCAAATTGATAACGTAATGGTTTATCAAAGTGACTGGTTCAGCCAGGTGCCTCTACTGGGACGATTATCTAATTATCACTTAATTGTCAGTAATCCGCCGTATATTGAAATTGATGACCCACATCTTACCCAAGGCGATGTGCGCTTTGAACCATCTTCAGCGCTTGTATCTGGTATTGATGGCTTAGACGATTTAAGAGAAGTGATTAACAGTAGTGTTAAGTATTTAGAATCACTCGGCTGGTTACTGGTTGAGCATGGCTACCAGCAGGGTAGTGCCGTCAGAGATTTGTTTGAAGCGGCGGGTTTTATTAATATTGAAACCAAGACTGATTTCAACCAACTAGAACGCATCACCCTGGGTTGCTTGCCAGAGTCTTACTAGCCAGGTGAATTTCCGCTTTGGAGACTAAATTCCAACGTATTAACAAGCATGTAGCCGCTATGCTGGCGGCAATAACTGTACCTATCCAGAATCCGTAAACGCCCAGCGGTGGCCCCCAAAAATCAGTTAATGCAAGACTGTAGGCAATGGGAAAGGCGATGACCCAAAATGCAACTACCTGAATAACCAGCGGTACTCTGGTATCTTTATAGCCTCTAAGAGCGCCGCTGCAAGCCATTTGTAAGCAATCAACCGCCCCTAAGGCTGCCGCAAAAAAGAACAAATTAGCGGTAATTAACTGCACGTCGATGTTTGAAGTAAATAACATAGCAATATCATGACGGAAGACTATTTTTGCCAGACTCATTATCAAACCAAGCATTAATACTAACTTAAAACCAGCAAGACAAAAGACTCTAGCCTCCGCTGGGTTGCCACTACCTTGTGCGTGGGAAACTTTAATAGTGAGTGCCTGAGCAAGTCCCAGCGGCACCATGAAAGCCAGAGAGTCGATATTAATCGCGATAGCGTGAGCACCAACAACCTCAGCGCCAAGGTGAGCAATCATAAATGGAATGACCGCAAAAAAACTAAACTCAGCGGCAATGTTTAGAGCAATGGGAATTCCCAGGCGAAGAGTGTCGGCAAGGCTGGAGAGATTGGGTAAGGCGAAGTTCTGGTAAAGATTAACCGTCCTCATGGTTTTAGAGCGTCGACCATAAATGGCCATGCAAGATAGTAAAAAAATCATCACAACTACCGTTGCCCAAGCTGCGCCAACTCCACCCAGCTGGGGTAAACCAAAATGACCAAATACCAAAGCATAATCAAGAATCCCATTGAGGATAAATGCCGCGCTATTGAATACCAGCACGGGGCGAGTATCACCCATACCTTCAAAAGTCGTACGAAAAGCAAAGAAGGCAGGAAACATAAAGCCAGTAATCACAAAGGGATACAGGTAGCCCCTAGCAATTTGATAAACGCGGTCTGAGACGTCCAGATAACTAAGCGCATATATGCCCGCCAGCACCGCTCCGACCACTACCAAGCCTATGGGTAAAGCCAGCCACAATGCTTGCTGGAATTGAAAGCGCACTCGATCAAACTGTCGAGCACCCCAAAAATTACCAATAATCGGGCTGTTGGCAATCATAATGCCAATCACCATTAGATTAATGAGCGACCAGACACTACCGCCTAATTGAAGTGCAGCCAGCGTATCTGCATCTACTTGTCCGGCGATATAAATATCTGTCACTGTCATACCGACTACAGCAATTTGACCCATAATTAAGGGGGCGGCAAGGCGCATAAGAGACCGCGCATTATCGGCGAATCTTGGCTTTTTTACCCCGGTCAAAGGCTCATTTGAGATAGGTGCTACCGACATAAAACTGTCTTTAAATTAGGAGTTTCTAGTGTCCTTGAATAGCTCGTTCAAAGAAAGAAAAATTTACTATGCTTGAGTGTTACAACCCTCATCTATTATTTTCAACGAGCAAGGTACAATTCTGCTACACTCCGCGCCCGAGAAGGGCGTTGAAAATCTCATCTGCCACTCCTTTAATTTTTGATAACCAACCTGCGTGATTAAATTGACTGAAGAAACTACTGCCCCATCTGCCGACACTAATTCTGTAGCCGTTGAAGCGCCGAAAAAGAAACCGGCCGCCAGCAGAAACGGACGTAATACCAAACCTTGGGATATATCCAACTTTAAGGTTGAGCCTCAAGAAGGTAAGGCGAGATTCCACGACTTTGATTTGCCACCGCAGCTTATGCGCGGTATTCAAGATGCTGGGTTTGAATTTTGTACGCCCATTCAGGCCGCTTCATTGCCTCATACTCTCAACGGCCATGATATCGTTGGTAAAGCGCAAACAGGTACAGGTAAAACTGCCGCATTTCTAATCAACATCATTACTGATTTAATTAACCACCCGGTAGACGACGAACGGTTTGTCGGTGAGGCCAGAACTTTAATTTTGGCTCCAACTCGTGAACTTGCAATTCAGATTGGTGATGACGCGACGCAACTGTTAAAGCATACCGGTTTAACCGCGCATACATTGGTTGGCGGCATGGACTATGGCAAACAACTGCAAAAAATGAAAAAGTATGACTGTGATATTTTGGTAGGCACGCCGGGCAGATTACTGGACTTTGCGAACAATCGAGACATCTATCTTGATCGCGTTGAAGTGCTGGTAATAGATGAAGCTGATCGAATGCTCGATATGGGATTTATTCCTCAGGTTCGACGTTTAGTAAACTTGACGCCAAAGCGTGAAGATCGTCAGTCACTGTTGTTTTCAGCCACCTTTACTCCAGAAGTATTGCGCCTATCTGAAACCTGGACAGATAAGCCAGTGACTGTAGAAGTGGGTGCCGAACGAGTTGCTACTGACACTGTTGATCAACAAATATTGATTACCACGGCTAAAGAAAAATTTACTGTCTTAAACAATTTACTGTTAGGTGACAATGTTGATAGCGTGATGATCTTTGCTAATCGTCGAGATATTTGCCGCACCCTTCATGAGAAACTTAAAAAGCAGGGTTTTAAAGTAGGTATTTTGTCCGGTGAGATACCTCAGAACCGCCGCATGAGAGCGCTAGAGTCATTTAAGTCTGGTGCGTTAAAAGTTATGGTTGCAACTGATGTTGCAGGGCGTGGCATTCATGTAGACGGTGTTAGCCATGTTATTAATTATACTTTGCCAGAAGAGCCTGAAGATTACGTGCATCGCATTGGCCGTACAGGTCGAGCGGGTAAGACGGGTATATCAATTAGCTTTGCCTGCGAAGACGATGCTTTTCTACTAGAGCCCATCGAAAAGCTATTAGACATGAAACTGCCGTGCACTATGCCCGAAGAGCATCTCATCCGACCAGTGGTAGTCCCAAGACCAGCTGCTAAGAAAAAGTCGGTTATTGCGCCGAAAGCCGAAGAGCCGGTAACTGATGTACCTAAAGCAGATGTGTCAGAAGAAACCACACCCTAGATAACGTCATTATGTTGTCGGCACCATAGTAGGCTGCCGGCGACGACAGACGCCGGCAACATCAAAAGATTCAACAGCGGAATGGCAGAGGCCAGCATTGCACTAGCACCAAATCCCATTGAATTTAACCGATTTTCACTAACTTTTTTACGCAATTCCAAAAATGTAACGCCTTGGCTATCTGCGGCATAATCTAAATATTGAAGACACAAACACCACGCCGCCCAGGTACCTGCAATTATCGGTGCAAGCAGGTTTGCAACTGGTATAAAACTCAGTATTACAGTCGCTATGCCAATAACCAATGTTCTTGGCAAAAAATAGCCAATTAACTGAAGTTCTCGAACTACACTATTCCATGCTCCGCTAAGTAACCCATTCTCAGTTAACGCACTACTGTTGTTATTGGCTACTTCTGCGGCAATCACCCTTTGAGCAATCACTCCGTAAAACGGCGAACCAATCAGGTTAGCTAAAATAGTGAAGGTAAAGGCATAAATAGCGAGCGCCAAAATCGCAAATAAAAGCCAAATGATCCATGCTAGCCACTGCAGCCATTCGGGCACTGAAGTGGTAATAGTGGTAATCCAGTTTTGAAGCCAACTGGCCGCAAAACCTGTTGCCGAGGCAAACAGGACAATATTAATCAGCAGTGGAATCAGAACTAACCAACGAATATCTCGTCGCCAGAGCATCCTCAAGCCCTCAAGCATAAGTGAAGGGCCGCCGGTACCTGCATTTATTGTAGTCGACTGTTTTTTAATAATAATGTCCTTTAAAATTTTACAGCTAAGTAGTAAGAGTGAGGATAAGGCGCTAAATTTTTGAGCCACAACAGAACAGATATGCCAACAATGCTAACGCACCAGCCCACATCTCATTCTTACTGTAATCTTTCTGAGCCATGAAATCTTCAATACCTAAAAAAGAACCGCCGAAAATACCGCCATCATCAAGGCTTCGATAGATTTTTTAACAAACCTGCTCAAATCTATCAGCACGGGAGGCGAAAAGATTCATATCAGCGACGCCGCCAGGAAATTAAATCTATACAAGGATTCAGTGTGAAGAAACATACTATCGTAATGTTTAAAACGTTACTCAAACATCACAATAGTTTTTTTCTCTGGACAAAAGGCATGTACTTTGGAGCGATGTTTTAGGAAGCCGCTTTACTAACATCTGACGCAGTTTACATACATCGTTTAATCGGCAATGATGGTCTACTCGCCCTTAAATCACTAAATGCCTATCTTTTTTGTGGCTTAAGACTGCAATACAGAGACACTGGGGCATCTGGTTGCACGTTGCGGTAATTACTACCCAGAGTGACGCATTAGGCGTTGCTTTTGGCGATTCCAGTCACGTTCTTTGTCATCCATTCGTTTATCGTAGCTGGCCTTACCTTTAGCCAGTGCGATCTCGCATTTAATGAGGTGATTTTTCCAGTAAAGCGCAGTGCATACAGCGGTATGACCCTTTTGGTTGACGCCTTCTTCAAGCTTCTGTAGTTCTCGATGATTGAGTAACAACTTGCGTGTGCGCTTAGCGTCCGTCACAAAGTGGGTCGATGCCGATAGTAATGGCGTTATATTAGTACCAATTAACCATGCTTCCCCATCTCGGACAAATACATAAGTATCGGTAAGGTTCACTTTACTTTCGCGCAAGCTTTTAACTTCCCAGCCGAGCAGCACCAGACCCGCCTCGAATTTCTCTTCGATGAAGTAGTCATGCTTGACCTTTTTGTTCAGCGCAATTGTGCTTGAGGGCTGTTTTGGTTTCTTTTTCGTCATAAGTCGATTATACGTGGCACTGCGTGTTTTTCATCAATTATTGCTAATTGCTTTAACAATCGAAATACATTGTCCATTTATTAGGTACTTAGTCTTCGAATGAGTACAATTTGACCTGAATTATTGGAGAAAATTATATGGCGCTGCAACAAAAAGGAATGCACGGTACCTGGACTAGTCGATGGACATTTATTATGGCGGCGACAGGCTCAGCTGTCGGGCTAGGCAATATGTGGAAATTCCCTTATGTTGCTGGTAGTAATGGCGGCGGTGCCTTTGTCTTGATTTATCTTGGTTGTATCTTGCTGATCGGTGTACCGGTCATGATGTCTGAAGTATTAATTGGTCGTAATGGCCGCCAAAGCCCGATCAACTCGATGAACGAAGCCGTTGCAGAGAGTAATGCCAATTCCCTTTGGCGTTGTGTAGGCTGGCTTGGGGTTCTTGCGGGATTACTGATTCTATCTTTTTATGCGGTTATTGCTGGCTGGGCACTGGATTACATTTTTTTGATTTCCTCGGGAGAGCTACAGGGTGTTAATGGTGAGTCTGCTGCTGCCGCATTCAATAGCCTGCTATCTGATCCGAGCCGACTTATCTTTTGGCAAACTATTTTTATGGGTCTTTGTGTTGCCGTAGTTGTGGGAGGTGTTAAGAAAGGTCTTGGGATTGCCGTAGAAACGCTTATGCCTCTTTTGTTTATTATGCTGTTGATGCTACTAGGATTTGCAGTGATTAAAGGTAACTTTGCAGCCGCTGTAAATTTTTTGTTTAGCTTTAATTTAGACGCCCTGACGTGGCGTGGTGTGCTTGAGGCCATGGGCCAGGCATTCTTTACTCTTAGTATTGGTATGGGTGCGATCATGGCATACGGTGCCTACATGCCGCAGAATGCGAACATTGGCAAAACCATTCTTATAGTGGCGTTTTTTGATAGTTCAGTAGCGATTATTTCTGGATTAATTATCTTTTCTATTGTGTTTGCAACTCCGGGTATTGAGCCGAGCGCAGGGCCGGGACTAATGTTTATTAGCCTGCCGGTGGCTTTTGGTAGCATGCCAGGAGGACTGCTGATAGGTGCGGTATTCTTTGTTTTGGTTTCTATCGCGGCATGGAGCTCAGCAATTTCTCTACTTGAACCTTGTGTTGCTTGGTTAATGGAGGCAAAACATATTGGTCGTGCTAAGGCGAATTTCATTATTGCCGGGCTCGCTTGGGTTCTCGGTTTAGGGAGCGTATTTTCGTTTAATATTTGGGCCGAGTATAAGATCGCGGGTTTTACGTTCTTCGATTTTCTTGATTTTCTCACAGCTAATATTATGCTCCCGATTAGTGGACTACTGATTACTCTATTTGTCGGCTATGTCATCAAGCGCGATGTGATTGATTTTGAGATGTTGGGTACTTCTGAACGAGTCATGCAGGTATGGCAAGTGACGATTAAGTACATTGCACCCTTTGCGATTGGGCTAGTGTTTATAATGGGCGTATATGATAAATTTTTTGCATGATAGGTATTAAAATTTGACTGACATAAAGCGTTCTGCACTTGTTATGCATTCTGCTCAGGCTATGTATGATTTGGTCAATGATGTTTCTAACTATCCTTCTTTTATGGAAGGATGCTATGGCGTAGAAGTGTTCGAACATACTGATTTGACAATGCTCGCGCGCCTTGATTTGAAAAAGGCTGGAGTGAGTCTGAGCCTAATGACACGCAATCATTTAACGTCTCCCTCGGAGATAAAGATGACGCTGGAAGATGGACCTTTCAAGACCTTTCGCGGCGACTGGGTATTTACGGCGTTGACTGAAAAAGCCTGTAAGGTAGAGCTAGATATGGAATTTGATTTCAGTAGCAGAAGCTTAAGTTTTGCAGCATCTAATTTATTTGCTGGCGTTGCCAATAATTTGGTAGATTCACTGTGCCAGAGAGCGGACAAAGTCTACGGCAAAAACAGTGGGTGATACGACTGCGATGATTGATGTCGAGGTAGCGTATGCGTTGCCTGATAAGCAATTTCTGATAGCCCTTACAGTGATGTCTGGTACCACGGCTAACCAAGCTATCGATCAATCCGATTTGCGGCAAAAACTCCCTGAACTGGATATAAGTAAAGTGGGAATATTCTCCCAGGTTTTGGGCAGTAAAGGTCTTGCTGATGCAAGCCTTTATGAGTTGCAGGAAGGCGATCGAGTGGAAATTTATCGGCCGTTAACCTTAGACCCAAAAGAAATTCGCCGTCGCCGAGCGGAAGAGGCCACAAAGAAGCGGCAAGCGAGGCTGTAAATTAACGCATTAAGATTTTCTGAGTGGTTGACGAGCCCCATAGGTCAAAGAGCGCCACAGCCACTCAAACGGTCCAAACTTAAATCGCTTCATCCATGTCGTGGAAAATAGTAGCTGAACTATCCAAATTATGATGACAATAAGTAATTGATCTTTTCGGTCGACGGTACCAAATTTGCCAAGACCCCACCCATAAAAAATAAATGTACAGATCAATGTCTGTGATAGGTAGTTGGTTAAAGCCATTCGACCGACACTAGCCAGCGCATGTTTAGCGTTGGCAAAAATATTAAGACGGCAAAAAAGCACCAGCAGGCAGAGGTAGCAGTACGCCAATAGCAAACTTCCCCAGTAGTTTTCCTGCGCTAAAATATTGTCGATTGGAAATCCATCGGCAATATTACTATCCAGACGCCCAACAATAAGTATGCTCCCCAAAGCAAGGCATACAAAACCCTGCAGTAGCAGAGATCGATTACTGAAGCGGTTAGAAAAGAAATTTATCTTGAACAGCGCCATACCAACCATCATTAACCCTAAGATTCGTAAGAAATAGGCGGCTACATTTAACAACATCTCATTGGCCATTGTGTGGCGATGAGCCATTTGACCAAGCCAACTTGCCTGATTAGCGCTAACTTCTGCATCGATGAGTGCTTGTGAAGGAAGCCAATCGGTCATTAACTCCTTTAGGTCGGATTCATTCATATAGGGTAGAGCTGCCGAAGGAAGGTAAAAGATAACAGCGTTTAGCAGTAGTGCTAGGAATGCACTAACCAGTAAAAAACGGGGTGACTTATGCCGCATACTAAAAATCACCATGCCGGTTATGGCATAGGCAAATAAAATATCGCCATACCAAAATAGATATGAGTGCATGAGTCCGAAGATCGCTAATATAATCATGCGGCGGTAATGTAGTTTTTTCGTGTTGAAGCCTTTTTTGTCTAGGCTAGATGCCATGAGTAGAATTCCTACCCCAAAGAGCGCCGCAAAGATGGACATGAATTTCTGGTCGGCAAAAAGGTGGGAAAAATAATAAACGCTTTGGTTTGATCCGGAAAAGTCACCGAAGCTTAGTGGATTGGCATATGCGGCGACAATCATTGAGAACGACTGGATGTTCATAATGAGGATCCCCAGTAAAGCTACACCACGGATAATATCTAAATTAACGAGACGATCTTTTTCTTTAGTGGGGCACTGAGGTGCAGAAGAATTTGAAGATGATATAGCGCGCTGCAGACTTTCTGCTTCGGTCATGAGGTTAACATTCCTTGTTAATGACTCGTATCAATGCATAGTTTAATTTTTTTGTGCTTCAGTAAGAGTGTAGTTACCAACCAGTTCTTTCAACAAACCTTGGTCATCAAAATATACGACGACATCTTCTTTTGTTTCAATACCTGCTGCTGAGAGACGTCGGAATGGATAATCCCATCGGTTTTGGTTAAACGTATCGGCAATGAGTGGCGTTCCTAAAACGAACTTCACCTGAGCTTTGGTCATGCCTACTTGTAACTTATCGACCATCTCTTGATCGAGAATATTACCCTGCTGAATATCAATCTTGTGGACACCTGGGAACTTAATCCAACTACAACCAGAGGAGAGGAGCGATAAAAAAACTAGGCTTAAAAGAATTATTCGCATGGTGGGGTTCCAGTTAGCGTCGAGAACATGGATAATAACCGGATACTTAAAAATAAAGAAGAGCAAATCATGAATCATAAAGATCAGGAGCTAAAAAAGGCCGGTCTCAAGGTCACTTTACCGCGGATCAAGATACTGCAAATTCTTGAGAGCACCCCCGATTGGCATATGACCGCTGAAGATATCTATCAAGCTCTGCGTGACGCCCAAGAAGATGTCGGCATAGCGACTGTATACAGGGTTCTTACTCAATTCGAAGCAGCCGGACTTATTACCCGACATAGCTTTGATAGTGGTCCTGCTGTCTATGAATTAGACCGTGGTGATGGGCATGATCATATGGTGTGCACGGAAACTGGGACTGTAGTTGAGTTCCAAGATGCTGAAATCCAAAAGATCCAAGCACAAATCGCCAAGGACAATGGTTACAAGGTTGTGGGTCATAGCTTGGTGTTATACGTAAAACCAATCTAACGACAAAAGATAAATCGAGACTTATTTTTTAAAGGGAATTGAAACTACCCCTATGCCAACCTTGCAGCAAATAGAAGATTTCCTCAATGCATGGGCAGATCTAATGTGGAGTACACCGCTAGTTATTTTACTAGTTGGCGGCGGTATGTTCTTTATGGTGTATTCGCGTTTCCGGCCTTATCGATATTTTGGCCACGCGATAGACTTACTGCGTGGTAAGTACAGTGACCCGAATGATCCTGGTCATATTCCCCATTCTCAAGCTTTAGCCACGGCACTCTCAGGTACCCTTGGTTTAGGTAACATTGCCGGTGTTGCCATTGCCATTAGTATGGGTGGGCCCGGCGCAGTGTTTTGGATGTGGGTTACAGCCATTGTTGGTGTTTCAACCAAATTTTATACAGCGTCGCTGGCGGTCATGTACCGTGGAAAGGATGCGGATGGGACGGTGCAGGGCGGTCCGATGTATGTCATTACAGAGGGGATGGGCAAGCGCTGGTATCCTTTAGCAGTAGTCTTCGCGTTGGCCTGTACTATCGGCGCTTTGCCACTTTTTCAAGCTAACCAATTTATTCAACTACTCCGTGATGTAGTCGCAATTCCCGCTGGACTAGCGACGGCTGACAATCATTTTGGCTTTGATCTAGCGTCTAGCTTGGTGGTAGCTCTGTTGGTGTGGCTCGTGGTCGCAGGGCGCATTGAGCGTATTGGTCGGATTACTGTTAAGTTAGTTCCCTCAATGGTGCTTCTATATCTCTATATGGCGGGTACGGTTCTATACACCTTTGCTGCGGATATCCCTGCCACCCTACTACTTATTGTTACTGATGCTTTTACTGGAGAAGCAGTAGCTGGAGGCTCTGTAGGCGCAGTGATTCTAATCGGCGTACGGCGTGGCGCTTTCTCTAATGAGGCTGGAATTGGCACCGAGTCGATGGCACATGGTGCAGCTAAAACGCAAGAGCCTATTAGGGAGGGTATTGTCGCGATGGTCGGGCCAGTGGTAGATACCTTAATTGTGTGTACCTGCACTGCCTTAATTATCTTACTGACCGGCGTATGGCAAAGTGCGGAGGGTGTTGAGGGTGTGACCATGACCGCTCGAGCTATCCAGCAAGTGTTTCCGACTACTGGTATTTACTTACTGTTAATAATGGTTGGTTTGTTGAGTTTCAGTACCATGGTTACTATGTGGTTCTATGGCGCAAAATGCACAGGGTTTCTTCTTGGATCTCATCGTCAACACTACTACACGCCGATCTATTTGGCGTTGCTCATGGGTGGAGCTGTGGTTTCAATGGATATTGTTAACGGACTGATTCTGGCCACCTACGCAACGATGGCCATACCCACTATGATTTCCGCTTTATATCTTTCGCCGAAGGTTAATCAAGCGGCAAATATCTATTTTTCTGGGCTACGTAACAAAGATTAGCTACAGCAGGTTTTCAATGTGCTTGGCAATTGCATCAGGCTTAGTAATCGGTGCAAAACGTTCTATTACCTGCCCTTCACGATTGATTAAAAACTTGGTAAAGTTCCATTTAATACTGTCTGTGATAAGACCCTTCGCCTGCTTAGTAAGGTAGTTATAAAGAGGGTGCTGAGTAGCCCCATTGACATCAATTTTCCCCATCACTGGAAAGCTTAGTCCATAGTTCAGCTGGCAGAATTCTTGAATAGCCCCATTATTGCCTGGCTCCTGTGCACCGAATTGATTACAGGGCATTGCGACGACGATAAGCCCACGTTCACTAAACTTGTTGTGCAGTGCCTGCAAACCTTCGTATTGTGGTGTAAAACCACATTGACTTGCTGTATTCACGATAAGTACAACATGGCCCTTGTAGTCAGCCAATGATTTTTCTTGGTTATCACTAGTGGGTACGGTGAAATCATAAATTGTTGTGGAGCTTGTCACAATCACTGTCCTTTTCATTAAAATTTATTTGAGTTATTTAAAGCAATGCTCTGATGCTGGAAAAGCACCACTTCTAACATCGTTACCATAAACAGTAATAGCCTCTTGAATGCTATCTCTACCGGAAAGGAAATTCTTGGTGAATTTTGGTAACCGCTGCGAAATACCTAACATGTCATGCAATACCAATACCTGTCCGTCAGTATCTGCTCCGGCACCAATACCAATGACAGGAATACTCAGTGCGCGGCTTAAAGATGCTCCGAGAGAGGAGGGAACGCACTCTACAACCATAAGGTCTGCCCCTGCCTCTTCCAGAATCAATGCTTCTTTAATCATTTGATCAGCTTCTGCGTCTTCCTTACCTTGAACTTTATAGCCTCCGAGCTTATGTACTGACTGAGGAGTGAGTCCTACATGCCCGCACACAGGGATACCCCTTTCGCTGAGTAAAAAAACTGTATCGGCCAGCCACTCACCACCTTCTAGCTTTACCATTTGTGCCCCCGCTTGCATGATTAAAGCTGCATTATCAAAGGCTTTTACTTCGGTTGAATAGGACATAAATGGCATATCAGTCACTAACAGAGAGCGATTATTACCTCGTTTGACGGCGGCTGTGTGGTAAGCCATTTCATCAACAGTTACTGGAATAGTGCTATCACGACCCTGAATGACATTACCCAGTGAGTCGCCAACCAAAGAAACCTCGATACTGGAATTTTCAATTAAGCGTGAAAATGTATAGTCATATGCGGTAATCGCTGCGAACTTTTCGCCTTTCTCTTTCATCGCATTTAATGTGCTTATGGAAATTGTTTTCATAGTGTCGATATAACCTCGAACTTGACTTAATGACCCAAATTACTAATTTTTTAGTATGACATAGAAGACGTTTTGGCTTTCTCGTCCATTGGGTACGGGTTGTAGTAGTGGCGACCTGAGTGAGTTTGCAGTATGTGGCGCACTAAATTTCGGTAATCACTTTCATTCTCTTGATTGGCTAGATTTATCTCTGAGGTATTTACAATCAGCAATGGAGTGTCATCATAATGGTAGAAAAATTGCGTATATGCATCATTCAGTTGTTGTAAATAAGATTCCTCAACTGGTTTTTCGATAGCGTTGCCCCGGCGCTGAAGTCTTTCATACAAAGTTGTAGTGGGGGCCTGCAAATAGATGACTAGATCAGGCTTTGGTAGATCAGTAATAATATTATCGTAAACTGTTTGATAGAGTCTATATTCATCATCTTCCAGCGTTACTCTTGCGAATAATGGATCCTTATCGATCAAGAAGTCTGAGACGCGCACCTGCTGGAAAATATCACCTTGTCGCAATGCTTGTAGTTTTTGCATTCGCTGAAACAAGAAATGTAATTGAACGGGTAAGGCATGGGTACGCCTATCCCTATAGAAACGCTCAAGAAATGGATTGGTTTCAGGTTCTTCAAGTAAAATATCATAGTTAAACGTAGTCGCAAGGCGCTTAGCTAACGTCGTTTTACCCACACCGATAGGGCCTTCAACGGCAATGTAACTAGGGATAGATATAGCTGACCGCTCTAAATCTAGATTCACTAATAGACTATCGTCCACAGATAACCTCAATATTATTCTTTAACGATCTAAAGCTTAACGATACCTTGATCGGCACAGTTTGCCAACAACTCGGCAGAGCTTTTACCGCGTGCGATGAAAAAATCGGCATCTAATTCTAATAGTGGCACCAGAACAAATGCGCGGTCTTCCATTCGAGCGTGTGGAATAGTCAACCGTTCGGTAGCTATTTGGAGATCTCCATAGGTTAAGATATCCAGATCAAGGGTTCTAGCGCCCCAGCGTTGCTCGCGTTTACGATCATGCTCGTCTTCAATTTTCTGAAGGTAGTCGAGAAGTTCAAGAGGCAACAACGCAGTGTTTAATCGCGCGACTGCATTAATATAGTCAGGTTGATCCTTGGGCCCTATAGGGCTGGTACTGTAAAGCGAGGAGAGAATGATCCCATCTATACGGGGGTGCTCTGAGAGTCTTTGGACCGCCTTGTTTAATTGATGTCGCGGATCGGTCATAGATCCAGAGAGATTACTGCCAAGACCAATATAGGATGTCGTCATTACTCTTGCACGACTTTTTTCTTTCTTGGGCCTCTGCTACGACGTTTTTTCTTGACTGCTTTGCCCGCTTCATCAGCCATGCGTTGTTGCTCTTCAGGATTAACTTCCTGATATGTTGTCCACCACTGGCCTAAACCATCTAGGTTTTCACCGGCTTGCTCACGCAGTAAAATGAAATCGTATCCTGCTCGAAACCGCGGATTCTCGGATAGGCGCTTCGCCCGCTGCCCTCCGCGTCTAGGCAACTGCAACTGTAAATCCCAAATTTCACGCATCGGGATTGTGAACCGTTTTGGAATAGCCGTTATGTGAACCTGCTTGGAAATAACGTCACTGGATGCTTTGCTTAGTGCATAGCTCGCTGAATTCCCGTTTTCCCTTAAATGAGCGGCTAATTTTTCTACCGCGGGCCAGAGTAAAGCTGCATAAATAAAGGCTGGAGTAACTCTTTGATTAGAACTAATGCGACGATCAGTATTGATAAATGCCTGCTCAAACAAATTATTAGCATTATTACTGCCGTCATTGGCTAGACGATTAGCCTGGGGAACTAAATAATCGAACAATTTGTATTCTCGGAGCAAGAGGTAAATGGCTGCTCCTTTTCCGCTCATAAATAGCTTTAGTGTCTCATCAAATAGTCGAGGTGGAGATACCTGGGCCAAATCGGCAGATAACTTATTCATCGGTTTGGCGGTACGTGCGTCGATGTCAAATCCGAGCTTAGCCGCAAAGCGCACTACGCGTAGAAGACGCACTGGGTCCTCTCGGTAACGAGTAGATGGGTCTCCAATAATCCTAATCATTCGATTGTTGATGTCGTCCAGTCCACTAGTGAAGTCATGGATACTGTTATCACTAGGGTTGTAGTAAAGAGCATTAACCGTAAGATCGCGCCGGCTAGCATCTTCATGTATTGAGCCAAAAACATTATCACGTGTCAGCATTCCAGTCTTACTTTGCTGTCTCAGACCAATATTTTTATTACCGCTATCTGGGCTAGTTTGATCGTTTGACCGAAAAGTTGTTACTTCGATGAGTTCGCGACTGAACTGTACGTGAACAATCTGAAATCTGCGTCCTATGATTCTGGATCGTCTAAATAACGCTTTAACTTCGGCAGGTTCCGCGCTGGTCGCCACATCAAAATCTTTAGGTTTAATCCCAAGCAGTAAATCTCTCACTGCACCGCCGACAATATAAGCATCAAACCCAGCATTTTGGAGGGTCGCGATGACTTTTCTCGCATCTCTGCTAATCATCTCAGCGGTTAGAGAATAGGCGGCACCATCTGTAATTGATGGGCTTGATAATTTAGTTTTATCGTCAAAAAAACTGATGATGCGCTTAAGCATTGATTACTGACCGATAGCTTTTATTTGAACGCCAGTTTAACAGAGGATATGGCTTTCAGTGTGACTTATTAGTTTTGGTTATTCTTGGCGGTTTAAGGATTTATTGGCTTACCCATTTTAAAGCAAAAGGGGTTGTCAAAAGACAACCCCTTTAAATGAGCTTTGAGACCTAAGCCTACCAAACCCTATCGCAATCCAACATTATTATTATTATTCGTTATTATTATTACCCACACTTTTCGTATGGAATAACCATTCTCAGTTATAACGCTATCGACTTCAAGCATTTCGTGTGTTTTTTACAACAATTCATAGGGTTTTAGTATTGAGGCAGAGTCATTTAATCCGTTTTACGGCTGATCCCAAGTTTATTGCGTCTCTGCCAAAGACTTTTTCGGCTAATGCCCAATTTCTCTGCCAGTACAGTTTCACTCATGGTGTCCTGATTGTCTAAGACGAACTGGGTGAAATAACTTGTTAAAGATAAGGCATCATTACCAGTCGCAGTAGTGTCTGACAAAGTAAGATGCGGTTTTTTTACAGAGTTTGTGGATTGGCTATTTATATTTAAGATGGAGGACGATATAGATTCTCCTTTTTCTACTAAAATGGCAGCCTGATAAAGTGTGTTTTTTAATTCTCTAATATTGCCAGGCCAATTATGTTGACTTAGCAGTTGTCTACCATCTTTGGATATTGTGATGGTGATATTTAGCTCATCACTGAATTGTGTTAAAAAACAATCTGTCAATTGAATGATATCTAATGGTCGCTCTCTTAACGCCGGAACGTGGATGTTGACAACATCAATTGACAGTAACAGATCGGTGCAAAATAGATCTTTTTTACATAAGTCATGTAGATTTTTTGTAGTAGACGCTAGACATCGGATATTCGCATTTTTGGTCAATATTAATACATGGTTACTTAACGTAATGGGAAGTTGGCATATGTCTCTTAAAAAGACACTCGTCGCTTGATCTTTTTCATCCGCAAGATCAAGGCATTGATCAAGGTCCTCTGCAGTCACAGTCGCACAGTTAATAACCGCTAAAACACTGTTGCTAAGATTACTGGCATTATGGATTGTCTTAGCAACAGAATTTTTTCCGCTGCCGATTTCCCCTGAGATAAGGACTGGAGCTCTAGTGGGTGCGACCTTACTAATAGTGTTTAAAATACCAATTGTTGCGGTACTATTTCCTACTAGGGGTCCTTGACTTGTATTGGTCGATGCCTTTCTGCTGGACTCATGATCTATGATTCGTTTCACCGAACTCATCAATTCTTCATGATCAAATGGTTTAGACATGTAATCTGCAGCACCTCGTCGCATAATATCTACGGCCGATTTTAAACTTGCAAAACTAGTCATAATTAGAACAGGTACGCTACCTACAGCACCTATAAGTTCTGCTCCGGAGCCTCCTGGAAGTCGAAGGTCACTAATGATTAAATCAAACTCATTAAGATTGAAATTATTTAAAGCCGCTTTAACACTGACTGCTTGTGCCGTCTCATATTGATGTCGTTCGAGCAGTTTGACTAAAGATATACGAATTATCTCTTCATCCTCGACGACTAAAATTCTTTTACTGAGTGGATTCACGGCTTAATAAGCTCAAATAATTTAGGTTTTTATGTAATTTTCACGCAGTTTACTGCCTAGCCCATACATCTTACTCTTCCAATTTATCAAAGGTTAGCGCAACGGTAGTGCCGCAGCTACTATTTTGCGCAGGACTTGAAATAGTAATTTCAGCACCAAGGCTCTTCACGAGGTTGAATACAACCCAGAGCCCCAATCCTGTTCCTTCTCCAGGATCTTTAGATGTGACAAAGGGCTCGAATAATTGCGGTTGAAGATTTTCTGCAATGCCTGTCCCAGAGTCATTTATAGTAATTTGGATTTTTCCATCTAGTGAATTTGCCAATATTGTGATCTCACTATTGGGTGGCGAAGCGTCTCGGCTATTACTGAGTATGTTTAGAAAGACTTGGATAAGTTGATGATAGTCTCCCAAAATATCTAAGTCTGGCCCTATATTGCAGCTGAAGGAAAGTGTGGATTCATACTCAGCAAGCGTTAGAAGATGTATAGCTTCTTCACATGCGTTTTTTAGGTTGACTCTTTTAAAATGATTCCCTACAGGCTTTTCGCCGCGTGAAAAATTAATCAACGAATCAACGATCCTTTTAATCCGATCGGTTTGTGAAAGGATATGTTGAGCAGATTCACTGATTTGTTCTGGTTGCGTTTCGTGTTCTAAGTTTTGGGCAATACAAGCTATTCCGGTTACTGGATTACCTATTTCGTGCGCAACGCCTGCAGCGAGTCGACCCATCGATGCAAGACGCTCATTGTCGATTGATTTTTGGATTAACATCACAGATTGCGTTTTTTCCTCGACCAGAAGAATAATATTGTCATTGATTTCTTCCATCGACATTTGTGTCGATTTTTGAAAGCTGAACCAACGAACACTTCCACTTATTTCTAATCGAAGGTTATCTATGCTGATATCGTCACTGGCTAGAAATGCAGTAATCTCAGAGTTCCAGGGTTCAGGTAGATCTAGCACTGAACTTCCTGAGGCAGTAATGGCGTCTATTTGGGTATAGTTGGATATAGCCGCATTCCACTTTAGAATTTCTCCGTTTTGGGCTAGAGCAATTACGCCAATGGGTAACTTATCGAGTATTTCACGGTGATGCACGCGAAGCTTATTGAGTTCGCTGGCGATACCAGTCAATTGATCTCCGTGCACTGCCAATACTGACTCGAGGAGAAAAATATCTTCTTGTTGGGCGCCAGAGGACGCGGGTAAAGGGAGTGCTTGGCGCATTACTCTATCGGCCGCAAGCACCCCAAAACGTAGATTTAAAGAGGCATTAATGGCATCTCTAACCTTCCGTAAAGCTCCGGGCCGTGATTCATTGGTATCAAACCCTAAGGCACTTAGGGCGGATTGAATTTCAGTATTAGCTTCTTTACCGAGCACTAAAAGCAGTTGCTCGTTCATCTCAGTAATACTTTTTTGCTTTAGCTCAACGCGTATGGGGATGTAGACATTGTCAGCCATACAGATGGTAGCGAAATTCTTCTCTTGCTCATTCATTTCGCCGAAAATAGAAAATAAGGTGCACAGAGTAATATTTAGTATTAAGGCCTCGATGGACCAAACTTCCCAAGCTTGCATTCCAAACAGTAATGGTTTTTCAATAAACGGCACTTGCCAGTACCAATCACCAAATATTAGCGGTACTGCAAGTGTAATGAGCCATACAGACATACCTGCGCAGAGACCTATGATGAAACCTCGTCTACCGGTTTTCGGTAAGTAGATCGCAGCGATCATTCCCGGCATTAGTTGCGCTAATCCAGCGAAGCCTACTAGATAAAGATCAGTGATACTTCTAGTTTTGGCAACAAAACTTAGTACGATACAAAATATCATCAGCCCTAGTGAAATTGTAAAGTAGCGGCGGTCAATCCATTGCGTTAAATTTTTTGGTTCAGACAGCTTCTTACTGGGCAATACAAAACTATTAAGAATCATCCTTGTGGATAAGATGATTAAACTAGAGCAGAGTGCTAGAGCCAAAAGAATGATACTGGCTGCACCGAGACTGGCGATAATAGGTTGTTCAAGCGCGAGCGGTAGGGAAAAAAGATATTCTTGAAACGTTGAGCTAGATTGGAGTGATAGCCCGCTCCACAATAATGGGAAAATAGGGATGCAGGCTAAAAGCATTAACAATGGGTATGCCCACGACATATTACTAGCCTGCCGATCTGAGATAGAATCAGAAACAAGCATATTGAAGTTGGCTGGAAAGGATATTCCGGCGGCCAAAAAAATAATAAAGATGCTATATGATGATTCGAAACGTTTAACAATAGCTTGTTGGCCGCTGTCTATCACCCATGCATTCATCTGGGAGATGCTGCCAAACTCAACAGTGACTGCAACCCAGGTTGATAGGCTCAATGCGATTATAAGCAGGAGTCCTGCCGCCGCCATGATCCATCTAAGTTGTTGTGCACTACCTATTTTGATCGAGTGCCGTACGGTTACACCCACCGCTATCAGTAACAAAAGACAGGTGATTGGCGTAATGTTGGAATTAAAAACACTATTGACCAAAGAATCTGTCGCTAGTATTTGGGCAATGACGAGTGGGATAATCGATAGTGTGGTAGCTAAACAACTCACAATGGCGACGCTCTTTCCACGATAACGGAATGTTAAAAAATCTACTGAAGTTGCTAGTCTGACTACGCTACTGAGACGACGAACGGGGAATAGCACGAGCGGTGCTATAACAAACAGCAGAGAGAATCCGAACAAAGCTAGGATCATTGTATAGCCGTAGCGGCCTGCCATCTCGATGGAGCTTGTTGCTAAAAGCACACCAGTAGCGGCAAAAAGAGCCAGAGCTAAAATGAAATTTTGGCTTTTAGAGTCATTTCGCGCATTAATTTCTCTTGTGATGAGGCAAGCGACAAAAATTATTATTGTGGTAAAAAGAACGATCTGGATAGTCATTTTTTGACTCGCTCACGCTGTAAAATAAACGTGGAAAAAACCAATAATCCCCAGACTAAAAAAACCCTGAACCAGTGCCCAGACGGCTCTAATGCCCATTGAATAGCAAGAGGAAAAACGACAATACTTAGCAGTAGTAGTGTTGCAACTAATCGATAATTAAACATAGGCGCCGTTTTGTTAAATAGTTATGTCAGTCCAACGTTTTATGGTATTCAAGGTTGCTCCGCAAAGCAAACCGAACAAAACTGTTTTTTCGTGTCTAAAAACCCTTGGGTGCCGGCGCGGTTAAGTGAGCTTGTAATTTGCTTTGATCCCAGTTTTGGGTTGCCCACGTTATTATTTCGGCAGCGGGAAGGGAGCTTAAGCTCTTTGGTGGAGACTGTTGCAGCCAATCAAGCGCCGCCCATAGATTTGACGACTCATTCCCCGCCAGTAAACCTGTAGCCAGATTTTGTTTACTCAGTTTTTGTCCATCACTGGTTACTGCGATTGGAACGTGTGCGTAGGATGGTTGGTGGTACCCAAGACACTGTTGCAGAAAGATTTGACGAGGCGTCGAGTCGAGTAAGTCTGAACCTCGCATCACTCGCGTTACTTTCTGGAACGCATCATCTACTGTGACTGCAAGTTGGTATGAAAATAATTCATCACGCCGTTGAATAATAAAGTCACCCACTGTTAAGTGCATATTTTGCATAACATGGCCCATAACTTGGTCATCAAAACTGATGTTCCCAACCTGCTCGCGCAGCGCTAATCGCGTAGCATTTTTTTGTCCATCCAAGCCTAAGTTACGGCAACGATTATCATAAGTGCCGTCTAACTCCGCTACCCGTTTGCGATTGCATTGGCAGTGATAAGCCAGTTGATTATCTTTTAAAAACGAAACCGCTGCAGCGTAAGCTTCAAGCCGATGGCTTTGGTAAAGCACCTCCCCATCCCAATGTAGCCCATGAGCTTCAAGTTGATTGAGGATATGCCGGCTAGCACCTTTAATTTCGCGAGGAGGGTCCAGATCCTCCATACGAACAAGCCATTGCCCTTGACGTACTTTTACGTCCAAATAACTGGCAAGAGCACATGCTAATGAACCAAAATGAAGGGGTCCGGAGGGTGAAGGAGCAAACCGCCCAACAATTTTTTCGTGTGCCATCTCGTACGCCATGAGTTACAAGCTAAGGCTAAAACCAGCTAAGCATTGCTTTGGCACTAGCCTCCAGTGAGCTGTTTTTCCTTAATTTCATCCAATGTTTTGCAGTCTACGCAAAGATCGGCGGTCGGACGAGCTTCTAATCGGCGTATGCCTATCTCAATCCCACACTGGTCACAAAAACCATAATCATTGTCTTCGACGCGAATCAATGTCTTATCTATTTTTTTAATGAGCTTGCGTTCACGATCACGAGTCCGCAGTTCTAAACTAAACTCTTCTTCTTGGGTGGCGCGATCAGCGGGATCAGGAAAGTTAGCAGCTTCATCTTTCATATGAGTCACGGTCCGGTCGACCTCTTCCATTAACTCATGGCGCCATGCTTTCAAAATCTGCTTAAAATGCAGTCGCTGATTTTCATTCATGTACTCTTCATTCTTTTTTTCCACATAGGGGCTTAGTCCATGCAGACTAACTGATACTTTAGGAGCTGCTTTCCCTTTCTTTGCAGCCTTGGTGCCTGGTTTTATACTTTCTTTTACTGTGGCCATGAATACATTCCGCTGTTTGTGTATACCCAAAAAAACGAGGCTGTTTATAGAGATATTTTAACAATTTATCAAGTAAAATTTACGAATTGTGTAAATCTATGTGAAAAAGAGTACCTGATAGAGCTGTGATAATAGTAGACCATTGTTACAATAACGGTCGGCACCAGAAAATTTTATTTATACCGCCAAGGCAAAAGACTTGTAATTTTAGGGCTCCACTTTTGATGTTAAATTCTCCCCAGCTATTTCCAGCGGTATTTTTGAGGCGTTACAAGCGCTTTTTTGCCGATATCATTGATGCTCACGGCAATTTAATGACCATTCATTGCCCGAACACCGGATCAATGAAAAATTGTCAGATTGAAGGGTCCAATTGTTGGTATTCGTTGTCCGGTAATCCTAAACGTAAGTTGCCAGGGACGTTAGAAATCGTGACAACTAGTCATGGCCAGTTGGCTGGAATCAATACTATGCGGACCAATCGATTAGTTGCCGCCGCTTTGGCTATTAATCAAATTCCACAATTTAAGGGATATGATTTAGTCAGATCAGAGGTGGCCTATGGATCTGAAAAAAGTCGAATTGATTTTCTGCTCAAAGCTACAGCTGGAAATTTGCCAGACTGCTATGTAGAAGTAAAAAATGTAACGCTTGATATGGGTAATGGTCTTGCTATGTTTCCGGATTCCGTGACAGCTAGGGGCACCAAGCACCTACGAGAATTAATAGAGATGGCCAATCTGGGATATCGCGCAGTATTGTTTTTTTGCGTACAATTGGATGCTGCCCATCGCATTGAAGTCGCTGCCGATATTGACCCGTTGTACGCTAAAACGATGGAGTTGGCGATTACTAAAGGGGTAGAGGTAATCGCATGGCGAACCATAATAGACAGTAACGGAATTAGATTACATCAGCCTATCGACTATTTTTGAGGTCTGTAAATAGATAAATGGCTTCGCTGAGGTAGTCGTTAGTCTTAAATTAAAGCTCTGATTTTAAACGATTAGTTACTTTTATTTGCCAGCGCGTTATAAACTCGAAACTGATATTTATATTTAAAGGCCTGACAAAACTATGATGGCAAAGATATCTATTGATACAGATATTCTGACTGGTACAACAGACCGGCATTTGGTTAGTTTGGATTCAGAAAAATCGAAAGACGCGCAATTGACCCGTGTAAGCATGCTGATTCACAAAGACGTGTTAGAACCTTTCATCACGCTAAAAAATGCTGCCATTGAGGAGGGCTTTAATCTCTCTATTTGTAGTGCCTATCGATCGTTTGATCGCCAAAGAGTGATTTGGAATGACAAGTTATCAGGGCTACGACCAGTATTAGATCAGTTTAGTAATCCTATAGATCTGAATCGGTTAACCGATTGGCAGAAAGTTAAAGCGGTATTGCGTTGGTCGGCGTTACCCGGGGCTTCACGCCATCACTGGGGTACTGATTTTGATATCTATGACGCTGCAGCAATGATCGATGGCTATAAAATTCGGCTAGTTCCAGAGGAGTGTCAAGATACTGGTGTTTTTGCGCCAATGCACAAGTGGCTAAATAGTGCATTATCTATTACCAACAATAGTTTCTATCGACCCTATGCGGTCGATCACGGAGGTGTGGCGCCTGAGCTGTGGCATTTAAGCTACCGACCTCTTGCCGACACTTATGCTCAACAACTTAGTGCTCCTATCATTACTCAGCAGTTAGTGAAAGATGGACAGTTAATGTACCTTGATGTCGTGTTAGCGCACATTGATGAAATCGTTGAGCGCTTTGTTCATCTGTAATTGAACTTCCGAAGGTGTTTTTACCCATGGTTAGAGAAGAATTTGTTTGGCGGCTAATGAGGGACGAGGCTGATCTCATAGTTGCGTCTGAACCTGCAATATCTGTATTTCTGCAAAAATCTATCCTTGACCATACCAGTTTTTTGGACGCCCTGAGCCATTGTCTGGCTGATCAGCTTGTTGACGTTCGTGGACCAATGCTTCTTTAAAAAACATTTTTAAAGAAGCATTGGAATCTGATAGACAGATTATAATTAACGCATGCTTGGATTTGTCAGCGAGTTTTGAGCGTGATGCAGCATGTGACAAATATCTTACTCCGCTCCTCTATTTTAAAGGCTTTCAAGCATTACAGTTGCAACGAGTAGCCAATTGGTACTGGAGAAAGGGTCGGAGCGAAGTAGCCTCTTTTTTGCAAAGTAGAATGGCGGAAGTGTTTCATGTTGATATTCATCCCGGGGCAAAGATTGGTTCAGGCATTATGCTTGATCATGCAACTGGTTTGGTTATTGGTGAAACTGCGATAATTGGAAATAATGTGTCCGTCTTACATTCCGTAACACTGGGCGGCAATGGCAATGAAAGGGGGAAGCGACATCCTACCATTGGTAATGGAGTGATGATTTCAGCCGGCGCAAAAATTATTGGTAATATCAATATCGGTGAGGGTAGTAAAATTGGTGCTGGCAGTTTGGTGATTAAATCGATGCCAGCTCATGTAACCGTGGTGGGTGTTCCTGCGGCCGTCATTGGAACGCCGCTTGATGAGATTCCGGCGTTAAATATGGATCAAAATTTGGATGGTTAGAGGTGACAATATGGCTGATAAGGGTATTTTAGGGCTACTGCATCGGCGTATTGTGTAGACCACAGCGCATTCACTAAATGGACTTGTTGTTACATTTAACACTCAAGAAGCCTTCCGATGTGAGCTGGGCGCATGTCTTGTATTGATTCCCTCAGCTTTTTGGTTAGCACAGTCTAAACTGCAGTTGATATTATTGATCGGTGCACTGTTAGTTGTGTTGCTCACAGAGTTGCTGAACACCGGAGTTGAGATCATAGTTGATCGAATAGGATTAGAGTTTCATGAACTATCCGGGCGGGCAAAAGATGTCGGTTCCGCCGCTGTTTCGATCTCCCTAGTCTTATGTCTTTTGGTATGGAGTCTTACTATCAGCGAAAATATTGGTTGGTAGCGCCGCCGCTAAAGACAAATTGAAGCCAGATGAGAGATTTGTTTTTCGAGTAAAAGCTGTCGCTGTTCTGGAAAGCCTTGGAATTCAAAGCAGTGCTCCTCCAATTTACTGAATCGAGCGATGGAGCTCAATTGATCAATATCATACTCGGCTATTGATAAGGCTATAATTCCTTTGTCTATGCGATTAGATAACGACAATGAGGTTTCTTTTAACATGGATATACTTTCGTGATATCTAAAAGTGGGCAATGCTGAAATATTGTCACTACAAAGTGTCCAGTTTATCGCTAGTTCAATGCCAAGTTTAGCCGATAACCGTTCAAGTAACTGTTGAAGAGAGTACATCGCCATCAGGCAAACTAAAATATGTTGTTTTGAACATTGGGTCGAGCGAATATAAAAGCATATCCCACCCTTACTCCCCTCTAATCGCTGACCTCCGTAAAGCTCTATTGTGCGCTCCACGCAGAGATCGATATGCTCAAACAGTAATTCAAGATTTTCGTGGTTTAGTTGCTGACCTAAACTAAGTCTATTTTTAATAGTCGCAGTAACCACAGAGCAGTAATAGCCTCCATTAGGAAGACTGTCTAATTCTCTCGAGTTTGATAGCAGTGGTTGGAGCCTTGTTTCCAATGCAAGTATTTCATCAATCATTGGATCACTGCTTCCAGGCAAGCGATTAGTTAGCGACTTTAGCCGGCGAGTTACTCTATCTGTAAGTCGATAACAAGCATAGGTGCATACTGCTGAAAATAGCAGCCATAATAATGCCCAGAAGAGGAATACGTTAGAGTAAGCTGCGTATATCGGTTGGCTATTTATAGCGATCACTAGGGTACCGGCGAGAGAATCCTCAAGGAGGATGTTGCGCTTAAATATTTCGAGATCAGCCGGCGCCGTTTGTGCCTGAGAGCTTTGGGCTATAAGCGTGTTTTCAACATCATAGAGACTCGCGCTATAAACAGCTTTGTCTTTAGTGGCGTTGCGCAGAGTGAATTGAACAGCAATGATATCGCTGCTAAATAAAGGGGTTCTAATAAGTTCTGATAATTGACTGAGAGTGGCTTGGCTTTTCTCGATAATCCTCTGATTAGATAGTTTTGAAGTCTGGAAATCTATGATTACCCAGCTCAAGACGCCGAATAATAGGAGAGCTGAAGCAATAATAGATGGCAGTTTCACTTTAGTCGCATATTGACGCTGCATTCTTCAGCCCTTGGACAATTTATTTTCCTTCTATTCTATCCTATTCGCTCAGCTTTTATATAATAGGGATCTTAAAATTAACGGGATAATCCATTGTGTCGAATGTTTTGCTAATTAGTGTGTCTGGAGAAGACCAGCCTGGGGTGACTAATGTGGTCACTGAGGCTTTGACTCGGTTCGGAGTGACACTACTAGATATTGGTCAAGCTGTTATACATGACCAATTAAATATGGGTATTTTGGTATCAGTACCCTCCAATACCAGCATTGATGATGTTACTTTTGACGTTTTAAACGCTCTGAATCACTTAAATATGCAGGGTATTTTCTTGCCTATTTCCAATGAGCGTTATGAGAACTGGGTAGGGTTGCAAGGGAAGCCTCGGCATATCGTGACCCTTTTGGCTCGGAATTTAGAGGCATCTCATTTGGCGGCGGTAACAAAGGTGACGGCACAGCAAGGTCTTAACATTGATAAAATAGTCCGATTGTCGGGGCGTATAACGCTGGGTCATTCCGATTCCGTTGGGCCGGCTTGTGTAGAGTTGTCGGCCCGCGGTAAGCCAAAAAGTGCAGATGACCTGCGTCAATCGCTACTTAAACTAGCGGGGGAGCAGAATATTGACATTGCCTACCAACAAGATAATGTTTTCCGTCGCAGCCGGCAGTTAGTGGTTTTTGATATGGACTCGACCTTAATCGACGCTGAAGTAATCGATGAGCTTGCTGATGAAGCTGGTGTGGGGGTGCAGGTTGCTGCTATCACTGAAGCCGCAATGCGTGGAGAGGTAGATTTTAAACAAAGCTTTGTAGAGCGGTTGGCATTACTCGAGGGCCTAAACGAAAGCGTTTTAGATACGGTTGCAAAACGATTGCGCCTTAATGATGGAGCTGAGTATTTACTTAAAAGCTTAAAACAGCTCGGATTTAAAACTGCCATTGTTTCCGGTGGTTTTACGTTCTTTGCACGTCATTTACAGAAACGATTAGGTGTTGATTATATCTATGCCAATGAGCTTGATGTTGCTAAAGGGGTCGTCACTGGTAAAGTGATAGGGGAAATTATTGATGGTCAGCGTAAATCTGAGATCGTAGTCGAGATCGCGAATCAATTAGGTCTGAGTCTTGAGCAAGTGATCACTGTGGGCGATGGCGCCAATGATTTGCCAATGCTCAATATTGCTGGTTTAGGTATCGCTTTTAGGGCCAAGCCGCTGGTAAAAGCGTCTGCCAAGCAGGCAATTTCAAATGTTGGTTTAGATGGAATACTCTATTTGCTGGGCTATAGCGACAAAGACATTGTTAACCTGCATAAAGATACCGTCGTATAAAATCGTAGATTAGACATAAAACTTAAAAAACACCGCTGAACTTCAGTTATCATGTTTGCCATACTCATTTTCGGAAATAACAACGATGGCCAATTACTCTACTAATGAATTTCGCTCTGGACTCAAAGTCATGCTTGATGGTGACCCTTGTTCGATATTGGAAAATGAATTCGTCAAGCCAGGTAAAGGTCAAGCGTTTAGTCGAGTGAAATTGCGCAATTTAAAGACTTCTCGAGTCCTGGACAAAACCTTTAAGTCGGGGGAGTCATTGGAAGGCGCCGATGTAATGGACCAGGACATGCAATATTTATACACCGACGGTGATTTTTGGTATTTTATGGAGCCCGATACCTTTGAGCAGCATCAGGCTACTGAGAGTGCAGTTACCGACGCTCTGCCCTGGTTAAGTGAGCAAGACGTATGCATGGTCACTCTGTATAACGGGTCGCCTCTTTCTGTAATGCCGCCTAATCATGTTGAAATCGAAATTATTGAAACAGATCCTGGATTGCGTGGTGACACCGCTCAGGGTGGTAGCAAACCGGCTAAGCTAGTGACTGGTGCTGTGGTGAAAGTCCCATTATTCCTTGATCAAGGAGACGTAATTAAGGTTGATACACGAACAGGCGAATATCAAGGCCGTGTTAAATAGCCGTCGGTTATTTAGTTTTTCTGGTAATCATTGAAGGTGTTTCATGATGGATAAATGGCAGCCTGGAGCAAGTTTAGACACCTTGCGCCGGCGGGCGGCTATGCTCTCTTGTGTTCGCGAATTTTTCGAGCAACGCTCAGTACTTGAGGTTGATGTCCCGGTAATGGGTAAAGCCACAGTTACTGATCTTAATGTCGATAGTATTGTGACATCCGTCGTTGGAGAGCTAGGCTATCTTCAAACTTCTCCCGAATATTTTATGAAACGACTACTGGCATCAGGCAGTGGTGACATCTACTTTATGGGTAAGGCGTTCCGAGAGGGTGAAATCGGTATAAAACATAATCCTGAATTTACAATGCTAGAGTGGTATCGCTGCGGATGGGATGATCACCAGCTAATGGCTGAGGTAGCTGAGTTAATCAGGCTACTTTTGAGAGGAGAAAAAGACATCTCCATCGATGTGAATAAGTTAAGTTACTCAGACTGCTTTTTTGATCATCTTGGATTTGATCCTCATGGTGCAGACTTACGAGCTTTGCAGTTATTAGCCGCTAAGTTAGCTTCAGACAGCTGGATCGATGAAACGCGGGCTAATTGTTTAGATCTTATTTTTAGTTCTCAGGTCGAGCCGTACCTTGCAGGGGGGATCACTATTATCTATGACTACCCCGAATGCCAAGCGGCATTAGCACAGATTAGCTCAAACAGAGCCGGACAAAACGTCAGCCGAAGATTTGAAGCATTTGTGAATGGAGTCGAAATAGCCAATGGTTACCTGGAATTAATAGATGCAGGGGAGCAAGCAGTCCGGTTAGAGCGCGATAGTAAGGCCAGAGAGCGCCTTAAGAAACCAGCTGTAGACATAGACCAAAAGTTCCTTGCGGCACTCAACAGCGGCGTACCAGCATGCGCTGGGGTGGCTATTGGCTTAGACCGCCTTTTGATGGGAGCTCTAGGCGTTGATTCAATTGATCAGGTGCTAGCTTTTTCTTGGTTGCGTTGCTAGCGGGGAAATAACACTACTTTGTAACAAAGTAGTGATTCATTCCCTTTGCAGGGCTATCCTCTGTAAGGTCGCCAACTTCAACTGCAGGCACGCCGGCAACTACTTTGTGAGCAGCTACGCTTTTTAGAACCACGCTTGCCGCAGCGACCATAGCGCCTTCTCCAATGTCGATATTGCCAAGAATCGTAGCGCCGGGTCCGATTAATACACCCTTGCGGATTTTTGGGTGACGATCACCACTATCTTTTCCGGTACCACCAAGAGTCACTGACTGCATAATAGATACAGAATCTTCAACCACTGCTGTTTCACCGATTACTAATCCTGTGGCGTGATCAATCATTACCCCACTTCCAATGACAGCTGCAGGATGTATGTCCACTGCAAAGGTGATAGAGATTCTATGTTGGAGAAGTAGTGCTAGCGACGTTCTTCCTTGGAGCCATAATTCGTGTGCAGCCCGATATGCTTGTAGCGATAGAAACCCTTTAAAGTATAAAAAAGGAGAGCTGTAGAGGTTACATGCCGAATCTCGATCGACGGTAGCTTGTATATCTCTGGCGACCATAGTAATAATTTCTTTATCTGCAAATATGGTTCGCATGATCTCTTTTAACATCGGCGCGGTCGCAGCAGCACTTGCCAGTTTTCTTGCAAGGTGATTACTCAGCGCCGCGCCCAAATCTTCATAGTTAAGAATAGTATTGGCAAAGTATTCTGCGAAATTGGGCTCAGCTATGGCCGACACCTTGGCTTCATCAATAATGCATTGCCAGATTTCGTCGGGAGATAATTTAAGTTTGGAATTCATTTCCCTATTTTCCTTTAGCTAGCTCAAATATGCCAGCCCGTTCTTGCGAGTGCCCAAACATCGACATATTTCGCACCAGCATTTATCAGCACAGTCGCCAGAGCGCCAGATGTTGCGCCCGTAGTCACAACGTCGTCAATAATAGCGACAGTTTTACCTTCTAAAGCTCTTAATGCTCCTGAGTTTTTTTCGGAAGATGTTTCTCCCTCAGGCATTATTGCAAATACATTTTGCATACCTTTAAAACGTTGCTTCTTTGTTTTCAGATGCTGGGGAGTTGAGTGAAATTGACGGATGCATAGGTTGTTGCAAATTTCTATTGGGGTTAAGTATTGCGCCAAAGCAAGCGCTATTCCATCAGTTTGATTGAAACCTCTTTTGAGCATAGCTCGCCAGTGTAGGGGTACTGGAATTATCATTTCTGGCATGACCGAATGTTTATAAGTATCTTCAATTACGTTCGCGAGTAGCAGTGAAAGTTGCTTAATCTCTGGGCAGGAAGGGTTAGTTTTTATAGCCATAATAAGCTGATCTATTGAGCCATGTTGATACTCAAAAGCCGCCACACATCGCCTAAAAGGAGGAGGAGATCTTTGGCATTGAGGGCAGAGCTGATTTGACTGAAATCCTATACCACATTGAGGGCACCGGTGTTTTATCCACGGTAAATTTTTTACACACTGTTGGCAAAGGCAATAATTGGGAGAACATATGACGTCTCTACATAAGCAGCAGAGACTAGGAAAAAGAGTACTCAGGGCGCCATTTTTGCCGCCAGCTAGATCGGACTTCAGCGTAAACCTCCATGTTTACTCGAAACCTAATTTATTTTAGCTTACATTTTCGGTCGGGTCTGACTCCGTATCTGGTGTATGCACTGCGTTTGGCATTAACGAATTTGAGTCACTATTAATTTCAGCGTCAGTCAAGCCGTAGCCTTCACTCAGAACACCACCTGGTACCTTAGGCGCATAATCTCTGGGCACTTCGACATCATCCATGCTAATGAGTGGGTTACCTTCTGCGTCGAGCAGAGAGATCTCAGACCCCCCCGATTTTAGTAGCTGTCGCCCTATCTCGGGGCTTGCTAGGCGAATAGCACTGGTTGCCAAATGCTCGTGTATTTGTCGGTAGCTTTGAGCGATATTGGTTGTCAGATGAGACACTGTAATAAAATGCTCAGAAACTTCCTGTTGGTAACGTTTCAGTTGCTGATCACTTTTAAGAATTTTCTTCTGTAATTCACTTGTGTCTGCTGCGCTCTTGTCGCTTTGGCGAAGAAAAATTAAAACGGCAGCGGCTCCAGCAACAAATGCTAGGGCTGCAATAACTAGCACTGTCAGCCCTGACCAGCCAGCAGTGGGAGATGCAACAGATACGAGCGTTGCGGCAGTACTAGTAATTTCAGGCACTGCGATAGGTATTGAAGATATCAGCACGTCCAAAGAGAGACCCCTTTCTTTAAAATCTTAATAAAATCGATTCATTAGGCGCTCATATATAGCAAGCGCGATGATTTTTTAGTGTTAAATTATTATTATACCGTAGATTTTAATTTTGTGGCGCGAAGGTGTTGTAGTTGAAAGAAATTAGTTTGCTAGTTACAGTTGGAATCAAACACTTGCCAGATGATCAGCAGATGCAGTCTCCTCAACAACGTTATCAGAATGATCTTAAACAGCAGGGTTTTGCGGCAGACATGGCGCAAGCATCTGCCGTGATTGATTTTGAGAATCTTTATGTAGTGATGCTGGCGAGATATCAAGAATCTTTATGGAGTCCTTCGAAAAAACTTCTCCGAAAATTGCTGTACACGTCGGTTCCAGCGCCCGTGGGTCTTTATCTTTGGGGAGGAGTCGGCCGAGGTAAAACCTATTTAATGGACAATTTTTACGAGAGTTTACCTTTTGATAACAAAATGAGGGTACATTTTCACCGCTTTATGCGTAGGGTCCACCAAGAATTAAAGGAACTCAAAGGCGAAGTGAACCCACTAAGTAAAGTGGCAAAAAAAATTGCCAGTGAGACTTGGATTATCTGCTTTGACGAATTTTTTGTGAGTGATATTGCCGATGCAATGATTCTCGCGACGTTACTTGACGAATTATTTGCACTTAACGTATGTCTGGTTACTACCTCAAACATTGTGCCAGAGCAGCTTTATCGAGATGGGCTACAACGCATTCGGTTTTTACCGGCTATCGATTTAATTAATCACCACTGCAAAGTCATCAATGTCGATGGAGGAACTGATTACCGACTTAGAGCGCTGGAAAAGGCGCCTCTCTACTGCTTTCCTCTGAATCAGCAGGCGGATATAGACATAGCTGCTATTTTTGAACGCTTGGTGCCGGTAGAGGGCGAAATAAAATCTAATGTTGATTTGGAAGTGGAGGGCCGGTCGATACCTGTTATTAAGCTCTCAGAAGATATTGTTTGGTTTGCGTTTGGCTCGATTTGTGAAGGGCCACGAAGTCAAAATGACTATATTGATATTGCTAAAGAATTCCATGCTGTTATTATTTCCAATGTGCCAGTAATGGGTGTTGGTAATGATGATGCGGCAAGACGGTTTGTAAATCTGGTTGATGAGTTCTATGACCGCAACGTAAAGCTGGCGATATCTGCTGCAGAGCCCCTAGATATGTTATACTGCGACGGTCGATTAGGGTTTGAATTCGAGCGCACAAAGAGCCGCTTACTAGAGATGCAGAGCCATGAATATCTCGCTAAACCACACCGACCTTAATCTTCTTTAGAAAAAAGTTAAACTTTGGTGCAAACAGCGCTTGTATTAGGTCTCTCTGATCATTACAATTCGCACCCTTTTTGGGGATGTCCCAAATCCAGGTAGGAACTAATGAAAACATTTAGCGCAAAAGCAGAAACAGTAGAACGTGATTGGTTTGTGGTTGACGCAGACGGAAAAACTTTAGGCCGCTTGGCGACCGAAGTGGCTTCACGTCTTCGTGGTAAGCACAAACCAGAATTTACCCCTCATGTCGATACCGGTGATTACATTGTCATCGTTAATGCCGAGAAGATTACCGTTACTGGTAACAAGGCGAAGGGGAAAATCTATTATTCTCACACTGGTTACCCAGGTGGAATTAAAGATATTAGTTTTGAAAAGTTGATTGAGAAAGCACCCGAGCGTGTTCTCCAGTCAGCAGTAAAGGGCATGTTGCCCCGCGGCCCTTTGGGTCGGGAAATGTTTAGAAAGTTGAAGGTCTATGTAGGGGCGGATCATCCGCACACTGCACAGCAACCTCAAACACTCGACCTGTAACGGAAAGCGATTATGGCAGATACTCAATTTTATGGCACTGGACGTCGAAAGACATCCGCCGCACGTGTTTTCATGACTTCTGGAAACGGTAACATTAAAATCAATGATCGTAGCATCGAAGTTTACTTCGGTCGCGAAGTGGCTAGAATGATCATTAGGCAGCCTTTCGAAGTTGTCGATATGGTAGAAAAATTTGATTTAAATATCACAGTAGCTGGTGGTGGAAACTTTGGGCAGGCCGGTGCTATTCGCCACGGCATTGCTAGAGCGCTAGTCAATTACGATGAAAATCTGCGCTCTCCATTGCGAAAAGCTGGATTCTTGACACGTGATGCCCGTCAGGTTGAGCGTAAAAAGGTTGGTTTACACAAGGCACGTAAGCGTCCGCAGTTCTCCAAGCGTTAAGTTCAAGGTTATTAGAAAGCCCGACTCATTGGTCGGGCTTTTTTTTGCCCAGTAAAATCAGTGAGTTAACCTATTTTTGCAACAATGCCGTGTTGCGTAAAAAATTCAAATCCGGTAAGATCGCGCCCAAGAAAAGACGTTGATTTTTTCCAAGAAAAAAACTATTTTTCTACCTTTTACCCTAATTTCTATATTGAGGAACCGCCATGAATGGTGACGTTGTCAATGAGAGCCGCCGAAAGTTTTTACTAGGTGCAACTTCCGTTGTTGGAGGAGCCGGTGTCGTAGGCGCCGCGGTCCCTTTTGTCGCTTCTTGGCAGCCTAGTGCAAAAGCAAAGGCTGCAGGAGCGCCCGTAAAGGTCAATATATCCAAGCTAGAAGTCGGCGCACGTATGGTTGTAGAGTGGCGCGGAAAACCTGTTTACATCGTCCGTAGGACTGCAGAGGCGCTTGCGGCAATTAGCCAAATTGGTGACGACATTTTAAGAGATGTTGATTCTCAGGAAGCCTCGCAACCGGATTATGTTAATGGAAGTGCCCGTACTTTGGCTGGAAAAGAGGAGTATCTGATTTTAGTTGGACTATGTACTCACCTGGGATGTGCTCCTTTATATCGGCCTGATGTAGGTGCGGCAGATCTTGGCGGCGATTCTTGGCTCGGCGGATTCTTCTGTCCTTGCCATGGTTCTAAATTTGATCTTTCCGGACGTGTTTTTTCGGGTGTTCCGGCGCCAAAGAATCTCGAGGTCCCACCCCACATGTATGAATCAGATAATATCGTAATTATTGGCGTCGACGCGGAGGTTGCATAATCATGAGTGAAGAAAAAGGATTTGCCGTTTGGTTAGATTCTCGAATGCCTACGCTGAAAATCTTGTGGAATGACCACATGGCGAAGTATTACGCGCCGAAAAACTTTAATTTTTGGTACTACTTTGGCGTGCTTGCCATGGTTGTATTGGTTATTCAGTTAGTTACTGGCGTTTGGCTTCTGATGAGTTACCAAGGATCCGCAGAGCAAGCATTCGCCTCTGTGGAATATATCATGCGTGATGTTGAGCTCGGTTGGATTATCCGCTATGCGCACTCAACCGGAGCCTCGATGTTCTTTCTTGTGGTCTATATGCATATGTTTCGTGGGTTGATGTACGGCTCTTACAAGCCGCCACGTGAGCTAGTGTGGATTTTTGGAATGACAATCTACGTTGCGTTGATGGCTGAAGCTTTTATGGGCTATGTTCTGCCTTGGGGCCAGATGTCCTATTGGGGTGCGCAGGTTATTATCTCTTTGGTTGGAGCGATTCCAGTAGTCGGAGAAGATCTCACTACTTGGGTGCGTGGAGATTATTTGATCTCTGGAATTACCCTAAATCGGTTCATGTCCCTGCATGTTGTTGCGATACCTATTATATTGATTGCGCTCGTTTTGATGCATATTATTGCCCTTCATGATGTCGGATCAAATAACCCTGACGGCGTTAGCATCAAGAAGTACAAGGATGAAGATGGTGTCCCTATTGATGGTCTTCCATTTTTTCCCTATTTTGTGATCCATGACCTCGTGCCGATTGTGGTCTTCTTGCTGGTGTTTTGTTCAATCTTATTCTTTATGCCTGAGATGGGTGGTTATTTCCTAGAGTACGCTAACTTTGAAATAGCCAATGGACTTAAGACGCCAGAGCATATTGCACCGGTTTGGTACTTTACGCCCTTCTATTCCATGCTTCGGGCGGTTCCCGATAAATTAGGTGGCTTTATTGTTATGGCAGCTGCCATCGCAATATTATATGTTCTGCCTTGGTTAGATCGGAGTCCGGTGCGCTCAATACGCTATAAAGGAACATTTAGCCGAGTAGCCCTATTGATGCTAGCCGCGGTATTTATTATCCTCGGATATTTGGGTGTCAAAGCGCCGACTGAAGGGCGTACGATCCTTACGCAAATTTGTACTGCCCTATACTTTAGCTACTTTATTGGAATCTACTTTTGGACGAAAATTGAGACAACTAAACCAGAGCCCGACCGCATAACGATGGACGGTGGTATGGGATTCGCTAAAACGTTTGGTGCAGTTTTGATTGTGGCACTCATGGTCGTTATACCCATCAAGGTAGTTGGCGCAGAGAGTAATTATTCTTGTGGAACTATTGACTGTGATCCCTTTGAAGCGCAGCTCAGTAATGACGCTTCATTACAAAATGGGGCTAAGTTAGCGGTGAACTACTGTATGGGATGTCACTCATTCAAATACTCACGCTGGCAGAGAGTAGCTGACGATATCGGTATTCCACACGGAATTATGATGGATAATATGATATTCACCGGACAGAAAATTGGTGAGTTGATGGATATTGCGATGCCCCCTGAAGAGTCTTCGTCTTGGTTTGGTGCTGTTCCTCCTGATCTAACGTTAGTAGCGCGAGCAAGGTCACCAGAATGGGTTTATACCTACCTCAGAAATTTTTATAAGGATGATTCACGGCCATTAGGTGTCAATAATAAGGTTTATAAAGATGTCGGTATGCCTCACGCGCTCTTGGATCTGCAAGGTCTTCCAGAGTGTGAGTTTGGTCAAGCTATGTCAGTGTATGGCGGCCTGAAAAGAGATCTTTTAACGGGCGAAGATATACTCGACAATCCTTGTGGACGTTACAAAATAGAGCAAACTGGAACTTTGACACCCGAAGAGTTTGATGTCGCTGTGTTTGATTTGGTCAATTTTTTAACCTATGTTGCTGAGCCAATGGCAGAACAGCGTAAACATATAGGTAAACTGGTTATCTTATTTCTGCTACTATTGTTAGTGTTTGTTGTGTTGCTCAATAGAGAGTACTGGAAAGGTATTCACTAGACATTAGAGCGTTAGTTTAATTTAGCTCATCTATTCGATTTTCTCGGTTGGGAGGCAATTAGCTTCCCAGTTTTGTACTACTAACTAAATATTCCTTGAGAGGTATGTGTGCGCCGTTCTTCAATGACATTATTTTCAGATCCGACTTGCCAATATAGCCACCGCGTTCGCATAGTGCTCGCAGAGAAGGGCGTTACTGTCGAGATCGAAGATACAGATCCCAAGTCGGTTACCGAAGAAATACTCGAAGCCAACCCGTATGGCACGCTCCCAACGCTAGTTGATCGTGATCTTGCGCTCTATGAGTCGAAGGTGATCATGGAGTACCTTGATGAGCGTTTTCCTCACCCACCACTTCTCCCGGTATATCCTGTTGCTAGAGCAGAAAGTCGTTTATGGGTTTATCGTATTGAGAGAGACTGGTGTGTCTTACTAGACGAGATCAGACTAAATCCTGAGGGTAAAAAAGCTGATGACGCACGAAAAGAGTTTCGAGAGTCTTTAATCACAGTCGCCAGCATTTTTGATGAGATGCCGTACTTTATGAGTGAAGAATTCACTCTTGTAGACTGTTGTTTGGCACCTATGCTTTGGCGTTTGCCTGAACTTGGCATAACATTACCGAATAATCGTCAAGTGAAGCCGCTATTAGATTATATGGACAGGTTGTTTGAGCGCCCCTCTTTTGAAGAAAGTTTGACGGATCTCGAAAGAGAGATCCGCGAGTAAGAATGCGACGTTAAAATGCACTCCAACCGACCCTATTTGCTGAAAGCATTTTTTGATTGGATCGTCGATAATCAATGTACACCTTATATTGTTGTCGACGCTTACCACTCTGGTGTGGAAGTTCCGCAAGAATTCGTCAAGGATGGTCAGATTGTGCTTAATATAGCGCCCCGTGCCGTTTCCGAATTTGCCATTAACGATGTTGCTGTGGAATTCTCCACTCGCTTTAACGGTATGCCGATTAACTTGTATCTTCCTATTTTATCCATACTAGGTATTTACGCTCAAGAGAACGGCAAAGGTATGATGTTTGACCCCGAAGAAAGTACCGAACCACCCCCAGCGCCACCAAAAATCGTCGATGGTAAAAACAATATTAAATCTGATAACGCCGCGTCGTCTAGAAAATTGAAACCGTCTCTACGGGTGGTCAAATAGTCTGTTTTAATATATTTTTGAAAAGGAGCCCTCAATGTCTAAACCAATAGCTATACTATCTGCCGTCCGGACACCTATCGGTGGAATGATGGGTGGGTTAGCGACGCTCTCAGCGTCAGATCTTGGTGGTATAGCAATCGCTGCGGCTATCGAAAAAAGCGGCTTAAAGGGCTCTCAGGTTGAAGAGGTCCTAATGGGTTCGGTCTTGACAGCAGGTCAGGGGCAGGCGCCTGCCAGGCAAGCGGCGCTAAAAGCAGGACTTCCGATGTCTACCTCCTGCACAACGATTAACAAGGTTTGTGGGTCAGCAATGAAGTCTATTATGCTTGCTGGAAACTCACTTCGCTCGGGTCAAACGGAGTTAGTGGTTGCTGGTGGGATGGAGAGTATGAGTAGGGCGCCTTATCTGCTACCTCAGGCTCGGCAGGGTTATCGTTTTGGCCATGCGCAGATGTTGGATCATATGCAATATGATGGTTTGCAGGATGCTTATACAGATGTAGCGATGGGCGTTTTTGCCGAAACGTGTGCCAATAAATATAATTTCAGTCGTGAGACACAGGACGCCTATGCCTTGGAGTCATTACGTCGTGCAAATCAGGCAATTGATCAAAATTTGTTTGAGAATGAGATCATCCCAGTTACGGTAGAATCTCGCCGTGGTAGTGTTGTGGTGACAGTTGATGAGCAGCCTGGCAATGCCAGACCGGACAAAATTCCGCTGTTGAAGCCCGCCTTTCAAAAAGATGGTACGGTCACTGCTGCTAATGCTAGTTCAATTTCCGACGGTGCGGCGGCACTTACCCTAATGATGGCGGATGAGGCAGCTGCGCAAGGTTTGAAGCCGATCGCTTTGATTCATGGGTATGATGAGTCAGCTCAGGATCCTGAGTGGTTTACCACTGCCCCGGTTACAGCAATTCAGAATACCCTAGAGCGAGTCGGGTGGACGCTTGATGAGGTTGATTTGTGGGAGGTTAACGAGGCTTTTGCCGTAGTGGCTCTGGCCGCGATGCATGAGCTCGGTATCTCTCACCAGAAACTTAACGTAAACGGCGGTGCTTGTGCTCTGGGGCATCCAATAGGCGCCAGTGGCGCTCGAATAGTAGTCAGTCTGATCCATGCAATGATTCAGCGCGGCGATAAGAAGGGTATTGCCAGCTTGTGTATCGGTGGTGGCGAAGCTACCGCTATGGCTATTGAAATAGTCTAAGAAGGAAGGGAATAAAGATAGTTCTTATTTCACATACTCGAGGCATTTTACCACTTTTCGGACGCCGCTAGTATTGCGTGCAGTTTCCGCGGCAAGGTTCCCCGTGGCTTCAGACACAGTTCCGAGTAAGTAAACAACGCTATCCTCAGTGATTACAGTCAAGTCAGAGTAATTGACGCCCTTATTGAATGCTAACTTAGTCTTTATCTTTCCGCTAATAATACTGTCGTTAGTTCGTGAAATGATTGATGTTCTTCCGCGCACTTGAAGTTCGTTATAGACCTGACGGACTCTAGTATAT
>Ga0209482_1000210_pt1 | contig 52410 bp, 46 predicted proteins | sample CoawatmetaG10DNA_FD_187512 | JGI IMG/M metagenome (GOLD analysis project Ga0209482, IMG submission 187512) | Marine microbial communities from the West Antarctic Peninsula - Coastal water metaG104-DNA (SPAdes) (version 2) | ecosystem: Environmental > Aquatic > Marine > Coastal ...
GTGGAGTAAATGTAATGCCTAAGATGAAATCTTGCAGCGGCGCTGCAAAACGATTCAAGAAAACTGCTAACGGCTTTAAACACCGTCAGTCCTTCACCAGTCATATTTTGACCAAAAAGAGTACCAAGCGTAAGCGTCATTTACGTGGCACTTTGCAGATTAGTGCTGCAGATAAGCCATTAGTAAAGCGCATGTTGCCGTATATCTAATTAGTCACTGGTAAGGAGAAGTATAATGTCTCGCGTAAAACGTGGTGTCCAAGCACACCGTCGTCATAAGAAGATCCTCAAGCTGGCTAAAGGCTATTACGGTGCACGTAGTCGTGTATTTCGTGTTGCTAAGCAAGCAGTCATCAAAGCTGGCCAATATGCCTACCGCGACCGTCGTCAACGTAAGCGTCAGTTCCGTGCTCTATGGATTGCTCGTATAAACGCCGGTGCGCGTATGAATGGGTTGTCCTATAGCCGTTTGATTTCTGGTTTGAAGAAATCTTCAATCGAGATCGACCGCAAAGTATTGGCAGACCTAGCCATTCACGACAAAGCGGTATTCACAGCGATCGTAGAGAAGGCTAAAGCGGCACTCGCTTAAGCTGGTTGATCTAACGTTAACCTCGGTTAGCATAGATTAAACTACCTTCGTATCCTCTAACGAGGATTAGAAACAGGGGAAGAGTGCAAACTCTTCCCCTGTCTTGTTTTAGATGGAGAATAATATGGATCACCTCAAGCAACTGGTCACCGATGGCTTAAACGCTGTGGCTCAAGCGGCAGATGAAGCAGCCCTTGACCACGTTCGGGTTCAGTACTTAGGTAAAAAGGGCGAACTGACACAGCAACTCAAAAGCCTAGGTAAGCTGTCGGCACAAGAGCGCCCTGGCGCAGGCGCGAAGATCAACGAAGCCAAACAGCAAGTGCAAGACGCCATTACCGTAAAGCGCACTATGATGGCTGCTAATGCCCTAAGCAAGCAACTTGCAGTAGAAAGCATTGATGTGACACTACCCGGGCGTGGCCAAGATTTTGGAGGCCTACACCCTGTCACCATGACCATCGAACGGATTCAAAACTTCTTCGCTCAAATTGGTTTTTCTGTAGCCCAAGGCCCAGAAATTGAAGATGACTACCACAACTTTGAAGCACTCAATATTCCTGCTCATCACCCAGCGCGGGCTATGCATGATACCTTCTATTTTGGTGATGGCACCTTACTTCGTACCCACACATCAGGTGTGCAAGTGAGAACTATGGAGAAGCAACAGCCGCCTATTCGCATTATTTGTCCTGGCCGCGTTTATCGGTGTGATTCCGACCAAACCCACTCTCCCATGTTCCACCAAATAGAAGGCTTGCTGGTAGATGACAATATTAGTTTTGCAGACTTAAAAGGTATTCTGCATAACTTCCTCAACGTATTCTTCGAACGTGACCTTCAAGTGCGCTTCCGCCCCTCATACTTTCCCTTTACAGAGCCTTCCATAGAAGTAGATATCGGTTACCAAGGTGAAGATGGTGAACAAAAGTGGCTGGAAGTATTGGGTTGTGGCATGGTTCATCCTAAAGTATTCGAACACTCAGGCATCGACACTGAAAAATACACTGGTTTTGCCTTTGGTATGGGTGTAGAGCGCTTAGCTATGTTGCGCTATGGCGTTAAAGACTTACGGATGTTCTTTGAAAACGACCTACGCTTTTTGGCCCAATTTAGTTAATCTTTGATCGAGAGATAGACATGAAATTTAGTGAACAATGGCTTCGTGAATGGGTTAACCCCGCATTAAGCAGTGATGAATTGATAGCTCAAATCACTCTAGCTGGCCTAGAAGTGGATGATGTAGAGTCTGCCGCTGGTGAATTTAGTGGCGTCATCGTAGGCGAAATTGTGAGTGCGCAGCAGCACCCAAATGCTGACAAGCTGCGTGTGTGTCAGGTTAGTGATGGTGCTACAGAAATTCAAGTAGTATGTGGTGCACCCAATGCCCGTGTGGGCATTAAAGTTGCGTTTGCCACAGTGGGCGCAGTATTACCTGGCAATTTCAAAATTAAAAAAGCAAAGCTACGCCAAGAAGAATCTTTTGGTATGCTATGTTCAGCTGCAGAGCTAGAGATTAGTGACGAAAACGAGGGCATCATGGAGTTGGCAACTGATGCACCTGTAGGCACTGATGTTCGCGAGTATCTCAACCTTAATGACAAAATAATTGATGTAGACCTAACACCTAATCGTGGTGACTGCTTAAGTATAGCTGGCCTTGCGCGGGAAGTGGGAGTACTTAATTCACTGGATGTAACAGCCCCAGAACACCCAGAATTAGCACCGCAGGTAGAAGATGTCTTTCCTGTTAGGGTGAGTGCTCCAGAGCACTGCCCACGGTTTTTAGGTCGGGTGTTAAATAACATTGATATTACTCAATCTTCGCCATTGTGGTTGCAAGAAAAATTGCGCCGTTGTGACCTTCGTAGTATCGACCCCGTAGTAGATGTGACCAACTATATTTTGCTAGAAATGGGCCAGCCCATGCATGCCTATGATTTGGACAAGGTCAATGGCTCTATCATCGTGCGCATGGCAAGCCAAGGTGAAAGCCTAACTTTGCTTGACGGTCAAAAAGTTGAACTGACTAATGAGACCTTAGTTATTGCTGATAACGAAGGTGTATTGGGCATGGCGGGTATTATGGGTGGTGCCGATACAGGAGTGGGTGAAGGCACTCACAATGTCTTTTTGGAAGCGGCTTTTTTCAACCCCATTAGTATTGCGGGTAAAGCCCGTAGCTATGGATTACACACGGATGCATCTCACCGCTTTGAGCGTGGCGTAGATTATAAGCTACAGCGAAAAGCCATAGACCGAGCAACCATGTTGTTACAAAGTATTGTTGGTGGTGAAGCAGGCCCTATTGTAGAGCAAGCTTCGGCAGAACACTTACCAAGCCTTACTCAAGTGACGCTGCGTAAAGCGCGCTTAGAATCGTTGTTAGCTTATAAAATTCCTGATCAAAAGGTGCTTGATATTCTTATGCGCCTTGGCCTTACCTTAGTTTCATCAGACGATCACGGCTGGACTTTCACCGCACCATCGTGGCGTTTTGATATCGCTATAGAGGCAGACCTTGTGGAAGAGGTGGCGCGGGTCTATGGCTACAACAATTTGCCTAGTACTAATCCTGTGGCAACTATGGAAATCCCAAGTAAACCAGAAATAGAGCGTCCTCTATCTGTTTTGCGGCGCCATATGGTGAGCTGTGGTTATCAAGAAGCGATTACCTATAGTATGGTAGAACCCGGCTTGTTAGCCAAGTTTGATGATCAAAATAAGCCAGTGGAACTGGTTAACCCCATTTCTGCTGACATGGCCGTAATGCGCACAAGCTTATGGCCTGGTTTAGTAAAGGCACTGCAGCATAATCAAAACCGCCAACAATCACGTGTGCGCTTATTTGAAACGGGCCAGCGCTTTATTCCTAGTAAGCAAGGCTTGCAGCAGCAAGATGTGTTTGCAGGTTTAATCTATGGCTCACGACATCCAGAAAGCTGGCATGGCAAAACTGAACAGGTTGATTACTTCGATGCAAAAGGTGACCTTGAATCTTTGCTTGAAATTAGTGGCCAAAGCTTCTCCTTTGAAGCTGCAGAGCACTTAGCCTTACATCCAGGACAAAGTGCTGCTGTCCAACTAGCTGACAAAACCATAGGCTACATTGGCGCAATGCATCCAGGCCTTGTTAAAGACCTAGGCCTAGATGGCCCAGTGTTTATGTTTGAGGTGGACCTAGCATCGATTAGCATGGGAATGCTTCCTGCTTATGAGACCTTGTCTAAGTTTCCAGAAATGCGCCGTGACTTAGCCATTGTATTAGATCAGAAAACCAGTGTCGCTAAAGTGACTCAGGACATTGAATCAAATGCTGGCGAATGGCTTAAGTCGGTGCGGTTATTTGATGTTTACCAAGGCCAAGGCATTGAAAATGGACAAAAAAGTCTTGCTTTAGGCTTGACGTGGCAGCACCCAGAGCGCACTCTTACTGATGATGAAGTAAACCAATGGGTCGAACAGGTGGTTGAACACCTATCTCAACACGCTGGTGCGAGCTTAAGAGGCTAAAAAATACCCCGTTAGTTATAGCTAGCGGGGGTTATTAAGCTTGATAAGCTAAATAATTATAAATAACAGGCGAGGACCCAGCTATGGGATCACTGACCAAAGCCGATATGGCAGAACGTCTTAGTAGTGAACAAAAGCTTAGTAAACGCGATGCAAAAGACATGGTAGAAGCCTTTTTTGAAGAAGTGTCTTCCAGTCTCATAAGCAATGAACAGGTTAAATTATCCGGTTTTGGTAATTTTGACCTACGTGATAAACGCTCCAGGCCTGGACGAAACCCAAAAACAGGTGAAGAAGTGGCTATTTCAGCACGGCGAGTGGTCACGTTTAGGCCTGGTCAAAAGCTGAAAGACCGTGTTGAGACAGAAAACTAGCCTGTGTCTTTAATTACATCAACGACTTGATTTAATTCTGTATTGTTGATGAATTCAAGGCTGCTTTGCTTCCAAAGTGACAACGATTCTAGTACTATATCGCCTCTGTTGGGTTGCCTTAAATCGACTACAGCAGCGGTGTCGGGGCGTGGCGCAGTTTGGTAGCGCACCTGCCTGGGGGGCAGGGGGTCGTAGGTTCAAATCCTGCCGTCCCGACCATTTAAACCCTTATGGGGTAAGGCTTTCAGAGCTTTTCCAAATATCCAGAAAACAGAGTTGGTCAAAAGTTGGTCAAGTCTAACGCTTTAAATCTGCTTTTAAGTCCAATTTAGGCACTGCCAGCTTCCATTCAATATCGTCAGGATCTTCTTCATAGTAGTTAGTCATTTCTTTATTAGTGTGACCAGCCATTATTGTTGCCTCTACCCCATTGATTTAGCTAATAAATAATCCAGTGTGTCTAAGCTTAAGTCAGGGCTTTTGTTAAGTTGTGAAAAATCCTCATAGTCATTGCCTAGGACATTAAAACTCATCAGCTGTATGGCTTCGCTATCGTATTCGGGGTGGGTTGATGAGAGCAACCAGCTGCCTTGGCCGTATTGACCATAAACAATAGCTGGTGGCTTTTCGGGTAGCTCATGAAACCTCGCTAATACTTCGTAAGGGCCGTCTTGTTGAGGCTCAAAGATGCAACCGCCTAAGTAAAGTGAAGACACTATCTTACCTTTTATTTCCAGCTTTACGAGACGGGCATCTGTACCCTCATAATTACTTGCTTGGCCAAAATCTTTAATAGGCCCTATGGCTATACCTTTGAAAAAATTTAATGGGTTCTGGCAGATGATTTCAAAAGGCTGGCCCTTAGCCCAGTAAGTAGTTTCGCAGCCCATATATGCCCCGGCACAGATACCCAGGTAATTACCACCACTGTTGATGTATTTCTTTATTAAATCATTAGCTTTGCCTTCCAGTTTGGCGGCTTTATAGCGGCTTGCACCACCGGGCATTACAAATAAATCAATAGCAGGGCTCAGTGCGCCAGCCAATATCTGATTGGCATTTACAAAATGTACACTTTTCTTGCCACGCAGCTTGCCTAGTGCATAGTAGAGAATGTTGTTGTTTGACACATTGTCAGTGTAGATAAGAATATTCAAACTAACTCCTCTTCAAAACAAGTAGGGGGCGTTTGTTGCTTTCTTATAGTATTGCTCATGCTTGAGGCGCCTAAGGGATGTTTTAAAATGTTGGCAGATCAGTGGAAAGCTTGGTTGATGATTAGCATCGTCAAGTCCAGATCGTTTGGGACACTTTAAAGTAACCCCAGCTGCTTGTTATAAACAATTCGCTGGGGCTTTGATACTTTAGATTTGTTACCGCTTAGAGCGCATTATTTTGTGCAGGCCGAGAAAGCAGGCTTGCAGGGCGAGCTTTAGCAATCGCTGCAGTCAACAACCCGGCAATAATGGCTTTAATAATATCGCCTGGTATAAAAGCGGTGACAAACCCTGTGGCTTGCAAGAGTGTTTTGTCCAGTACAATTGCCATGCCAATAATACCAAATAGGTACATCACTAAAATGCAACCAATGACAGAACCCGCTGTAGCAACTAGCAAAAGCGGGCCGCTGCGCCATTTTTCAACGATGAGGCCTGTAACATATGCAGACAGTGGCCATGCCAGTAAAAACCCACCAGAGGCTGATACAAATACGCCTAAGCCGCCATTACCACCAGAGAGTAAGGGTAGCCCTATGGCGACTAGTAGCAAGAAGAGTAAGACAGCAAGGCCACCGCGTTTGGCACCCAAAATAGTACCGCAGAGCATAATGCCCAAGCTCTGTGCGGTGATAGGCACACCAAAAGCCAGCGTAATTTTAGGTACTAGGCCAAGTGCTGCGATCAGTGCAGCAAAGAGGGCAATATAGGCGATTTTTTTTTCCATTAGTTTTTCTCCTGGTTAGTTAGGCCACCGCGAGCACGAAGAGCTTCGGCAACCTGGTCTGCATCATCTAATGCAATAAGGGTAAAAGGTAATATTATTTTCCAGCCAGAACGGCGTCTTGAGCGGGCTTTCCATGCCATTCCGAGGTTTTCACCCTTGTTTAATAAAACGGGTGTCATGCGAATCACCAGGGCAATTGAGAGTTCAAGAATACGAGGGTTAAGGCCAAAGCGCTGCAAGGGCTGCGTAATAAAGCGGACTACATCGATCATATCTGAGAGCTTAGTGGTCATAGTCACTAGGTTAGCTAGAGCCACAGCGCAGATCATGCGAATGATAATGGCGCTTCCCTGCAATAGCTCTTGCACCCACCAGTGCCACAAAAACACAATTAAAATAAACGGCCATAGGATACGCAGCTTCGATAATCCGTAGCGCATAAAAATTGGTCCAGGTAAGGCATAGAGGGTGATAACAAACGCCAAAAAAGCACTCTTTATAACTAAGCTGTCGATAGAAAACAGAACCAGTGTGGAAAGACAGAGCGCCGCCAGTTTAAGCCCAGCATTCCAGTGGTGGGCTTTTGTTTCAATGGGAGAGGTGAGAGATATCATCGCCAGCTCCCAAAGTATGCATTTTATCAAGATAGGCGGGCAGCACTTTTTCAGGGGTGTCTAATAAGGCAACCTTGCCACCTTCAAGCCAGAGTAGTTGGTCGTAGCCTTGAAGATCAATTGGGTCGTGGCTAATGTGAATTAGGCTGCCAGTAAACTTTTCTAGGTAGCGTTGTAGCTGGTGCTTGGTTGGGATATCTAAACCGGCAAAAGGCTCATCCAGGATGATTAAATTTGGTTGCATAGCAACCACAGCCATAAGGCAAACTAAGTGTTTTTGTCCTTGAGACAATGCACAAGTGGGCACATTTTCCCAATGGATTTTGCCAAAGGTTGTTAGCGTTTGTAGGGCATTTTTTGTGGCGCTGGTTTTTTTTTGTCCCAGCTGTCGTAAGCCAAAAACTATTTCCTCAAGTACCGTTGGGAAAATAATCTGGTGGTCGGGATTCTGAAATAAAATACCTATTTCTTGCAGTGCTGCTTTACGATTTTTGTAAGGATTAATGCCTGAAACTTGGAGCTGCCCTGAAGATATCTTTATTAAGCCAGATAAGGCGCGTGCTAGCGTCGATTTTCCTGAGCCGTTACGACCAATCACCCCTAGGCGTTTCACTTGAGTTTCTAAACATAGCTGGTTGAGTACAAGTTTACCGTCTATGTATAAACAGACATCTTGTAAATCTATGGCGCTCATGTTCGCTGTAAATCTAAGGAATTTATTTTAAGCTTATGCATCATTTTTTAGAGCACCTGAGCCCTTTTTTAAGCAAGCCAATAATAACGCTGCAGTTGTTAGCATCAATGGCTCCTTTTTAGGTAAATAGCCGAGACGTTTTAATACATCTGTTCATTATTGTAAAGGATTCCCTTAATATTTAAAAACATCTGGTTACATAGTAACCAAATGCAGATATTTAAAGCTAAATTATCAAGCAATAGGTCATTAAGTTAGCCTGTTAGATCATTCTATAAGGACGTGTGCACCAGTGCGCTGCGTTATTGCGTGAAGCCAAGGAGTTAGGCTGTTAGCTTGAACTATCTACCCTAACAAGGGTTTGCACCTGATTGGGCTCATATCTGGGGGGTAGGGTTGGAAGTTAAAATCCAGCCATTCTTACCAATTATTCCTTTATAGTTCAATATATTGCAATATTTTAAAAATTGGCAAAGTACAATTTGTAAAAATCTTGTAACGCCTAACGCTTTAAATTAGTTTTTAAGCTCAATTTAGGCACTACTTTTCTCCATTTAATATAGCCTAGATCTTCTGCATAGAAATCTGTCATTTTTTACTGGTGTGGCCAGCTATTACTGTTGCTGATACGCCTAACCTTCGTTTGTATAATTTACTACCCAGAGCTTTACCTGAGTGAATGCCTAGATGTTCTTTATTTGTGTAATCAGAGTATGGGTTAACTTGATCTCTGACCTACCTAAATACCCCGCTTAAACAGGCAGAGTATTTAGGTTCGATGATTACCTAAGTCCCTTGCTACCTTAGTTATTTTCTCTGGCAGTTTATCAATTAAGTGTGGGACTAGTGCCTTGTCAGCTTTGCATTGTTGAATAACTTATGCGTGCTCTTTTGTAATCTTAATTTTAATAAACGCGCTATCATGTCTGTGGCTTTTTGTTTGGATGATCTTTATAAGCGCTTTGTAATGAAACATTTCTTCTACTAGAGTTAAATGCTCTTAAAGCTATATATTTGTATTTACATAGCGTGTATTTCATTCATTTTCTCAGTGTTTTTTATTCATGGATGCGCAAGCATGGCTTATGTTTCAACAAAGTGGATAAGCAAACCCCAGCAGTCACAATCTCAATTAAAAATTACGGCGCCTGACAGATAGTCTGGTAGACTGCCTGCATGACCTCTTGACGCCAATGATACGCTTCATTTAAGTGTAAAATGCTGTTGATAACTTTATTAGTACTATTTTTTGGTTGGTTTTAAGTTCATATTCTTCGATGGGTTAGATTGGTTCATTAGTCCCTGTCGCCCCAACTAATTATTACCTAAGGGCTAACGTACCGTTACCCGTAAAAGGCTTGCTATAGTGGCCCAACTTTACTTTTATTACTCGTCCATGAATGCTGGTAAATCTACTGCTTTATTGCAATCAGCGTATAACTACCAAGAGCGTGGCATGCGTCCGTTTATCATGTCGGCGGCATTAGATGACCGCTATGGTATTGGTAAAGTCACCTCCCGTATTGGCTTGGCTGCTGAGGCGCAATTGTTTACCAATAAAGATGATTTGCTGAGCATTTTGAAAACCCAACACTTAAATCAGCATATTGATTGCATTCTTATTGATGAAAGCCAATTCTTAAGCCGTGAGCAAGTTAAACAGTTAACCCAGGTGGTAGATCACCTCGATATTCCAGTGTTATGTTATGGCATTCGTACGGATTTCAGGGGTGAACTATTTCCTGGTAGCCAATACTTGTTGGCTTGGGCTGATAAGTTGGTGGAACTAAAAACGGTGTGTCACTGTGGCCGCAAAGCAACCATGGTGGTTCGTACTGATGAGCATGGCGCTGTCATCAAAGATGGTGAACAAGTCGTGATTGGTGGTAACGACCAATACCAGTCCCTATGCCGTCGCCATTTTAGCCAACAGATGTGGTGAGCATAACAACAGTTAAACCAATTTATGGCCTAAGGCAAATTCATGCTGAATATGGCGAGGTATAATTTTAGTAAATAGTATGGTCATGGCCACCCATGTCCATAAGGTTGCCATTGTTGACGCCGCAGCAGGGGCCATGACTAGGGTTTCCATTAAAAAATATTTCAGGGCTATTACGACCAAACACGTCCCTCCCAGTAGGCTAAAGTCATAAGTGATATGCTTTTTGAGGGCATGCCGGTTGTAGCCTAACTTGAGTATAATGGCAGTCATCATCAAGGTGACCACACTGCTCCAACTCCAAGGTAATAAAAACAACCAGCTTAGGTTTATACCGAGTCCACTAATTAACAAAAGACCGACTTTGGGTGAGCTGAGAAAAGATTTCATCATGGTGTTCTGTTTCCTGTGTGCTAGGGTGTTTTTTGAGCAGCTGCAAGTTTAACCCAGAGGCTCAGTTTAACATCATCTGCGAGTAACCATTTAGCTAAAAATTGCTATACCTAGCAAATAATCTAATGGTATGTTGTGGCATAGATAAGGGCTGTTTTAAAGGCTCAATTATGGGAGCGGCAACAGATGATGAACAACCTCGATTTTACCCACACTATTGAAGAGTGGACACATTTCTTAATTCCACTTGCAGATGGCACTCAGTTAGCGGTTAGAGCTTGGCTTCCCGTCAATGCAGTAGAGTCTCCCGCACCTGCAATCTTAGAATACATTCCTTATAGAAAACGTGATGGCACCGCCATCCGTGATGAGCAAATGCATCCCTATTGGGCGGGTTTTGGTTACGCCTGCATTCGCGTCGATATGCGCGGTTGTGGTGAGTCTACGGGGCTGATGTTGGATGAATATCTGCAGCAAGAGCTTGATGACGCGGTAGAAGTGATCCACTGGTTAACGAGGCAGCCATGGTGTAGTGGAAAAGTGGGCATGATGGGCAAGTCTTGGGGTGGTTTTAACAGCCTCCAAGTAGCTGCAATGGCGCCGACTGCTCTAAAAGCCATAGTGACTGTATGTTCTACTGATGATCGCTACGCAGATGACATTCATTACCGTGGTGGCGCACTATTGTTAGAAAATTTTAGCTGGGCCTCAACGATGGCCTGCTACATGGCAAAGGCGCCAGACCCCCTATTATTGCCGAACACTTGGCGCCAGCAGTGGTTACATCGTCTGGAAAATATGCCATTTTTAGCCAAGGAGTGGTTAGCACACAGTTATAAGGATGAGTACTGGAAGCATGGCTCAATTAGTGAAGATTATAGTTCTATAAAAGCTGCAGTCTATTGCATAGGCGGCTGGGGTGATGCTTATTCTGAAGCGATTCCACGCATGATGGGCGGGTTAGACTGCCCCAAAAAGGCTTTAATAGGCCCTTGGGCCCATAAATACCCAAATTATGCGTCACCTAAGCCAGAGGTAGACTTTTTAGGCGAAGCTAAACGCTGGTGGGACTACTGGCTCAAGGGTATTGATAACGGCATTATGGCAGAACCCACTATTACTGCTTATATCCAAGACGGTGTGCCACCTCAGGCAGCATACGATGTGCGCCCGGGGGTTTGGGTAGAAGGCAATCAGTGGCCGATACAAAAAAACAGTATTCATTTACAACTAAGTTCATCAGGTTATTTAATAGAAACTAGTGGTGGTGGGCAGGTAAGTGTTAATAGCCCACTAACAACTGGTGGGGCTAGTGGTGAATATTGTATTATTTGGTGTGGCCCAGACTTCCCTACAGATCAGCGCCAAGATGACGCCAATAGCCTGTGTTTTGATACGCAGGCGATGGCTGAAGCCGTTTCTATTTTAGGTGGTGCCGTATTTAAGGCCCGTGTCACCAGTGACCAAAACTGTGCGCAAATGATTTTACGCCTTTGCGATGTAGCCCCTGATGGCAGTAGCACTCGCATTACCTATGGTGTGCTTAACTTGGCCATGCGTGGCGGCTTAGATGTTCCCAAAGCTGTGATCGCCGGTGAATCTATGGATATCACTATAAAGTTGGATGATACGGGGTATGAAATACCGCAAGGTCATCAATTACGTTTGTCTATATCTACTGCCTATTTTCCGCTGCTATGGCCTGCAGCGCAAAAAGCCAACCTGAGTTTAGACTTAAGTACAGCAATACTGACGATTCCATTGCACGACCGCACAGGTCAGCTAACGCGAGATTTAGGTGAGGGTTATGTGTGTTCAGTAAACGAAACCCAACAAATTAGGCCAGAAACACATACGCGGGTTAGCCAAGTTAACGCTGCGGATGGTCGGCAGACTACCTTTATTGATGATGATTTTGGTGAATTCACTTTTACCGATCACAAGCTTACGGTGGGTGAGGTGTGTCATGAAGAACACTCAGTATTGCCCCACAACCCACATTCTGCTGTTAGCTTCTGTAAATGGCACTCGAAACAAGCTAGGCCCGGCTGGGAAATAGATGTTTACACCAGCCTTAAGGTGACCTGCGACACAGATCATTTTTACCTCGACGCCAGTTTAGAAGCCTTAGAAAATGGCCAGCAAGTGCACCTAAAAAACTGGAAAGAGAAAGTTTTAAGGGGCTTTGCATGACCCCGTTAGATGAGCAGATACAGGCTTTTGTTGACCAGAGTTTAGGCCATGACCCAGTGGATGCCACGAGAGCTAGTGCGCACGAGCAAAGGCAATGGTACAACGCCAAATGTAAAGAGATTGCAGCGCCGCTTGCTGATGGTATACAGGTGCAAGATGGCACAATATTGAGCTCTTGTGGGCATCTAGTGCCGGTAAGGCATTACCTTCATCAAGACCGAACCAACATAGATCAAGCCAAGCAAATTGTATTTTTCCATGGTGGAGGTTTTGTGGTGGGGAACTTAGATAGTCATCATGATATTTGTGGCCAGTTAGCTAAGGATACAGGTTTTGATTTAGTGTCAGTAGATTACCGCTTAGCCCCCGAATTTCAGTACCCAGATGATATTAATGATTGCCTAGCTGTAGTGGATAATTTGTTAAAAAAAGGCCAAAAGTTAGTTTTAGTAGGAGACAGCGCGGGTGGCACTTTAAGTGCTTGTGTGGCTAATGCTCGCAAGCGCTATGTGGGCACCCAGTTGTTGGGTCAGGTGTTAATCTACCCTTCCTTAACCTTTGGTGTGGATACGCCATCGATGACTGAGCATGCATTTGCACCATTACTCAGTAAAGAAGATATGGATTATTACCTGCCAGTTCGTGTAGGTGGTGATTTGAGCATTATGGCTAGCCTGGGGGGTAATTTCATGCCCATGCAAACGCTAAGCTATAGTGGGTTGCCAGTGACGCATCTATTTCCAGCTGAAATAGACCCGCTGCGAGACGACTGTGAACTCTATGCCCACGCTTTACAAGCAGCTAAAGTAGCAGTAACCAACCATGTGGCCTTGGGGCAAGGTTTGGTGCATGGCCATTTGCGAGCCCGTAACATGAGTGACAAAGCGGCTGCTAATTTTCAGGCAATCTGCAGTGCAGTGAGGGATTTAGGCAAATGAAGCAAGGGCTAAGTTATGACTATATTATTATTGGTGCAGGTTCTGCAGGCTGTGTGCTGGCTAATCGTTTAAGTGCAGATGCAAGTAGGTCAGTACTTTTGTTAGAAGCAGGCCCCAGTGATAAACGGTTTTATGTACAAATGCCCATTGGCTATGGCAAAACATTTTATCAATCTAAAGTGAACTGGATGTACACTAGCCAAGCTAATGTAGGGCTTAATGGCCGCACTAGTTATTGGCCAAGAGGCAAGACCCTGGGTGGTTCTAGTTCTATTAATGCTATGGTTTATGTGCGTGGTCACCAACAAGATTTTGATGATTGGGAAAGGGTGGGGAATTCTGGGTGGAGTTATGACGATGTGCTGCCCTATTTTAAACGGATGGAATCATGGCAGCATGGCGCCAATGAGTTTAGGGGTGGCGATGGCCCGCTAAATGTTTCTGACGTATCAGCTAAACTTCACCCCTTGTGTAAACAGTTTGTTGCAGCAGGCCAAGCGCTTGGCTTTGATTACAATGCTGACATGAATGGGGAGAATCAGGAAGGTGTAGGTTACTATCAGCTCACCACACACCAAGGCCAGCGAATGTCTGCAGCTAGAGCCTATTTAAAACCGGCTCGAAACCGGCCCAACTTAACGGTGATTTGTAATGCGTCAGTGGCGCGTATTGTGTTTTCAGGTAAGCGTGCCTCAGGGGTAGAGTATCACCACCAACATAAAATCCATTATGCCAAGGCCACCAAAGAAATCATCCTTAGCGCTGGCGCTGTTAATTCACCACAATTATTACAACTGTCGGGTGTAGGCCCAAGCCATATATTACAAAAGGCTGGGGTTGAACAAGTGCATCAGAGCCCCGCAGTTGGGCAACATTTGCAGGATCACATTGGCCATAGCTATTTTTACCGGTCTAGGCAAGCTACATTAAACCAGCAGTTACACCCTTGGTGGGGTAAATTATGGCAAGGGGTTCGTTATATGCTTACGCGAGGGGGGCCTTTAAGCTTAAGTATTAATCAAGCTGGGGGGTTTGTGCATACGCGCAAGGGCTTAGATCGGCCTAATATTCAATTGTATTTTTCTCCATTGAGCTATACTAAAGCCCCGTTAGGTGAAAGGCCCATGATGAATCCAGATCCTTTTCCTGCCTACGTATTAGGGGTTTCCAATTGCCGAGTTCGGTCTGAAGGGGAAATTAACATTACCTCTAATGACCCCAGAAAACCGCCTGCTATTGAACCTAATTACCTAAGCCATAAGGACGAAGTGCAAGACCTTTTGGAGGGTGTTAAGTTAATTCGTAAACTCGCTGGAACCTCGCCATTGCAAGCCATTACCTTGGATGAAATGCGACCGGGGGTAGAGTGCAAAACAGATGCTCAGCTAATTGAGGATATTCGTAATAATGCAGACACTGTATTCCACCCCTGCGGTACTTGTCGTATGGGGCCAGACCCACTGGATAATGTGGTAGATAGTGAACTTAAGGTTCATGGTTTACAGGGTTTGAGAGTAGTAGACGCATCTATTTTCCCTAATGTGGTTTGTGGCAATATTAATGCCGCTACCATCATGGTGGGTGAAAAAGCTGCCGATTTAATTTTATCTGATCTTTAATAGGTGTAACTGAAAATGAAAATCATCAGCATAGAAACCTTTACTAATGAATACATGGGCTTGCTGCGTTTACGCACCGACACAGGTGAAGAAGGTTGGGGCCAAACCTGCACCTATAATTCAGACATCACAGCCCAAGTAGTGCACCGGCAAGTGGCGCCCCATGTCATGGGTTTAGACGCGAACAATATTAAGGGGTTAGGTCAGTTGGTGTTGGAGCGGGAGCACAAGTTCCCTGGCAGCTATCTGTATCGTGCACTCTGTGGTTTAGATACCGCATTATGGGACATACATGCTAAACGTGAGGGCAAGAGTGTATGCCAATTGTTAGGTGGCACGGCAAATTCTGTCCCTGTTTACGCCTCTAGCATGCAGCGTGAAATCACACCAGAAGCAGAAGCAGAACGCTTTTTGGCGCTCAAAGAAGAGTTTGGCCATACGTCTTTTAAGTTTCGGGTCGGTCAGGAATGTGGTCATGATATTGATCAGTGGCCTGGGCGCACGGAAGCTATTGTGAAGCGTGTGCGAGAGCAGCTAGGCGATGACGTGACCTTGTTGGTTGATGCTAACAGTGCATACACGCCAGCGAAGGCCATTGAAGTGGGGCGCATGTTACAAGACTATGGTGTTAGCCACTTTGAAGAGCCTTGTCCGTATTGGCAGCCAGATTGGACACGCCAAGTAACAGAGGCCTTAGACATTGACGTAACTGGTGGTGAGCAAGATAACGATCTACGTATATGGCAGCATATGGTAGACACTAAGGTGGTGGATATTGTGCAACCTGATGTGTGCTATATGGGTGGTATTACGCGCACTTTAGAAGTGGCCTCTATCGCCCAAAAAGCTAACATGCCGGTCACCCTTCACTGCGCTAACTTATCTTTAGTTACCTTATTTTCGGCGCACATTATGGCGGCTATTCCAAACGCAGGTAAATACCTTGAGTTCTCTATTGAGGGTTTAGATTACTACCCCTGGCAAGCCAATATTTTCAAACCTAATTTTGATATTCAACATGGCGAACTCATCATGCCCCATAAGCCAGGTTGGGGCATCGAATTAGACGCAGAATGGTTATCACGGGCTGACCACAAAGTGAGCTATTGTGGTGATCGATTTTAGGCCAAAGGTCAGGCGTCTGCAGCAGCCCGTTGCTGTTGCAGCTGAGTTAACCAGTCTGGGTCCATCTCAGGTACAGACGACAAGAGTAGCTCAGTGTACTCAGGGTAAGGTGCGCTAAAGATCTCTTCTTTACCTCCTTGCTCTACTACTTTTCCTTGGTACATTACCACTACTTGGTCAGCAATGGCACGCACTGTAGCGATGTCGTGGGTAATAAAAATGTAGGTAATACCCAGTTCTTTTTGTAACCGTAAAAGCAGTTTTAGAATACCTTCTTGTACAATTTGGTCTAACGCTGATGTTACTTCATCGCAGATAATAAGTTCTGGCTCTGCAGCTAAGGCACGTGCAATACAAATGCGCTGCTTTTGGCCACCAGACAGCTCACTTGGATAACGCTCTAAAAAGCTCTCGTCCAATTCAATAAGGTGTAATAACTGCATGATCCTTTGATCTTGAGCTTGGCCTGTTAAGCCCAAGTAAAAGTGCAATGGCCTACCAATAATATCCCTTACCGTATGCCGAGGATTCATGGCAGTGTCTGCCATTTGATAGATCATTTGGATTGATTGCAATTGCTTTTTGGTGCGGTTTTTTAGAGCCGCTGGTAAGTCATTGCCATTGAAAGTGATATTGCCTTCTAGTGGGGGTAGTAAGCCAGTAATCACGCGAGCTGTGGTAGATTTACCTGAACCTGACTCCCCCACAACAGCGAGTGTTTGCCCGCGAGGTACTTTGATATTGATATTATTGAGTACCTTAACGCTCTTTCCATAGCTTGCGTGCACATGATTGATTTCAAGCACAGTGTCAATGGCTGGTTGTGGTGGTTTTTCTATGGATCGAACTGCCCAAAGGGATTGGGTGTAGGTCTCTTTAGGGTTAGACATCATTTGCCGTGTCGGTGCATCCTCAACGGTTTCACCATAGCGCAGCACCTTGATAGCGTCGGCCATTTGCGCCACCACAGCTAAATCGTGGGTGATGTAAATGGCTGCTGTGTTGTACTTTTCAACAATAGTTCGCATGGCAGTGAGCACTTCAACTTGCGTGGTCACGTCGAGGGCTGTAGTGGGCTCGTCAAAGATGATTAGGTCGGGTCTTGATGACATGGCCATAGCGGTCATTACCCGCTGCAACTGGCCTCCAGAGACCTGGTGTGGGTAACGTTGGCCGATGTGCTCTGGGTCTGGCAGTTGCAGGTCTCTGTAGAGTTCAATGGCATCTTCTTTAGCGGTTTCAATGTCTGAAATGCCATGGGACACGGTGGACTCTATGGTTTGGTTGATAAGGCGATGAGCTGGGTTAAATGAAGCCGCTGCTGATTGAGCCACATAGGCAATGCGTGATCCATGTAAGTTTCTAAGCTCAGCGTGGTTTAACTTTAATAGGTCAATGCCATCGAACTCTATGGAACCCCCCACAATTTTACAGCCTGGGCGTGCAAACCCCATAGCCGCTAGACCCAGAGTAGATTTTCCAGCGCCAGATTCACCAATGAGGCCTAGTATCTCACCTCGCTTTAAGGTGATGTCAACGCCATTGATAATGTGATGCCAACGATCATCACTGTAACCATCGATGCGCACATCACGCATGGTGAGTAAAACGTCATTAGTGCTCATCACGAAGTCCACTTGTTTGATGTAAAAACCAATCCACTACAAAGTTCACAGCGACTGTTAATAGGGCAATGGCAGCAGCGGGAATCATAGGGGTTAAGGCAGCGGTTAAGTCGTATTCAGCAAATTGAATAAGTCCAGCATTCTCTCGCACCATAGAACCCCAGTCTGCGGTTGGGGGTTGAATCCCCACGCCTAAAAACGACAGAGCTGCAATGGTTAAAAACACAAAACAAAAGCGCAGGCCAAATTCGGCCACCAAGGGAGGCATAATGTTGGGTAGTATTTCCCGACGCATAATCCACATCAAGCCTTCACCGCGCAATTTTGCAGCTTCTACATAATCCATAACAACCACATTTAATGCGACTGCACGGGTAAGGCGGAATACCCTAGTAGCATCTAATACGGCAATAATAAATATTAGATTGATTGCACTTGAACCAAAAATTGATAGCAACATGAGGGCGAAAATAAGGCTAGGAATAGCCATAAGTACATCCACAAAACGGCTTAATACTTGGTCTAACCAATTACGGCTTATAGCAGCCATCAGGCCTAAACTGCCACCAATTAAAAATGCTAATAGGGTAGTGGCCACAGCAATACCAATGGTATTGCGCGCACCATAAATGAGCCGGCTATACACATCGCGGCCCAACGCATCGGTGCCCAAAAGAAATTCATCGCTCCAAGGGGCATATGCCATGGGGAAAACTTGTGCTTGGCCGTGGGGCGCAAATAGAGGTGCAAACAACGCCACAATTAAATACAGGCAAATGACGACCATGCCAAACCAAGCTGTGGGTGGGGCAGTTTTTAGCGTACGCCAAACGTTTTGTAACACGCTTCTTCTTGATTTCACCAAGGTGACTTCATTGGCAGCAGAATAATCCCCGTTGGGTGTAGTTGGTGTATTCATCGTGGATGTAACAGCCTTGGGTTAGTAATAATCGAAATAACATCAGCAAATAGGTTGAGTAAGATGTAAGTGCCGGCAAAGATTAATGCGCAGGCTTGCACGACTGGAATGTCTCGGCTTGAGACAGCATCTACCATAAGTTGGCCAAGGCCTGGGTAAACAAATACTACCTCCACAACGACCACGCCTACTACTAGGTAGGCCAAGTTAAAGGCAATCACATTAACGATAGGTGCCCAAGCATTAGGTAAAGCATGGTGCAAAACAACCTTGGCTTTAGAGGCTCCTTTTAACTGTGCCATTTCAATATAGGGGCTGGCTAATAAATTAATGATTGCGGCTCGGGTCATGCGCATCATGTGCGCCACGATGACTAAAGTGAGTGTTAAGGCAGGCAGGGTGGATCGGTAGATTTTTTCTAACAAAGGTGTGGAGTCAGAAATATTAGCTAACGAGGGAAGCAACTTAAAATAAGTTGCAAAGATTAAAATCAGAATGTAACCCACAAAAAATTCGGGGAAAGAAATGGTAGTGAGTGTAGTCGCGTTAACAATCCGGTCATAAAACGAATTACGGTAAAGCGCGGCAGTAATACCTAAGACTAGTGCCAGTGGAACTGCAACAAGTGCGGTCATAGACGCTAAAAATAAGGTGTTGGCTAGGCGCGGCTCTATAAGCGCCCAAACTTCGCGAGATCGATCTACTCCTGAAGAATTGCGGCCAGAAAATGAATTACCCAAGTCACCACTCAACACATTACCCACCCAGCTGAAATAACGCTCAATAGGGGGTTTATTTAGGCCTAATTCACGCCGAAAGGCTTCTACAGTCTCTGGCAATGCAGCTTGCCCTAGAACGGCTTGACCAAAGTCACCGGGCAAAAACTCTATTGCGCTAAAGATAATAATGGACACTACAAAAAGGGTGAGTAGACCCAGCCCTAGGCGCTGAATGATGGTGGATACAATAGGATGCACGAAAATGATCACTCTGCGACTTAATTTTTATTTGTAATTAACTCTATACTAATATCCACCCATTGCCTATCAGAAAGAAATTATGACGCCATGAAAATTTCCAATAGCATTAACGACCGATTAATTATTCAGAGGCGATTTTTTATGTTACCTTTATTTGTCTAACAATTGCTATGGAACGGCCAATCCGCTCCAAGATGTTATAGTACCTATGGGTTAGCCTTCGCACGAAGGTTAACCTGTAGGAGTTGGTTAGTTATTTAATTGGAGAATAAAAACAATGTCTAAAGATCAAATAGATCAATTAAAAAATCCATTCACTATGGATATTAATCGTCGTCAGTTTGTTACCAGTAGTCTAGCTGCAGGTATTATTTTACCGACTGCGATGGCGGTAGCCGGAACTGCTTCAGCTGGCGCTCATAAAGCAGGTGGTAAATTTAGATTAGGTATGGGGCATGGATCCACCACAGATTCATTGGATCCTGGAACATCAGAAAATGGCATGTCGCAAAATGTATGTTTTGCTTATTGTAACCACCTCACAGAGGTCAGCAAGGAAGGTAATTTAATTCCAGAACTTGCAGTTGAGTATGGTGCATCTGCAGATGCAAAAACGTGGACTTTTAAAATCCGTCCAGGTGTGACCTTTCATGATGGTAAGGCACTTACGCCTGCTGACGTTGTGGGGTCATTCCAGTTTCATATGGGTGAAGACACAAAGTCTGCAGGTAAGTCTCTATTAGCAGATGTCACCAACATCGCTATTAATGGTGATGATGTGGTGTTTACCTTGGGCAATGCTAGCGCTGACTTTGCCTTTATTGTAAGTGATTATCACTTCCCAATTTTACCCGTACGTGATGGTCAATTAGACTGGGCTTCTGGTATTGGTACTGGTGGTTATATCATGGAGAATTACGAGCCAGGTGTGCGGGCTAAGTTTTACCGTAACCCAAACTACTGGAAGCAAGATGCTGCTCATTTTGATGAAGTAGAGCTTTTGGTGATACTTGACGTAACAGCCCGACAGAATGCCATGATGAATGGCGATGTGGATGCGATTGGTCGAGTAGATCCCAAAACTGTGCATTTGTTGGCGCGTAACCCTACCTTGGATATTTTGGAAACCACTGGCACACTGCACTACACCTTCCCTATGCGTTGTGATGCGTCTCCATTTGATAATTATGATTTCCGTATGGCGTGTAAGCTGTCTGTAGATCGTGAAGAATTGGTAACCAAAATTCTTTCAGGCCATGGTGCCATTGGTAATGACACCCCTATTTCTACCGCCAACCCATTTCATAACAGTGATTTGGCGCAGCGCGCTTATGATCCAGACAAGGCAGCTTTCCACCTTAAGAAAGCAGGCTATGATGGCTCTAATGTGCAGTTGTCTGCGTCTGACGCAGCCTTTGCTGGCGCAGTAGATGCAGCCTTGTTGATTAAAGAATCAGCAGCTAAATCAGGGCTTAATATAGAAGTAGTTCGTGAGCCTAAAGACGGTTATTGGTCTAACGTGTGGAACAAGAAGCCTTGGAGCGCATGTTATTGGGGTGGTCGTCCTACTGAAGATTGGATGTTCACTGCGGCTTATATGGCTGATGGAAAATGGAATGATACAGCATGGCGCACAGGTGCGTCGGTGGAGCGCTTTAATAAACTGGTGCTGTTGGGACGTGCGGAAGTAGATTTAGTGAAACGCCGCGAAATTTACTACGAGTGCCAAGCCTTGGTTAATGACGATGGTGGTGCGTTGATCCCCATGTTTGCTAACAATGTGCATGCGCTAAGCAAAAAACTAAGTCATGGTCCAGATGTAGCAGCAAACTGGGAGCTTGATGGTGGTAAAGCAGCCGAGCGTTGGTGGTTTGCGTAAGGCTTACTAACCTGAGAAAACAGGCCTGTGCTTTTTGATAAAATCGCAGGCCTGTTTAATTCTTTGTTTTTTACTTGCTCACTGCTATTTTAAACGCCCGTAGAAGGTCATGCGAGCTGATTCTGACAGTGATACATTGGCTTCTGCATTGTAAGCCAGTACTACTAGCATCCGCGTTGTATCACCTTGAGTAGGGGTAACACGGTGGAGTGCATCTCTACCCCTAAATAACACCAGGTCTCCGGCAGACATGGCAAGTGCCTTAGCCTCTACTTCTCCCTTTAACACGCTGCCCACACCTGGGTAATTCATATCTCCTTGGCTAGCATTTCTTAACTTAGCAACGTACTCAAACTGGCCACCCGCTTTGGGCCTTTGCACCAATAAAGTAATGGCAAAAGATGAGTTGTCAAAGTGCCAACCTAGCTCTTGGCCTTTGCTGGCATAATGTAAATTAATTGAAGATAGCGCATCTGCATAAGGGTAAAGTTTTTCTTCTCCTAATACACAGGCTAAAAATGAGCGCAGTTCTGTTGCGTCGTAAAGTGTCCTTAGAGGCGAATCCGCAGCAATCTGGTCGTCTGTAATACAACCCTTAGAAGATTGCACCCATTGATTGCGGGGGTGGTCATTATTAAACGCGGGGTCTTTTTGGGTAAGGTATACATTGTGACCAGTCTGAGTATAAAAAGCAGCACTTTGTTTATGATTACCTTCATCAATTATTGCAGCACGAGCCGCTGGCGTAAGGAAGCTTTTGAGAACTAACACCCCTTCATTATCCAATTGATGCTTGCAGGTTTGCTCATAGCCTTTATTGTGGATAGGGTGGCGAACTAGATCGATCACTTGGTTAAGTTGCATGGACGACTCCTGAGTTAATCTAGCATCAGTGATTACCTAGTTTATTGCCAAGGAATACTAAACGAATGAGCTACTATTAAGAAGGTCTAAATATAGCTAATTAGTATACCTATCCAAGCGTCACCAGAACAGACACAAATACTGTTAGAGCTAGGTTCTAGCTGCATTAAGTGTTGTTCGTCTAGTATGTCAATAGGGCTGTTGTCTAGCTTAAAACTGGTAAGTCCATGAACATTAAAAAGCAAAAATAAGTCGGCTTCTAAACAGATGGTTTGAGTAGTATGATGCCGACTAGTAACCACGCTGGCTTTACAGTTCTGGCGCCTAGTGATGAGATTAAAATCTTGGATTGGTCCGTCATACAATTGGGCATCGATGAGGTCTTCGCCTTTAAAGTGGGCAGTATCAAGCTGCCTTTTAAGAGCCCATGTTTGTGTTTTGTTGTCAGTTAGGGTTAGACCTTTGCCATCAATTAGGACTAAACAACGATCATAACCTGAAAAGTCTGAAAACGCGCCATCTTCTGCAACGTCAGCCATACTCAGGCGCCACTGGAATGAATCGCCTAAGCCATGCTTCAATAACTCTAGGGTTGAACCTAGGCCATTTCGCCAAGGCATAGTGATGAAGTCTTCTGGCGAGTATATCTTTGTTGTGCTCATGTGATTTGCCCAGCAACTGCACGATACTTGACTAGCTGGCCACCCAGCCAGTAGCAAAGCTCTGCGGGGTTTTGCACATCCCAACAGACAAAGTCGGCGGCATAGCCTACCTTAAGTTGACCATGACTTTGGCCTAAACCAAGTGCCTGAGCACCATGGCAAGTAACCCCTTTTAAGGCTTCCAGTGGTGTAAGTCCAAATAGGGTGCACGCCATACTCATCATTAAGCGCAGGGACAAAACTGGTGCAGATCCTGGGTTGCAGTCGCTAGCAATTGCCATTGGCACGCCCAACTCACGCAGGCGTTGAATCGGTGGCAGCTTAGTTTCTTTGAGACAAAAAAATGCCCCAGGTAAAATGACTGCAACGGTGCCTGCAGCGGCCATAGCGACGGCGTCTGCATCACTTAAGTACTCTAAGTGATCACTGGATAACGCCTTGTAACGCGCGGCAAGGCCAGAACCCCCCAGGTTAGATAGTTGTTCGGCATGAAGTTTTACAGGTAAGTTATGGGCTAAAGCAGTTTTAAACACCCGTTCAATCTGTGCTACAGAAAATGCAATGCCTTCACAGAAACCATCAACAGCATCAGCCAAGCCAGCCTTGGCAAGGCTAGGAATAATTTCGTCACAGACTAAATCAATGTAAGCATCGGCCTGGCCTTGGTACTCTTGAGGCAGGGCATGGGCGGCTAAACAGGTTGTGCGCAGCGTTACAGATAACTCTTCACCCAAGGTACGGGCCACACGTAACATTTTTGTTTCTGTGGCCAGGTCTAAGCCATACCCTGACTTCACCTCTATGCAGGTGACACCATCTGCCATTAGAGCCTGCAGGCGTTTTTTAGCGTTGTCTAATAGTTGTTGCGCACTAGCTTTGCGCGTGTCTACCACTGTAGAAACAATGCCTCCACCAGCTTTGGCAATAGCCTCGTAGCTTGCACCCTGCAGGCGCATTTCATATTCGCTACTGCGATCGCCACCAAAGACTATATGAGTATGGCAATCAACCAACCCTGGCGTAACCCAACCACCACCCAAGTTAACAGTGGTTGCCTTATGGTCAGGTAAGTCACAGGCGGGACCGATCCATTCAATATGACCATTTTTTACAGCTATAGCGGCATCTTTAATGGTGCCGTAGTCGCTGTTAGAGGCCATAGTGGCGGCGTTAAAACCAACATAAACGGTATCGAATGAAGGCATGTTTTAAGTCCTATTTAGTGCGAACACACAGCGGTTAAATAAAGCTTGGCATTATTCCTGCTGGCATCATGTCATTATGACAAGCCGTGGCCAACAAATCATTGGCCGCTGCGATGTCTGTGGCAAAGTATCGGTCTTTATCATAAAAAGGTACTTGTGCACGCAGCCCAGAGCGGGCTTGCTCTAATAAGGGGCTGGTACTCAATCCCGTGCGGAAATCTAAACCTTGCACTGCAGATAAAAGTTCTACCGCTAAAATGCCTCGGGTATTTTCGCTCATGTCCCTCAAACGCCGCGCAGCAAAGGTGGCCATGGATACATGGTCTTCTTGGTTAGCAGAGGTAGGTAAGCTGTCGACACAGGCAGGGTGAGCAAAGGTTTTATTTTCACTGGCCAATGCAGCCGCAGTGACTTGAGCGATCATAAAGCCAGAATTCACCCCACCATTGTTAACTAAGAACGGCGGAAGTTGGCTAAGGGCGGAATCAATTAATAAGGCCATGCGGCGTTCAGATAAACTACCAATTTCAGCAATGGCTAAAGCTAAATTATCGGCCACCATAGCCACAGGTTCGGCATGGAAGTTACCGCCAGAGACAATATCTCCTTGATCAGCAAAGACTAAAGGGTTATCAGAAACAGCATTGGACTCTACCTGCAATACCCCTGCAGCATGGCGAATTTGCTCTAAACACGCACCCATTACCTGAGGCTGGCAGCGCAAGGAATAAGGGTCTTGCACTTTGTGGCAATTATCATGTGAGGTGCCTATTTCACTGTTTGGGGTGAGCAGATGACGATATGCTGTTGCTGAGTCTATCTGCCCTCTGTGGCCGCGTGCGTCGTGAATGCGTGCATCAAATGGGCTGCGACTGCCCAAGGCAGCTTCTACAGATAGTGCGCCACAAACTGTGGCGGAAGCCCACAGGTCCTCAGCATTAAATAACCCCTGTAGGGCAAAGGCGGTAGAGGCTTGAGTACCATTGAGTAATGCCAAGCCTTCTTTGGGCGCCAATATTAATGGTTTTAAACCTGCGATTTTTAACGCGGCTTGACCAGAGATGATTTCACCGTGATAGCGAGCCTGACCTTCACCCAGCAAAACCGCACTCATGTGCGCCAAAGGCGCTAAGTCACCAGAGGCTCCAACTGATCCCTTTTCTGGTATACAGGGAAAAACTTCGGTATTAATGAGTGTCATCAAAGCCTCGATCACACTTAGCCGGATGCCAGAGAAGCCTCGAGCCAAGCTGTTTACTTTAAGCACCATTACTAAGCGCACCGCCGCGTCATCCATTAATCGTCCAATACCTGCTGCATGGGACAAAACAATTGAACGTTGCAGCTCTTCAAGGTCTTCTACTTCTATTCTTGTATTGGCCAATAACCCAAAACCGGTGTTGATGCCGTATACCGTTCTATTTTCTTCAATAACTTGATTAACCAGTTGCTGGCTTTTGTGTATGGCTGGTAGCGCGTCACTGGAGATTGTTATGCATACCTTGCGACGCGCCACTTGGCGTAATTGGGCGAGTGTTAGAAGACCTGGTTGTATTTCAAACGTGTACATAACGTGCCTCAATGGGTTTTATTGTGCTTAATCATAGGAAGGTTTAAATCTTTTTCTTGGGCGCAATCTATGGCAATTTGGTAGCCTGCGTCTGCGTGGCGCATTACCCCTGTCGCTGGATCATTGTGCAGTACGCGAGCGATACGGGCAGCCGCTTCGTCGGTACCATCGCACACAATTACCATGCCTGAATGCTGAGAAAAGCCCATGCCTACGCCACCGCCATGGTGCAATGACACCCAAGTGGCACCAGAAGCGGTATTGAGTAGTGCATTGAGTAATGGCCAATCAGACACTGCGTCTGATCCGTCCTGCATACCTTCAGTTTCTCGGTTGGGGCTGGCAACAGAGCCAGAATCTAGGTGATCACGGCCAATGACGATAGGCGCTTTTAGCTCGCCACTGCGCACCATTTCATTAAAGGCTAAACCTAATTTGGCCCGTTGGCCTAGGCCAACCCAGCAAATACGTGCAGGTAAACCTTGGAATTGAATGCGCTCACGTGCCATATCGAGCCAGTTATGTAAGTGGGCATCATCTGGGATGAGTTCTTTAACCTTGGCATCTGTGCGGTATATGTCTTCTTTGTCACCAGACAGTGCCACCCAGCGAAACGGCCCTACACCACGACAAAACAGTGGGCGGATATAGGCAGGAACAAAACCTGGGAAGTCAAAAGCATTCTCTACCCCTTCTTCTAGCGCCACCTGACGGATATTATTACCGTAATCTACGGTGGGAATGCCTTGGCTATGGAACGCCAGTAAAGCTCTCACGTGAATAGCCATAGAGGCTTTGGCAGCCTTAATGGTTGCTGCAGGGTCATCAATGGCATTTTGGCGGTAGGTTTCCCAGTCCATATTTTTGGGTAAGTAACCGTTTAAAGGGTCGTGGGCAGAGGTTTGATCAGTGACTAAGTCTGGCTTAACGCCTCGTTTCACCAGCTCTGGTAAAATGTCTACTGCATTGCCCAGTAGGCCAATAGACTTGGCTTCTCCAGCCTGCGTGTAGTGTTTAATTCGGGCTAACGCATCATCAATATCGGTAGCCTGTTCATCTAAGTAGCGGGTTTTTAAGCGCAGGTCTATGCGGCTTTGCTGGCACTCAATATTAAGTGAGCACGCTCCTGCCAAACTTGCTGCAAGTGGCTGGGCTCCGCCCATGCCACCTAAACCCGAAGTTAAAATCCAGCGGCCTTTAAGGTTGCCACCAAAGTGTTGCCGGCCAGCTTCAACAAAAGTTTCGTAGGTGCCCTGAACAATGCCTTGGCTACCAATATAGATCCAACTACCTGCGGTCATTTGGCCGTACATAGCTAAACCTTTGGCATCTAACTCATTAAAGTGATCCCATGTTGCCCAGTGTGGTACTAGGTTTGAATTAGCAATAAGAACTCTTGGCGCATTAGAGTGCGTTTTAAATACTCCCACCGGTTTACCAGACTGCACTAACAGTGTTTCGTCTTCTTCAAGATCGGTTAAAGAAGAGACGATTTGATCATAACTAGCCCAATCTCTTGCAGCGCGGCCAATACCACCATACACCACTAGCTCATTTGGATTTTCAGCTACGTCTGGGTCTAGGTTGTTCATTAGCATGCGCAGGGGCGCTTCAGTCATCCAGCTTTTGGTGCTGATTTTTGTACCAGTCGGTGCTGTTATATTTCCGCTACGGGTGCGGCGAGCTTTGAGGTCTTCGGCGTTAAGCATGTGCGTTTTTCCTTACATGTATATACAAGTGGTAAAACATACGCCAATTTTAATAATCTGGCAAGTAAAATGTATCAATTAAGAACGGCCAAAATGACCAAATAGTTGAAATAGATGCCCTGGTGAGAGCAGCCTAGCACTAGTAACAATGGTCTGGCCAGACCAAGTTCTGCGTTTAATTTGAAGGCAGGGTTGGTGTGTACTGATAGCCAGTTGTTCTGCCTCTGTAGCATTTGGAATAACGGCTTCCACCAAGTGCTCTCCTTCTGTAATGGGGGCTACTTTATTTAAATAGGCAAATGGAGTCAGTTGTGTAAAGTCTTGTTCCACATAGTTTGGGGCGAGTGTAGTATTAACAATACGCTGTTCCAGTTGAATAGGGTGCTGGTTTTCAAAGTGGATTAAAGTTGATTTAAATATCCGCTCACCCGTGCGTAAACCTAGCCTTAACGCTTGGTCTGTATTGGCTTTAACTGTCTGTAATTCAACAACTTTTGTTGTATGTTTGTGGCCTCGGTCTGCAATTTCTTGAGCAATGTTATGGACTTCAAATAACGAAGAATGGGCCTTTTTAGGGGCTACAAATGTGCCCACACCTTGTTGCCTGATGAGTACACCATCAGAAGTGAGCTCTCGCAGCGCTCTATTAACAGTCATGCGGCTTACCCCCAATGCCTTAACCATTTCAGCTTCGGATGGCAGGCGCTGCTCGGGTAGCCAAGTTGACGAGCCAATGTTTTCCAAGATGGCGCTTTTCAGTCGGGCATAAATAGGCGCATTGGTATCTGGCAGTGCGTTGAGTAAGCTTTGAGTGGTATCTGATTGGCGTTTAGTCACAATAGGTCCATAAATCTTAGTTCTTATCGGAGTATACAATCTTGACTTAACTGTGCCAATTCATGTAATGTCTATACAAGTTAAGCATATATTATCACGAGAGTACTAATGATGAACAAGTTTTACTTTGCCGACCAAGCTTTAACAGCTTCAGGCTGGGCTAACAACGTAAAAATAGCCGTTACCAACGGTGTTATTAGTCAAATTCAGGTAGGTCAAACTAGCCAAGGGTGCCAGTTGTTAAATGGCCCAGTGCTGCCGGGTATGGTCAATCTGCACTCGCACGCGTTTCAGCGTGCCATGGCAGGCTTGGCAGAGGTGTGCTTAGATCCCAAAGACAGTTTTTGGAGCTGGCGAGACCTAATGTACGGCTTGGTCGCCAAGCTCACTCCTGATCAGGTGCGTAAAATTGCCACTCACCTCTACATTGAGATGCTTAAAGCGGGTTATACCCAAGTTGCGGAGTTCCATTATTTGCATCACCAGCAAAGTGGTCAAGCGTATGACAACCCAGCAGAAATGGCCTTGCACGTTCGCCAAGCAGCGGTTGATGCAGGTATTGGCCAGACACTATTGCCTGTGCTTTACAGCCACTCTGGCTTTGGTGGCCAAGCCCCAAACCCAGGGCAAGCACGCTTTATCCATAATCTAGATGCTTATTTGCGTCTGCAAGACCAGCTTGGAAAAAACATGGATGTACTTAGGCATAATCAAGGCTTGTGTTTCCATTCCCTGCGCGCCGTTACCAAATCACAAATTGAAACAGCATTAACGAGCTTACCGCAAGACTGGCCAGTCCACATTCATATTGCTGAGCAAATGAAAGAAGTGAATGACTGTTTAGCCTGGAGTGGTCAGCGCCCAGTGCAGTGGTTAGCTAACGAAGTGGGTTTTGATGCCCGTTGGTGCTTGATCCATGCCACTCATGTCAATGAGCAAGAGGTAAAGACTATTGCTAATAGCCAAGCCGTTGTAGGATTGTGCCCAAGTACTGAGGCTAACCTAGGTGATGGTATTTTCCCCATCACAGATTTGGTGGCCCAAGGTGGTCGATTAGGCATTGGGTCAGATAGCCATGTGTGTGTTTCAGTGGCTGAAGAACTGCGCCTATTGGAATATGGACAGCGTTTGCGTGACCAGCAACGCAACCGAGTGCACAGTAGCGATAAACCTAGTGTGGGCGATTTTATTTACCAAGCCAGTGCTTTAGGAGGCAATGCGGCCTGTAATATTAGTACGGGCATAAAAGTCGGTTCCCGCGCTGACTTCATTACTCTTGATATTAGCCATCCACTATTAGCAACAGCTAAACCTGAGCAGCTTATCAATCGCTGGATCTTTGGAATTAACCATAACCCAGTAAAAGATGTATTTGTTGCAGGAGAGCAGGTGGTTGTCTCTGGCAACCATAAGCTTGAAGAAAATGCGTCTGGTGCATTAGTTAAGAGCCTTAAGCAGCTATTGTCTTAAATCACAGTACACGCTAATCGCATTAGCGCAGTGATCGTTAGCAATCTGTTGATGTAAAACTATTTCTAAGCAGTACATGCTGTCAATTTTTTGATTGAACTACTTGTTTCTTATTCTATATACTACTTATATAAGAAAGAGTGGAACTAGAATAGTTATGTTATTCAAGCCAACCAATAATGATAAACAAGGCTTCAATCAACAAGGATTTCTTGTTATTGATAAAATCCTCCCGGCAGAGCAACTGTTACCGCTACATCAAGCCTTTGATGATGTATTTAATGGGTTGTTTGATACAGGAGTGACTCCTGATGAGGTAAATTGGCAGCACGGTTCAGGTGATCCTAGCCTCACGCGTCAGGTGTGCAATGGCTGGAAGGCTAACCGTAGCATTGCACAAGTGGTATTAAGTGAAGACTTAGGTCGCAGTGTGGCCCAATTGGCAGGGTGGCCTGGTGTTCGAATTATGATTGACAACCTCTTGTCAAAGCCTGCTGGGTCAAGGTCTTTGGGTTATCACCAGGACAGTGCTTATTTGTCATGGTTTACTCCAAGCGATTTGATATCCTGCTGGATTGCCCTTGACGATACTAAACAGGCTGGTGGTACGTTAGAGTTTGTTATAGGGTCGCACAAATGGCGTAAGAGCCCACCGTCAGGTGAGTTTCATGGACCAGAAAATTACCGTGAGCCCATGCAACATGCTGCCCAAAGCCAAGGTGAGGAACCTCAAATTAAGTATGTTGAAGTGGCAGCAGGTGGCGGCTCTGTGCATCATGGTTGGACGTGGCATGGCTCTGGTGCTAATGAATCTGCGCGCCCTCGGCGCGCACTAGTGCTTCATTTAATGCGCTGTGATGCTGAATATGATCCTACTCAATTTGCCCAAGGAATAGGCCCTACTTACAGTCGTTATAAACATTTAGCAGACAATCAATTAGATGAAAATTATTTTCCAATTCTTTGGCATGAAAATGGTAGCAGAACGAAAGCCCTTGACGACTATTTAACTTTTTCAGCGCCAAAGTGCTGAAGACAGTCAATGAGGGCTGCTTAACCTTAGTTTGTGCAGACCTGAATGCCATGCCTCTATTTAGTACTGATGATAGGGGCCAGCGCTTTGGCTATGAACCAGAGATAGCTAAAGTAATCGCCCAGCAATTGGGGCTAAAGCTAAAATGGCTATATGCCCGCTGGTCTGATTTTGAGTCGGTGTTGTTCGACAATAAAGCAGATGCTATTTGGTGTGGATGTGCCATAACGGCTGCCAGGCAAGACCATTTCTTGTTCTCTAGGCCCTATGCAGCCTTCGATGAATCTGTGCTGGTTCGTTGTGATTCAAACGTACTTAGCCCATTAGACCTATACAGCTTAAATGTGGCTGCCATCGAAGGTAGTACAAATATGGCGTTAGCAGAATCTTGGCTGGGGTGCCATTTAGTGCCTTTCTCTGGCCAGTCAGATGATGTTTTTGCAGACATGGTAGGGGCTTTAGCATCAGGCGAAGTGGATGCCGTGGTAGATGATGAGCCAGCCTTTGGGAATCTGTTAACTGACCCACGTTATAAACTTGCCTTTACAGTAAATACGGCTAATTTATGGGGTGCAGCAATGCAAACACACCAGGTTGAATTAAAGCAGGCGTTAGATAACGCCTTAAACAATGCCATTAAACTAGGCTTAGTGTCACACATTTGGCAGCAGCACTTAGCAGATATTGCATATCCAGAGTCTTGTTTCACACACTGATCACCAACATGGTGCCTCCGCCCAGTTATTACTATTAAGTGATTTTCAAGCTCTGCTAACGACTAGTTAGTTATGTTATCTCAATCAGGTAATAGCAAACGGCGTAGTCTAATGTGTTAAAATATTGCTTGCTTTAGATGCCAACAAACAAATGCCTGCAACAGTAACGTGAAGGCTAATAACATAAGGTTTCTTTTAAAATATGATGTCACACAAGCCAGTCATTACCCTTTTAGACGGTGGTATGGGCCAAGAGTTACTCAAACGCAGCAATAAAGACATTACGCCACTTTGGTCAACCCAAGTCATGATAGATGAGCCTGATATTGTGCGTGATGTACATATAGATTATATCTCTGCTGGTGCCCGTGTTATTACTTTGAATGCCTATACAATGACGCCAGAGAGACTGGTCCGTGATGGGCAAATTGAAGACTTTGAAAAACTTCAGGTCGCTGCGATTAATGCAGCGATCAGTGCGCGCAAAGCTGCTGGTATTCCTGAGGTTAAAATTGCAGGTTGCTTACCCCCATTAGTGGCAACTTATCATGCTGAAGTTACACCTAAATATGAGGCAATGTTAAAAAGCTACAGCAAAATAGTGGCTATTCAGGCCCCCCACGTTGACGTTTTCTTGTGTGAAACTATGTCATCAATTGCTGAAGCTAAAGCCGCCTTGGTTGCTGCTAAGGAGAGTGGTTTACCAGTATGGGTTTCTTTAACGATTGAAGATAATGACCGTGGGTTACTGCGCAGTGGAGAAGCGTTATCGGACGCTGTATCGATGCTAGATGAGTTTGGTGCTGATGCAAAACTCCTTAACTGTAGCAAGCCAGAAGCAATTTTGGCCTCATGGTCAAAAATGAAATCAGACCAAGGTTTAACGGGTGCTTATGGCAATGGATTTACTTCTGTTGATAGCTTAAAGCCTGGTGGTACCGTGAAATCTATGCAGTCGCGAACTGATCTGGGTCCAGCGGCTTATGCTGAATTTGCTATGGAATGGGTCACTAATGGAGCGGGTTTAATCGGTGGTTGTTGCGAAGTTGGGCCAGCACATATTGTAGAACTTTCGAAGCGACTTATTGAAAATGGGTATTCAGTTTAGCGAGGTTAAATTTTTTGTGCCACCCTACCCAGCGGTCTAGTCATTGAAAAGCAGTAAAGCTGTGCACTAACTGAGATTTCTGCAAGCCAAGGGTTGCAGCAAGTGAATGAGACTTTGAAAAAGACTATTAATACGCTGGAGGCTGGCGTAAAACCTTAATTTAATCTGAGACCAACGCTTTGGTAACACCCCTAAAAAGGTTAATAATGCTAAATTAAAAGAATGACTCCGCAAACTATTTTTGTCAGTGTGAAGTAAAAGGTTGTCTTTTAAGATAGAAAAATTTTGTGCAGACAATGCTGTCACATATGTGTAAGAACTTGATGAGGCAGGTGCTGTTAGATTTAAATGGCAGGTTGGAACAGATGCCCTAGTGAAGGTTGGTGGTTTTACCAGAGGGTAATAATGTCTTTAAGCAAGTGGTAAGCGAGTGCCGTTTGCCATTAATAGTAGGCCTGTTTACCTGCAACTGCCATTTTTAGGGGCAATAGTTATCACACTAGTTAGAGCATAGAGCTATGGGTATTAGAAAAGTACTGCTGGGGTTAACCCTTTTACTACTATGGGCCAATGGAGCAGCCGTTGCTACTGACCTTGATAAGGGCCTTCAGGCATACAAGGCAGGCGACTTTAAAACGGCTCTATCACAGTGGATCCCATTTGCTGACAGTGGCAATGCTTCTGCACAGTCTAACTTGGGTTTTATGTACGAGCGTGGCCATGGTGTTCCACAGAACTATAAGACAGCAGCAAAGTGGTACACCCTAGCGGCGGAGCAAGGCGATATGGTTGCTCAGTCTAACCTAGGTGGTCTGTATGATGGTGGTAAAGGTGTCGTGGAGAGCGACAAAACAGCAGTTAAATGGCTTACCTTAGCGTCTAAGCAGGGTTATGCTAGAGCCCAATCTTACCTTGGCGTTATGTATGTTAATGGCCATGGGGTACCTACAGACTATCTACGTGCCTACATGTGGTGGAGTTTAGGCGGCCATAATGGCGACTTGGTAGCCACTCAATATAAACAAAGCATTGCTACGAAAATGACCCCTGCTCACGTTACCAAAGCAAAAAAAATGGTTAGCAGTTGTTTGCGTAGCAACTATACAGACTGCTAAGCGCTTTCAATGGGCAAACCAAACACAATAAGTACGGCGTATTGTTTGCGGTTGCAGCCGTCCACAGGAGGTGGAATTTCTCCAGGCTTTAGTGGGAATGCGTCACGGTTGGCGTTTGCGGGTGAGCAAGTGGCAGAATCACCTTCAGGTGTATAGCGCGCAGACCGACAAGGCCCATGGGTGACATTGCCAATGGTTTTTTCATCGGACAATGACCATGCCTGTTCCCCGTTGGCGTCTGGTTTTTTCACTGTGAGCAAAGAAATATGATCTTCACCGTTGGTAACGTAATAGTTTCCAGCAGGCATTGGAAACTCAGGTGCTTTCATTATTAAGCCATTCTCATCAAGCCACCAATCATCAATATCAAATCGCCATCCAGCTGGTGCAAGATTCCCCGCTTTTTGCAACAGCTGGTAAAAGCGAAGCCAAACACCTATTGGGCCAGGATCTACTCGCCAGAGGCCCCAAGTTTCTGCACCTGTTCCTGATTTTGCACCAGAGGGGGCAAGGGTTGCAATATATTGAGGTGCGATACGACGAATTTGAGTTTGAGCAAAGAGTGGACTAGAAAGTGCAGTTGCCATGAGTCCCAAAGATGAGACAAGCCATTGGCGGCGGGTTAACCTGTAGGGTTTTTGCATGCTTGGCCTCAGCATTATTTTACGATTGAAATCTATATTAAATTAGCAGCAACATCATCTAAAAAAATAGCTCATGGGCTATTCAACCTAGGGGTTTTCAGACGTAATCAAGACTTAATTATAATAAGTTAAAATGGAAAGCGAGTCTATATGTTAGATTTTGCACTAGATTGCCACCGCGCCAAATGTATAACGCCAGCATTGGCTCACCTAAAGTACGCATTGAGTGTTTGATATTACTTGCATGATGGATGATTGGCAGGGAACAATAGTAGTCCAGCCTTTTTTCTCATGATACCAATGAGCTGTTCCACTTAATGGGAAGTATAATTCCTCTGCCACGTGCCAATGCTTAGGGTAGGTAACATGATCTCCAAAAAGAACTAAGCCACTTGACAGCAGATCGCTATGCCAATAAGCATCAGGGCCTAAAAATTTGATCCACCCATACTGCTTTAAAAATTGTTCCCCAAAATCTTCAGCAGAGTAAGTTTGATTAAAATGTAATTTAGATTCATTCTGGATTAAACAATTAATTAACGGCTGGTTTTTTTAGGTGCTTGTTTGACCATTTGTGGCAAATAAGATGATACGGGTAGGCTTTTTGGTACTAATATTCGGTTGGGTTTTTTTAAATTTAATGAGGGTATTAAACCTTGCCAATAAGGGGGGCACCTTAAGGTTAATTGAGCCAGCCATAATTTAGCTAGGCTTGAAAAGCCTAGTGAGATGTAACAGCTGTTCTTTGCCTTATTCATGCTGTTTTTAGGCCAAACCTAACCTAACCTCTTTATACGAACATGTGATGCCATATTCGCCGTCCCCGAGCAAGGTTTATAGATTTAGTTTGGTTAAAGCTTTAGACCGAGATCGTTCCCTCCATACGATTAACAAACCCGCTGCTGCAATGAGCAGTGCGCCAGGGAATAGGCTGCTCCATGGTGCTTCGTTAAAAAATAGCCATCCTAAGGCGAATGCGAGTGGAATACCAAAGTAACTGAATGGGGCTAAATTACTCTGTTCAGTCATTCGGCAGCTAACCACTAAAAATAGCACTGCAGTACCACCAAATGCCCCCATTAACACAATCCAACCCATATCAGTGGCAGAGGCTATGGGTGTGAAACCACCCCAACAATAGGTAATTAAAAATGCCCCTATTAACGATGTTACAGACGCATATAGGTTAACTAAAGGGCTTGGGGCATCATCGTCAAACACGCGTGCAGTGACCCCAGCTAGGGCATAACACGCTGCCGCTGCAAGCGGTAACAGGGCATAAAAAGAAAAGTCTGAACTGCCTGGTTGGATTACCATAATAACACCAATAAAGCCCACCAAAACTGCCCCCCAGCGAACCCAGCCAACCCGTTCTCCCAAAATTGGGATAGCGAGTGCAGTAGTAAATAATGCGCCAGAATAAGTGATGGTGGATGCCGTAGCAAACGCCATTAACCCCAGAGACATATAAAAACAAAGTTGGGCAATAGTGATAACAGCACCGCGAAAGAAAGCCAATTTCCATTGTCGTAGTTTTAGGCGCCTGCCAGAGCTGCGCCACGCCCTAGACGACCATAAAGCTATGATTGATGGCACCAGCCCAAACAAGTTTCGCCACATCGAGAGTTCGGTCGCTGAGTAGGTACTTGAAAGGTGTTTGATGATTAAGCCCATAGTATCGAATAACGTTAGCGCAATAAGGCTTAAAACAATGGCAAGGCCTGTCCGGTCTGTGGTTCGCATATAAGTCCTAATTTTTAGGGTGTTTATTAGTCACTGTAAAAGCCACATTAGATAATACCAACACACTCGAAAATGCCCAAAAATAGGTCATTAAACTTGGCTAAAAGGCCTAAATAAACACTCAATACACTATATAGCCAATAAGGTAATGGCGCGAATATTTATGTAAATAGGTGAGTAAAAATGGCCTATTTAATTTGTGACCTACTGTTAAATTTTAACCTTGGTGTTCTTCTGCACTGACATAGCCCATAGTTTAGTGCTAGTAAGGCAGTATATGAGTAATGTATTCTTCCATGGCATTAGAAAAATTTAATGGGTTTTTTAAATGACCGATGATCTTGTTTGTAACTGTGGAGCCTGTGGCTTTGAGCTAAACATAAGCATTCCAAAGCTTAGCCTTTTATGCGCTTGTGAAGATTGCCTGCAAGCTTTGCAATGGGGAGCGTCCAAAGGTGGAAATAGCCCAATGGCATTGCCAGAGCTTATTTATGTGCGTTCAGATATATTAGCTGTAACTGGCAAAAAATTTATGAAGGCGTTTCATCTTAGAGAGGGTGCTAAATCAACCCGAGTGTACTGCACTTTATGCTTTTCAGTTCTTGGCGTTGATCATCCAAGTTATCGGAACAATGTGTTTATGTTTTTCAAAAACCATTGCCAAACCCACTTTAATGTTTCACAACAGCCCGCTGCGGCAATCTATTTGAATGAACTAACCGATTTCAGCAAAGCTGAGGTGCCTATAGGTGTGCCAGTATTTCATAGTTTTCACTTTCCACAAGAACAAGCCCGCTTTCGAAAAATTGTCAGCCCCACATTTAAACAATCGCAGGTGGGTGCTGTAGGCCAAAGCTTGCAGGATGTTATAAAAACCTTAGGGCCAGTTAAAGTGCTTAACCTAACAAAGGGTAAGCAATTGCTGTAATTAAAAGTGACTGATATAAAAAGTGACTGATATAAAAATTGTTACTGGCTTTGGCTACTAGCGCTGGTATCCAAATGTTTGATCATTTCTCATTCATGTTGTCAGTTTTTGCATCATAGTGGCTAGGGTGTAACTATTGGCAGCTAGCTAGACTTTAATCGTATTCTAGGTTTCTTGCGCTTCATCTCTTCTTTAACTTCGTTTTGATCCTCATCTAACGCCAACAACACTTCAGCCAAGGGTTTGAAATGATATAGGTTAGTGAGGTTTGCATTATTTTCGGGGCTTTTTCTACGGTGAACACTGATATACCCTTTCCAATCTTGGGGCAAAATATGTTCTAAGCCTTCAGGTTTGCTGTCTCGGTTTGCCAGTGAACGAATGTTGTTTTGAATTGTTTTTTCTGTTTTTCCTAACATTTTTGAAATGTTCTTTATGGACGGGTGCGCAGGGTGGTCGTTACTTTGCCAAAATTTCATTAGGGCTAGCAACACATTCAGTTCAGAAGATGAGATTTGTAAGCGCCCTTGATGCTCAAGTAACAGGTTGGGCACGCCTACCCAGCCGTGGTTAATAACGCGCTCATCCCATTTATGGGCAAGCTGGGGAAGTTCAGAGTAATTTTTTTCTATTTTTTCCATGTAATCGCCCCTTATAAAACCATACTAGCAATAAAATTAGATGTCATTAGTGCAACTTTGCACACTGCATAAGAATATTTCTACGCCCTATCCTACTATAAAAAACTATACCATGTGGTATAGTTTTTTGCCATTATTAGAAAGTGTTAATTTTGGTAGGAAACACACAGTGAATCTATCATCAAGTTTTCTTTAAAATACCGTCTATGCTAGTACTCAAGAGGAGCAATATATTGTTTACTGGAAGCTAACGTAGGCATTTAAGATCTTTTAGTTTAATGCCATAGTAATAGTACCAATGGGCTCAATCTAGAGTCATTTGATTAACTGGACTGAAATCTTGGGGGAAGGCCTTGAAATTGTTTTGCACCTGCCCCACATCCTTACGAAGGTAATCAACCCAACCGTTAGGGCTCTACAATGAAATATAGTATTGATACTAAACAGAAGGTTCTTGTAACAGGCGCCACAGGGTTTGTTGCTGGCTGGATAGTAAAGCGATTAGTAGAGGAGGGTGTGTGCGTCCACGCCGCAGTGCGTGACCCTGAAAATGAAGTAAAAGTAGCACACTTAAAACACTTGTCTGAAAAAGGCCCAGGTTCTGTAGTGCTCTTCAAAGCAGACCTTACCGAAGCCGGTAGTTACGGCAAAGCGATGAAAGGATGCGCCACAGTATTTCATACCGCCTCACCGTTTATATTGAAGTTTAATAATGCTCAGACAGATTTAATTGAGCCAGCAGTTGCCGGAACTGAAAATGTACTAGCCAGTGTAAACGCTACTCCATCTGTACAGCGGGTAATTTTGACAAGTTCAGTCGCCGCTATTTTTGGCGATACAATTGAGTGTGTGAACACCACAAGTGGTCAAGTTAATGAAGATAATTGGAATACCACATCATCTGCAACACACCAACCTTATTCTTACTCAAAAACTTTAGCTGAACGTGCAGCATGGAAGATGGTAGAAGGTCAGGATAAATGGACTTTAGTTGTCATTAACCCCGCACTTGTAATTGGACCTAGTGTTTCTGGCAAATCTACTTCTGGGACGCATGACATAGCTCGTCAATTGGGTGATGGCTCAATGAAGACGGGTGCGCCACCTTTTTCGCTGGGTGTGGTCGATGTGCGAGATGTTGCTGATGCACACATTCGTGCGGCGTACATTAAAAAAGCTACAGGGCGGCATATGGTGTTTAACGAAGCCCAATCGCTACTCGAGTTAGCAAGCTTATTAAAAGAAAAATATGGAGCGACTTATCCCCTTCCCAGTAGAGAGTTGCCCAAATGGTTGGTGTGGTTAGTGGGGCCAATTGTTGATAAAACGTTGTCTCGCAAAATGATATCGCTGAACATCGGCCACAAATATGTTGGTGACAATTCCAAGAGTATTGACAAGCTTGGCGTTAATTATAGCTCGTTAAAAGCGTCAGCTGAAGCTATGTTTCAGCAGATGATTGATGAGGGTGAGTTTCATAAAAAATAGTATTCAGCGCTGATTATTTAAGTATAGTTATGGTTTATTTTGTTAGTTTACGAGGCTAAGAACTATAATTATGTAACCAAAGGGCTCGCCACTGGCAGTGTCTGGAAAAAGGCCTACCCACCCACAATAATTAAGGCTACGCCACTTGCCAATAAAAGTGACCAGGCTAATCTTGGCAGTAGGCGTTGTTCTTTAAGCACTAAAGCACCAAGCAAAACTGATATGGGAATCGACACTTGTCGAGTAGCACTGACTACCGCCACTTCTCCACCAGCCTGAAAAGCGAACAAGATGAGCACATAGGAAGCATAGGACAGGGCACCTGATGCCAGCACGTGCAGGGGCGCTTTGTGCCAGCAGCCAAATAGCTGCGTGGTTAGTGGCCGTTGAACTGGGCGTGTTAGAGTGAAGAAAGCGAGAAAGCCTAATGTTAAAACGCTATAAACCCAAAATAAGAAGGGCGCTGGTGTAATCGTTTCCATGGCCATTGAATCTGCTAAGCCATAAATGGCAGAGCCAACCATGGCTGCTGTGGCAGTAAGAATTAACGTTGGGCGTTGCAGTAAACCGGCACCTCTGTGGTACTGGATCATGATAGCGCCCAACAACGTTAGGCTAATACCTACCAGTGTTAGTGGTGAATAATACCGCTCTAAAAATATATAACTGATCGCCACAATGGCTAATGGGGAGGAGCGAATAATAGGGTAATAGATAGAAAGATCGCCCGCCTTTAAGGTTAACATTACACACAAATAATAGATAAATAGACCCACAGCTGAGCCTGCCACCAACGGCCAAACCGCAATTGGTAGGGTCAGTGTTTGGTCTAACCAAGCGGCTTGAAGTACGGAAAATATAACCCATGAACCCGTTACTCCCACATAAGCAGATTCTGGAAAACGTTGCCCCTTAATTAGTAAATCACGAAAAGGGTGTAATACGGCTGAACCCAGCACCAAGGCCATTACTATAAAATCCATATGGTCACCCTCGTTTGTAGTAAACCGGTTGGCGATCGAGAAATGGCTGCAGATGCACTGTGGTCATGTCATTGGCTATAAGTGCGATACCGTAGGAGGGTTCCTCCTGACAATAGGCAAATAACCCATTGTCTGGATCTTTGTTCAGCAAAAGAGGAACCTGATGGTTGGTGCCGTGAAGGGCAGAAAAACTAATCCCTTGCCATTGGCCGCTTATGGGGCGATGCACATGGCCGAAAAACAGGTGGCGAATATTGCTATGGCTGGCCAGTGTTTGTGCAAACGTTTCACAATCTCGTAGGCGCAGAGCATCCATGTCAGGTATGCCGATATCAAATGGTGGATGGTGCATAAATAAATAAATAGGTTTGTCATTATACGTGGCCAACTGCCCACGCAGCCATTCATGCCGCTGTTTACAATAAACTCCCTCATCAGTGCCTGGTTCATTGGTATCAAGAAATAACAGCACGCCTTCTGATGTCGTCTGTGACCATTGCACAAATCCATTTGAGTCCCTTGGTGTATCAATAAAGACGTCACAGAAGCGTTGCCGGTGATCATGATTGCCCAACAGTAAAGAGGTGTCCATGGGCAGCGCTGTTAAAAGATCTTTAAGCAATACATAGGCATCAGTTTGGCCACAGTCGCTCAAGTCCCCAGTGAGCACGCATAGGTCTGCATCGCTGTGGTGAGCAGTAATATCTTCAAAGCAAAGCCTTAGGCGTTCAAGCGGATCAAGGCCTTGGAGCTTTTCTCCAGCAGAGACTAGGTGCGTGTCAGTAACATGAATTACTTTCATAGGATGCAAGCCTCAACAAGAATTTAGTTCACTTTTAGCTCTGTTCGATTTAAAAGGTTATAAGTTTTGGTCGTCGCTACCAATAGTGGAATTGAAAACCCTTAGATTGTTCATCTAATCTGCGCTTTTAAATAAATGATAGAGCTTGGCTAGTAATGTCTCACAAACAATTAGCATGGTTATGGCTGCTGATGGATTTAAACTATAGAACTCTTCTATTGTTTTAACTGATCGATCTGCAATTGCAAACCTTTGATCTTGGCATCCAAGCTGCGCTTGTAAAAAATGAAGATAACCACAGCGCCTAAGGCACCACCTATTGATATGGGTTGTGATAAATACTCAATCATATACTTCTCCTGCGGCTTCTCTTAGCCCCTTGTTCACTGTCCTTGTTTAATAAATGCTGCAGTTGTGCTGCTTTATTTATCTTTTCTAATTACCTGTCAGCGAGTCGGCAACTACGTGTTATACATTAGGTCTGCAGCTTTTATTTAAGTGACAAATTAGCTCGGTTTTCAATCACATAATAACGGGTATTTAAGGTAAATATAATACTCTATTTGTCGTCTATACGCTTTTCTAGTGAATCTCTGGGGGTATAAACCCTATGGCTAGCCCTGTCTTTCTTACTGCCTAAAAACAGACCCTCAACTCTTGCTATAGTAGTCAGAACTGCAACATGGGCCGTTTAAGTGCTTATATTGGGTTACCTTTGCTAGATTTTTTAGTGATGCACTGATTCTAGTGACCATCCAATGCACCGAAATGATCACCTTTACACTGAACGATAAAATGCCAAATGTAAGCTTGTTGCCGTGGTTATTAGTATCGTTATTTTCCTGACAAAGGTGGCCATAGTCTTCGGTAGGCACACTGGTCGCTTTACAGCCCGGTACAAAGGTTACCCACTAAACACAATGAGGATTTATTTGACGAACATTTATATTAATTTAATAGGCAGAAAATAGAGCCAGTTAATATTAGGCGGTGTACCTTATTCACAAAAAAAGGGTGTATATTTAGGCTGGAGATTAATTTTTATATTGGATTTAGGTTTTAACTATATGTTTTATATATTAAATTATTTGGCTAGGGTGAAAGCTATGTTGTTGAGTTGATGGTTTTAGAAGAGGTAAAAAAAGCCCAAAGGATCTGGGCATAAAGACACACAATAATAACTTTTACCTAGGGTAGGCTATGAAAACTTTATGGTACTCTCACTTCATAAATTAAGTGTAAATCTGCTATTTTTATGGTGTTACGAAAATAGCGTCGGGTTGTTTTGTCAGCGGACAATCGCCCACATTTATAATTTCAAAGCCTGCTAGCAATCTTTTTTTAGTGATTTTAATAATGCCACACTGCAAATAATTACGCTTTTGGTGTTGGTGAGTTTTTAGTGTTAAGTAGTGTCATGAAATCATCCTAGCCGTTAAATGTTGAGGATATGAAACTTTTGGTGTTCAATTATTGAACAGCCTCCTAAATTCATCCTATTTATGAAGGATTCACGATGGTTTTCAGATATGTTATCAGCCATGAAAAAAAAAGATTTGCTTGTCATGAATGAAAACAATTTTCAACACTGCCGGATATAAATATGGACTTTAAAAAGCTACTTTTTGGGTTAACACTTTCACTGGTATTTGGTGAGGGAGTAGCTGCTGATCTAATAGCAAATGATAAGGAAGTAAGTTGGAATTCGAATGATATTTTAGGGAGTGGAGCCTTAGAGGTTATTGTGGGTATTTCTGTGGGAATTTTAGTTTCTTGGATTGCTCAGTGGTTGAAAAAAAGAAAAAAAGACAGGAATCCTAAAAAAGCTATTTTTAATGAAGAACGTTCCAATCTAGAGCGAATTCAGCGTGAACAGACCAAGAAAAAAATAGATAATATTACTCTGTTCATAGCTGCGCTAGATAAAGAAGCGTTGAAAAGAAACTTAGAATTAACTGAAAAATTAATGAATGCCGTCCCTGAGTCTATATTCAGATCAGAAAAAGAAAATGACTAAAAACGTTTGCCTTTACTTCTTTTCATAACCACTCTTTAAGTGATTTAGAGGTTTTCGGCACCGTATAAATGAATAAATAAATAGACTAGTTATAATTTAACATAAAAAATAAGTTTTTAAAGGGCTCTACAATGACAGCGCTAAGTGAATACACATCATACGACATCGTTGCAATGTTTAATGATGACCACGCTAATGGAGACACTGGAACTGTTAACATAATTTCTTTTTACCATCCTATTATTCGAGGAAGTATTTTACCCGTCAAGCCGAAAATTTTTAAATATGGTAAGTGCTGGATCGCCAGTGGCTATCAGGAACTACTGCGGCGAATACCTAACAATTCACCCTTTATAATTAACAATGTTCAAAGGTCTGGTTTCCCCACGGGCGCAGGATTACGTTGTGATGTTTGGACAGATGGTGCTGCTGCAGAAATAACCACTGCCTTAGTGTTTGTGCCTATATTTAGTTGTGATTTACCTTCTTTAGACTATGGAGTCATTAAAAATTTTGATGTTTTTGGCTATACTACGATCATGATTCTCAACAAGGGGGTGCTCTATGGACCTTTTAATATCACAGTACTTGAAGACCAATCTTTGCAAGTTTCAACCACCTCACAGGGGATAAAATCGCCATTAGACTATGTAATGAAAGTTGGGTTTAGGAAAGTGCAAAAAACTGACGTGTTTATAAAGCCCATGGCTAATTACGGACTTCCCATTGAGGGTTTTATCACCTCTATTTCAGACTTTAAACGTGAATATTATGTTTCTTGGGCATAGGAAACCATAATAAACTGATCCTATTTTGGGATAGGATTTAACGTCTGTTTGGCCGTTTTTTGGTTCGTTAGCTATTTTAAGCTGGTTTAACGTCGTACATACTAAAAAATATGAGCTTTGGTATAAGTTGTAATTGGGCTTAAACGGATAAATGGTTTACTGCCGCGGGAAAACTGCTGTAAGGCCCAACATAGGATTCCTTTTCATAGCTAACACTGTATTCACTACCATGACTAAAGCTAAAACTCTATAATGGGTCCAGTGTTTGTAGTGTTACCCCAAACATTAAAGGAATCACCTTTATGAACTACCTAGAAAATGCGTGTCTATTGGCTGGGCGCCTATTGATCGGCGCTAGGCACTGGAAAGTTCAGTCTGGATAACAAGCGATAATATAACATTAACCTCAAGCTAGGGTTATTTGACCCCCAAGAGACCTATATGAAAGATAACTGGGCAACCATCAGCTTAGTCGTATTGGCAGCGCTAATAATGTTAATAATTTTTGGCTCGCGCTGGTATAGTGCAAAATACTCCCACGCAAAAAGCTTAGGCTTAGAACAGGGGCAGCTAATAGAGTGTGATCAAAGTCCAAACTGTGTGAGCAGTCAGACGACACAAAGCAGTAAGCGTATTGCGCCTATTAATGCCAGTGACACACCTGAATTAGCTTGGTTAATGTTGCGTGACGTGGTTGAAACCATGCCACAGGCGTTACTAATAAAAGAAAATGAGACATACAGACACTACCAGTTCACTACACCATTGATGGGGTTTATTGATGACGTTGAATTACTATTTTTCCGCACAGAGCAGTTGATTCAAGTAAAAAGTGCTTCTCGTGTCGGTAAATCTGATTTAGGGGCTAACCGCAAGCGTGTGGAGCTATTACGTGACTCTCTAAATAAGGCACTGAGTCGTAGATAAAACTGTTTAACCCGAGCCTTTATTTATTATATTCGGTGATTATCAAGCAAAATGTAATTTCTTTGCTATTTTTAAATGCATCATCAAAAAAGGGCATAGGGTTTGAGTTTGGGAACCTAACTTTGGCCCATGTTCAAGCGACAAAGGTAGAAGGTTGCAGGCAGGCCGCACCATTTACTGCTATTCTTAGGCATTCACTTTAACAAGGAGAGTTATGTTGAAAAAATTCAAAGGCTTATGTATAGCTTTGGTATTAATAGCCCCCCTAGCTAATTCCAACGGCGCCCCAAACGAAGGGGCATGTAATGAAGGATGGCATAATGGTTTTTTTGGCTGCCATAAACCTCATGGTAACCCTGGTGAGCCGTCCTGGCTGAACGCTATAGGCAACTACTTAGATTCAGCTAGCTGTGTTAATAATCCCGGCCCATTCTGCCGAACGAGGATTTCAGGCGCACTTTGTCCAGAAAATTCTGTAACTGAAACCCCAGACCGCAACGGTTTTTGCTTCTCTTACTAAATGTTTTTTATTGGTACTGTATGCTTGGGAGCCATATATTTTCGAACCTATGGCTGTGTTAGCGACCACTTAAAGTGAAACATCGCAGGTGGTTATTGCCTAAGAAATAACCTGCTATAGGTCCTTATGCCATACAGAAAGTGGGCCTAGCATAGGCTTAGTGGCAGCCCAGAGAGACAGCATTTCTAACTTTGAAATATTTATTTATATTGGTTTTAGTGTATATACAATAGTGACTAGGTACCAACTTGAATATCAAAAAAATGCAATTCATCGACTTAAATTAAGTGTTTTATCTTCATGTGTGGGAGGGTAATGATCTTGAATTCTTGTGTGTCTTTCGAAAGCCGTATTTAGCCTATATTACGTTATATTGTAACCAATTAGAGTGTCTATTAAACTGGGCACTTATAAAGTTTTGACGCTGAATGTCACCTTAGCCTTATTCACAATTTGCTTGATAGTAAAAAAAATAAGAAGGTATTGTTATGAAAAAGAAATTCAATCAACCATTAGGTGGAAACGATATGCCTCGTTTTGGCGGTATCGCTACGATGATGCGATTACCTCATGTACCCAATGCACAGGGCCTTGATGTTGCTTTTGTCGGTGTGCCCTTCGATATTGGCACATCAAATCGCTCAGGTGCAAGGTTTGGCCCACGGCAAATTCGCTGTGAATCGTGCTTAATTCGTCCCTACAATATGGCAACCCGTGCTGCGCCGTTTGATTCTTTACAAGTGGCCGATATTGGTGACGTTGCCATCAACACGTTTAACTTAGAAAAGTCGATGGTCATTATTGAGTCAGCCTACGATGACATTCTCGTACAGGATTGTAGACCACTCACTATGGGTGGTGACCATACAATTGCTCTACCCATTTTGCGCTCAATTGCGAAAAAGTATGGCCCTGTTGGGATTGTCCACGTGGACGCCCATGCCGACATTAATGACACTATGTTTGGTGAGCGTATTGCCCACGGCACACCATTTCGAAGGGCCATTGAAGAAAATTTGGTCGACCCCAAACGCATGGTGCAAATTGGCCTTCGCGCTACTGGATACGAAGCAGATGATTTTGATTGGCCCCGAGAGCAGGGTGTGCGGGTCGTTCCAGCTGAGGATTGTTGGTATCAATCACTTAAACCTTTAATGGCTGAAGTGCGTGAACAACTAGGCAAAGGGCCAGTTTATATTACCTTTGATATTGATGGACTTGATCCGGCGTATGCAGCTGGCACAGGCACGCCAGAAATTGGTGGTCTGTCAATTCACCAAGGGCTGGAGATTATTCGTGGTTGTCGTGGGCTTGATGTCGTGGGTGGAGATTTAGTTGAAGTAGCGCCAGCTTATGATACGACAGGAAATACAGCGCTGACGGCGGCTAATTTGTTGTTCGAGATGCTTTGTGTATTTCCAGGTGTAAAGTATAGAGAATAAAACTCGCTGTTATTCAGGTTACGCATGATGATTACTTTTGGCGAATGAGTAACGCTTGCTAATTGTGCCTATTCTGCGTCTTGTGCCTAGTGTGTGGGCTTGCCTGCCAGACCTTTCGTTTAGTTGTTATGGCGGTGCTTTAGGTCATAAAGCCTCAAAGCCGTTATTACATTTGGCTTTGAGGATTGGTTGTGGGCTATGCGTTAGTACTTAGGCTTATCTTCGGAATGAAGTATGCTTAGAATACCAGCTGACCTTTCTGCGTTTATTCGTGCGACGAACGCTTAAGGACAAACGCAGTCAATCCTCCAAGTACTAGCCAAAATATACTGTTGGTTACATGAGTAGCCGTAATGAATTGACTCGCTAAGCGCTGAAGCGCTTCGAGAGCGACAGCATCTGGGTGGCTAAAGCCGTGTGCTTCAGGTTGAGGTGCGCCGATTATCCATGGCAACGCAAATAGGAGCACCGCGTAAACGCGGCTAAAACCAGACATGAAAAATAGCACATAAAAACCGGCCAAAGAAGTTACAACAGACATAAGCCACCAAGATTGGCGTCCCTCCAATACGGCCGCCTCCATTCCTGGTATTTCTGGCGGTAGACCAAGACTTGGAATGAAAAAGAAGGTTAGATAGCCTGCAACTCCAGCGGCAATGCCCGTGCGTATATTAATTTTCAAATTGCGATGAGTGTTTGCCCATTTCATTGCTGCAATCAATATCAAGCCAAAGCCAAAAGCGGCTAATACATTGGACAATGTGCTATAAGCTGCTCGTTCAAACCCATCCTCTGGCCCCCATGCTTCGGCACCATGGTCATGAGCATGGCCATCAGTGGCTACTGCCACATCGGGAATTTCGTAGACTTCAGCGGCTAAGATAATAGGAGTTACTTGCCAGTTTTGCATGGCGGTTAAAACTAAGCCAGCGACAAAGGCTACGCTTAGTGCGGAAAATACTAATGATTTAAACATGTGCAGACCTCGCTGTTAATGGCACGGAAAAGCAAAAGAGTGGCGAGTGTCGTGCGCCGCGTTATGTGCTTCGTCCATCGGGGCAAAGCCAACGGCTGTAAGTATTAGAACGCCCAAAATTAGGACGCCAATATAACTTGTACCGGCTTGAGATAAGCTAGGCGCCAAGCTATTGGTTTCGATTGTATTACTTGTACTCATATAATTTCTCCACGTGCTCACCCGCACGATTAAATAGAGGGTTTAGGTAGGGGTGGGCCGGTGTCCGGACTCGTTTAGGCATGGTGCCAACTTACCGTTGCGGGGGCAGCAATGGAATTGTGCTCTGAAGAGTACACGCACCATTTTCCCGAAGTGATTTCTTTCGACGAAATCGCCCAGCGGCATAATACTAAGTAGCCTCTTGTATTGCTAGCGTTAGCTATGTAAATAGTAGTTTCGATAAGCTGTGGTGTTATTAAAGCCGACGACTTAAGCCCCTATTTTTGGTACTTTAACCATTCGCTGACGTCTACTTTAAAATGGCCATACCGCCATGGTGTGTTTAAAATAACGTGTTCTCAAGGCCTGGGAGAATTCACACTCCCAACATGAGTTAAATTAATGAAAAAGCAAGGAAGTTTTGGGGTAGGCTGCAAGTGGAGTGAACTCATTCCCAATTTTAAATCCCTATAGGCTGCTGAAAATAAAAAGGTGACATACAACACATTCTCAGTAATGTGGAACCAAGGAGGTTAACCAGCGAATTCACTTTATGACTACCAGCATATTGGACGACAGGATAGCAAACGTAAGCTTGTCCTAGGTTTTTTTTATCACCTTAGTCACCATAGTAAAAGTTGAAGTAAAAGAAGAAAAAAAGCCCAAAAGATCTGGGCATAAAAAACATAGGTGAATCAATTAAATTTAAGAATAGACTATAAATTACTTATTACGCGCACACTTTAAAATAAGTATAAATTAACTATGATTTTTTATAGAGTCTAGGGAGGAGTCTGGGTTAGCTTGCCTCAATGATTCAGCGCACTGGTCTAAATGTGCTCTGCCCTTGATAACAGTGAAAAATGGTGCGATTTTATTAACTTAGTATCAGGGGGTTAACAGGTGAGCTCACTCTATGACTATTAGCACATTGAACGACTCCTGCCATACGTAAGCTCCTTCAAACGTTTCTATTACGCCGTCACCATCATAATAAAGCGGCCACACTCTTCAATAGGCAGGGGGAAACTCACATAGAATCATTGTGCGAATGTCTGAAAGTTGGCTTTTTATTGGTGTGTTCATAGCGCCAATTTTTGGTTAATCGCCGCGTAAGTTTAGTTGATATTTCAGGATTTGCTGTCCTAACGCCACGCCCCGTCAAAAATTAGTATGACTTACTAATCAGATTAGCTAATCAAAATATCAAACATCTATCTTTTGGTGTTCAGTTTCTGAACAAGTGCCCAAAGACACTTTTTTCTATGGTTATTTAATGATGTTTTCGCATTCGACTGGAGCGTCTACAAATTCAAGAGACCTAGGTTTTTTAAAGGTATCCAGAGTTTTAATGTTCATCTATCGACGGCATAGCTGAACATTTATCTGGCTAAAATGGGGTGGAGTGGCGTCCCAGAGATGCCAACTGAAGCAGTTCATCTTCTTAGCACTGAGCTATAACACGCTATTTCAACGTCTCTCAACCATACTTCGGGCAGTGTAGGTTCGTCAATACGTTCTGAATGTACATCAGTTTGGCTCACAGTCATTTACACCCTCACGAGCAACCCTTCACATCAGGCCAACACAGGCACTTCTCACGTAAAACAACCACCTAAACTACCACTGAAGGATCAAACACAAGGCTTCTAACAGAGCCTGTGGGGACACTTCAAATAACTAATGCTACGCCTTAAAAGGTTAGTAATCTCACGCTGAATAGCACCTCAGGTAGCCACAGGCATACTTTAGGGGGGAGGCATGGGCCACTACCCATAGGGGCGTTATTATTCATGTGGAGTGCGACAGATTAGGTGCTCCAACTGTAAACCACTTTCGGTAAATGTATGTGTCTTGGTTTCGCATATTGCTGCATTTGAGGTGTTGGTTGTATGGGAATACATGCTGGCACTGAAGGTAAACATGTTAGGTAATAGAAGATTGCTAAGTCTACCTAGTACGGGGATAGGAGTGGTATACCTGTAGTAAAGGTATCTTAACTAAAGAGTACGTTAGTGATATTCAAGATAAGTACTAGTACATATAAGTGCTATTCAATTAACTTAATAATACCTTCATTAGTTAGGTAGCTAGGTGTTTCCACTTTGAATACCTCACCTGAGGTGGGGCAGATTAACCCCTCATAGCTCATGGCTGTGTTGCACTGATCGTGGGGCAATTTAGGATCTGTCAGGTGGTTCATAGTGTGTGGTATGAGTTGTGGGTACTGAAGGTGTTTGCATTTTAGGTTCATCACGTTAGGTAGGTAGATTGGGGTTTGGTTGGGTGGAGGTGAGCCGTTTGGTGATCTAGATGCATGACCTTAAATACTCTATGATGTTGATATGAAATATATATCTATAAAGATTTGTTTGGTGATTGTTGCACTGTTTGGTGGAGTTGCTGCTGCTTCTGATTTACCCGATTGTCCAGATAATAAATATTAATCAAATTTTATTTTTATTTTTAGATTTATCTATTAATCTTTGTACATTGCTAATGAGCTTCTGTCTTGAATTAACAACCCCACAGGTTCCCAACGCAGAATTGCCCCAAGATATTTCGAGTGTTTGTCTATTTATACTATAGTAAGCATGAGGAAAATTTACCACTATAGTTTTTGCACCATCAAGAGTATAAGGCCTTTCTATTTTAAAGATTTCATAACCTTTTATACTAAAAGATTGAAAAGTTGTGGAATCTTTAAAATATAAAAACAAAGGATTATTACCCTTTTCATCTGCGCAAAATAATCCTTTGCCCTCTACACTTGCATGGCTAATTGACGTAATAAAAAAAGACACTAACGTAATAGCTAGAAATTTATACATAATTTAAACTCACAAATGTAACTAGGCATCATTGCTAATATACCAACACACCCACTTCATTAGCTTTTATTAATGTTGATTTTTGAGGTAATTTTTGTTATAGTAAAGTTATTCTGAAGTCCGAGATTTAAGTTAATATACCGTATTGAGCGCAAAATACAACGATCTAAAACCCATCCCACAAAAAGTTTCTATTAGTTCTGAGCACTTAGGAATGGTTCATATAAACCGACTACAAAAAAGCTGTTAATCCTAAAGTTAGTTATCTATGGGCTATGACTTAAGCTGCATCGTTACAAACATTATCCTAAGACTTTATCATCCAACAATGCTCTTGATGACCTGACTCTGTTTAAGTCTCTGACATCATATTCATACTTGGCAGCCTTCTCTGCTTTTACATCAGGACAAATTCCTTTAGTCAACTCATGGCTAACATTTTTTTAACGCACCCTTGACTCCACCTATTTTTTTTTGATATTGCTAAAAAGGATCTACTTTTATCAAGTAAGGACTCATGCAGTTGATGAATGCAAAAAACGATCACTCAGATTAATGAAACCCACAAAGAAAACTTTGGATGGCTAATTATTATTCAACTATAAAAGGAGGCATCAACCAATACCGATCAATCATTTGTAGCAATAAAGTTGTGTCAGATACTTTTAATAATTGAGGAACAGGTATGAATTTAGATCAAGCACGGGGAATGCTAGTTGGACTTGCTGTCGGTGATGCACTAGGTGCGCCATTGGAATTTACAGAAGCTAGGGAACCTGACAACTACCTCACTGAAATGGTTGGAGGTGGCACTCATTCTACCGCAATAGGTGAATGGACAGATGATACCAGCATGGCATTGGCTATCGCAGAGTCCTATCAAAGCACATCTGAGTTCCAAGCTGATCGCATCCAACGCTCTTTCAATGCTTGGCTACGTGATGGCGCTTTCACCTGGCGTGGAAAGTGCTTTGATATTGGCCACACCACTCTTTCAGCATTGAATACTGCTGAAAAGCATCGCTACCATAATCCTTATGCTGGCAGCATGAACAAATATGGGAAAGGTAATGGAGCAATGATGCGGATGGCACCAGTAATCATTGCTAACCATAACAATAGGGATAAATGTATTACAGAGGCGATACAACAGACGTTACTCACACATGGTTCAAATACCTGTGTTGGTTATAGTGTTGCGCTTGCATCAGACTTATTCGCCTGTGGAGAGATAGATAAATATGAAGCCTTGGATCTCCCAAATTTGAGACTTCCTAAAAATACTGACCGTCATAAGGTGATGTCTGGTGGCTATGTTAAAGAGACCTATGAATGCGCATGGTGGGCTTTAGAGAATACCACCAACTTTGAGGATGCTGTCGTCCTTGCAGTGAACCGAGGTCATGATGCAGATACGGTAGGTGCTGTTACTGGGCAACTTGCTGGGGTCAAATATGGTTACGACTCAATCCCAAAACGCTGGGTAGAAGTGCTGAAAATGCATGACAATATTATGGATGCTGCAGACTGCCTTTATCACCTTGGGAATGGGTTCGGTGTTATGCCCAATCGCCAAGAGATTGAGTCTATGCTAGCGTTTATTCCACAATTAATGCTGCCTGATTTTAAGCCTATTATTAGTTGGGTTGGAGAAGAGTCTCATCCAATATATCACTCAGCGATGATAAATCTTAATCGGGAAATTGATAAGCCATGCTGGAGTGGTGATGGCAGCTTTGGCTATAGTGATCAATCACAAGACGCACTTAAACAAGGGAGTCTAAAAGATATAGTTGATTTTTTTAGTCGCTATCGTAGGGGGACACAGTGGGGTGGCGATAAATGGC